>Ga0116231_10000636_pt1 | contig 64066 bp, 46 predicted proteins | sample S1TSphgellanicum_2_FD_89695 | JGI IMG/M metagenome (GOLD analysis project Ga0116231, IMG submission 89695) | Host-associated microbial communities from peat moss isolated from Minnesota, USA - S1T2_Fd - Sphagnum magellanicum MG | ecosystem: Host-associated > Plants > Peat moss > Unclassified... | reverse complement strand
AAATATATAATACTTATTGATTATATATATATAATTGATTATCACTATAATTATAATAAACACTTAATTAATAATTATGATTATTTATAATAAAATTTTAATATTATCATATTAATTGATTTTAAATAATTTTATGTTTAATCAAATGTACATTTTCTGAAAAAAAAATCAAAATAAAATAAGATCAAACATATTTAAACCATGGTTTAGTTTAATTTAGTTTAACAATAATTAGTTTAACCTAACTTAATTTAACCATTGTCAATTTTAGCCTAATTTAGTTTACCCATAAATATTTTAGCATAATTTAATTTAACCATATTTATTTTATCCTAATTTAATTTAGCTTAATTTAGTTTAGCCACAATAAATATAGTCTAATTTAGTTTAGCCATAATTATTATTACCTAACTTTATTTAGCCATATTTATTTTAGCCTAGTTTAATTTAGCATAATTTAGTTTAACCATAATTAATATATTTTAATTTAATTTAGCCTAACTTGATTCAACCATAATTAGTTTGGTGTAACTTAATAGAACCATAGTTAATTTAAATTAATTTAATTTAGCCATAATCAATTTAATCTAATAAATTTAGTCATGGTTAGTTTAGGCTAACCTAAGTTAGCATGGGGTTAACCTTAGTACTAGAGGTACATAATACTATTATATATAACCTATATAGATATATTAAATATAGTATTTAAATATGTATAAGTTTAGGCCATTATTTTTATGACACGTGTCCATGTTGTACACATTTAGTTGCATGTTAGTTGCACACATAACCGTATGGCCCAAAAATTATACAATACCAAATTTGTAGTTGCAAACATGACCAAGATAGTTACAAACGACAACTAGTTGCATGCCAGTTGCATAGTGACTAGTTACAAATGACAAGATTTTTAGTAGTGTATGTTATTGATGAAGGAAAAAATGCAAAGTGTATTTTTAGATGTTAAGTTGCGTTTATAGTTGAAACTAAATAACTTGCTTCCTATGCATCATTTATGATTTAGAATTGATAGATATAATTTCCAAGCTTAAACATTCCAAATCCTATAATTATATGTTAAATTGTCACTCATTCAAACCAATTTTTAAGGATTCAACACCATGTTCAACTTGGCAATAGACCATTAGTCACTTAAAATATTATTCCTATCACATATGTTGTCCAAATCTGGCTTGCCTTAGCTCATTAGAAAGCTAGCTATAAGGTGCATCTGCCTACCAAATTACAGGCTTTGCACCTAAACCAATAAAAAGTAGTGCTACCAAACTCGAAATGGTTTTACAAAGGTAGAAAGTTCAACTTGGCTGCAGACCTTTAGTCATTCAAATTATTATTCTTATCACATAGGTTATTCAAATCTAGCTTGCTTTAGTTCATTAGAAACTAACCATAAGGTGCACCTTCCTACCAAATTTTAAGATTTGCACCTAAACTAGTAAGAAGTTGTGATACCAAACCCAAGAGGGTTTGTGAAGTTCCTCTAAGATTTCAAGCTCCCCACATTATCCCTACTCACTTCCATTCTTTCAAAAGTACTATAAACATCCAATCTACTCTCCTTATTTCCACCATCTACCAAAACTAATCATTCTTCTCCTCCTAACGAAGGTTGTGAAAACAAATATTTTCAAGATTTGAATCAAAAATTATGTCCAGATTATGTCCAGATAAAGTCTCAAAATATTCGAATCCGCCTTTTAAAGATAATGAAAAAGAAGGAGGTGAAAGAAGATCCCAACTCAATGGCCAATGGAAGGTTCTATTGCTTGGTGGCCCTTGGAAGGTTCCATTGCTTAGTGGCCTTTGGAAGGTACCAATGCTTGGTGGCCAATGGAAAGAGAAGGAGAAGCACTTTTTCCCCTCTTCCCACTTTCCCCCTAATAAATTTTACTTTAAACCTTCATTTTTTTCATTGATATTAAGGTTTTACTTTACCGTGGTTTTAAGCCGTTACTTACGCATTTCCTTCCTTTTCCTTGATCTATAAATTACAACCACATTTTAATGTAATAAATCCTCCACACATTCATTGCCGATTTGATTTTGATTGAAGATTTCTTCTCTTTTCCTTGAAATTATGGCATCGTGCATGGCCACATTTTACGGGCCTTAAAATGCACAAGTGAATGAAGAACCGACTCCGAAATCATTTTTAGATTTGACATTGATGTTGCATCCTCGTGATGAAGATCTCGAATCGCGAGAGGTGCACGTTCCTCTTGAAATCGATCCCCAATGAGCTTGGTATTATCGTATTTTTTCGAACTTTCGCACCTTGGTGATTTTGTTGCAAATCGACCCCACTTATGGTGATGAACCTGAAATCGTTTATGAAGGTTGTTACAAAATTATACACCTTTATCTTCGCATGGTTTTCAATTCCTAGTGTTGAACATTATCATTGGTTGTGTGGTCCAATTCACTGACTACCTTTTAATAGCAAGGTGGACTACCTAGTTTGCACCATTTGATGCATCTTAAATTTCCTATAGTTATGAACTATCACTATGGCATAGCCCAAGAATCAACATGTAATTGCAGCTCCTCGTTGAGTTTATCCATAATCTAAATAAATGTTTCATTCATTATGAAACTCATGTTGCCATTGCCACCCTATCACATTGTTTACTTAATTATTAAATTATCTTGAATTAATTATATGTTCATAACATTTGAAAATTGTTCTATCTTTATTGGACCTTTCATTGACTCCCTTTCAATTGTTTCATGAATCTCAACCATCTTTGCTACTCACTAAATACTAGACAAGACCAATGTTTTGTTGAACACCACGAATTTTGGTGTCTACTTCTATCCCCAAGCCTCTAGAAATTTCTCACCCCTAATTACACGAATGAGGTTCTAAAACTATGGTTATCAGCTTTTTGTTGAAAAAAAAAACTAACCCAACACCTTATTCACCAATATCATATTTCATAAAAGAAAACAACCCCACACACGACCATGCGCATTCATCATTCCTTATTCTAACCTAAAGTTGTTAAAAACCCCTAATAACCTTACCACACTTGAGTATTCCTAATGCAACTTTAAAAATTTGAAACTACTGCACATGGTTGTGTCAATATGGCTCACAACAACTTGCACCAAACATGACCATCATATTTCCTATCCATACCTTGCAATTGGTTGGAATCTCCCAATGCATGGCAAATAAGATGAAGTTCAAATAATATGTCACCATTGAATTTTGATGGCCCCATAATCAAGGGACTTTAGTTTAGAACATGTATGCATGGTCAAAGACATAGCCTTTAGTGATTCAACAACGTTAGAAAAAAAAGCCACTTGTGACACATCCATCTGCAAAAGCTGCTCTTTGTCAATTCAACAATTCACAAAAATAAGGACAACAACATCAAGAAGGGGTCCATCTTCGTCTTTATCAAAATAATCACAAAGGTCAATAAAGGATGACTTTGTGATCAAGACATAAAACTTTGAATCATGAGATACTGCATTGGGCTCTTCCTTCATAATGATGTTTTATGAAACAATGTTGGCCATTGATGTAGTTGTGCTTGGTGTTACAACAATATCTTGAAAATTGTTGAGCACATTCTTGTTGACATTTTGATACCTACCATTGGTGATAAAATCCAAAACACCCATGTAGGGTTAACATCTGAAACTTGAAACCACGTTGTCTTCGGTGTAAGCAACATCCTTAGAAACATGCATAGATTTTCACTAAAAAGTAAATATTGCACAAAGGACATTTTTAGTCAATTGTACAACTCCAAGATCACCAACCAATATGGTAAGATTAGGTTTTCCTACAACATGGAAGGTAGCCATCAAAAATATAATAAAAACCAATAAAAAAATGTCATAGTAGTTTCACAATTAGATGGCAACAAAAGTTGTTGCATCAAGAACTAAATTTGAAGTAAGAATAAAACTATAATTTGGGAATTCAATGTGAGGGGATTACACAATTGGGTCACAAGGTAAATTGATTCTTTAGAATATTCAAAAAAATTACTTAATCATAATATAACCAAAATGCAAGGAAGAGTAACAATAGGGTGCCAATGGTTATCTCCTATCATATAAAAAAAGTTGGAAGGATTGCAAACAACTTAGTGGGCCAAATGGATACAATCATTTTCTCCCTTGCATAAATTTCATGGACTTAGTTGAAAATGAAACCAAAAAAATAACACAAGTTGTAGAAAGAGAAATGAAAATGACCAAATACAATGCAATAAATGAAAGTGACAATATTCTCAACATTACACAAAGTAGGCCAATGAAAAGGTGGATATATGTGGAGGGAAAACAATGAACCCAACAAGATAAATGAAAATAAAGTATTAGGGGTGATGTTAATTTAAGTGAAGACCTCTTTTTGGCAATGCAAACTGGATATGTTGTCAAGTGGCTTCAATAGGGCCATAATTATAATATATCGCGTACCATAACTAATTATATATGGAGATGAAATACATGTTTTTTCAATAAAACATAACTAATATTGAAAACCAAGAAGGCATTCCCATTCAACAAAGCAAAAATAAACCCCTAATTGAAATTAAACCAAAATAGTGACAACAAAAAAGTTGGACCATCCTTCACAAATATGGCCAAATGTCAAGGATTCCATTGGAATTTTTTCAAATCCAACTAAGTAAAGTTGTATGTAGAACACAATGAAATGGAAAATCCGTACCATTAAAAGTTTAATTTTTCACGTTTTTGGTAGCTTTTGGAATTACAAGTGTTTGTACAATTGGACCAAGATAACATGTTGCATTGATGGTAAAAACTATAAGGTAAGGCATCTATGTGCAGGACGTGGAAAAAAAATGCAAAACATAATTGAGGAGAGGAAGAAATGGAGAATCAAAGTTGGCCATCCAATGTAAATCTACACGAAATCACAAAAACATAATTTGCCATTGTTTGGGACTATTCATCAATTTTGTAGCATGGGTGAACAAGAAAATGTGGAAGTTAGAGTTGTTAAAATTGCCCAAACTTGAAAAGCATGTTAGCATGACTCAAGAAATCCAAATGGATCATCACTCATGTGAAAAAGATGGAATGACATGTCCTTTATACCATAGGGGTGTTTGTTTTTAGCCTCATATCTTGTAGACAAGATCTTGAAAATGCCTTTGAATTGATGTTCATTGGAAATGGTGGCGGATGATGTGGGTGCCCTCAAGACTGTTCCTTGTGGAGAAAACCATCATTTAGATTACATCACATAAAATTATTTTTCTCACATGTGACATCTAAACCATTATTAGTACTAAATTAAGAAGCAATTTACTAACATTCAAGTAGAAAATGCAATAACAACATTTGAAAAATCAATACAATAAATACACTCCAAGGATCAAAACAATAATTATAGTCCAAGAATCAAATTTTCTATAGACCATTGATTATTAATAGGTTTTCCTAAAAACCAGAGTTTCTCCATAATGTTGTATGATTATAAATTAAAAAATTAGTGTTGAAATTCCAAAGAGAAAGGTGAAAGGAAAAGAAACAAGGAGGAAAAAAAAACATGGAAGCAATTGGACTAATTGTAAGCAGAGATGCCTATTGATGGCAATGCATGAAACCCTAAAGAATAATCTGGTAGATCAAGAAAGGAAGAAGAAAGAAAAGGAAGTTGGAGCTAGGGACAAGGAGGAAATGAGCATCACAAACCTCAAAGGAAGATAAACAGTCGAAGGGTTGCATAGAAGATGACAATGACACAAACGGAGAAGAAACACTTAACGACAGCAAGATGGAGACAATTTGGGAGATTGAGGTATTTTACTATCTCCTAAGCTATCTTAATCATTCCTGGTCAAAATTTATTTGAAGCAAAAAGAAGGGTTTAATTGAAACAAATATTTAGAAAATAGTCAACGACTATGAAATCGAAAGGTTTATATCATTATGGGAGGTTGATAGAACGGATCATGCATTCCATGAACTTTAATGTTCTCTATGGTCATTGTGCAAGGAGATATGGATGAGAAGATGGAAGACATGGACGACATGGGTGAATGGCAAGAGAGAGGAGGAGTGGTATGTTTGTTAATCACATAGAACTTGTCTATTTCATTTATTGTAGTGTTTCAACAAGTTGAGTGAGAATGTTGAAGATCCATGCTTGCCTATTTTTTCTATTTGAAACATCTTGATGCTCATCAAATATCTTTTTTTATTTCCATTGCAGACAATTATGAAGAGAAAAAAACTTGACGAATTATGTTTATCAAATAATGCAACCATCAATACATAGGTAAATTAGTTTTTTGTATGTAGAACCTCTTGTTCATAGTTCAATGGATCCTTGAAACTCTTGAAGAACCATTATAAGAATTCACGATTTATTTGACCGAAAAAATTAATAAAAAAGAACCCATTTTGAACAATCGCCAAAAAGGTTGTCCAATCATTTTGTACACATCCAACATGACCAAGATGGTTTATTTGACCAAGCCTAGGGTGATGTTTTTGACTAGTCATTTTGTCCAACTGACAATTCAACCTACAATTAATTTAACCATGTTTGGGGTCTAAATTTTCTTACCACATGTCTTCAAATTATTGGATTCTTAGTGGTCAACTACATCACGTGGCCAAATCGAATGGCAACCCATGTGATAGTCAAAACGTACCCTCCACATGACATGATTTTGTTTGTCCATGTGTCGTCATGTGATTGGGTTTTGATTGGTCAAATTGGGCATTTTGTTGACTTGACTATTAGTCAAAGTAACCATCATATGTTGTGCATTATGTGCCACATGGCAACAATATATTGGCTTGTGTGTGTAATTTCATTGGTCAATAAGATAGGTCAATTTGTCACCTACCTCATTTGATCATAAGTCAATTCGACAACCATGTAGAATGCCAAATGGCTTATGTGACTAAATATAGTGGTAGCTAACATTGTCCCATTCGTTATGCTCAGTTAATTAACACCATGTTGTTACTAGACATTTTGACTATTATTGGTATAAAATTTAGGACCTTTCAATTTGAATCTAGATACCCATCTAACCAACGACACTACAAAGTGAACATGTGAGAGTGAATGTGAGCATGCGAACATGAACTTGTGAATAAGAATGAATATATTTGGAATATTTTTATGACATGGCCAAAATATTTTTTAAATATCCCCATGCCACATAGGAATAATGCGAGAAATATTTTCCCACAAGTACATGGATGAAAGTCACAAAATGGATGAAAATTTTGAATGAAAGTTGAACATCAATGAACTTTGTGGATGATAAGTGCAAGTAGATAAATTGTTTGGATGAAAGATATGATAGGTTGGAATGTATTGATGAAACTAATTCCAAAACAATTTTAATGAATGGAAATTATTGGATTCACATAATTTTCATGTCAAATTTCATTCGTGAAAGCGTGTGTCAAAGGTGAAACTCCAATAAGCTACATTACAATGTTAAAAAGGTGAAACAATAACTTGTGTAAGTTAAGTTAAATCACATAGTAAGTCTAGGGTAGCAAGTCCACATAATGATGGAATGGGAAAAGCTTGAAAAATCAGTGAATATGCATTATACACATCATGATGAATAATATTTTTATTTCAACAACATAATGCATTCTAAAACATAATCAATCACATTCCTATATTTAACAACTATTTAATCAAATTACAACCTACTTCACCTCTAGGACTTTGACACAAGTTAATAATCTATGAACTTCATTCCAACTCCATAATGGATAATGGATGAATGGTTATTTAATCCCATAATACATGGCATATTGCAAAATGTTCAATACAAGTGTTTTCATTACACCCATGGCCTTCACCCATTGAGTGATGTAGACATCATGGAAGAAAAATCCACACAACTACAAGTCAAATAATCATTAATTGTTACTTGATATTGCTTATAGTTTTTTAGCAATCCTAAGAGGAGGCAATAAATCCTTCCATATCTTGGAGGAGGAATGGTTAAAGGAGTTAATAGTGTGGAGTTTGTCCCACCTCCCATTTGCTTTCTTATAAAATGGATAATTTGAACGTGTTGGGATGACAAATCTTCTTCCCATTCCTTGATTTGGAGGTCAAGCATTTGGATCCAATGGCTCACAAACATGGGCAGAAGTAGCATCACCAAACAAATTCTAAGGGGCACATGACAAATGTTGGTTTAAGGGTGTAGATCTATCATCCCCAACCTCTTCCAATGCTACCACCTTAGTTTCGGTGAGATATGTCCTTGCTTGCATAAAAAATAATGAAGGCAAGGTTGGCCTATCATGCGCATATTTCTTGCTTGTCGCTCCCACACAATGATTGAAGTCATCATAACAAAAATAAAACTTATGTAGCTCAATTGATGCACCTTTAACTATAGTCCAATCACTAACATAACATGGAGTAGGAATACCACGATCTATTTATTTTGAAATGAATTTGACTTTACAATAATTTTTAGTGTTTTCACTATGAGAAAATCATGTCTATTGCAACTTGTCCATCTAGTTGTAATCTAATTCTCTTGGACACATTTTAATTACATTGGACAAGTTGTAACGAACATAATTTTTCATAGTGTTTTCTACAATGTCGAATAATGAATGTTAGACTTAGGGGGGGCAACGTTCAATTTGCCAAATGCCTTCACCACAAATGCACTCAAGGACCTCCACACCATTGTGGGTGACAATAGGCATAGGGTTGTTGGTTTCCCCCACGTCCACAACTAACAACTAATTGATTCGAGCTATTGCATTGGCCACTTTTGGACGAAAGAAGTTCACCCAATCATGCCAACGTGAATTTACTTTTGACCCAACAAGAAGGTTTGCTTTATGTTTGGTTAATCCAAACATTTCTTCTCCTTCCAAGTGTAGTATTCTAGTGGAAAGACTATAACTTGAAAGGTGTACTTGGCAACTATAGTAGCAATTTGGACTTGGTCCCTAGACTGATTAGCTTTAAATAGACACAATTCATTCGAGGATTGCTATTTGGTGAGTGTGTGAATGTGAGCATGAAAATTTTTTTTTGGAATATTTCACAGACACATGGCATATAATATTGCATGATGTGGAAGAATATTTTTCCACGTGTCCAAGGGTGAAAATTAAAAATGGATGAAAAATAAAACATATGAAAAAAAAGGATGAACAAAACCTATTCACAACCAAGAGTTACGTGTTAATCCAAACACAACCTCTTCACAATCAAGAAGTATGTGTCAACTGAAACACCACTTGTTCATCTTTAAGAGGTATGTTCCCATTAGGAATTGAGACAATATGAAACTACACATTTTCTATACCATTTCAACATGTTTTTTGTTTGAATTTAGTCTTCGAAACCTTTTATGTTTAAGAGCATTATTCTTGTTACTTGGAGAATCAAATTGCATTATTTCCCCTTCTCCATCAAAATTGCCTAGCTCCAACTTTTCTATGGCTACAACCCATTTACAATTTCTAAACATCTATTTTACAATGGCAAAAAAATAATTCATTGTAATGGTCACACCATTGGAAACTATGATTGAATACATTTTAATCTTAAGCATACTAGATAGAATATGTAAAATGATAAAAAACACCTTTGGAATATCCAAGAGATCCCACCTTATTAAACCCCCTCAAGCAATTGCTAGAAATTAAAACATGGGGATTATAATGGAAAAAACAAGTTGACAAAACAAATGAATGGGTGACATGGTGATGGGCGAATGTGAAGATTGACAAAAAAAAGTTTTAGTTTGTTCAAACAAACTATAAACATTACAAAGGAGGATATGGAAGACTCCACTTGGCGATGTTTCGCATGCCATGGATTTTTTCCGAGAACAGGAAAGTTTGAAAAAATCGATCCCATAACCTTTTTTTTACGAACTTATTGAAGGATTTGTTGAAGGAGGATTTGGTAACCCTTAGGAACCTCCTTTCAACATAATTTATGGAACCCAATACACAACTCTATGCAACTCTAAGTAGGCAAACCTAAGTGCCACAAGATTTCAGGAACAAAGTGATAAAACAACATGTGAGTCGTCGAATGATAGGCTTGATTGGAAACCTCGAAATGTTTACAATAATAGAAAAAATAGATGTCCCAACAATTGAAGGAAAAACCAAAATACCATTATTAGTAATAATTTGTGGTTCAATAGACTTTATGATATGAATTAAAGGTGAAGTTGAACATAGGAGTTGCACTAGTAGAAATCCTATCATTTGCAACTAGCCACTATGCAACTGGCATGTAACTGGTTGTTGTTTGCAATCATTTTGATCATGTTTGTAACTACAAATTTGGTATTGTATAATTTTTGGGCCATACAGTTGTGTGTGCAACTAAATGTGTATAACATGAACATGTGTCATAAAAATAATGGTCTAAACTTATACATACTTAAATTAATATATTTAATATATCTACATAGGCTATGTATAATAATATTATGTACCTCTAGTATTAAGGTTAAACTCATGCTAAGTAAGGCTAGCCTAAACTAACCTAAGCTAAATTAATTAAAAACTTACATTAACCATGGCTAAATTAAATTAGGCTAAATTAACTATGGCTAATCTAGATTAAGTTTAATTAAATTAAATTAAACAAAACGTGGCTAAACTAAATTAATTTAAATTAAATTAGGCTAAACTAACCATAGCTAAATTAAATTAGGCGAAAATTGACCATGGTTAAATTAAACTAAGTTAAACTAATTATGGTTAAATTAAGTCAAGTTAAACCATTTAAACTAAACTAAATCAAGCTAAATTAAATTAGGGTAAAACTAATAATGGTTAAACCAAGTTAGGCTAAACTAAACTAAACTAAGTTAAATTAAATTAGGTTAGAACTAACTATGGTTTAATTAAGTTTGGTTAAATTAAAGAAGACTAAAATTAATTAAAACTAAACATGACTAAATTAAGTTTGGCTAAATTAATTATGGATAAATTAAATTAATCTAAATTAAATTAAATTAACTATTTGAATTCAGTTAGGCCAAACTAATTATGGTTAAATTATTTATGGCTAAAATAAATTAGGCTACATTAATTATGGTCAAACTAAATTAAGCTAAATTAAATTAGGTTAAAATAATTATGATTAAACTAAATCATGCCAAATTAATTGTGGCTAAATTAAGTTGGGCCAAACTAAATTATTGAAGTGCAAAGGAAAAGGAGTAATGAAAATTTAACAAGAAGAAAAATAAGAAAAATAAGCTTTCCAAATTACAAAACGTTTTTTTTTCCTTTTTTCTTCTCTTTGGACCCCTCCTACTTTCAAACCTCATAATTTTCTTGTTTCTTTTTCATTTTAAAAAATTTAAAGTGTTATAGGAATGGCACTTGAAGTCTAATAACAACAAAACAACATAAAAGGAAATTTTTGGCTGTTTAATAATCGGCCTTTGTAATTTTCAATGGTTTTTTTTTTTGAGTTTTTGACCCTCTTCACTTTGGGGGGCCATAACTTTCTCATTTGTGATCCATTTTTTAAGATTCTTGGTGTGTTAGATGCATTAAGAGGAGGGCTTCAAATTTTGTTTGGACACCATAAGCAACAGAACACTCCCCATGCTGGTATATTCTAATACAATAGTTATATCTAATGTGCAATTAAGTTGGTTAATGAAATTTAAAATGGAATTTTTTATCCCATATCCTTTGGATTCCAATTAATTTGGCATAGTACATAATTAAGGGCAATAATTATGTGTTAACCAAATACCAAATGCCATTGGGGATGAGTGAATTAAAAAAAAACTTGACCTTTATAAAAAGGCTAAACCTAAAAATAAAATTGGATTATTCTAAACCTACTTATATAGTCAAAGCCTAGCTACTTTTCAACCTACTTACACACCTAAGTAAACTTAGCTACCTAATAGGGTTTAATAGTTACCTACCTACTTAGACACCATGTGTCAACATCTTATTAGCTTTAAATTGGATGACTTGAATTTTGTTACTTAATATTAAATTTTTTTAAAATAGGTGGACCTTAATTGCCACATGCCACCATATAATTGGTGTTTAAAAATGAACACGTGTCAAATTATCAATGAATGTTGCATGGTGTGCCACGTGTCATCATCTTAATGGTAGAAACTTTAACAATTGAGATTAATCCAATGAATTTTTAATTTAGACAAAAATAATAATTAAAAAGTGACACGTGTCCAATTACAAGTCATTCAATTTTTAAACATGTGTCATACTTTGATTAGTTACACTATAGTTGCAAGGAGAGTTACAGATAAAGTGCAACTACAATTGGATTAGTATGTATGAATGAACATGTATATTAACACCATATATACATGTTATATACATAGTGTCGCGTGCAACTAAATGTCATGTGCAACTACACGAATTTGCAGTTGCATGTGTCGCATGCAATTGAAGTTAAGTTGCAAAACCAAAAATTTCTAATAATGTTGTTTGTTGAATTTTTTTTAAAAATCCTTGATTCTTGGAACTCCAAAGGAAACATCTACAGTACCCATTCAGTCCTTGGAACTCAACTAGAAGCCTATAAAATATTCATATAGTGATGGCATTATCATTACATTCCAATAATTTTTTAATTACATTTTCTTGTTTTCTACTATTTGTTTGTATTTTTGGTATCATCATTATCCACTTACATTGATTATACCTCTAATATAATATTACAATCCTACTGCCTCAACAAGATATTTGTATCCTCCCACCCAATATTATTAATTTGTGTCCCTAATTGCCTTACCCATTATTAAAATCTCAATTGGATTTCTTCCAAAAATGACAATCTATCATTGATTATTGGCGAGCTACTCCTAATAATTCAATGCATGATTGAAAACACATTGTTGCATTCATTTTCTGGCACAATTTCTGAAAAAACAAAATGACCATGGCAAGTTCCTTAAGACAACCGTAGATTTCACCCTTTAAGTGGACTGTTAAAATTTAGGAAATAGGATAGCCTACAAAAAAACAAAGTGGATAACATAGATGAGTGGCCCATCTAACGATGGGCAAATGAAAAGACAAAAGAACAAGGTCCATTTATTGCCATGAACAGGCCAAGGCAAAACCCCTAATCAATAGCACATGATGTTAAAGACTATCATTGGGTGATGTTTAGACCATAATGGAATTCTTGAAACAATGCGCAAGCCTTAAAAAATCACTTCCAAAACATTATTTTACTAGCCTTCTCAAAGATTTATCAAACAAAAACTTGGTCGCCCTATGTGAATTATTAACAATAAAAATTAGAAAACCCAAGAGAAGACTATATGCAACTTTAAGGAGGCAAGTTTTGGTCCCTCGACATGATAGAAACAAAGTTCTCCAATTGCTTGTGAATCAATAGATGATTGGGCCACCACCAAAATCAAGAGAAATGTGGGATAGTTGGAAAAAACAACGCCCAAACCCTTGACAATAAAATAATGTTTATTCAATTGCATTATGTAGTATAAACAATATCTACAATGTCTATATGTAAAAATCAAATGTAATCAAAGGAAATTTGATTAAAATAAAATGGATTCAATTACCATTATGGATAAATTTTGATTTTTTTAGTAACATTTCAATGAAAACTAGAGAGACATTTGTGATAATAAAAGTAAAAGAAAATAAGACCCTAAATGTGTATTGCAATTGAAAAGCAAATGGAGGCAATAATGAATGAAAAGTTCTATGTATGCATATGCAATTGGTACTTCTCACATAAAGGAGAAAGTGAATGTGTTTAGTGTAAAAGATCTAACAAGATTTAACAAGATCATTTTGTGATTTAAAAAATGGCGTTGAATCTTGATATGAACAATTGCATTAAGTGGCACAATTTGAAACATCGTGCATTAAATTAATGAATAAGGAAATATCTATTATGACTTTTGAGATACATAGTCACCAATCAAATAAAAGAACATCAGTACTTGATCACCATAAATGTTACCATCCAGCACACTAAGAGGGACGTTAGAAAATTATAATTACACAATAGACACAAACATTTTGAACGATTGTATATAATGAGAAAGAGGCATGGTGTACATAAAAATAAAAATTCTCCATTGCAAGTGTAGGTTTGGAACTATGAGAATGCTTGTTAGAACTCCTCTAAACTTAGATCTATATCCAATAGTGGATCAAAAATAGATGAAAACGATAGATGCAAAAAACAAATGTTTGAGTGGGATATTTGGTAGCGAGAAATAACATACATGAATACAAAGTGTATGCCACTGTGATACAGTTGTTTGACCCAAGTTTTGTGAACAACTTGAGACAAGTTCCAAGGGACAATTTGTGGCTAGTCAAACTAACAAACTAAAACTACAAGACCTGTTTATTAAGTCAAATATAATATTTGTTGACAATGAATAGAGTAGACCAATATTCATTGGTAGAAGTTGCACGTAAGAAATGGCTAGAGAATGAAAGTGATCTAGATGATGATGAGTATGAGTTGCCAATTTTAAAATACGTTGCAAATTAAGAAGCATGAGTTGAACAAAATAACGGAGCCCCGATGGAGGAGGAAGAAAAAACCTTAGTGGAAGAGGAAAAGGAGCCAAGAACATTGTTACAATTGGAATTAGAAGAAGGAGAAGATGAAGAAAGCACAGATAAATAATGTTGTGGGTCAAACAACCATGTCAATGTTGAATCACGACATCAAAAAGAATGCATGTCATCATCATATGTCCATTACCATAGGCACACATTGAAATGAAGATCATAAAAAAAACTATAAGTACCCCATTTTTCGCAAGAATTTTGAATGTTTCGCAAACAACACATACCATTATTAAGAAGAAAAAGCTAGAGTCAATAAATTTGTTTCACAGTATTGATTCATTATGCGCAATGGATATAATCAGCAAAGAACATAGTGAAAAAACAAAGTTGGGAAATATGTTAAAAGAAACCAACCCTAAAGAATTCTTTACTCCACTAGAGAGCCCTCAAAAAATTGATGTGAATAGGCACACTAAAAATAGTGAGATAACAAAACAAATTTGTTAGGATGTAAGCAATTGAAGAACTAATTGTAGACAATTCCAATCTTCTTGCATCTAAAGAGAAAAAAGGTCAAAAATGCATAGCACTACACAAGGAAGAGATCTTGAAAATGGTGTACTTTTAATTGTTTTCAGTGGCAAGGAACCAAAGGATGCAACATCTTTAATCGAAAAAGACGAGGACGAAATGCTAATCGTCATAGAAAAGAACATCCAAGAGTTTAAAGACAAACAAACAATAAAGTGAATGTGCCCATATTCAACTTTATCAGAATATGGAGGAAATGGAAGCAAAACATTCAACTTGTTTTATTTGTCATATAAATGAACTTTGTCATTTTTTCCCACCAAAACAAATTTGAAGTCACCAACAATGTAATGCATATGAAATTTGCGATTTGTGTCCACCAAAAAAATATTGAACTCATCTGCAATGTGAAAATTGTGATCTAACTATAAAAGAATGATTATGAATTCATATGCAAGGTCGTATTTATGTTAAATTTGGGATGTGCTGCAAGATAGTTAAAAATGTGAAAAAAATATAGATAAACCAATAATTGATTATGAAAATTAAGATCAATTTGAAGCCAATAGTGATAAAATAAAAATTCAATATGCAATTTGTGATATGTTCCCAACATAGCAATTTTGAACTCAATTGCAAAGTCATATATATTATATGTGTGACCTACTTCCAACATAACAATTTTGGACTCATGTGCAATGCCTCATATAAGATATTTATGATCTAAGTTCAACATAACAATTTTGAACTTTACTCCAGTCTCAAATATATAAGAAGGTTGTGAATTCAATTGTGGATAATAATGTAATAAATGTAAACAACAGATCCATACATGCCAAGCGTTAGCACTTGTGAATATAATGATGAAAAATGAAACATGGTTACATAACTTAACAACGTTTATACGCTACACATCATGGATCTATGGTAGAAGTATAAAAGGATTATGTGCACATGCTAAAGCCAAATGTCTTGAAGAATCAATAGTAGTTTTCAAATTTTATAAACATTCATGCTATCCTAAAAAAAGATAATTGCAACAAAGGAATTTTAAAAACATTATTTATTTTTTCTATTCAAATTTGAAAATAATAGTTAGTAAAATAATAATTTTGATTACCAATATATTCTAATACTCTAGTACTCAAAAAAATAATTTTCCTTTATAAAATTTCAAAATATAAAAATAAAAATAAGGAGGACAAAAAAATAGATTTTTTTTTTTTAATCCTTTTGTATTATTGGATACCAATTTGAACTTATCATATAGGTTTGGCAAATTGGGAACTTGTTTCCTTTGAAATCTAGACATTTTGGGCAATTTTTTCCATGGGAAAGCCACTAACACAAGTATTAACCCAATAACACAATTTTAAACACTGTAACAAAAGTATTAACCCATGTCTTTCACACTCAATGTTTAATGGAATTTCAACCCATTGGGGTTATTTATTTAATTTCCCTAAAGATTTGTTTAGATTTCTATTATTTTTTAATGATAAAATACTCAAAATTCAATTTTTTTGAAGCCTAGTTAAGAAATTTGCTTTTGTTGGATTAAAATTTCATTTGGATTTATGGTATGTGCAAAGTTAATTTCTATTTGTTAGGATTTGTAACTAAAAATAAAATCATTCAAATGGCTTGAGATGAGATGTGAGAATATCATGTTGATCAAACAAGTTGAAAAAATTGGAACAAATAATGAAGGTTTGAAGAAAAAACCAAGAGTTTAGAAAAACCTATTATATAGCTTCATCTTCAATGTAACACAAAATAGAGCTACTATATCTATGACATTTTTTCTATGATGGTGGAGACAAAATGGTGGAAAAATGAAAAGCCATTGCCTCTAAATATTATAGCAACAAAAGACTCAAAAGCAGGCCGGGGAAAAATTCCTCACGGGCAAAAAAAGGAATTGTCCTCTACCTTGGAGGTAACCAATCTTTGCATCAAACAATGGAATGTTAATTATCAAGGATTGACCAGAAACCCACATTCAATATTTGAAATTATGAAGGTTAAACTTACTCACAATCAAGATCAAGAATTGACTTCTTCTGCACATGAGCATTCAAGTCGCTATTTTCCTCCTTCATAGGATTGGTTTGCTCCTCAAAAACATCCAACAATGGTTGCAAAAGCTCAAGATAAACATCAAGGTCCCACTCAAGTAGAAGAACATGTCTTCCAAGATTTTGACATGCTTTCAAATAATTACATGCTTAAAGGAAAACCTCTTAATGAGATTTGCAATACAAAATGAGAGATCCAAAGTTGAACATAGAAAGAGATGAAATTGGACAAAGTTGAACGCAAATGGAATTGAAAGAGACGTGGAAGCATTGATGCCCACCACCAGACTCCCAGGAGATGACAAGGAAGGGAGAAGCAATTGGAAAATGTCAAGGTGGATATTGTGTCCAGCTTTAAAAGGCAAGCCACTCCTCGACATTATCATAATATCTTGAGTGGTCCAGTTGAAGAACACATCATCATCCTGAATGTGTCCTTGTTGCATATCCCTTGAATAAACAAAACTTCCATTTTTGTGCACACCTAGAAACGCCCTACTCATGAGAGTTTGTGACATATAGAGAGATATGTTAGTATTGAGCTCACGTGGACATAGGAAACCTTGGTTGAATTCAAAGAATGTTTACCTTTTTATTTAGGAATTTGAGATTTGTGCGATGCATATTGTTGACAACTGTAAACTCCAAATGAATTTTGAAGTTATAGTTCTTTAAATAGGACTTGATGTTTCTCAAAACCTAGAAGTTATCATTGTAAAAAAAAAGGATGCAACCATCCGTCACAAGATACTTGTCCACAAATCCAAAAATGGACGCAACATAGTTGTCAACTCTTACATTCCATTTGGGAATACTAGAAATAGGGTCCAATAGATGTGGGATAGACAAATTTCTTGGGACTTCAGTAATGATGAGGTCCGCTTTGTCCTTTGGGGATTCCTGTGAAAATTCAAGACGACCTTAGTTAGTGATTTGAAATAAATAAGTAATTTGATGAGGAATAAGGTTTTGAATCAATATTACCTTCATCTAGAAATCCTTTACGTCTTGAAAGTTAGGGGTCCATGAATGAGTTGAAACTTTTGTTTTCACCAACAAAGGCCAGCTGATATTGGGAGCCTTTGTAACCAACCATGGGGTCTTGTGGTTGGTAATTAGTATTAGGCTTCGAAGTGGTTAAAGATGAGATCTCCAATTTGAAGTATTGGGCAACTCCTGCACAAGTTTTTCCTCCTTCACGTGTGCGATGATGGCTCAACAATATGACCCCTCCTATTCATGAGAGTTCCACGAAAGTTTTCTTCATGAGCAGCACAATGAGGAGAATCTTGGAACTTAGACAATTCAGGATTTACATCGTGTTCATGGTTCTTAATGTCTGCAGGAGTTTGAGTGGCCCCTGGAATGTTAGGGACTTGGGCATCATTTTTTTTCTTCTTCTTCCTTTTATCAATATCCTCCTTCTTATTTCCTTGAAAGGAATCAAGCTTCTCCAAGTATCCCAGATTGAATTTTTGTCACTTTGACCTCTCTAAAATAGGAGTACAATCCGATGGATAATCAAGTTACCAACCATAATAAGTTGGATGAGACAAGCCCTAGTTTTTGACAAGTTCCTTTTGTTACACAATGTTGTCAAACTTTGGATCACACCAAATGTTGAAAAGTCCATGCATTTTCCTAAATGACATTCGATTAAAGAAGCGCATGCAAAAAGTGCGTGTGAAATTTAATTTATAAAAAAACAGTTAGGAATTAGGCACATAGCAATCTCAACATCAATTAGCGAGAGCAGCCTTGGAAATGTTCAGTTGATGCCAACTAAGCTCCAACCTAGTGACACCCATAGAGGGCACCAATGGATTGCAATCGGCACTGATTGAACCTCCGTCGAAAAGCCAATTCATTTTAGTCGACATTGATTGAATCCTAGTAGAAGTGGTTGGATCCTTTTTGAGATCTCAATTGGCATTGACTAAGTACTAAGCCTCAACAATTGAAAGATTCAATGGAAATTATTCATGAATGTAGAGGATTTTTCACTTGTAAAACACACATTTCAATGCTTCCTTGCTTTAGTTTGAAGCTCCCACATCTTCCTTCGTGTGATCCCACCTTTCACCTTGAACTCCTAATAGAATGTTGATTCCCATAACTTGAGTCTCCACTTTTGAATATATTCTAAGAAAGGCAGGACCTTCATAGATCAATCAATGGTGACAATGAGGTCCTTTGTTATAGAGTCAAACAACTTGATTACCTCCACCTCTAGTTGCAAAATTTGAGGAAGATGTCCATAAAGTTAAACATGATTGGCATTCCAAAAATGATGTCAAGATCTATTCATGGAAAACAAGATTAATAAGTTAGTTGATAATCAAACCTAGTGCCAAAATGTGGTTATGTGAAGCCATTTATCAAATGTGGCATCTAAAAATCCTTGCTTTGGGAATAACTCTAGATTGATTCCACCCATACGTGGAACATTTTCCCAAACAACAACCTGAGATATGGGTCTCCTTGTAAGAACTCTTCAAATTGTCGTTCTTTTCCTTCCAGAAAGGCCCCCATAATGACTCAACAGAAGAGACAACAATTTCTTCACCCCACCAATTTGTGGGGGAAACAAAGAAGACCCTCTCCCCCTACCTATAGCACATTTGAAAGGCATGCTCCATTTTGAGCACATTAATTTTAAGAGCAAGCCTAACAATGGGCATGGCAATGAACCTACACAATGGAATGTTCATTCGAGATTTTCACTTAAGATAAATATTGAATTTCTCCAAGACCTTGTTGGTGTTGAACTTGTTCTTGCTTTGGATCCCCTGGATTACATTTTCACATGATGTTAAGACCGGCTACACAAACAATTCATGAAATGGAATAGTTAGATCTTCAATGAAAGTTAATATCTCGTAGCTCCTCTATTGAAAACTAGATAATGATGTATTATTCATTAGCTAATTGATGGCATATGCAATAGATAAGAAATTAGACCAATTGTAATGCACTTTTGCAAAGGAAATTAGCCATCTAAAAAGGGATGTGTTTCCAATGTCAATAAATGTTGATTGATTATTATTGAAACCTAATCCAGGAACCTTGTAAACAAGAATCACATCAACAAAAATGACTCCTAGCTTGATGCAAATCGGCAATAGGAACTACCTCACAGAAAATGGTAGTGTTTCAGTCTTCAATCGTCATCAACTGACTGCTTGTGCGAAATTTTTACCACACTTCCATGACCAACAACAATGACTCTCGTTTGGTTATAAATTGTCACAAGAAATGACCTTTGTAACGATGGAAGTGTCAATTGACGCCAATTGTCACTCCATGCCCATTTTAACAAAACCTCCTAGAGAGGTTTAGAGATCAAATTTGACTATGTCTTTACCAATATAAAAAAAATATCTTTGGCTAGCATCGACTAAAGTCGAATCATCATACAAAAACACATTTGCGAAAAAAATGGGGAAAAAACAATTCAAGTTGACGGTTCAAAACCCACCTCTTGTTGAAACACGAATGTAGAAACCCCATCTATAATTGGTGTATCCATAACATAAAGTTGTTGCAAATTGACCTAGAAAATGGAAACATTACAAATAACACATAATATTTTCAAACAACCCTAAACTAAATGTCAACAATGGAAACAAAGAATCAGATTCAAATATTTCATAAGTATCATTTCACTGACTGACTTCTTATGAAACCTTCTTACCACACCTCCTTGGCAAACAACAATGACACTCATTTGACACCCAAATTGTCATCAGAAGCAAGCTTTGTAGCGATGGAGGTGTTAGTTAGCGCCAACTAACGCTTCATGCACATTCTAACCATAGTTCATAAAAAGATTTAGACATTAATTTTCCTTAATGCAGTACCAACATAAGGAAATTTCCCTTGATTGGTGTCGACCAAGGTCGAAGTGTCATACTAAAACACATTTGTGAACACAAGGAGGAAATAAAATATGGGTTGAAGGTTTAAGACCCACCTCTTGATGAAATGCAAATGATGAAACCTTAACTATAGGTGGTGTATCCATATTAAAGAGGTGCTGCAAATCAACTTGGAGAAACAAACATTACAAATAACACAAATTATTTTCTGTCAACCATAAAATAAACATCAACATTTGAGACAAAGAAGTGAAAACAAAAGCTTATGAAGTATCATTCTGTGCAAAGATTTACTTCTCCGTAGTCCAGAATTCGTGTTGTTGAATCCAAATCCTTCTCCATGTTTGCTTCTTATTCATCAAACTATAGATGGTGAGTTAATTTTCCATGTCATAACAAAAATGGAAATCTTAAGATTTATATATTTAGTTGTAAGTGGAAAAGTTTGTTGGATATACAAGAAGCATACTGCAAGTTTTACAAAAAAAAAATTGTTGGTTGTACAAAAAGAAAATTATTAATTCTAAAGAAGAAATCACTCTTTATGCAAGAAATAAAACATTTGTTTTAACAAAAGCAATTCAATAGTTTTCATAAAGACAAATCACTGTCAAAATCATTTCCACACATAATGATCAACTAAGCTTGGAATGCATACCTCTTTCAACATCAAGTCTGCATCCGACATCTCCAAACCTTATACACCATTTTATATGCAAGTTATTAGAAGGTGTCAAGAAAAATCCAAAACCCTAAATGTTGGAACTTGAAAACCAAAAATCTTGGAATCCTAAACCCTAAATTGTGGAACTTTAAATCCCTACGTCCATTTGCGTTGAACCTTAAATTCTGGAACCTTAAATACTTGAATCATGGAATCCAAACCCCTACATGCTAGAATCCAAAAATCTTATATCCTGGAATCTTAAACCAAAAATCGTGGAACCCTAAATCCCTAGTTCAAATGTCTTGAACCCTAAATACCTGAATCTTGGAATCCAAAACCCTACATGTTGGAACTCAATAACCCTAAATATGGAACCCTAAATCCATATGTCTAACTACCCTAAACTTTAAATTCTGGAACCTAAATACTTGAATCAAGGAATCCAAAACCCTACATGTTGGAACTCAAAAACCTTAAATCCTAGAATCTTAAACCCTAAATCATGGAACCTTAAATCCTTATGTCCAACTGCATTGAACTTTAAATTCTAGAACCCTAAATACTTGAATTGTAGAATCCAAAACCCTACATGCTAAAACCTAAAAACCTTAAATCTTGGAATCCTAAACCCTAAATTGTGGAACCTTAAATCATTTGTCGAATTGCCATGATCCCTAAATTTTTAAACCTTAAATTCCTAAACCTTGGAATCCAAAACTCTAAATCGTGGAACCCTTAAACCTTAAATCATGGGGTTGGAACCTTAAATAATGGATCCCTAAAGCACTAAATCCTGGAATCCTAAACCCTACATAATGGAACCTAAATCCTTACATCGAAGTGCCCTATACCCTAAATTTTGAAACTCGAAAATCCTAAATCTTAGAATCCAAGGCCCTAAATTGTGGAACCCTAAAATCAAAATTCCAGGAATCCAAAACCTTACATGTTAAAAAATCCTAGAATTCTAAACCCTAAATCATGGAACCCTACATCCTTACATGTAATTGCTTTGAACACAAAATTTTGGAACCCTAAAACCCTAAATCTTAGAATCCAAAACCCTAAATCATGGAACCTTTAAACCCTAAATCCTAGTGTTGGAACCTTAAAGCATGCATCCCTAAACCCTAAACCCAATCCTAAAACTTGAATAGTGGAACCTAAATCCTTACAGCTAAATGTTTTGAACCCTAAATTCCAGATTCTTAAAACCCTAAATACAGGAACTAAAACCCTAAATCTTGGATCCCTAAAACCCTAAATCCTAAACCCTAAATAGTCGAACCTAAATCCCTATCGAAATGCCCTAAACCCTAAATCCTATAATATTTGACCTTAAAACGTTGAACCTTAAAACCAAAATTCTCGAATCCAAATTCCTTAATCTCATAAACCTAAATCCCTCAATCTTGTTATTTTATACCCTAAATCATGTCAACCTATAATCTTGCAATTCTAAACCCTACATCTTCATACTACCCTTAATTGTAAAATTTGGTAACCCTAACCCTAAATCATCTGAAAAAAATCCTTTTAGATTTCAATATTGGTACATAGCTCATGAGAATTCCATGGATTTCTGGGAGTTCAATCCATGTTAAGCTTGGACCTCATAATCGGTGTTGACTAAACACCCAAAGTCTAATTGGTTGATGTTTGCATGTTTGTCTAAAACGCCCTCCCCTATTGCAAGGAGATCGCATTTTGTACAACCCAACAACTTGAATGATCGCATTTTCTTTGTGAGCTCAAATTCCTTAGTTCATCCTGGAAGTTCTCAGTCAACACCAACTAAATGCCTCCAAAGGTTTTTTGGTTTGTGAAATCTCTTGAAAACCTAGAGGTTGTTTTAGATCTAAATTGTTTTGAAAGATCATTCAAAAAAAATACAAACGTTTCTTGAAGAAAGCTACTAATGAATATTATTTTGAATAGCTTTTTGAACTTTTCGATATTTTACGAAACACTGAAGAGCCCCATTAAGCACTCGAGATCTCTGAATAGTAATCTTATTTGACCACCTCTGAAGTTCTTGCACTATCATAAAGCAGCCATTGCACAAGCATTCATCCAAGAACTCTTCTAAAGTCTAGAAAACAATTTAGTTTTTCTAAGGTCAAAACTAAAATTGAAATCAAAATTGAAAATTAGACAGTAACTTGCCTCTTAAGTTATGTTGGTATGAGTTGGAGATGTTTTTGCTTGAAATTTTGAAACAAGAAAATTTGTGAATCTATTTAACCTTGAAAGATTGTCCTGCAAGTTTGAAAAACTTTGAAAACGCTCATTCCTCATGAAAAAATGGGTACATGAAACTTACCTCCTCCTCTATTACTTTATGGTGTTGCAACTAAAGGCTTCTCTTCCTTGATTATGGCATCTACTTTCTTTTTTAATGCTACTTTGAACTTGTCCACATAAAAGATGTCCCTCTCCTTCTCTTAGGTCTCGACCTTGCTATTATTTGTTCTTCTTTTAGCATTTGCAAACTTTTGTATGACTTAGATCTAATTCTATTTCAACAACTTATACTTATAATGCCACCTATTACCATTCAAACTCAACGACCTACTATTACTATGCACTATGAATGGTCAAAGTTTTCCAAAAAACTGTGATAATTTGTTGTTGCAGTTCCAACCTTTATGTTCACACTAACCAATTTGTAACTAATTTTGTTAGAAGTTCAACAAAATATTGTTAGCCATTTTTAATTTGTAATTTGTAAGCAGTTGTTGGAATGTAAATTGATGGTGATTGGTGTTTTGGTCTTCTAGCACAAAATCAATTATCAGATCCCTATTGGCACTCTTGCTGATATTTTTGACCATGTAATGCACTTTGTGGCTTGGCATCTATAAAATAATGGCAATCAAAGCTAGCTTGATAATGTTGTAATGTTTATAAGATTTGGCAAAGATGTTCATAATTTTTCTTAAATTAGGTTATATAATTAAACCCTTATAATATTTAAGAATTTTTGTTTGGGTGGGTTATGATTCATGTGGCAATATCAATTCTTATTTTTCCTACACATACGTCCATGTAGTTATTACTTTATAAGAAATTTGTTTATCATTTCTTTTTGTTCCATTAATGATTTGATCCTAGAAAAAATATCATTAATGTTGACTAGTTTTTATTAAAAAATAAATAGATTACAACACAACTTTTTTGAGGTTTTCCGCTAATTTTTTCTTAGGTTCAAATTTACTTACATTGGGTTACTAAAAATTGGGACTTCCTAGATGGGGTCATTATTTACAAATGGTGGGAGAATTAAGGATGTCATTAGACATGATTCATATCATAGGATTTATCATAAGTTTCAAATTTTTTTGGCATTCTATGACTTTGAACATATTTATTTAATTCGTGGGAAAATTGGACATATAAAAATTTGGCCATGAACATTCAATTATTTTTGGCCTAATGGTGTGCTCATGTACATTATCGTACGATTTGGACTAGGATTCTCCTAATGTTTTTAAAGCCACATTATTTATTTTCTGGCTCAATAGTTTGTAATAAGTGTTAAACTATGTCATTTGTATTCAAGCTTTCTTTGTGTTTCTTTTATGTTCCCTATAGTGCCCTTGGAATTTTCCCCCTCGAGACCATTTCAATGCTTTCACCAATGGGATTGCATGATTCAAATCAAAGGTTTTTAGGACAATGGTCTACTATGGCCATCATCTAGTTTGTGTTAATGAACGCCCACTGCCATCTCTTTGGCTCTTTAATTGGCCCCACTTTATTGAGCTCTTCTAGGTAGGGACATCATAGTTTTCTTTTCTTTGGATCATTCCTATTACTGTTCCAATCATACTTCTTGCCACGTATCTCCAATTGGGAATCAATCATTTGGAGTATCCCAAGATGGATTGAAACACAATGATGTATTTCGATGTTATTGTTTAGGGTTTACTAAAATGACCCTACGGCATATTTGTTTTGCATTCCTAGAATTAGGTCCTTCATTGAATGGATCACCCCCAATACTCTAGTTCCATTATTATTGTTAGGTTCACTATTTCCCTTGCACATTTATGTGCCTTTTCAATGCCATACTATGTCCAATGTTGGGATTATTGTCAACATTTTTTAATGCACTATGTAGGGTAATGTTTTATTTTCTTTTTGCCACTAATACTATTCTTGTTGTTGCATTGTCAAATATATCAATGAGATTTTATGTGAGAGGAAAATTGTATGCATTTTTCAATTTAGTTCTTTGTAATCCTTTCGCATTCTGCCTCGTGACGTGGGATAACCTTTTATGCACTATTGTTACTCATCGATTCATTTTACTAATAGTATGCTTCTGTCCTTCTATATCTCGCGTTGAATTTTCTAATTCCAGTTCTTCATCTATTTCTCAATTTAAGTTCTTAATGCAGTGGTGTTTTCTGTCTTCTTACCATGATATTGTTGTGAGATTTATCTTAGTGTTTATCTTCTCTTTTAATCTCGATGGCTACTACTTTCCATGTTGTAGGAAAGCCAAATCTTACCATCTTGGTCTTTGATTCTAGAGTTATCCAAGTAACCGAGAATGTCCTTTGTGTAATGTTTGCATTTTAGCAGGGATTTATGCACATTTTTAAGGATGTTTCTTATGTCGAAGACAACATTGTGTATCAAATTCTTGGTGTGAACTTTGAAGGCATGTTTTGGATGGTCACCAATGGCAAGTATTGAATTGTTAACAAGTATGCATTCAACAATTCTCAAGATACTATTCTAACATTGGTCATAGCTGCATTAGTGGCAAACATTACTATAAAAGATGTTGTGATCAAGGAAGAGCCCAATCTAGTTTCCCATGACTTGAAATTTTCTGTCGTGATGGCGGAATCATCATTTATTGACCTTTGTAACTATTCTAATGAAGATAGCCCATCCCTTCTTGATGTGGTTGTCCCTCTCTACGTGAACTCCCGACCTACCAAAGAGCAACCTTTGCACTTGGATGTGCTGTAAGCAGCTCCTTTCACAAGTGTTGTCAATTTGTTAAAGCTAATGTCTCTAACTTCGCACACTTCTTTTAAATTGAAGTCCCTTGATTATTGTGCCATCACAATTGAGTTTGTGAATTATCTTCCCACAAAATTCAATGGTGATATTTTATTTGAGCTTCCTCCTATGCATCATCCATTGGGACATTCCGAACAATTGCAAGGTATGGATAGAAAGTATGATGGTCATGCTTGGTGTAAATCAATAACATCAAAAATGCATTTGGATTGGGCTTCAAAGTGACAAAATGCCTTGGACATTTATGTTGTTAAAATAATTTTTGACCTTTGTTTCAGCCTTCTTTTGCGTGTAATGAAGTTAGTTAAAGTGGCGATTATTCCTAGCTATTGATAGTTGGGCAGTGTTTCGTGAAATCTCCGATCTATACCATTAGTTATAAGTTTTGCGACTTTTTACCCACCTATCTACAAACTTGTAGTTGGAGAATGTATTATGTTCACAAATTTCCAAATCTTTCAAGAGTCGCAATCCATTTGGGCACCCATTTGCATCTAGTTACAGAAGGGATGTGTAGAAAATCCTTCAAGGAGATGAAAAACATGGTTGTAGATAAAGTTTGTCACACACTAACTACTACATCTTTGGCTATTGCTTTGTTTGCAAATAAGACATTTCTTTTTCGTCATTTGTTTAATGAGGATGGAAAAGGTCTTGTGGAGCTCTTCAAAGGTGGAAAACTAAATCAAACGTTGTCAAAGTTCGTTCCTTTGTGCTTCTTGGCATACGCAATCTAATTGTTTCACTAAAGCATCATCCCAATAATTCAAACTCCCTTGATTATATCCTCAAATTGAAAGCATTGTTTGGTTACAATTATATTTAAGACAGTTGTTTTCCTAGTCAACAAGCTAGGCAAAAGGTTTTTTTGTTTAAGATGTTCGTCGATGGAGCTACGTCTAGATTTGATTTGGTCTAACAAATGCAATTGGGTGACAATCTATGAAATGTGTGGATGATGTTCGATCATGTAAAACATGTTCAAGAATGGACAACCGTGGCTTGTCACATTTATGACCCAATCTATTATAAGGTCATAATGATTGTGGTCTATGACATGCAATTCAAGGACATGGAAGTTCAATGCATTGTGTGGAGGAAGTTGAATGTAGTTGTTGAAAGGAAAGGAAAGGGTACGCATTTTTCAAGGGGTTCATGGCGGATGGTGTGAAAGCAAATTGGAATATTGTTTGCATTGTTTATGGGACTAGAGATGCTATGGTCAAAATGGTTAACAAAGGGTGGACCTATTTTTTCCATTGGACTCAATCTCTCGACAAACATACCAAGCAATTGATCGCTCTTGAGTTCCATGATCAACATGAAGCCCCGTGTTATGATTATAAGAAAGCCATGTCCTTGGAGGAAGTTGACCTTCAATATGCACCATTCAGTCTTAGTGGTACTTATCTAGAGTTGCAAGCAAAGGCGCCATTCATGAACTTAATAATTAGTTCGGCTTCTAACACTTTCGTGTGTGACAATGGGGAGGCTTCATGTTGGATGTAAGTTCTACCAAACTATTGTGTTCAAATTTTATTTTCCATCTGTCCTTCCTAGATTCTAACTTCATTCCTTTTATTTACTTGTAGAAATTTTCTTTGGATGAGGAAGTTGATATGTTGACTTGTAACTTATTTGAAACGGTCCATAACATTTGGCTACAACAATTTGGCCATAGGGGTACTTATCTCTTTACTGCAACGTTCAACGATTATGTGCAAACATTTAAGCAATCTTCATTGTATTATACCTTCTTAGAAGGAGGTGCATCTGGGATTGGTCTGGACAAAAATGAATTACGCTTGCATAGGGCTGATCAATTTGGGGACTTAGTCAAAATTGCTACTGTAGTTTCCAAGTACATCTTAAGCTCTAGTCTTTCTGTTAGAATATCACATTCGGAAGGTGAGGAAATGTTTGGATCAACCAAATGCAAGGTAGACCTTCCACCTAGGTTAGAAGTATATTCATAGTGGCATGATTGAGTGAGCTTCTCTCATTTGAAAATGGTCAATGCAACAACTCCAATCAACCATTCGTCAATTGTTGATGTAGGAGAAGGAAATGGTGTTAATCTTGTTGTCACCCATAATGATGCAAAGGTCCTTGAATGCCTTTATGGGGATGACATTTGGTGAATTGAACATTATCCCTAGAAATAAAGTAGTTGTTGCTCAGCATTGCAAAAAGACATTAAACACTACTACAAAGCCAAAATCATTTCAAAACAAACAAATCATGGTATTTATGTTTCATGTTATGTTGGTAACTAGTTTGCAGCCCAAGGTGTATCAATTAAGCTACATAAGTTTTGGTTTTGTCATGATGACTTTATGCGTTGTGTGGGAAGGAGAAGTAGGAAATATGCACTTGATAGGTTAGCCTTGTTTTCCTTATGGCTTGTGCAAAAAAGGAAAAATCTCACTCAAATTGAAGTCATGCATTGGAGGAGGCCAGTTTCTTACTATCGGAGAAGCGAAGATGTCCCCTTGTTAATTCGGCTGGGGATGACAAATCTGCATTCGTGAAGTAGCCTCTTAGATGTGCCCCTCAAAATCTCTTTGGCAATGGTACTTTTTCCCATGTCTATAAACCATTGAATCCATATGCTTGGTCAAAATCATGGAATGGGAAGAAAATTCATCGTCTTAGCACTTTCAAGCTATCCATTTTGCTAAAAAACAAATGGAGGTGAGAAGAACTCTTGAAACCACACTATTAACTCCCTCAAACATTCCTCCTCTGGGATATGGACATATTTACCGCCTCCTTTTAGGACCACTAAAAAACCATAAGCAACATGAAGTAATGATTTGTGATTACCTAGCTTGCAATTGTGTGGATTTCGCTTCCATGATGGCTTCATCCCTGGGCAAGCAAGGGATGTGGGTGCCCTATAAGCACTTGTATTACATTTTGCAATATGCCATGTATTTTGGGATTAATGAACCATTCATCCATTATCCATCCTGGAGGTAAATTAGGTTACATAGTCATTAGATTATTGTAAAATAAGATTGTTATGGGTTCTGTTTTTTTGGAATTTATTCTATTGCAAAAATGAAAATATTCTTCAACATGGCGTGTGTAGTGCACTATTCACTAATTTCTCAAGCATTTTCCCATTCCATCATTATGTGGATTTCCTACCCTTGACTTATTGTGTGACTTGACTTAATTTACAAAAGTTTTTGTTTCACCCTTTTACATTGTAATGTAGCTCCTTCGAGTTTTTCCTTTTACACCTTTTTTTGTAGATGAAGTTGGACATGAAAATTACGTGAGTCTAGTAATTTCCATTCATCATAACTGTTTTGGGATTATTTTCATCCATACATTCAACCAGTCGGAAGTCTCATCCAAAAAAATCTTCTACTTCCAATTACCATCCAAAAGTTCATTCATGCTCCACGTTCATCCAAATATTTCATCCTTTTGTAACTTTCATCCATGTAGATGTGGTTTTCATTCGACATAATTGTTTTGGAATTAGTTCCATCCATAAAATTCAACCTATCAAAATTTTCATCCAAATTCTTCTTCAACTTGTAATTATCCAAAAAGTTCATTGATGTTCAACTTTCATCCATGTACATGTGGAAAAATATTTTCCACATCATTCCTACATGGCATAGGGATATTCTACTAATATTTTATCCACATCATCAAAATATTCCAAAAATATCCATTCTTGTTCACACTCACACTCACGTGCTCACTTCGTAGCATTATTGAATTCATTCTTGTTCGAACAATCCCAAATGCACCACCTTGTAAAAAGGCATAACAAAATGATGTTTGCCTAAATGTTCACACATAATCGTTAAACGTTGTAGCAAAAAGGCAAGTACCCCTCTTGCCAGATTATTGGAGCCAAATGTTATGATTGTTTCAAATAAATTACAAGTCGGCATGTTAGCTTCCTCCTCCAAAGAGAATTTCTACATACACATAAAGGGAATGAAGTCATAATTCAAGAAGGATAGATGGAAAATAAAAGTTAAATAAAGTACTCTGGAAAACCTTACATCTAACATGAAGCCTCCCCATTATCGCACATGAAAATGCCATAAGCCATGCTAATTATTGAGCTTGTGAATGGCACCCTCATTAATAGCTTGTGATGAATACCACCAAGACCAAATGGTAGCATGTCAAAAGTTAGCTTCCTCCAAGGACATGGTTTTTTTATACTCATAACAGAAGGTTTTGTGTTGATTGTGGAACTTTGGTGCGATCAATTATTTAATGTGTATGTTGAAATACTGAATCCAATGGAAAAAACATGTCCACTCTTTGTCAACCATCTTGACCATAAGATCTCCAGTTTCATAAACAATCCGAACAACATTCCAATTTGTTTGCACACTATCCGCCATAAACCCTTTAAACACAAGTGTACCCAACCTTTTCTTCTCACCAATTATCTTCAGTGTTGTCTACAACATGCATTGAACTTCCGTGTCCTTGGATTGCATAAGGATGGGTGGAGAGCTTTATTGTTGTTTTTATGTCTTGTGCTCAACTTTGTTTTGATTTCAATTTTCAAACCAAGCTCCTTTTAATTCATGTTTTTGGAACTCTTATTATATGTGTACAATGTTGTAATAACCATTCTCACACAAGAATGACAATATAATGTTATCTATTGGAATGCCTAATGTAGTTTCTAGCATGGTTTTAAGATCAATCGTAAATTGAACCCTTGCAATTCCAACTTCTCTAAGTGTTATTTATTTTTGCTTAAGTTTTCACATTAAGTTGTAGTTTTTTATTTGCAATGAAATAGGTTTGCATTGTGCACAATACATCGTTTGTCTCTTGATATTGATATAATTTAGTATTTGGGTTTTAAAAGTGATTTGAACCTTGTAATGATTGAAGTAGACCTTAAGGAAAATCACAAGTTTCATAAATTGTCTCCAAAAAAAACAATTACTTTTTTCAAAGATAATTTGCAATGTGATTTACATGTCAAATTATAACTTATTAAATTGAACTTAGAGAGGTTTCTTGGTGTAGATTAAGACCTTTGTTTTTTGAAAGGCATGGTAAATCAATGCTTTAAAAATGATTTCAAACTTTAAATGATTCTTGCAAATGTTCAAACAAATCAAAATTTACATTTGTCAAATTCTAAAAGAGAATTGGGTTCTTTCTAGTTGGAAGACTAAATGGGTTTGTACACATAATGTGGACACCAAACATAGATTATATATCTCCATGTTCTGATCAACTTTTTAAAAAATTTATAAAATATCTCGAGCTAAAATTCCAATGTACATGTGTTTTGGAGGCACATTCCAAATTACATAATTAGAAAATTGCATAAATAATTTATATGTTTTTTATGAATGCATTATTATTGATATCAAAATAGTTTTATTGGAAGCAGATCAATCCATTCAATTTTATCAATTTAACAACCTAACACACATGCCCTAGAATGGGGAATTATGCCTAAGGGTCAAAGCATGCAAAAATATACAATTAAATGTCCTTGATTTAGAATGAATAAAAAATGAAACAAATTTTGACAAAAACATAAGAACAAATATTCAAATTTCATTTAAATTTTATTTTGACACCATGGTGCTTTCCATTGGGTTTATATTTAATTGAATACAAAATTTGAAAAACTTTGGAATAATAAAAGTAGGGAGCAAGTACTTTTGAATTTGATTAATCAATATGGTGTTCAATATAGAAAATTTAATGAAATAAATCATTGTATATTCAGAAGAAGGAAAATAAATAAATTTTACTTTCTCTTTGGTAGAATATACTTGACACATATTTGAAACAACTGTTGCATTGGAAAAAATAGGCTTTAAAAGCTACTTACATTTTTAAAAATCTATTTGAAACCTACTTTTACAATGTAAAATTTGAATTTTAATTCATAATAGTGAAGAAGTATCTTTTTTTAAAATCATTTAAGTAAAAAAAAAAATGAATAAGAATTTTATGATGAATTTTGGTCCCACTTCTTGTTAGTTTGACAAGTAAATTGCCAAGGTAATAGAATTGTACACTTTACCATGCTTTCACCCCTAATAATACCTAAACAATACACAATTATTACAATATAGCAATTGTAACAAGACTTAAACATGAGTACATAACAATACATGACAATTTTCAATTAAGTTTGTGGCTATTTGATAACAAATATTTAATTTTTTAACTGAATAAGCACATTAGGAGATGAATTATCTTTTATATATGCATTGCAACTGAATTCAATCTTCTAGTAATTGATGTAAATCATAATATTCATGTTTGACTTATAGTTTCTTAATTGCAACTTATAGATGTTCATGGTGTAGATGAAGACCATTGTCTTTTCAGAGGCATAAAATTATGTACCTCACCTTGAAAATTGATTTCAAACTTTAAATGATGGTTGAAAATGTTTAAACAAATCAAGAATATTTATCTATCAATTCTTGAAATAAAATCTAATGTTTTTCCAAATGGCATGTCATATGGGTCAAAACTCATTTTGTGCATTCCAATCATAGATTGTATGTATGCATGTTTAGATCAACTCGGCAAATTATATTCTGGAGAATATGTCAAGGCATAGTTCTAATGTACATATGTTTTGCAATCAAATCCCAACTTACATTGTTGGAAATTTATAGAGATACCTCAAATGTTTTTTAAAGTGCATTACATTGATTTCATTAGTGTTATGCTAGTAGCAGATTGAACATTTCCATTGTATAATATTATATCAATTGTGAATTTAAGTTTGAGTCTATTTGATAATAAATCAAAAAATTTATGATTAATGAACCACATCAGCTGATGAGATATCTTCTTATTTATGCATTGAAGTTAAGTTCAATTTTTTTAGTAATGGAAATAGATTGCAATATCCATGTGTGAAGTGTGTTTTCCAATTATGAATATAATTTTCAAAATATTTGAAACCAATTCCCAATAATCTTGTTTCAAAATGGCCATAAATAATTCCATTATCCTTCTATGTCCTACATTGCTTTTATGTTCAACATATCTCTATGGAATCAGGTGTCAACTATTACATCTAAAGTATTTTTTTCATCATGAACTTTTTTTATATCCTATCTCAATTGAAATACAAATTTTTGTGATTGCAATGGGCAAAAAAAATTCAATTTCTAGTTGGATTTGCTAGTTCATTTGATGGTCCTGCAAATGACATTCCTATGGTTTTCATATGGTTGCAGTCTTTCCAGCAAATTAAGAATTTCATCTATCAACTCTTGAAAGAAAATTTTGTATTTTTCCAGATGGCATTTCATATGGTTCAAACACATTTTCAAAAAAACTTCATTTGTAACAAGTTCAAATATTGAATTGATTGCAATGGGCAAGAAGTAATTCAACTACTAGTGGATTTGAAATTTAAAAAGGAAATATTCCTCAAGTGGCCATGACACATGAACCAAACACCTATAGATAAATACACAATTTGCACTAGCTTAGTTCCTCCATTTCATTAATGTTAGTTCGTTTGATGGTCTTGCAAATGACACTTATAGTTTTCTGCTACTTTCCGTTGGTTTTAAGGTGTCATTGATATCAATGGCTTCGTTTATGGTAATATTGTGTGGAACCTTTGATGCTCAAATGTGATTCATTGTCCACTCCCTGCATGATTTTACCACAACTTCAAACATTTTGGCATTGTCGTTGCACCAAGATCCTTGCATTCTAGGCATAATCTAAAGGCTAGCTCTCACCAATGGCACCATCGTATTTGTCTCCCTACAATAAGTAAGTGTTGGTGATTCGTACTCATTTTCCTTCAAGTCACTTTGGTTATTTGGCCATTTTTTGTTGATTACAATCTCGAGATAATACTTATTCGAAAATAAAAATTCTAATAGATAATATGATTGCTTCTTTAATCAAGTTTTGTAATTCTGATTTGTCGGATGTGCTAGCCACAAATTCTCTCCTAGAAGTTGTAGTAAGTTGTTGAGAAAGTCCTCATCAAACATATAAATCATTGTCACATAAATTTTGTAGTCCTGGAAATGGTTCCTTTGTGCTCAATATCTAACTCATGTTTGGTATTCTACATTGATGGACTTCATATTTTTCTTCCCGAAAGTAGGGTACAAGTTTAAGTCACGAGGAGTTCAATGAACCATGATTATTGTATTTTACAAAATGGAACAAAGCACTTAAGAGCAGAAAACTTGTACAAAAAACTCATGGCACAACAAATGAATAAGTTGTTACTGATAATATGTGCACAAAAAATCATAAACTAAATACCCACTTTTCAAATAATCAAAACATGGTTCACATTGGAATTAATAATCTCTTAATATGAGTAACATGGTGCAAATTCCTTAAGGTGCACCAAAATTTGGTCGCATCATCACCCCTTTTTATCTTTTTAACTTAGTCATTTTTTACCATGTAAAGAACACATTTATGGATGATTATGATGGAATCTAGAATTATAATAGTCTAAAATATAGTCCTTTTGAAACTTTTGATAACTTTTGACTCATTATTTTTTATGGGGATCAAAATATAAGATAAAAAAGGACTATAGTAAGGACTAGGCCCTTTTCGTCCTATGTGGTACACCTTAAAGGATTTTCACCCAACAATGGCCACAAACCTATTGGATTTAATGATAATGATAATTAATTTTAAAATTAAAAGTGCCATTGTTGAATTCTAGAAAGATTTCATAACAATGTACTTGTCAATTTCTCGCATTCCCTTCTAACATTCTTACAATGATGTCCTCAGTTGCTTAACCCTTTATAGGATACATCTACAAACCCTGCATCAATTTTTTGGTGGCTAGAGTGAATCGGCACCCACTAATGCGCCATCCATTAGATGTTCATTATGACTCAATTGTGGATGATTGTCAATTGAGTTATTACATGGTTTCATCTTGGTAACCCATTCAATAAGAAGTATGTGTAACATGTATACAAGTAGGTAAAAAAATAGGGGACTATTAACTAGGTAATAGATAGTTTATACATAGTAGGTATTTTTCTACCTACTTAGTTGGTAGGTAGTAAATAAAACAATTGAGCTAACCACCATGGTTAGCTTGGGAACTAGAACCCCCAAAAAAAAAAATCTTGATCATATATCATCCACCCTTGATTGTGCACTAATGGGTGTTGGTTCATTATGGCCTATTATTAGAATAATTGTTTCACAATAATGTTGTTAAAATAGTTGAAGTATATTTTATTAAAAGATTTTTGTATTGTATAGATAATTATTATATATGACCGCTAGAATATTTATCACATGTGTTTTGTTAACAAGTCCATGTTTCAATTGTGTTTAACTTATTTCCCTTTATAACAGCCATGATGACGATGGCCACAAATGATGTGGCATAATATTTGAATATTTGGCTAGTAGTGTATAATATGTTTATGTTATTGAAAAATATTATACCATGTAGGACATGTTTGAAACCAGGGGGCAAGATTCTTAAAAAATGTGCCAAACATTTTTTTTTGTTTCAACAAATGGGGCACCAACCTTGGTAAAATTTTGTACTAACATTTGATTGAACAAAGACATGTTGGATGTCCATGTGGTGAATCCACGTGGCAATGATGACGTGTGAGTTTCTGCTAACTTGGTGGAATATACTTTTGTTATAATATATTATGACATGTCATTGAAATTTTTCAAGGAATATTTTAACTAACATGGATGGAATATATTTGGAAATATGCTTTCCTATTCCAACTTGCAGGCTCACACTTTCGCTCACACGTTCACCCTCTCATTCACACACTCACCAAATAGTAATCCCCCCCATCTAAATAATAAATTGTTTCACTAACTCATTTTAACCTTGCATTCTTGACTAACAATGGTTTTCAAAATAATGTGAAAAAGAAGTACTATTTTTTTGTAAGCAAATATTTTATTGTCATTGGTTTCCAAATATGTCCATAATCACATATAATGGTCTATTAACATGGTTCCAAAATAGAATCTACAAAGTTCTAGGGAGATGCTACCACAAAATGTAATCCAACAAAATGCCAATGTCTAATGTTCAATGAAGTAATATACTACTATAAGTGTTATGAATTAGCACTATGAACAACTTAAATATGCATCATTATCTATTTAGATATAGTTAGCTCTGAAATTTCACACAACACAACGCCATTTTTTGCATCTTTTAGCTTTGTACCTTCTAAATTTGGAAAAGGTAATTTCACCAAACCTTTATTTATACCTATGATAGATATTGAACAAGGTGGTATTGCATTCCCATGATAGTCCATGCTTGCCACATTACTTATGGAACCCATAGCACATGAAATACAAGTTCATGACTCAAATAATTTAACTTTCATCTTGGGTTTCAAGTGTGACTATAAACATAACACATGTAATTACAATCAACGAAGTTGTTAACAATCACCATGGTACACAAAACAAAGGCCATGAAGGAGGTAATTTATTTACCACAAAATTTAACACATAGTTTGGATTACATGTGCTTCTAAAGACCTTAATCTTCGGCTTGGAGATGCAACCACAACATCCTTAGACTAACCAATAGCCTACACCAAACCCTTGATATCTAGTAATACCATTAGCCTAAAGATCACTTGTACGAAATCCAACATTATAATGGAATAAAAGTTAGAAATACCAACCAGTAATAATACTAAAGGCACCTTTGTAACAATCTTCTTCATTGGAGACTTTCATTTCACTTCCAATTTGTTTTGCAACCAAAATTGACACCTCCAAGCCATCAACCATCTTGGCATTCTCCTTTTGTACACCCATGGTCTTTCCATCATCCTACATTTATAGCCATATGGTAAATTCAACCTATCTATCCCTCTGAACCCAACCAACTCCAAGCCAACAAATCTAGCAACCCCACCATTATTCAAATGCCAACTTCCATGGTAAGGAGTGATCCTTTTTGCTTTAAAGGAATTAAAGACTTGCTTGCTTAAAAACTTACCATCATTCAATGGTTTTTCATGGGCATTCCCAGCTACGCATGTTGATTTGGAAAGGTTGATGTTCTTCTTGCCATCCTACACATAATGTAAACACATTGTGTATAAGTCAGTCAACGCAAAGCAAGTCTTCACCTAATCCTTGAGAAAATCCACAACTATAATCCAACTTCAAGCTAGTCTGATACCCTTGGGATCAAGGTCCCATCACTATGTTCAATATTTTTACTATTATTTGACATCAAAATGAATGTAACAAACAAATGTAGGGGCAACATGGTGCATGCCTATTTATCATGACTACCATAAGTGACCAATTCTTGTTTAGAGGAGTGGGGAATTTTTAAAACAAATTTTCTACCTTCCAGAACATTCCCTTCATCTTAAATCCATGGTATGCAATACTTATGTTAGTGAATGATAACAACAACATGAAAGTAAACAACTCATCGTGTGATGATTCTGCTTTCAGTCCCTGGGAATACTTCCAACCAAACTAGGTAGTTTAAATTTACGATTTTCATTATGTCTTCTCATCATCTACCATTTTTGGATTACCAACATGAGCAAGGCCAATAATTCCCTAAAACCTACAATTGAATCTTGTCTATAATCATGAATTAGTTGAATGATTGACCCATCACTCAAAATGGCATATATAGATGTTTAGACCAAATCCAAGAATCCTAAAATAATGTTGTTAATGGGTACACATAACCTTATTTTCCAATAACCAAAAAAACCATGTCCCTTTCTGTCCACAAGACACCTTGGTATATAAGGTTTAAAACCACCAAATTAAAAAAACCCAAAGTCTACCAAACTAAGGTTAATAATTTATGATCACCCTTTGCAACAAAGTCAAGGGCCATATAATTATTTATACATACCTTTACACATTCGTATATTTTAATTGGGTTTGTACATAATTAAACTAAACCTATAATAAAAAATTGTATACAAGAACATTATATTTGATGTAATTGAAAACAAGGTAATTAAGATTAGGATACCCATTGGATATCCATGGGAGGTTACAAACACTTGTATCTTTGTTGATGGGACTATTGTACCTTCTAAAGCCCTCTCAAGCTCAATTGGGTTCACATTTGGTGACATTGTTGGTGCATCTTCAATTTGGGCTCATTCCATATTTGGTAGACTAGCAATATTTTTTACCATTACAACAACTTATGCCACCAAACTTTCCAATGTAAACAACCTATGACTCCAATTGATGGCTTCACTCCCAATTGGCGTATTTATTGTACATGGGGATACTCATAACCGCTTACTAATTGAGGCTACTTGTATTTGTGTACATAAAGGTTAATAATGTAGTTGTAGCATGTGTAAAATTAGGCAGTCCCTGGATGGAGGTATAATATCATGTGTATAGCTTCTTATGACTATTTTTAGCATGTGTAGAGGGGAATGTAATTTCATGCCCCACCTTTATTGACCTTTCTGCTTCGACTAATACTTGTTAATGTACCAAATCAACCCCTTAATCTTAAGAATATGTGTTCAAAAGTTTTTTACCATGTTGTATGAAAGAAAAGGAACATATTCATTATGTGCTGAAGTAGTGGGTCTAGATGCCCCTTTTTCCTTTGACATTATATAGGCATTCAATTCAGTTGGAGTGGAGTGCCATCCTAGTTCATTTTCATGCACCACGTCACCATATTAGAACCAATGACACCATAGAAATTACCCATCTTCCCTTATAACCTTTATCATATAGGTCACATAAGATTTCCACTTAAAAATCTCTTGACATATGTTCTAAACAACTACATGTAACAAAGTCTAATCCAAAAAAGTGGAATCACCATGATTGCCCATGGACCACATATTTTTCCTAACAATGGCCAACTTTCTTGCATTATTGACAATGTTCCTTCATGTTTTTTTGTTGTATAGTAACATGTTCCTTCTTTTGCAACCCAAACATACCTACAGCCGTTGCCCCCCCCCCCCAATAGAATTAGGTGCTTACATGCTAGTTGTTGCTTCTCGTTGGACCAACACTTGTGGTTGGATAGGCATTCGTGGTTGCACAACCTCAATCAAGACCATAGTTCCAAGGGCTTGGGGTATAGAACCAAATGTCTTTTGTCCATTTTGATCTTGCAATTGTCTAAGTAATCCTCATGATTGCCCCATTTAACATACTCCTAATGGTGCTAGAATGTTCGTAGTGTTTGCATGGCATGTTAGAGTTGTAACGGATTCCACTGCCCTGCCATGCTTAGGTTTGGCTAACCGCTTAACCCTATTCCAAACAAATGCCCCAAGTTACTTTGGGGCAAAACATTACCCATTAAAGTGTTGGGCAAAATAAGACGCTTTGTCGTTGATGCCATTTGATTTGCCCTTGTCGTTGGACTTTGCAACTTCTCCTCTGATAAATTATTAGAGTTTCCAGCTAGCTCATGTGTTACATGAAAATTGAGTGCACTACCAATAGTTAGTTTTGAGCCAATCAATTTGGTGAACATTACTATTGTTGTTGAGAACCTTAAACCCTAAACCTGAACATGCATGTGGCAATATACATCCTCTTGACATTAGCATTTTGAAGGATTGTGTTTTCAACCTCCACAATTTTTGGGCCTCCCTTTTCTGCACAACATATGTATCGAAGAGCAATCAATTGCCTTATGATGGAACATCAACCTAACACAAATGAAAGTGCACACTTTCAACTCCATTGCATTTCATGGCCAAGTGGTCCTACACAAACTTGCACCATTCTTGTTGTCAAAAAGGTTTTGGGAGGTCCACACATAGGAATATTGCGTGTAGGCAATGCATAAGACACATTACAACTTTTGAACAAATTCAAATGTCCAATAATAGGTTTATATAACTCCATAGTTGTTATGAAAAGCGACAAATGCCAAATCATTCTAGCTTCTAATGTCAATTAGATTTGGCCTATTATACATGCCCAAAAATTACCCAATCATGTGAACAACACATAGTTGGGTTGGGTAAATGTAACTAGGTCTTTAATGCTACATGTTGTAGAGTTATAGATTACAACAATGAAAAATTCTATGTATATGAGGTTTGGGATTTTCAAGCCATTTTCTATGTGTGCCCCAATACCATATATAGATTGGGTTGCCCATAAGAGTCTCATACCATTCACCAAACTATTGGCCAAAAAATTTAAATTGAAAAACTCTTGTCATAGTGGATGTTACTATTTTCTACACTGAGCTTATCATTGCTAGTGCTCCAAATGTACAATACCCTAAACTATTAACCTGAAAAATGAATGTAGCAATTTTTTGCAATGAACTTACCAATGGTAGCACTCCAAATGTGCAATACCTTCAACTACCAACCTCAAAAGCCATTGTAGCACAGGGTAAAAATAGGTGTTTGTGCAGGGGATAACGAATCAAACCTTGGGAGTTTAATTTCAATTAATTAAACCGGCATACAAGGATGGGGCTAGAGTGAACAAGCACCCACCGATGCACCATGTAGGATGGATGGTGTATGGACAAGAAAAAATAAGTTTTTATTGTATTCTTGACCCACGTACTAACATTTATTGAAAGATAAAAGATGAATGTGACTTATGAAGATACTTGGTATCATATGATACAATGTACACCAATGGACATAGAAAAAAACCTGAAGTGATTAAGTGTTTTTCAACATTGGTGTATGTCTACCATGTCCATAGATATTGTAGCAAGGAGGTAAGGCGTGTTTGGGTTTTGGTAAAGGAGGGAATGTCAAGGCAGCCATGGGGTTAACTACACTTGATTCACCTTTCATGCATGGTTAACTTGTTGTACATCTCATGTTGAGCATTTTTTGTCCCACATTCTGAAGGCTGTGTAGTTTCTACTTTTTGGTTATGTCCTTGTCGGAGGTGTTAATGGTGTTGGAATCTTAAGGTGTCTCCATTAGGAAGAACGTAGGTTGCCTTTATACCATATTGTTTATTGGACTAAGATGGTCTAGAAAGTTGTGGTGAAGAAAAGAAGGGAACAGTCCTATGTACAATTGCTAGTGTAACAAAAATTGAGCCAAAGGAGGTATAAGAAGCCTTAAGGCTCCTGCAAAACCTTATAGGGAAACAATAGTTGATTTGCACATCAATCTAGGAGCCTAGCTTGGATACTGGTGTTGTCACTACCACCATCATCATCACTCGGTAAAACCAAAACTAGTTCTGAACTGCCCACAATCTATTACCCAATGTTGATTTCTGCCATGTGACCACATTGGTGACTTCTCTTTATGCCACTGGACTCACTATGTTTGAGTTTGTTTTTCATGTTCATGGGAATAAATCTTCAAAAGTAGATAATTAGCATCTTTTGATTCTAAATTGTGGAGCTTCGAAGCCCAATTATGTTTTCAAAGTTCTTTGTTCACAAAAGTTTTTTATTGTGATTTCATTCCCTTCCTTCTTTATGTTAGTTAGTATCATGGTTGAGGCTTCTTGTATTGGGTGTCTAACATTAGCCTATATTTGCTAATGAAATCAATGGTAATTATGTATCATCCTTGATACTAATATGGATATTTCCCATGAATGAAAGATTGATGTGTTTGTTTTTGTTGCAAGTATAATAACATAGGTTTAAATCACACAATATTTAAGGGCCAACTAAATGATTCTATTTCCAAATCCATGGCAACTAAAAGGACTAGTATTAATAATGATGAGAGAACTTGCATACTGGATGGTGTTGATTTGGTAGGTCTTGCAGATTTAGGTGAACAAATTCCTCTCTTTGACCCATAAATGCAAAATCTTATAACCTAGTACTATCCAGTGAAAAAGTGGTCCAATGATTTCTATAGCTTATTGAAAGGAGGCTGTGGAAATGTCTTGTACACATTAAAGATAGTATAAATGTGGTGAATCTAATACTTGTGTAATAGTTATATTTTATCCTGCATAGATCTTTAGGTGTATCTTGAATACTAGTTAACATTATGATTGGGTCTTTCTCATTGCTTCTGGAAATGCAACAAAAACTTAGATTATTGTAAATTTTTTTGTGTAAATATTTTGAGTTGATTATTATATATTTATCTAGACCCATTTTCAGGATCTGATAAAGTTAATTGGTCTGATATAAGAGTGACTGACTACACACATACATGTGGTGTTCATTTTAATTTTGTTGGAACCAACACAATGGTCACCTTCAAATTGCTATTTTGGATTTTTCTCTGCAATCTATAGATTCGCAAATAGATATTTTAAGTTCGTAAGTTTACATATGTGTCTTGTGGACAAGAAGTGATCCCTTAATGCATTGAAAGGGGAGATTAGAATAGGTGATGGCTTTGTTGATTCTGTCCATAGGGAAGAGACTACGCATCTGTGAAGGATTTAGACTTGGGGATAAAATTTTGGTTCATTCATTGGCCAATGTGGAGATGACAAGTGTTCAATTTTCAATATTCAAACATTTTAATTTTCAATATTTATTATTTAGACATTTTAGTTTTCAATATTCAGTATTCAGACATTTCAGTTTTCAATTTTCAATATGTAAACATTTCATTTTTCAATTTTTAGTTTTCAAACATTTTAATTTTCAATTTTTAGTATTCAGACATTTTAGTTTCTAGTATATAGACATTTCAGTTTCTAATTTTTAGTTTTCATTATCTAGATATTTCAGTTTTCAAATTTTTAGATTCCTTTTAATCATTTCACAAAGAAATTTCAATTTTCAACTTTTAGTATTCACAGATCTAAATTCGAACATTTCAAATTTTAGACACTTCATATGGAGATTTCAAATATTAGTTTTCAACTTTAAGTATTCACACATCCCAATTTAAACATTTTAGTTTTCAAAATTTTATATTCCAAACAGTTCACATACAAATTTCAGTTTTCAGCTTTTAATTATTCACATATTGGAATTCAAACATTTCAGTTTTCAAAGTTTTAGATTCCAAACATTCCATATATTGTAGTACCTTGGCAAGTTTGGCGCATGCATTTCAAGCAATTAATTAATTTTGAATATTCAATTTCAAAAATAAAATACTCTTAAAATTCTTTATTTTCCTGCCTAAGGAGTTGGTGTTTGGAATAAAATATTGATCATGGTCATATAACATTGGGTAAAGCCATTACACGATGAGTTGCTTGTTAGGTCATACCCCAAAACTTATTCTTGTTTGATTTTATAACTGATTCTAAATTTGATTGATATTCAAATTGGTTTTTGATTGAAGTTGGAAACTTTGATGCGAGTGTCATTATGTTTGAAACGTGGATGCCTCCACTTTTTTTTTGACCAGGATGCAAAAGTTTGCCCCCGGCAAACACTGCTGCACAAAACCATAGTACCTTGCCAACTTTGGACACATGTTTGTCTAATTAATAATTAATTAATTCTTCATTTTTACAAATAAAATATTCCTGAAGATTCAATATTTTTCCTTCAGAAATTTGTGTTCTTTGAATGTTTTTGGTTGAAAAATTCCAACATTTCGAGAATAATATAATTACTGTTGAAGCTGCCAAGGTACTATGGTTCTATTATTTTGCATTGATGAGAAAAGAGATTTCATTTAAATTGTATTTAAGTTGAATCTAAAAAATAGAAATTCCTGGATAGGTGTATGCCCAGCTGAGTCTTTGGAGAAGAGTTCTTGAGTGCGAAATTTTTCAGGGTTTCGAGTTCCGCAGCAAGCACGACGGAGGAGGAGGAGGAGCAGCGGCGCAAGGACGACGGGTGGGGTTCGTTTGGAGAAGCGTTGCAGCGATGGCGTCGTCCAGTGCAGTGGAGCGGCCTGTGACCGATTTGAAGGACTTGATGAAAGGGAAAGATACAAGAGCAGCAGCGTTGGTTGCGTCCGCAGCTTATCCGACAAACGAAACCCTAAGCATAGCTTTGGAGAATAAGGAGTCCAACCCGACGGAGGCAATCGCGTTGCTGCGTGAGATTCTGAACCATCCGTCGTCGACTTCCGAGGTTCTGCGTATCAAAGAGCAAGCTATTAGCTCCTTGGCTGAGATTCTGTCACAAGAAAAGAAAGCCGAAGAGTTGCGAAGTTTGTTGACGGATCTGAGGCCGTATTTCAGCTTGGTTCCCAAGGCGAAGACAGCAAAGATCGTGAGAGGTATTATCGATGCGGTTGCAAAGATACCAGGTACGTCGGAGTTGCAAATTGCTCTGTGTCGGGAGATGGTGGAATGGACCAGATCTGAGAAGCGCATGTTCTTGAGACAGAGAGTTGAAGCTCGTCTCGCTGCTTTGTTGATGGATAGTAATGAGTATGCCGAGGCTTTAAGCTTGCTGACCAATCTTGTCCGTGAGGTTCGAAGGCTTGATGATAAGCTTCTGCTTGTGGATATCGATCTTCTCGAGTGTAAGCTTCATTTCTCTTTAAGGAATCTTCCCAAGGCAAAAGCTGCCTTGACTGCAGCACGCACTGCGGCTAACGCCATTTATGTCCCTCCTGCTCAACAAGGAACTATTGATCTTCAGAGCGGGATTCTTCATGCTGAGGAAAAGGATTACAAGACCGGTTTCAGCTACTTCTTTGAGGCATTTGAAGCTTTCAATGCCCTGGATGATCCTCGAGCTGTTTTCAGTCTCAAGTATATGCTGTTATGCAAGATTATGACCAATCAAGCTGATGATGTTGGCAGTCTCATTTCCTCAAAAGCTGGATTGGAGTATACAGGTCAGTCAGTTGCAATTCCCTTTTTTAGGCTTTCAATGCTGAAGAAGAAGAAGAAGAAGAAGAAGAAGACTTTCTTCCTTCTGCAGTGCTGTTTGCTGTAGGAAAACTCCTTCCCCAGTCTTTTGTATCTGGTAAATCTTGATGAGTCTTTGTATGTCTTGATTTATGTTTCAGTTTCCTCACTTGATCTGTGCAGCAAAACCCTTGACATTGTTGATGAAATGTATGGTTTTCTTTTGAGATCTCAGGAGAGTTGCTGAACGACAAACTCAAAATGCTCACAGTTTCAAAATGAGTTATTGTGCATAAGATTGATTTTGGGTTATTCTGATTGTCATGATGTCAATTGTTCCTTTTTCATACCATATGATGAGCCTGATTCATGTGCACTAAATCATCCAGTTCATGTTCTGTGCCTTGTTTGGAGACAGATAGCTGATCTATGTATAACACCTACCGACTCACCTTCTCTGCCTCTGTATCTTTATTTCTTGTCTTGTTACAGCTTCTTTATCTGTTCCTTCCTGTGCCTGAATTTTAGATGTATGTTCTCTGTTGGTGCATTATCCTCTAATGCTCTTGGCTCTCAATGTTCTCCTTCTTTCTTCTCCCAGTTTTTATTCATCTTTTCTTTTTTTGGTTTTTCCTTTTCTTATGTTTTCCCCTTTCTCTTTTTCTTTGTCTTTTTTGTCCTCTTTCTTCTTGAAGTTCTTTTTAGTCTCATCTTTCTGTTTAAGTTTTGTTGAGCTAGCCAGCATCATGGCCGAGTTTTCCTGTTGCTGTTAAGTAGCTTAATGCAGAAAGTAACCTCAATCCATTGCTGGGAAATGAAGAAGTCAGTGGGAATGTTATGGTAGGTGGTCAATGCCAAACATACATGGTGCTGTTTAAGGTCCCTGAACATACTTACAACCGTTGCTGTCATCAGCTCTCTCTATGCCTTAGGTTTAGATGCTTTCTGGTACAGGGTCAAGATAAAATTAAATGGAGCTTACACTCACAAGCTCCTTGTAGCTTGAATGAGGGCACTATTCACTTTTCTGTAGCTATCTCTTGAGTGCTAGCCAACATCATGACTGAGTGTTCCCATTGTTCTGGAAATGCAACAGAAACACAGGATGCAGAATTTTATATCAAATGTTGCCTGAAATTTGGGCAGATAATTATATTATGTACATCCTCTGTCGGGAGCTGATGAATTCAGTTGGGAGTCATAGCAGCTAGTCGCTACTATCCATGATGGAAGGATGCCTTGTTAGTGACATTCATGAGGAGGTTATGATCAGATTTCCCAGTTTATTGTGGAGTTTTCTCTGCAATCTAAGAGATATTTAGCCCTTGGATTACTTTAGATGTAGTTGTGGAGTTCGCACTCCACTCACATTCTTCAATTTGCTGGAGAACATGATTTGCAGTATTTGCCAATTTAAAGCAAGGGGCTGTATGTTGAATTGAACCCAATTGCACAGCCATGAGTCCCAACCTCTTGGATTACTGGCTTGATGCTTGAGTATACTATATACTGTTAATGTCTATTCCAGCCAGAAAGACTCTTCTCTGTGCAGTCTTGCTTTCACTATTGAAGCACCATGGCATTCACTGGCAGTTGCTGATTGGGGAATTTGTATTGACAGGTGTGGAGCTTGATGCAATGAAGGCAGTAGCAGAGGCTTACAGTAAGCGCTCTCTCAAGGATTTTGAGGAGGCCTTAAAGACATTTCGAGAGCAACTTGAGCAGGACCCTATTGTTCACCGTCATCTGTCCTCCCTATATGACACACTTTTGGAGCAGAATCTGTGCCGATTGATTGAGCCATTTTCCCGGGTTGAAATCTCTCACATTTCTGAGCTCATTGGCTTACCCATTGATGCTGTAGAAAAGAAGCTCTCACAAATGATCCTTGACAAGAAATTTGCAGGCACTTTGGACCAAGGGGCTGGATGTCTCATCATTTTTGATGATGTGAAACCTGATGGAATTTACCCATTGACACTCGAAACTATTTCCAACATTAGCAAGGTGGTAGATAGCCTCTACTTGAAGTCAGCTAAGATCATGGCATAGATTAATGTCTGCTTTTTGTAGGTTTGTGATTTGCAACTTGCATATCCATCAATGAGAGTACATGATCATCTATTTGTAGGCTGTCAACTGGAATAGCTGTGAGTGTGCCTACAGTATTGGATTGCATGTTTATATTGTGGTGTAGATGTTGACAGACATGTCAGGGCACTTATAGTTGATGATTGTAGGTTCCAATTAGAGGTCATTTTGCTTGGTTCTCTCTCACCTTATTCTCAGGCTCTGAGCTTTGTAGTTGCAAACTGTGTACAAGAGATTGAGTTTGCACTGGTGTTATTCCAATTCCTAGAGCAAAAAGAAATCTTGTCACAAGCTGCTTTGTGGAATAATGAACTTGGAGCTGAGAAACTTAGATTCCAAACACAGGAAAAAGTTCCTGCAATACAAGGACATGATCATCATGCTCCTTGTGTGAGATCTGTTGAAGCATGCAGTAGTATGCTATTGCAGGTACTGCCAGAACCCCAAAAAGAAAGAACTCCTGGTAGTGTATTGAGTATTTTGCTTTTGAGCAATGCTCCTGGATTTTTCAAGGAATGGAGGTCATGGAATGAAGGAGATGTCAGGGACTGGAGACTTGAGCTACCAGAAGAAGCAAGCTCTGGTTTATCCTGCACAACAATGAAGGAAACCATATGAAGAAGAATCCAAGCTGTGCCATCAGTGCTATCTCAATGCAAACTCTCCATCACAGACTCATATGAAGTGGATCTGGAAGCAATGCATCAATGTGAAATCTCTTGCGTTACCAGATTCCTCAACAGCAACAATATGACCACCTGCAGAGTTGAAATTCAAGCTGTCATTGCTGTTATGTTAAGACATTCATTTCTGACATTCAGTACATTTTCCTTCGTGATTTTTGTTCAGGCTCTCTTAATGAGTAGCTAGAGGATGCATCGATAATATCAAACTAACCAAATAAGAGAAGCTACTTTGGCAGCACATTTGACATGATGATGATAGCACAGCAGGCCACATTATGTTGATGATCTTTGTGTGACCTGGTTGGTGGTGGTCATGTCAATGGTTGGTGCACCAACCTGTGCACCTATAAGAAGTGTTATATAGAGGACTGCGTTGGTGAAGTGTTGCGGCTGTTTCTGTGACTCACTTGTAAGCCCAAGGAAGAAGCATCTCTGTGCAAGGATTCATTCTACAAAATGCCAACACTGGAAGTGCAGGAAGAGCTAAAGGTGGAAGTCAATTGCTTGTGGAAGGCAAGCAAGGATGCAGACACCCTTCTACCCAAGCTGGTGCCTGAATTTATCAGGAGCCATGAGAGGCTCCAGGGTGATGGAGGTCCTGGAACAGTCCGCATTGTCCACTTTGGTCCTGGTACATCAGATCCTCAAGCTCTTCTTCTCATGTATATTCTCTGAATATAATTCTTGGTTTGAGTCCTGATGTGTCCTGATATGTCTCTTGGAAAAAAACAACTTGCTTACCTCCATAATTTTGATCACAACACAATCATCACACTAAAGCCCCCTCTTCTTCATGATCTGTGCAGGAATACCACAAGCTACACCTGCGAAGGAGCACATAGATCTTCTGGATGATACTAATTATACAATGTCTTACACTGTTATAGAAGGAGTGGGTCATCAGTACAGCCTCTTAAAGCCCACCATTACTTTTACTCCTGGTGTTGATGCCACAACTACTGTCGCCAAATGGAGTATGGAGTATCAGCCTGTGGGAGAGCAGGGCCCCCCAGAAGCTGCAAGGATTGCAGCTGTGCATGTCTTCAAGGCAATGGAAGCTTACCTGCTTTCTGACCCATCTCGATATTTGAAGTAAGTTCTAAATCCTATTGTCATATCCATCATGTGAAATTACCTTCTAGTTTTTGAATCCTCCTTGGAAGCTTCAGAAATCATTGATGCACATACAATGAAAGGAGTTAGAACCCACAATTGCTTCAATGGGTGCTGATTCTCAAATCATGTTTTCCTTGATGTCTTTCCATTTGTGATCAATAGTAGTAAGCAGCTGAGCAAATAAGGAAAGCTAGAGAAGAAGGCATCATTGCTAGTCTAAGCAGCATACCCCTCTCCGTAGCTTTATGAGTGGTATTCTTGAGCTTGAGTGCATATGTGTTTCCCATGTCTTGGAATTCCAGAACTGTCCACAATTCCTTCATTGTTCACAGCTTACATGTTACTGATGATTGTTGGTCAAGCATGAAACATGCTAGTGGTTTGAATCTTTTTTCATTCCACAACTAGGAGCAATTGATGCATGTTGGTTCATGAAGCTCTAATCAACCAGCTTCATTGCTCGTGGTTATGGAAGTTTTATTCTAGCAATATATATTCCTCACCATTCCTTTACTGAATTGAGCAATTTTTGTGGAGTTGGAAGCTACAAATGTTCTTTGACCTTTAGAAGCAGAGGACCAATGTGTGTGGACTCTGACCTCTTTTGAGCTCTGAAGTGTTTGCTCACTGGCCTATCTACCTTATCTTCCACTTTACACTTAGAAACCAATGGACAGACAAATGGGTCAACTGTCAACCAATATGGGAGAATATGAAAATGCACAATTGATTATTATCAATATATTTTGATTAAAATCCTTTCCTCTATTAAAGTTTGTGTACAATGTTGTAATTCATTCATTAATAAAAAGATATAGTGGTCTTTGTAATCATTTTATACCCATAAATTTGGTGTTCAATGTTCACTCTTGGAGTAAATATTGATGGACACTTCATTTTTGTCAATATAATTTGATTGAAAACTCTTACCTCTATTAAACTTTGCATGCAATATTACAGTGCATTCAATAACAAAAGAAACACTTGTATTTGCAAAATAATGAAACATTGTTGTAATTTTGATGATCAAGGTGTGACTCAAAATCATCAACTCTATTACCAAAGAACTAATATGGTTCACAATTGCAATTGTCTTAAGTCCAATTTTCAAAATAATTGTAAAAGTTGTTTTGAGGAAAATGTTGATCAACATCATTAAACACAATTAAAACTTCAAGATTAGAAGTCAAATTTGAGTTCATTCTCAAGATATCAAAATAACACATGATAAATTTGATTGTCATCAACATGGTCCATTCAAATTTGTTGGGTAAGAACATGCCATGACATTCCAATTTGAGCTTCTTCATAGTTTTTATGGTACAAATATCACCTTCAATATACTTCGATATATTCACAATGATCAACTTACTCAGATATAAACCAATTTAGTTTTTCAAATAAGAATGAAAACTTGCAATTGTGAAGATCCTTGAAAATGGACAACAATTAATTCATAGGGATTGCAACACAACTTTAAGCTTAGCTCATAAATGAGTTCCTGGAGTTACCCCCTTATCAACCAATGATTCCTGCCACCCTTGTTGGTGCAATAATGATTATGGACAACGAGGTGCAATCGATTAAGGCCCAATGTATGCAATTCATCATCAAAACCTCACCCAAATCCAAGTGGAAATTCCATGGTTAGCAAACCATTAAAACCTCTCTAAATGCCTCATGCAACTTGAAAAAGAAAAATATGCAATTTTTTTTGTTGTCCACATCCATTTGAAATTCCAAAAATTGTTATTTTTGGTTTATTAGACATTTTGGGATTAACAATTGAACTAGATATGGCCTATTCTTTGTTTTTGAGAACCAAAAGGTTGGATTGAATTCCAAGGTGCTTGGCCTTACATCAAGTTAATAGTTAACACATTAAAAAAAGATGATGTGTGTTGAACTAAAACATAAAAAACTCATAAGAAGGTTGGAAACCTTCATGGCTATGTGAAGGCCAATTTGTTTGATTAGTTTGATTTTTATTTTCTTAAATTTTTTTGAGTCTGATTTCATGCTTTGATATTGTTCTTTGAAATGATAAAGATGAAAAATGTTGGCTCACTCCTTGGAACGCACACATTTCTCCATAAAAGTATTTTGAGTTTTGTTGCCACTGAACAAGGTTTTCAGCAAAACTGTTCCTATCCAAACTAATATTTCACAATTGTTACCTACATTTTGGAATGTGATATAAAAGTTTTGCAATGTTTCTTATTTCTTGAAATATGCCAATAGAAAACCCAAGAAACCACCTTTATCCAAAACAGTAAAAATAAAATAAAATTCAACAAAGTGGCAAGCTTTTGCCAATTTTAAAAACACTATGGTGGATGCAACAAAAATGTAAATCTTTTGATTAATACATAGTTATCAATAACACGTTTGTTCAGTTGTTATGTCAACTTAAAACATCATATAAACCTAATAGTATGTCAAAATGTTGAACCTACGAAACTTGGTAAAATATTTGACAATTGAACATCAAACAAACACCTTGTCAAAATGGTTGAAATTCATGGCCGCATTATAATGGTTACCTTTCATTGTTGTGGCTTCAATTTATGACCAACTAATGCTAGATGTTCTATTCTATAACCAACTCAATTACAATACAATTCCGCAAGATCAATTGGATGTTGAAAACTACATGGGCACCTTGGGATCAAACCTTGAAAAAAAGATTGGGTGGTTTATCTACCCTTTTGTGGCAATTAAAAAGTGGACACCCTCAAAAATTGAAAATAATAGGTTATTATTGAATTAAATTTCAAAGCAAATATGTCTTTTCTTTTAGGGTTATACTTGTGTCAAAATAATGATTTCAATACCTACATTCAAGATGTTGCAACTAGTGTTGGCCAATTATTGAATTTTGACTTGGTAATCAATTTGCTTATTAACAACTTATCAATTGATTATTGATTTTTTTATAACCAATTAATAACCTAATTGACTTGTATTAGAATTTCAACATTGAATAACCTACCCAAATGACTTGGTTATCATCCAAGTAGGTTACAAAATTCTAAACCTTAAACATATTTATGATAATTTTTTAGATAAAAATAATTAACTTTTAAAACAAAAACCTATAACTGGCAAATAATCAATGATTATCAATTGGTTATTTGATAATCCACCCTTATGCATAATTGAATAAATGTGACCTAAAAAATATTGATAATCCAATTAACACCAAAAAAATTCAGTAAAAAAATGCATTAGGCAATCATGAAATAAATCAATAACATATCAACATTGATTTTGATTTTAAATTTGAACTTACAACTAAAAATAAGACATGATACGATAAACATGGTAGGGAAATGTTTTGAAATTCAAGTACATTTTCACAAATGTAAAAAACTCTGAAAAAATGAATTTCAGCATTATTAAATGAATTTTCATTTTGTGAATTGAAGTTTCACAAGTGTTTCAAATAACAAACCTTGTTCAAATTGAACATTTTGAAATCATTAAATACAGATATTTATAAAACTTACATATATATATATATATATATCTGAATTTTAAATACATTATTCACATTATACATTATACCATTCATTAAATCTTTATCTACCCTTTGCAATTCCCCTAAAACCTTTGTAGCTTGTGGTCACATTTTGCAATGGGGCCCTTAAATGACATTAAAACCTAGATTGCAAGCAAGGGTTTTTTTATAATGTGAAATTGAAATGCAAAATGAAAACTAACTTGTCACAAAAATAGTAGATAAACCCCTCCAAATACACCACTAGTTGCAAAAGAAGGAATACTTTAGGTTAAAAGAACTAATTTCCCTCAACGATTTACATATACGTATAAACGTACTGTACGGATTTTATGCCAAGCATTTCTATACATTTATACAATTCACTAAACCCTAATCTCCCCTTGCGGTAGCCCTAAAAGCTTAAACCCTAGAACCCTGAAGCTTGCGTTGGTAGAGCGGCTATAGCGGAGGAGTGACGACGACGGGGGAGAGAGAATAGAGCGAAACGAGATTATGTTATGTTGTTGGTGAGAGGGAGGGAGAAAGGAGGTGAAAGAAAAGAATGACTGTTTTCATGATCATTTTGGCAACGAGCAGGGGCTGATGGGAGGAGATCGGAAGGATTTGGAGGAGGACACCGTGACAGCAGAATGCAGTGTCAAGGAGTGACGACGCGAGTGCATGTTTGGAGCGGTGGGGGAGGCAGCAGAAGCAGCAGTAATAGTAGTATGGCGGTGCGCTTGTGGAGCTGCAGTGTGCAGGGGTTGTTGCGTGTGCGGTTTCCGAGGACGAGAACGGTAGCACCATGCTATCTTTTTGAGCGTTTCCGTAAGTACTTTCTCTTTTGGCTGTTGTTGGAGATGAAATTGAGTTTTCCTGAAGGTCAAGATTTTGCACTCTTGTTTTTTTTTCTCCTTTTTTATTTGGGTATTCTTTCCAAGAGTAGCAGCAGATTAAGGTGCTCGAGAGGGAACCATGCTCGATTTTTAGCTTTGATATTGATAGAAAAATCCAAATTGGAAAATTTGGCTCATTGAAGAAACTTGGGGTGGATATGTCGCACTTCTGTTGTTCCAGCAAGGGTTAGGGTGACACCGATTTCACACCGGCTATCCAGAGCTTTTGCTCATGCGGCAGCTTTGGAAGAGCACCCTGAGTCAACCAGGAAGAAGGAGAGGTTATCACGTCAGGAACGGACTGCCCTGGTGGAATCATTTGTCCTCAAGTGCGTGCCTATAATTTTCCCCCAAGAACATGCGGTTTTCTTTTCTTTTGGAAGTATAGGGTAACGGCCTAGGGTAGGGGCAAATTCCCAAAATAAAAGGGGCTTAGGACAAGGCCATGGTACATGTGGTTTTGGTCATTCCCAAAATAGGGGGTCCTAGGATGAGGCCATGGTACATGCAGTTTTGGGTATTCCCAAAATAATGGGGTCTACAACAAGCTGGCAGTATATTCAGTTTTCTTTGCTTTTAGTGTAGGGTAAAGCCCTCATCCAATGCCCCCTTGTTTTGGGAGTGTCCACCAACTGTGAGCTTTAAAGCACGAGGCAAATGTTACCATGTACCTAGGTGAATGTTGTCATGAACTAACCTAAACATATGGAGATCACAAGTTGTAGAGGGAGAGGATTCTTATGCCTACTCTGTTAGAGTGGGGAGGGATCTTACACCTAGAAGTAGATATATGTTTCCCTCCCACTCTTAAGGAGCATGTGTTGGATCCCTCCTCTTTTACTAGGAGGGATATTCATGTATAGGCAAAGGGTCTAGGTTTAGACCCTTCACATGTGTAGAGAAACACCCTACTTTTTTCTCATCCTTTCTTTAAAATGGGAACTTCCGAAATCTAGAGGCTCTGTTCTGGCAGGGACCTTCCAGATTTTGGAAATTCCTGTGATATCTTTGGCTGGGTGAGTCTCCTCACAATACACTAGAAAAATTGGGTGGTTCTTTATGGATATAAGGTGCCCTCCAAATGCACTGGGAAATTTCTCCAAGTGCTTTCATGTGTTCATAATTGTATTGTGGGAGAGTACCTCAAAAACTGTCAACTGTTTTTCATTGTTGGGACTATGTCCTGCAGGCATATGGATTCAAATGATGGAGCGTTTCCGAGTGTAAGTGTTGTGCTCAAGGGAACAGGTGGGGGCAGAAATATGGTGAAGGATATCATGAGTGAGCTCGAGAGGCGCTATGTGAATGGAAGCCCACTTGCCAATGCTTTGCAGGATTCAAGCAATGAGGAAGATGCAAGTGAAAAGATAGAAGAACAAGATCAATTGACTGATACTCTTTACGAGGCACCTGAGTCTCGTTCAGGTGATGACTGGGATGGTACACAGGTGGAAGAATTGATAGAGAGCAGAAACAGCACTGGAAGAGAATCTAGTCATGATAACAGTCTGAATGAAGAATATGAAGTAGAAGATGAAGAAGGTTTCAGGAGGAGGAGAAATTTGGAGCAATCGGGCTTGACACTGACGAATGGACAAATGACTGGTGCAAGCAAAGGAGAGATTGAAACTCATAGTGAGTTATGGTCACGTCTTCGTGGAATAGGTTCTCCTTCTCAGCAAGAGGCCCAACAAAAAAGTCTCATCAATGGTGATGGGGTGAGAATGGGATTGGAAATCAATGAATCTGCAGAAAATGACTCGGATGAAGGTGATGATGAAGATGAAGAAAAAGATGAAGATGAGGAAGATGTTGATTATGATCACAATGAAGCTGCAGGATTTGCTGCCATGAGCTACCCTGAGTTTCCTGAAGGTGATGAGTATGATGTTTCTAGGCCTGGAGGTTTTGAGAAAAGGAGTTTGCAGACAAATGGGATGAGAATGCCAAAGGATACACTGGTTGGAAAATATGGTCTTTTTGTGCGGTACCTGTCACCCCAGGCAACAGCAGAAGACATGAGAGAGGCCTTTCAAGATTGTGGGGAGATAGTTAGGACACAACCAATCAAGTCTCGAGTGAACTCCAAGTTCACGTATGGGTTTGTTGACTTTAAGGTCAGTTTCTCGCCCTCTTAGTTCACTTGGGAGTCTGTTTTAGAGCTTGTGAGGACAGATTATGTTGTGTGGGCTTTTTGCTCTCTCTATGGTTTGGCAGAAGGATAGGGTTGTAAACTCTAGAGAAAGGAAAAAGTGAGAATTGCATCAACGGTTTTTGTACAGAGTGGAACGTATCAACTGGTTTGTTAGAATGTTCCAGCAAATGAAAAGGACTGTCTTAAATCTTTTGTATCTGAAAGACACCATCCCTTTTGTTTAAGGAGCTTTCAGAGGTCAGGTTTTGTGTCTGCACAAACTCTAATTGTTTTTCTTTGAATCTGAACTTTTGGGGGTGGTTGGCAGACACCTGAAGGTTTAAAGAATGCACTAGACAAGCCAAAAGTATACATCAGAGGTGTGCGTATACAGAAAGAGCCAGCATCAAGTACTCGTGGGAAACTTGACAAGGCTCTTGTTGGTGCTGCTCCTCGGTCTCGCCCTGTACTTCATTTATCTGAAGTACGGGGTGGCAGTTCATCTGGTGTCTTTGGATCTGATTTTCCAAAAAGAAATGGATACCTAGTTTCTGTAGAAGGGTTGCCATTGGACATACCTCTCTTGGAAGTTGAGAAGGCTTTGTCAGTGTATGGAGAAGTTGTTCGCTGTGAAATTAAGCATGAGGAATCTGGGGCTTGTTGTGCTCACATGGAGTTCCAGGTAACAAAAAAACCTCCTTGTTGCAGTCTTGTTTCAGTCTGTTTGTTGCTGCAACATGTACTGTTTCTTTTTAAATGCTTGTGAAATTCTGTGGTGTCACCCAACATCTTGCCTGCCTCAGATGATATGTGCTAGTCATGGCAGCTTGTCACTGCTACCTGGTGATGAAAGTGATAATGGTCTGACACTTTGTGAGTGATGCTCATAAGGTTATCACTGTACTCATTGTCATGATACCTTCAAATTATTGCTCTGGAGATTTCCCTGCAATTTCATAGAAATGCATCACATGATGTGTTCAAAATATAAATTGAAAGAAGAGCCTGATCTTCATGTGTGGGTTTCTTTTGTTTCTTAACTCCTGAAGCTACTTCTAATAACACCAGTGCTTTTGGTCTCCAGGCAGAAGAGAATGTACAAGAGAATGAATCTAACCCCAGCGTGCATTTGGTCTCCAGATAGAATATGTACAAGAGATAGCACCTAACATCATTGTGCTTTTGGTCTCCAGACAGAATATGCACAAGAGAATGCAATTAGGGCCAATGCAGTACATCTAAGAGGGATGCATTATCCTATCATGAGAGTTGACCCCTTCATGGCATCAGTAGTAAGGTTGACAAACTTACATTCAAGGCCTGAAGAGAGCCAGATTGCTGCCACATGCGAGCTGTTTGGCCGAGTCGAGAAGGTGGTGGTCCGCTCTGAAACCATGGTGGATGTCTACTTCCAGACAAGTGAGACCAAGAAAATGCCCAGAATTTTGAACAGGTGAGATACCCTGGGATTCTCTTGTGCTTGAGATGTTTGCATACATTTCTGTAAGGAGGAGTAGGCGAAACACAACTGCACTTGGATGAGGTTGGTGGGGAACACAAGCAACATTTGAAAATGTTAGGAGGAGTGGAGTCTTGGGTCAGGAGTCAGGTTTGTAAGAGAGAAATTGGAGGAGGGGAGAGAAAGTTGCATTTTGTCAATTTGTTTTCTGTTCTCATGGACTTCAAAAGAAGACAACATCCCCAGTAATGTCAATTTGTAATTGTAAAATTTAGATTAAACGAGGTTAATATGGACGGAAGGCGATGGCAAGCAGAGCCAGCACCACGATTGTCCCCAGATTCTATTCCAACTTTGTCAAGCTCCAATTATGGCCAGGAGTGGCTTCAGCACCAGAGTGAGCGGATGCTTCAGAAGGTTGAAAATACTATCAAACGGCTGACAGTTGATGTGGAGGATTTGCAAGAACTCGTACGACTCAATCGTAATTGCATCCTCTCATCCAAAGACCACAGTAGAAAGACAACCATGACTACTGATACTTCTTTCTTGTTTCGTGGTGATTTGTAGTCTTTTTCTATGGTTGTGGAGTAGTTGTTTTTTTTAGTGGGTTGCATTACAAAACCTTTCTTTAAGTGTGAGGTAGAAAGTCTCTGTCTATTCACAGGTGACGAACAACGACTTGAGAAAGATTTTGAGAGAAATAGCTTTTGTTATACCCAGTTTGCCAGGTTAGCCAACTGAGCCTCATTTGGCCATGGCTCATTATAATTTTACCAGGTTCTCATGATGAATGGAAAGCTGTTGCCAGACCCTCTTCAATACTGAACGAATCAACCAGTTTCCAGAAGGGTCTTTTTTTTTGTTTCTAGGAAAGGTCAAATAGGTCAAGAAGCATCAGAAGTCTTCTTCCACAGAGTGAGTGAATTCTCTATTTTGCTGCAGCCTGCACAAATCTGGTGGTGTAATCAAATGAGGGGTGACCAAGTGGTGAATTGGATCTGTTTTGGATGTCGATTTCTGCCATGCACTACATGTTGAGTGTAGAAATCTGTGCCTATTGTCATTACTCATTGGTTCCTTGAAATGATGCTCCAAATAGGCTAATCATCATTTGGAATTTAGTGTACTGTTGACTCTGTTCTCTGTAGGTGAAAGTGGATTGAATACTGAACTATAACAGTGTCTGATATACTCATTTAGTTGGTTACTCAATATGTTTCTGCTTGCAATCCAGCATACAGTATCCTCTTGCAGCCATGCTTTCAATTCACTTTGTGGTGTTATTCAGTGGCTCTGGATTTCACTTCAGGGGGTTGCCAAGCAGTCTTCTCAATGCATTTAATACTGAAATGATCATCATGCTCAGTCTTTGTGAGGTGGGGAACAGCTGATGGATCCTCTAAACATCTGTTTCCCCTAGTGGCAATGCTACTTAAAGTCCTAAGAACTGCTGTTTCAGCAGGCTTAGTTCTGCATTTAGAAATCTCAATTGTGGTGCCCTTGTATGATGAGAACCTATGACATCAAACTGCATCCAGAATATGCTGAAGAAAGATTTAACTTAATGGATGAAGGGTGAAAAGTGATGGTGACTAGCAGAAAGGCCAAAACTTTTGGTGGTTGGCGATCATGTGAAACATGAGAGTTTACTCAAGTTTATCCACATTGTTACTTTCTTTATATTGCAGTGTGTTTATTGTTTGTTGCAAGTGAATTCCTTTTGTTTGCTCTTCATGAAGGAGCTTGCAACACTAAAATGTTGGTGTTTTCTTATGTTTTTGTTTGTTTATGTTTCAAGAGGTGTATCTTCAGCCTTTGGGTGTGCACTGTTTGTAGAAGGTGATTTATGATGTGGAGGATGCAAGGAGGATTTAAGGGGAGGCAAATGCTGGATGGAGTGTGATTGTATGTTGGGGAAGCTAAGCACATTTTTTTCTTCAAACCTTTAAAGCAATGTGATTTCTTTTTGTAATGGTGATACCTTGTGTTGATGTCCAAAATTCTCCAAAATTCTTCTACTATGGATGGTAGATTAAGTTAAACACAAGGAGTTAAGTGGATGTTTCAAATAGAAGCACATTTGGAAATGATGAAAATCTCTAGGGGATTTGAAGCTCACCTGAAATTGTTTCACATCCGCGAGCTTAGTATACTTATGATACTTGGGTTTCTATTTTCTTGGATTTCATAGGTTGCTTAATGAATAAAAACAACTTAGTTCTTGTGGGATTCATAATGGGAGACAGATGGTAATTTGCCATTGAGGGATTGTAGTAAGGAAACTTTGTTGTGGGAAATTTGAGATGTGGGAGGGATTCTTTTGTTGTGAAACAATTTTGATAGGCCATGATAACATATAAGATTAAACTTGAAGTGTGCTAATCCATAATGTGCCTTAGAAACATGATTTGGATTGTTCTATAGGTTTTGTTGTTCTTTGTACACTAAATGGATATAAAGAAGTGTCATTAAATTTTTTATCCAAGGAGGAAGTCTCCATACCTCCCTTCTCTTTTTTTGGTGACAAACCACTTGTCTCCTAGGTGTTCAATTTTTTCCAAGGTGGCATTCCCAAACCTTTTTTTTTCACTAAGCATTGTGTAACTTCTCATGGGAGATTTAAAATGTTTTGCAAGGGCTAGGCTTCTCCAAGAAAAGCTGTTTGGAAAAAGTTGCAAAAGTGATTTATATTGTTGGGTTGGGTGCACATCTCCAACTGAGCTCTAAAATCCATGTCCACAAATATCCTACTTCTCTTGTCATCCATAGTAATTCCCATGGCTATGTCTATGTATTTGTAGTCAATTACTTGTAGAGGACAAAAAAAAGCTTATGAAATTCTTTCCCTTTCAAGTCACAATTTTGACGAGCTTTTTTGTCTAAATTTTCACTAGCTAGTGACTAATCCATATGTGGTAAGTTTGATTTGTTGTTTTTTTTATCTATGCAAACTAGATTTCATATGAATATATGTGGATCTATTTTCTAGAAAATGAAATACATTCAAGATGTAACCCCTGAACCCTAAACACTATCAAATTTTTGTAAGATTTTTCAAAAGGTTTGTTGAGGTTGGATAATAGTAATCACCTTCAAGAAAACAATTGATATGATTCCAACTAGACTTGCAAAATAGCAACATCATTTCAAGCATTTGGAGTGGTGGCACTTTACGTCAAAATTTGGCTGAAGCTCCACTAAAATGTGGTGCTTTTGAGCTAGTGTCTAGATTTGGCTTCTAAAATGTTCAAATTATTCTATGGTTGAAAGAGTCACACAATGCCTAAATGACTATTCTTCAACGGCTAGCTATAATGATTGGCCTTGGTTGTTGCATTTAAACATTGTTTAAGCTTATAAAATCTTGTTTTTCATGGTTATGGGTGGGGAAGGCAAAACAATTAATGCAATTTCTTGGATGTCATAAATATTAGTAAAAGACCAAATGGCACTCACTATTGGAAATGCTTTTATACAACATTGTGTAAATGCTTTGATCAAAGTTCATCACAAATCTTCTTTGGATTGCATTTTGTTTCATTTGCTTTGTTGGGGGTTTTGAATCTTCATAAAAACCTTCCTTAATTCTTGTATCATATTCAAAGGACCATATTAAGCATAAGAATTTAGTTATGATCTTCCAAGATATTAGGAAATGGAAGCAATTTTTTGCAATGGAAGCACACATCCTTTGAAAATTAAGGTGAGTTTTTACATTGAAGAAGGTAGGGCCAAAAGCCCATCCTTATTTCTCAATGCCCATCACTTGGGTTATCACCTTCATGCTTTAAGCACTTCATAACAAGGAAGGGCCTTTGGCTCGACCTTTCTCCTATACATAGATTCTTCCATGTTCTTAATATGGATTGCCTTCGAAAATTTGCTAATAGCATCATCAATATGATGTTTTTACATGGAACCAAACCTTGCAACATTGAAAACATCACCTCTAGAATGTACCAATGTTGTAGATCTTATATAACCATCCAACTTGCAAATTGTTGCTCTCGTTCATCCTCCTCATTGAAGTCCTAAAATCAAATTGCTTTTTATATTAATGTTCTATACAACATTTATTCCATTATTGATTTTTTATGTACATCATTGATCTTCTACCATACAAGAGTCTCAAATGTTTTTTTTTTTTTTTTTTGCACATATCACTTATAAAAATTGAATCAAAATCTCAATCAATAAAAAATATACAAAATTATTACCACTTGATTTTCATTATGCATCTTTTATGTGTCTTTTTTTGTAATTTTCACTACTAAAAAAGTTGTTTGCAATTAATTACCTTGCAATTGGTTGTCATTTACAACAATATTGGATTTCCATGCAATTAAAAAGTTGCAACTATATAATTTTAAATATATATAGTTGTCTATGCAACTATTTTGCAACTAATGACGTGAAAAACCATAAACATGGATGATTTTTCATAGTTTTTATCCATTTACACTACTTTAAACCCTTTTAGTTGCATACATGACCATTTCATGGTTGTGTATGCAATTAATATGCCACACCCAAGTGCCATAGGCTTAGCCTAGGTGCCACAATATAAGTTACCTAGGTTTAAGCCTAGCATAGGTGGCCTAAGTCTAGGCATAGCCTATGTTTCACATGACATGGCATAGGTTTAGGCGTAGTTTAAATGCCATGTGGCATGGCTAAGCTCTAGGCCTAATTAAATGCCATGTGGCCTAGGTCTATGCCTAGCTTAGGCGCCATGTAGCGGCTTAAATTTAGGCTTAGTTTAGTTAAGTGGCACATGGTGTGGCTCAAGTTTGGTCGTAACCTAGGTGTGGGCTAGATGCCACATGCATGGGATAGGTTATAGGCTTAACTACATGCCACATGGCATAGTTGGCCTAGGTTTAGACCTAATTTAAATGTCAAGTGAAATGGCCAAGTTTTAAGCCTAACTTAGGTGCCATGTGTCCTAAATCTATGCCTAACTTAAATGTCATGTGGCCTAGGTCTAAGCCTAGTTTAGGTGCCACATGGTGTGACCTAGGTTTAGATAGAACCTAAGTGTGGGCTACATGCCACATGGCATAGGTCTAGGCCTAACCTAGATGCCACATGTCATAGGTATAAGTTTAATATAAGTGTTGCATGGTCTGGTCTAGGCCTAGGCCTAGGCCTAGGTGCACTTGATTACCCCTAGGCTTATCCTAGGTGTCACACATGGGTTACATTAGGTAGCAGATTAGCCATTAGGTTGATTAGTACATAATAAATTAGGTTTATAGGTAGTAGGTTATTTTGATTAAGTAACTAGGTTGTAATTAAATAGGTATGTAGGTAGGTAATTGCTAATAGATAATAGTTGTGACTAAATTGCAATTAGGTTGCAATTAAAATGTTTATCCATATTGTTTATCTTCCATTTCAAGCTTCTAAATTATATAAGGAGGTGCATTTTAAATGTTGGAGAAACACAAAAACCTCATATGGAATTGCCACTTGGAATGAACAAAACAAAAAAATCGACTTTACAAGCCAAACCCAAAATGAAATAGGATATTCCTAGATAGATGCCATGTGGATTAAATTTAAACTATTGTAGGTCCTAGTCCTAGCTTAGGTGCCATGTGGCCTAACCTAGCCTAAATGCCACATGGCCAAGCTACCTAACTTAAGTGCCATGTGGCCAAGCCTAGCTTAGGTGCCACATGGCCTAATTTAACCTACATGTCACATGTGCACATGTAGCTTAAGTGCCACATGGCCAAATCTAGGTTAGGTGTTTGGTAAATGTTAAACTTCTTTAATTGTTCTAATCCTTGATTCTATACTTTAACAAATCATTATTCAAACATTCAAAGTATGTAATAACAACAAATTATAGATAAGAAAGAATTTAAACAAACAGAGCATTCCAAAATCCATATTTGAACTAATATTAAATCTACATTGAACTAAAAATCAACTTCAAAATCATATGGAATTGAAAACATAGTATAATGTAATCAAAATTGTTCTTCTCCATCAAGTATTTTCCTTTTATTTTAACCTAAGATTTTCTATAAAAAAATAAAACAAATCATGCTCCAAATTTAGAACTCCTCAAATGGCATTCTTAGTTTTGCCATGAAAACTAATTCAAATTGTACTCTATTTAATCTGAATCAATTCAGCCTCCTCATGCCCTATGCTGACAACACACATCTGACCATTTGATCTTACATTGACTACTCACATCTTCCCACTCTATCCTAGAGTGACAACATAATTCTAGCATTAATAGTGCACATGGTCTGATTTAGCCTAAGTGTCACACGTCCATTAATGATTCATTAACATAAAAAAGGAAGTAAATAACCTAGCTTAGGTACCAAAGTAATTGCACCATAGTTGCAACAACAACCATTATATACCATACAACAATGGATGAAGTCATATACTAAAGTGTGGAATATGTTATGTCATTTACAACTAATAATCAATTGCAACTTGTTGTTTGTTATTACAAGATTTTTAGTTATAAATATCATTTACAACTAATATGTAGCTACAAAAGTTAGTCATAAATCCACAATTTTCTAATATTGTTTATGGCATTGTTGTGGGTTCTTGTGTCTTTGTTTTTTGGCATTATAAGGTTTTGTGTGTCATTATTTGTGATGGGAAGGGGGGAGGTGAGGGGGGGGGGGGGGGGGGGGGGGGGGACTGCTGTTTGGTTTGGGGTGGGTGTTGTATTTTTTTTTTTTTTTTTTTTTTTTTTTTT
>Ga0116231_10000635_pt1 | contig 64071 bp, 47 predicted proteins | sample S1TSphgellanicum_2_FD_89695 | JGI IMG/M metagenome (GOLD analysis project Ga0116231, IMG submission 89695) | Host-associated microbial communities from peat moss isolated from Minnesota, USA - S1T2_Fd - Sphagnum magellanicum MG | ecosystem: Host-associated > Plants > Peat moss > Unclassified... | reverse complement strand
GGGGGGGGGGGGCCAAAGGGAATATTATTAAATTGATAAACCTCCATCTCCTTTATAGCTATTCTTGCCTCTTTTTCACATTTTCAAAGTGAAGTTTATATTAAAAATAATTTGACTATTAGAATACATTCCATGAATCTAAAGCTTTTTCCTTGACCATAGGGTTTTAGTCAAAGGTGCAAAAATGATCAAGCCTAAAGTTTTTTCAATGTGCACAAGAGTTTGATAAGCTTTTCAAAAGTGCAAAATTATTCAAAGGATAAAAGGTTGCACACATAAAACAAAATGGGTAAGGTAAAGTGTTATCATTGAAGAAAATGTAAGTAAAGGGTGGATACATCATTTGGTAACTTCACATCACATCATCCAAGGAATGTTTTTGAGCAGTTTCCTATGTACACTTGTGAATGCAAAATGAACGAAGGTGAATTAATTTGATCCACCATGGATCAAAAGGGCATGAAGGAGCAAATGTGAATGCATGTAATGAGTTTGATAATGATCTGATGAAAATGCACATTGCCAAAATGTGTCTTTCATGATTAGGACATTTTGTGACTATGTTTTAATTGAGTCATGTTGTCATATGTTTTTAGTCATATAACTTTAGTCATTTTTGTGACTACATTGTGAATGCATTATGATTACATGACTACAATTGCAATGTGATTACATGACTAACATACCTAGGTTAGTAACTTACTTAGGTATTGACTATTAACTACCTACTAGCTAGTTAGGTACCTATGAAACAAGTATCTACTAGGTAATATTTATTATTTACTATCTAGGTAGTTATTAGGTAGGTACCTATTATTTACATGGCTATTATGTAACTAATAGGTTGTTGGTACCTAACTTTATGTACCTATTATTTAGGTAGTTATTATGTAACTACTAGGTTATAGTTACTTACTTAGTAACTAATATGTATGTAAATATTACCTAGTAGCCACCTTGGTGTATAACATAATAGGTAGTAGGTACTTATTACCTAGTAATTGTGTAGGAACCTATTACCTACTACCTAGGTGGTTATTAGGTACTTACATATTTACCTAGCTAATGGCTATTAGCTAGGTTAGAGGTACCTACCTAATTACTTGTTAGCTACTAGTAGCTACCTAGGTAAGTATGTACCTTGGCACATACTTACCTATCCTAGGTATGTATTAACTATGTACCCACCTTGGTACATATTATTTACTAAGTAGGTACCTAATTTAGGTAAGTGGCAAAACCTATTAAAGTGCTTATTAAGTTAATAGGTAGGTTATATGTTATTCAATAGGTATCTTAATTAAGCTAGACACTTTGGCAAGTGAATTAGAAAAAAATTGTTTATAATAATACAATGACACCATTATTATGTAAAAACATGTGGTGTAATGGTTAAAGATCTCATCTCTCAATGTGGAGGTGAAGGGTTCAAATCATCCCAATTGCAACCTAGTCCTATAAAACTAATTAAGCTAGGTTAGGTTGTCAGTTTAGCTTAAATATGTAACCTAACTTAGGTTGTTAATTAGGTTAGAATAAGTTCCTAAATAGCTTATGTTTTTAACATGTAGGCTAAGCTTTTAGCCTAGCAAACCTTAAGCTTATTTAGCCTAGGTTAGCAGGCTAAAAAATAATAATAATTTGATGTCTCTCATGATTATACTTGCAAAAGTCATAGTCGTAAAAAACATTGCCTTTCATAATTATAATTGAAAAAGAAATTTTAAATATGACATTTCCTAATCATGGATGTCTATAACAACTAGCAACCCAATCATGGCTAAAGTCATGGATAAGGGATTTTGGTGTTGTGATTTGTTTGAAACACAAAACAAGAATGAAGGTTGATTGTAAAATTAAAGATATTAAAATTGTGTTTTTATCATGTACATTGTGATTTATGATGGATCATTTTATCATGAATTTAAATGTTTTTGGGCATGCACATATTTTCTTTTCCTTTTTTGTGGTTTGTACCCACTTGTGGTTTTGTGATGTTCATTTCATTATGTGTGTATTATATGAAATGAAAAAAAAAAATCAGTGAAAAAAGAACATTTAATATTCTCATCAATGTTTTTCTTATGTTTTGTTTTTGGTTAATTTTTTTAAAATATGTGTTTTGATAATTTAATTAAGTTTTTTGCATCACATTATTAATACATAGAAAAAACCACATGATATCAACCCATTTATACTCTACAACCATGTTTTCAATGACATGGGTATCTCTTTCAAAAGAAAAAAGAAAAAAACCTAAACATTGAAAACCTATCTATTTTTCAAATTATTTAAACCAAATGAATAAATATATAAAAAATGAATATTCAATAATACAAAAAAATGATCAATTGATGGATGATCAAATAATGCAAATAATGGATGAAAAGATATATATTTGAAATCCATTTGACATTTTTTGGTCACATAAAATCAATCTTCAACAATATTGAATAAAATCATTCTAAACATCAAATTCATTAATATAGTGAGAGGTGATCTAACAATCTTTTAATATGAGCTCCACACATGACATGAGGTTGGACATTTTATTTCACCCCTTCTTACCACCCTCATTTTAGAATGGATAATTTTTTTTCTCCATTAATCAAATTTTTGGTAGTCAATTAAATTTTTTTTCCCTAATTTTTTAAAAAATTATTGGGGGCCCAACTCTTCCCCCTTCCTAATTAGCCCAAAAATCTTTATGAAGAGATAAATAAAAATGTTAATTCATGTTAACATAAGGTACTTTCATTTGAATTTTCTCCTCATTCAACTTTGAAATGCATGTTTAACATTTCACACCCATGAAATCACAAGTATCACAACCCATAATTACATTAAAACGTGTTTGTTGACTATATTGACTAATGATTCATGTAAAAAATATACAAAATTTGTTAAAAAAATTTGTGTCATTTATTAAGTATAGGTTTAAAATGCATTTAAACCCAACTTCCAACACCTAAAAACCTATCATGCTTGTCCAACTATGTGCCTCCCAATAAGACTCAATTGAATGACAATCCAACAATGTATATGTAATATGCAGGTTGAGAAGGCTGGGTGTTTAGCTTTGAAATTTTAATTCAACAAATAAATACACATTTAAAAAATAATTAAATTTTCATTGGAAATTTTAGTTTCAAGACAAACAACTTTAACATTTCTAAAGTTTCTTGAATGTTTAAAGCACTATGATTGTTCAAGAGTATTGTTGTTATACCAAGGTCCCAAAAGAACATTCCAAGATGAGACGTTGATTTGCCAAATGTTTTAAGCCTAGATGTTCTTAGGAAAAATTTAGATTGATGGGGCATTTTGGTTTGAGGACAACCTAAGCTTGGTCAATGACCAAAATATATTTAGACAACACCAAAGATGCTCAAAGATGGCTGGGGAACAACACAAAAGAAAAAGAAAAAAGGAATGGCACAATTGTAACAAGCAACAATTGGGGGCCTTGAAGAGGCACATTGGAAACACTTTAGGGGTATTGGGTTGGATATGATTTTTTTAATTTTTTGGCAAAAGGAGGCACCAAGAGATGTTAAGGGCATAAAATTGATGTCGGAGGATGCTAGGGGCACCAAAAAGTATGAAGGGGACATTGTGGGCATTGTGGTATTAATTTTTTTTTAAAAAAAAGTATTTTTAAATCACAAGGGGTGTCGTGGTCAAACATACCAAGAAAAACATTAGGGGACATTGGAAATGCCCCCAAAACATTTGTTTTTGGGGGCAATGAGGGGTGCCGAAAAGGACATTGAATATGGCATGGGTTCCAAGAAGCTCACTGAGGCATGTTAGGGGTGCCAAAAAGGTTAATGTTTCGAATAGATGAAAATTAAATTTCATGCTTTTAAAATTAATGGAGGTGGAAATGATTTCATGGACAATTGATATGATAACGGATTACCAATGTTTGGTAACGAATTATTTTTCCTTTAAAATCATTTAATTTTATAATACTATAATCTGTTTGTCAATTCATTCGTCACTGTAAGCAAAGTAACACGAAGCCCAAGTACATGTTTTTATGTCCTACATTAGGATAGGTTAGGACATGTGATTTGTGACACACAAATTCTAGATGAAGATGAGCTTTAAATACCCCAGGTTTTCAAAATCCAGTGGAGGTTAGTTGTTCCTATGGTTTTCCTTTGCAAGTAAGTAGGTGCATAAACTTACCAGTTTTTCTTCTTATTAATTTGAGCTTTTAAGCACAAACTCAATGCTTTTGGTGCCAAACTCTGGCTGTATCCACACCCTTGTGCTATCCATCCTCAATAGAAACTCAGGGGAAGCTTGAGGCATTTTTAGTGCAAATCACCACAAGGGTGTGCTTAGTGTGTAGGGTCCTTCGATTCGTTAGAGATGACGATCAGGGGAAAAAAATGAAAATAAAAGGGCCGAGGAAAATATGAATCTGGGTAATATGCCCTTCAAGTACACTAAAAAATCGGAGAATCTCTTTAGTCTTTACCTCACATATTACAGTCAACCAGCTATTAGTTGAGGTGTCTTGAGGCGAACAAGTCAATGAAAACCAAGTGGAGACCTTGAGGTCAAAACCTGGGAGAAAGTTGGGCAACAAGTTGTCGCGTGATAGTACTACCTCCAAAAGCTGAAAATACAATCCTTCTCTCATCTCTCTCTAATGTCTCTCTCTCACTTTCTTCTTTTGAAAACGTACATTAGAAATGAGACACTTTTCTTTTTTTATTAACATACATTACAAATGTGCACCTTTGCTTGCTTTCGGAGTTAAGAGTTTTTTCAATCCTTTTCTTTTGTATTTCATATTTTCTTCCTGTTTGCAGTTTGAAGATCTTTTGAGTTTGGAAGAGTTTCCTGCAAATTTTAGCACATAAAGTTGTCTCTTCTGAGATCTCGAGCTTTGAAGGGATTTTGGGAGACTTTAGCACAGAAGTTGGTTTTATGATCAGTGGCATGGGATCTAATCATGAGAGGTCAAAGTTGGCACCAGTGCTGGAAGATTGCATTGGGCTTCCTTTGGATTGTCAAACTGAATTCCAGCTGCAGAAGCAAGCTGCAGCTCTATCGGGAATAATACACAAGCCAGTCAAGGGGTCAAAGAGGGGGTCTGTGAGACCATTGCGCCTGCTTGCGAAGCTGCGAGATGCATATGTGAGGATGATGAACAATATGGCAGACAAAGGAGATGTGAGTGCCGTCATCAGCCTGATGAGTTACCATGGAGTTGGAGTTCCAGATTATCCTCGCCATGCCACTTTTGGTTCCAAAACCACACCAGATTAGGATGACTGTAGGCATATGCCAGTGATCTCTTTAAGTCTGAATGCCACACCCAAACCCAAGTTGCAAAGCCCTTTGACAATTCTGAGTGTTACACTCAGTCGTATCATTTGTACAAAGCAAATCTCGAGACTACATTAGACATGGATCAATGTGAGCACAATCAAAGATGAGATGCTTATACAAAGGTTGAGCAAGTGAGGGTTCATGTACTAGAAGCTTGATCATGTTACATTATCATATTGTAAACTAGATCTGCTAATCAGTGGCCTTCTACACTCCTACAAATACTCTCAGGATTAGAAAAAAGATAGATAGATAACAAGTTATGACTACTTGAAGCTCATGATTTGATCAGAAATGCTCAGAAAATTGTCACAATGAAGCCACTCAAATTGGCATCTTCTTCACCCGCATCTGAGAGTGCATTGATGCCTGTATGATGTTTGAATGATGGTCATGTGCAGAGTTCGGACTCCAGACAGAAGAATCATTTCAACCTGTTCTTGCCCAACTGTAGAGATCTCATCTGTTACTCTTTGATCTGCCTGATGTGGCTATTTGCCCATGATGGATCCTGCATTTCTTGGACTCTGCATCTTGCACTGGTCTAAATTTCAGCAGAATAGAGTTTCACACCATGGATGGCACCTGATCTGTGCACAGCACATGCTGAGGTTCATGGCGATGTCTGATGATGCACAGAAACATGATTTCTTGCAGTTGTGTGCAGCATGAAGGCTCTCCCTCATCACATATATTGAAATAGATCTCCAGACTCCAAAATCATTGTCACTGTGCATTGTGCCTTGAATAACTGCATCTGCCAGAAGCTAATCATATCTATGAGATTGCAGAGGAAATTCCATGACAAAAAAATTCAAAGGTAACAATGCAAGAATGAGTGTGGTCATAGCCTTGCTAGTTCCCCTCACAAAAATCTGACCATCACTTCAGTGCAGCCAGCTCCTGTGACTCTCCATTCAAGGTTCAACACTCCAATCCCTGCAATGTTCATGGGTAATCCCTGTGAAGGCAAATGACCAAATTTCCCTTGCATAAATTAGAGTAGATCAGTCAAAGTCACAAGCAGATTTGTGATTTGAAGCAATCAGATCTCAGATTTGTGCACCATTACAGAAGTATGCATACATTTAACAACCAAAAGATAGCATGCCATTCACATTACCACCTTACCCATGTTTTGACTCTCTGTTGCAGTTTGCATAAAACTGATTTGTTTCTGGTATCTACTGTCCTTAAGCCCTCCCCTAGTAAGAGGAGTTGCAGTGGTGACAGAGCACAACTGGTAAAATTCTCAGAACCAGAAGTTCAATCAAAAAGTTCAGCAACAGATAATAAAGCTAAGAGTCTATTGAGACACATTCATCAAAATCACATGTGAAATCAGATTGTAGGGAATTGAGTTCTGGCTGTTGAAAACACATACAAGAGTCTCACATTGCTGGCAGTACATCTTACTGAGTACTGAGAGTTTGTGAATCATGCCTGCTACATGTTGCTATGGCTTCACAACACAAGCACTTTGCATAGTGAAAAAAAGACCCAAGAAGATAAAAGATATAGCACAACAGGATTCCCCACCATAAAACAGAACAAAATTGAAGAAGTGAGGTCAGGCAAGCCTGAAAGTCTTGTCGTTTTCCAAATGAGAGAGGAACACAGGTTGCTCAGTAGTCAGATTGCTAGTTACAGGCATACTTTCACTGCATCAGGGAAATAAGAACTGTGCAATGATGTTGAAAGCAAAACAAAATCTAATGGAGTCCTTGCTCTTTCCATAGCTCTTTTTTGTCTCCATAGATAGACAAGCTCCATGTCCTGAAAGCCACTGTGCAACTAGCTGCTTTTTCAATCTCCTTGTCACTCGAGCAATCTCCCCAGTATAACACTAGCACAACAAAGTGCATCTTAGTGTTTAGGTTTTTCTGTAACAGTGCCTTCAGGGTTAAGAGGTTACTCAATCCCATTGATGTTGGCACATATTTACCATGGCAGTGCTGCGACAATTTTTCTTGAATCTCAGAACAGAAAGAACAGCTTCAATACCAAAGGTCATGGCTGGTGGCTGCTACTACTTTTTCTTCTCACTCTTCTCAGCACTGACATGCAACTCTGCAGTGTCCTCAGCATCCTCTTTGCTTTTCTCCTTCTTCTTCTTCTTCTTCTTGTCACTCTTCTCAGCACTAGCAGGTAACTCTGCAGTGTCCATCATGTCTGCATCCTCTTTGCTTTTCTCCTTCTTGTCCTTCTTCTTCTTCTTCTTTTCACTCTTTGTCTCCCCATTTGGTGTTTCTTCATTGTTGGCACTGGCAGGTACCACCTGAGGAGTGTTCACAATCTCCAAGTCTTCTTTCTTTTTCTTTTTCTTCTTCTTCTGACTCTCTGTCTCTCCATTGGGCGTCTCTGCCTCCTCAACTTTGCTCTTCTTTTTCTTGGGTGCACCTTCAGGTGTTGATGCTTGTACAGGACTCTCCTTTGGCCGCTTCTTGCCTACTACTGCACTGGCATCTGCAGTCTCCTCAGCTTGCACCTTGTCAGCATCTTCAGTCTTCTCCTTAGTAATCGGAGGAGCAGCAGCAGCCGTGGGCCCATCAAGGTTTGGAACTCTGAGCCACTCTGCAGGTGTTTTCTCATTAGGTTTTCCATGCTTATCAAGCAACCCATCATTGATCATCTTCTTCTTGGTTGTTGCACGAGGACCTAGACCCCACTTCCTGGGGTACGTGTCTCTTTCCATCACCACCCTCTTCACCTTAGCCACCACACCATGGTCACAAGTAGCCATGACTGCAGTGGTCATCTGTGCAATGCCAAGAGCAATGGCTTCTCCTTTGGTTGTCATCAACACAATCTCCTCCCCAACTTCAATGCCTTGTTCATACCGCAATAGACCAGGTATCATAAGCTTGGCACCATAGCAAATTGCATTTACGGCACTGTCTTTCACAACACACCGCTTGTAGCTGGTAAGAAGCACCTCCAAGGGCATGATCACTCTTCGCAAGTAGCTCTCATCCTTGTGATTATCATACAACCACTGTGCATCAAGCACATCATGCATTGTCACAAGGTTATCTTTCTCACCCAAAATGCCTGATCTCACTCTCCTTAGCTCCTGCATGTGTCCACCCACTCCTAAGAGCAGACCCAAATGTACACACAGAGTCCGAATGTAGGTGCCTGCCTCACAAGAAACCCAGAACACCACCAAATGCCGCTCCGCATCATACTCCAAAAGCTTGCTTTCATAGATTGTTCGAATACGCAACTGTCTCTTCACTGCAGAGATCAATGGGGGTCTCTGAAACAAAGCTCCAGTCAGAGTCTCAATCGCTTGCGCAACTTTAGCTACAGATTCAACAGCAGAATGTAGTCTAGCAACACACACGTACTCCTTACCAGCTCCTTGTTGAGCTTTCACAAGCCTGGTAGCTCTATCTACACAAACTATGAGACTTCCCGTCACTTTGGGATCCAAAGTTCCACTGTGTCCGGTCTTGTCGACTCTCAACATTCTACGAATCCATGCCACAACTTCATGAGAAGACGGATTGGCAGGCTTGTCGAGGTTGATCACTCCATATCTCACGTAATCAAACAATGGTCTCTTGAGTGGAGTGTGACCCGTCGGCAATGGAGTGTAATGCCCCGTCCTCACGTTCAGCTTGTCGTAATTCTTGAGAAGGATTGGCCATTTGGAGGTGTCCAGAGGGGGAGTCGTCGACTGCGGCTTGATGAGATAATCTGCGTCTGCCTGTTCCACCACCACTAGTCCTCCATCCCCTTCTTCAAGTTCTTCACCTTCTTCCCTGCGCTTCTCCTTCCTCTTTTTCTTGCTCTCCGACGCTGCCATCAGTGGAACTCCCGAAGGACGACGACGACAACGACAACAAAAGCAAGTACACGCAAAAAAAAAAAAAAAACCTAAAACTCAACTACAAAACCCACTTCCTCTTCCAATTCTATGGATCTTGAGAACCACAAAGTTTGAAGTTCCAGCCTCTGCTACTGAGCAGACATTAGGCATCTAAAAACACCGGAACAACTCCAGTAGAGAGAGAGACGTCTACGGCAAAACTTGACAATCCCCTGCCCCCACACAGTAGCGCGCGGGGCTGCGCAGGCAGCGGGTACAGAGGCGAACACAGGAAGAGAGGCAGACAAGGGTTTAGGGTTTGGATCCAACGCTTGAGATATTAGGCGAGCTAATAACCGTCCGATTCCCTCCAAAGCCCAAACAATGACACGTGCCGACTCTGGATTCCAAGTACAGAGGCCAGGAGAGGAAGAGAGGAAGACAAGGGGTTAGGGTTCGGATCCAACGCCTGAGATTTCAGGCGACCAAATAACCGTCCGATTCCCTCCACAGCCCTCTCTTCCTCTAAAGGGCTCTGTACCCTTTACACATGACACGTGTCGATTCTGGATTAGGGTACAGAGCCCACAACAGGAAGAGAGGCAGACAAGGGTTTAGGGTTTTGAATCCAACGCTTGATGTTTCAAGCGACCTCCCGACCGTCCGATTCCCTCCACAACACCTTGGTATTCATGATCATCAAGCTCATTGCCTCAGGCTTGATGAATGCAGAAGCATGTGTATCCTTGAGCCTCCATTTTCATAGTTTCCTTATGCAGTTCTAATTTCAGAGAGTTGTGGAGCACCGTGCGATGAAATTAGAGCTAACTTTTTCATCATGAATTTTGGAGGTCAGAGCCATGAATGCTGAGCAGCGAAAGCAACTGCTATTTTTCACCACTGGAAACAACTGGGCTCCTGTAGGAGGGCTTGGCTGCACTCAGATTTATGATTCTACGCACTGGTGAAGATACATACATACAGACAGGTACATTGTGGTTAACTTTTGTAGAGAACATATGTACTGCTCTTGCAGTTCCGGTGGATGCCTTCTCTCTCTGGGAACTGGTCAAGTTTTGACTTCTGGATGTCAGGAAAACTAGATCTCCAAGTTGTTGTGTCCTATCCTGCAGGATTGCGTATCAATGCTTGGTGGCTCCTAATTGCCAGGAAGTCATCCTGCAGCATTGCCGGTCTTGAAAGGGGCCTTTTCTTGGGAGTAACAAATGGTCTCAGATTCTCTCCTCTTACATGAGTGGTTGGCTATGTGTGGAATTTGTGTAGATTGCCAACGGCCCACACATGCTTCAATGTACTTATGCTGCCTGATTACAGCTACAAGTCAAAACTTGAAAATCAGTTAAAAGTTGCCATAGCAAACTCAACTGGGTTTGGACTACAGTAGACAAACTTTCATTTTGTCACATCCTCTGCATGCTGATTGGTGATGATTGTGTGAATGTTCCTTTTCACTCTGTGAGGGCTTCAAAATTGTCTTCGTTGCTGGAGGTGCACCAGGTTGAATCAGGATGTTGCGTCAGCAAGCAATAAATATGGATTGTCCATGTGAAGGTGTTGGTTACTGTCTTTTAAGTTTCAGCTACACTATCTATGTGTAGAAATAGTGATATGTGTTCAATTATGAAGATTCCACAATTCTTACTATGTGCCACAGGTTTCAGCTATTTTGTATGTCTGTGAAAAAAAGAAAACCTAGTGTTTCCATGATGATCTTTTGTGTGTGAATAGACTTCCTGGATTGGTTTACAGCAATCTTGCCTCCTGGATTTATGTTAATTCTGGGTCTTCTTCACCAATCATTTGCATACAAAGATCTCTGTCCTATGAAGACTTGTGGTGTGGATGACTTCACTGTCAAAGATGATGGAGAATTTACACGACAATTGTTCTGAGGTTGCTATTGCAGTCTCTGGTGACTTGACAGTTCACCCACAATCAATGCACATAAGCAGTGATGAATAAAACATATGCGGCTGGACTTCATCTCTCTCTCATATTGATCACAATATGTTATATTGATTTACTTGGTTTTGTTCTATAGACACCACACACACCCATGTGCTACACTTGGCTGTGGAATCAATCAACAATGGCCCTTCAAGGGAAACTGTTTTGCGACACAATTGGAACTTGTTTTGACCTTTTTGGGTGGGTGTTTCCAAATGTCCACAGGCTACAGTTACAGAAGGAGAGAATTCTCCCTTTGGACAGTATTACCAAAACTCTAGGTCTGAAGACTGACATGAGCACCAACCTGCACAGTGGCCGCTTGAACCACAAAATTAGCATTGGACTAAGGTTAGCTTTCGCTGGTCTCATCAAGTGATCTCTTATTATTAACTGAAAATATGGTTTGAGACTCATAATGACAGAAAACTTGGAAGGCCCAAAAAACTTGTACAAAATGGAATCTAATTGCAACATATTGTAGTGCCCTCTAACAGCAAACGTTCCACAAATTGTATCTCAACAGGTAACATCCAACGAGAAGTATTTGCAAACAGAATAGCCCTATCATGCAAGCAGAAGGTTGATTAGTATGACACAATCTCTGGTATTGGTATCAACGGTTATGATACTCTTTCAGTGGTGAGCTCTAATGTGTTATTGCAGCATGATTATCTGGAAAGGTCACCCATCCCAAGACTATTTTTCACCCAAGGGTGCTTTGCGATTATTTTGGTTGTATGCTATATATGTGCTGTGTATGCAAAGACCTGCCATTCTTTTGCTGTTGTTACCTGAGGTACCAAGGCATCTTATGCTATGTGATAGTCATCTGGTACCTTTTCCTTTTATGACTAATTCTTTGTCTTTGCTAAGAATATGCATAGATAGCAAGGAATATTTGTCCTTCAGGTAGGAGAAAGGTAGCCCCTTGGTGCTTGGGGGAGGGGGGGTTTATTAGCACCTGTAAACTTCCTTGGGTTTTTACTATATAGGACCTTTCTTGTGACAAGTATTCACCCAGTTCAATTTGCATCTGAAAACATGACACAGATCCTGAGATGGAAAGCCCACAGTGCACCATAGTGCATGCAAGTAGTGACTACAATGTAGCCTGAAATCTTCACATATGGACTCTCTGTAGTATTTCAAGTTCAGTGACTTCCCTATGAGTTCTGAAGATTCCTGTGAGAGATTGGGTTGCATGAAATCAACTGCAATTTGTGGATTAATCTTGTTATATGATAGTTAACACTGATAAGCCTTCTTAATACTTGCTGAGAATGATGGGTTCCATGCATGGTAGAAGGATCAGTTTGTTTAAGGTGGTATTGAAGGAAAAGTGGAGGCATAAATTTTGTTTTTGCTGATTCTGTTTCAGCACCTCACCATTCTGTTGAATACTCCCCAGATCAGTGGTGGAAATACTATTGAATTTTCCTTGCAAATGACCTTGTGAGGCATTATTTTCTAAATTTTCAAATTCAATGTATGTAGCAGGATGCAAGTTCTGTTGTTGGCCTCTTTGAGAACTGGGTGTTGCAGTATAACATGGTCACAAAGACATGCACCATGCTGACAAGCATTTGCACTCTCAAGTGGAAGTTCCAAAAAGGATAAAAGGTCATGATAAACACATTGCAATGAGTACCCCCAGATGTGACAGATCACAGATCCAACTGAGATTCTTTTGCGAAGGCTATTGTACCATTTGCAAGGGTTGCAGTTATCATCTTTGTGTACCTGAATCCTTCTCCCTGTGAACAGCAAGATCACATCCATGATTCATATTCCATCAGGGTGAAAAACCATCATGAATCGCAGCCAAACTGGACAATCTGAAAGAGTGCTGGCAACACACCTTGTTCTCCAGCTGAGATTTTTTTGTGCAAACTCCCCTCCTTTTTTAGCTCAGGGTGAAATTTGAAACCTTGATGATTTCTTCTTGTATTCCTATAGTGTACTATCAAATAACTGATGCAACCTTGATTTTAAGATACTACACTTGATCTTAGCCAAAAGGCCGAGAAAGGCTGGAATTCTCCATATATCATGGGAGGAGAGGAGGGGGTTCCAAGGGATGAAAAATTCAAGAAGGATGAATGTGTGCGTGCGTGTGTGTGTGGACCTGGGCTGCACTCGGTTCTCAAATGCAGACAAAAAGCGCGCGTGTAATTAGAGTTTTCAGGGATGAAAAACTCAAGAAGGATGAATGTGGGCAGCGGGGTGCCTTGGTTTTCAAACGCAGAGAAAAAAAGTGCACCGTGAAAATTAGGGTTTGGGAATCCACCAGATTCTGTTCTTTCAGAATCTTCCCGCTTCTACACTCCACGTTACCGGGGCTGATCACTTTCTTCAAGCAATCTTTCGGGCATCGAGAAGCAATCATTGCAATGGATCGGGAGTTCTGCATCGCAAGGAATTGTTGCTTGAACATGTGCTCCTAAGATTGTTGCAGTGGACAACGGAATTTATATGCAGGGATTTGTTTTTTCTTCGTTTCTCTCTGGTAAGTCCTCCACATGCTTTTTGTTTTCGTTTTTTTCCCCCTTAGGTGTGTGTTGTTTTCTCAATTATCTACATCTTCACTTGCGAAAGCACAACCTGAGATCGCGTGTGCAACTGGATTACGTAAGGACTAAGTTGGGACATGCAACAATTGTTTCTTTTGACCCACTTAGATATCAAATGCAGCGAAGAGATTTGGAGCAACATTTTTTGATCTTTTTGTGTGTACTTCTGTTTCATGTCGTGGCAGGTTTTAGGTCGTCAGTGAAGCAGACAGGAGTAGCAGAGAGCCCCAAATCCATTCCGTGGTTAGCTGAGCACCAAACAAGGGTTTCCAAGAAATGCCTGGTGATGATATGATGGGGAATTCCAGCATTATCCAAACAGATGCTCAGAGTGGGGAATTGGCAGCACCCTTGTTGGAAGAAGGCAAAGTGGATGATGATCATGTTGTTGTCCGTGGGTCAAAATACATGGAGTATTTTAATGCATTTCCTGGCAGCATCAAGTACTTGGTTTGGAATGAGTTTTGTGAGCGGTTTTCATACTATGGTATGAAAACAATTCTGGCACTTTATTTGCTGGAACATTTGCGGCTGAGTGAAAATGAATCCACGGAGTTGGTGCATCTTTTCATTGTGGCCTGTTATGCCACACCCCTTCTCGGGGCATTCCTTAGTGACTGTAAATGGGTATGTTCTCTCTCCCTTTACATTGCCTTAGTAACTATGAGTGGCAGTGTTATGGGACAACTCCCTGCCATATGTGTTGCTGTTGATGGTGTTGAACATTCAAGACACGGTGGCTATTATTCACAATTGCAATTTTGTTCTTGTCTGTCCTCCAAAGATCGTGCTCTTACCATGTTTTCTCTGTTGTTTCTCTCTTCCCTTCCTCTTTTCTTAGTGGGTTCTTTTTCAGGGTTTTTCCCCCTCTTGGTGTCTTTGTTCTTTGGGAGTTATAGAGCTAATTGAATTGCATGTCTGCTAGGTCTATGGTGCAGGATCTTAGGAGTTGCAGCTAGTGATTTGATGGGTGACAAGAGTTGTAAGTTGTAGAGCAAACTCTTCTAAAATAATGCAGGGTTTTGAGTTTGCAGGGCAAGTATCGAACAATTCTCTATCTATCAATTGTTTACTGTATTGGGAATTGGGTCATGGCTTTGGCTGCTGCACCTAAACCAAGCCCTAGTACAAAGTCAACTTTGTTCTGGTCTACAGCCTTAGCACTGGCTCTAATTGCCCTAGGAACCGGGGGCATTAAGCCCTGTGTGTCAGCTTTTGGTGGAGATCAAATTCAGTTCACTCTTCCTGACGGCCCCGCAAAGGATCGTCTCCATCGCCAGTTCTTCTCCATGTACTATTTTGCTGTGAATGCAGGGTCATTGATATCAACTCTTTTGACACCGGTTCTGCGGACAGATGTTTCATATTCAGTTGCATTTGCAGTGCCAGCAGCACTTATGATGTGTGCTCTCTTGATATTTTGGTGTGGTCGTCGCTCTTACATTGACCGGCCTCCTGAGGGGAATGTGTTTGGTGAAGTGGGAGCAGTGGTAGTGGATGCAATAAGATTGAGGGGCAGGGCTGGTCAAGGTTCTCATTGGCTGGACAGTTCGAAATTAAAGCATAACCCTACAGTTGTTGAGGATGTGAAGGCTCTTTTCCGGGTCCTCATTCTGTTACTGCCAACACCACTATTTTGGTCCTTATTTGATCAACAGTCTTCCAAGTGGGTCTTCCAGGCAAGCAAGTTAGATGGTCATGTTCCATGGCTGTTCAATGTTGTGATTGAACCTGATCAAATGCAGGTGACCTTTCTGACCACTTCATTGTAGACTCCATATCATTTCAATGGTCCAAAGGACATCTGCATCATCCATGTCCTAGATGTTCAGATCGAGCATGCATTTGGGATGTGTTGAAAGGCTTGTGTCCGTGAGCTTGCTGGTGGAAAACAAATCCTTCAGTTCAGGAACCTATTCATGTGCATTTTTCTGCAAACTGAGAGAAATTTGTTCCTATGGTTGTGCAGGCCCTGAATCCAGTTCTAATTCTGGCAATGATTCCACTCTTTGATCAAATCATATACCCATTTCTGGAGAAGCATCAGGTCCCGTTACGTGCAGTTCCGAGGATGGTAGCAGGCATGGCGTTGAGTGCCCTGGCATTCCTTCTGTCTGGCCTCTTACAGATTGCCATGGACCAGGCTGGTTCAACTACCTTGAGCATGTTATGGCAGATTCCTCAAATAACGGCAATAACAGCTGGTGAGATTTTGTTCAGCATTACAGGCCTGGAATTTGCATACTCTCAGGCCCCAGACTCCATGAAATCCGTTGTCCAAGCTGCCTGGCTCTTTACCGTTTCAGCAGGTAAGTTGCACTTTGAGAATTCAGGGAATTAGTTGAAGATAAACATAATCACATTTATTGTATTTTTGAACACTTCAATATACTTCATGCAATTAAATATTATACTACTCTGCATTACAACATGTGAACTGGATGAGTGATGTAGAATGCAGCATAGGTATGTCAAGGTCAGATGCTATATGTTGTCCAATGTTATGATGACAGTGATTGTTCAGTGACCTGGTGGAGCTTACTGTGTGCTCCAAATCCTGCAGGCAATCTTGTGACGGTGGTTCTGGTAGCGATTATTGGTGATCATCTTTCAAATGCAAATGAGTTTTTCTTCTTTGCAGTTGGTTGTGTGTTTGCAATGTTGTTATTACTCTGGGGAGGATCTCATTTTGTCTACAAGCAAGATGTTAATGAAAATCAATCAGAATATCTTGTTGAGGCTCTTATTGAAGACCGGGCCCACAGTGGTTAAAAGAGTTCAAGATACTGTTGCTGATAATCAGGCTAAGCCCTCTCATGTAGCTCTTTGTTTGTTGTTTAGTGGTAAAAAAAAATTTGTTCCTCAATGCATTCTATTGTCATAATTGACAATTTTTCCATAGACTCATAAAGTATGAGATGCTGTTTTGCAGTGATGCAGCAAGCCTATATATTCAGGTCACTGTGGGTCAGTTTGTAAGTTTGGGACTTCGTATATTTTGTACATGTATCGCAAATTTCTGGCTTTTGTAGTTTCATCAATCTACATCATGTAGAACATTGCACCTGATTGTCATCTCACAAACACAAGAATTCATAGGTGGAGTCTTATGGCTGAATCTTGTGTATATAATGTTCAGTAGCTCCCCCTTAATCTGGTTAGGTTGAATGCTGTACAGAGTCAGAGGACTTAAAGCCTCTTAAATGGTCTTCTGGGCATTTGCAAAAGGTTACAATAATGTTTCTATAATCACAAAACAAATTGGTGAATTTATATATGGGTGCCCTTGAGGATCTTGTTTCTGATGTTGGCTCTTAAAATCAAGGTTGCATCAGTTATTTGATAGTACACTATAGGAATACAAGAAGAAATCATCAAGGTTTCAAAATTCACCCTGAGCTAAAAAAGGAGGGGAGTTTGCACAAAAAAATCTCAGCTGGAGAACAAGGTGTGTTGCCAGCACTCTTTCAAACTGTCCAGTTTGGCTGTGATTCATGATGGTTTTTCACCCTGATGGAATATGAATCATGGATGTGATCTTGCTGTTCACAGGGAGAAGGATTTAGGTACACAAAGATGATAACTGCAACCCTTGCAAATGGTACAATAGCCTTCGCAAAAGAATCTCAGTTGGATCTGTGATCTGTCACATCTGGCGGCACTCATTGCAACGTGTTTATCATGACCTTTATCCTTTTTGGAACTTCCACTTGAGAGTGCAAATGCTTGTCAGCATGGTGCATGTCTTTGTGACCATGTTATACTGCAACACCCAGTTCTCAAAGAGGTCAACAACAGAACTGGTGTCCTGCTACATACATTGAATTTGAAAATTTAGAAAATGATGCCTCACAAGGTCATTTGCAAGGAAAATTCAATAATATTTCAACCACTGATCTGGAGAGCATTGAACACAGTGGTGAGGTGCTGAAACAGAATCAGCCAAAAAAAAAATTTGTGCATGCCAATATCCTTCAATGGCACCTCAAACAAACTGATCCTTCTATCATGCATGGAACCCATCATTCTCAGCAAGTCTTAAGAAGGCTCATCAGTGTTAACTATCATATAACAAGATTAATCCACACATTGCAGTTGATTTCATGCAATCCAATCTCTTACAGGAATCTTCAGAATTCATAGGGAAGTAGCACTGAACTTCAAATCCTAGGGGAGAGTCATGTAAAGATTTCAGGCTACCTTGTAGTCATTGCTTGAATGCACTATGGTGGGCTGTGGGCTGTTCCGTCCCGGGATCTGTGTCATGTTTTCAGATGCAAATTGAACTGGGTGAATACTTGTCACAAGAAAGGTGCTACATAGTAAAAACCCAAGGAAGTTTGCAGGTGCTAATAAACCCCCTTCCCCCAAGGGCCAAGGGGCCTAGCTTTCTCCTATCTGAAGACAAGTATTCCTTTGCTATCTATCTATATGCTTCCAAAGATAAAGAATTACTCATAAAAGGAAAAAGGTACCAGATGACTATCACATAGCATAAGATGCCTTGGCACTTGGTACCTCAGGTAACAACAGAAAAAGAATGCCAGTTCTTTGCATACACAGCTCAGATATAGTGTACAATTGAAATAAGAGCAAAGCACCCCTGGGTGAAAAATAGTCTTGGGATGGGTGGCATTTCAAGATAATCGTGCTGCAAAAACACAGTAGAGATCCGAAAGAGTGTCATAACCCTTAATAGCAATACCAGATATTGTGTCAAACTGTTTTGGGTAGGAAACTAATCAACTGTCTGCTTGCATGAAGAGCACTATTCTGTTCACAAATACTTTTCATTGCAAATTACCTCTTGAGATACAATTTGTGCACCTTTTGTGGTTCAAGGATATGCACCACAATATGTTGCAATTAGATTCCATTTTGTATAAGTTTTTGGGCCTTCCAAGTTTTCTGTCATTATGAGATCTCAAACCATATTTTCAGTTAATAATAAGAGATCAGTTTATGAGATCAGTCAAAGCTAACCTTAGTCCAATGTTAATTTTGTGGTTCAAGTGGCCAATGTGCAGGTTGGAACTCATGTAAGTCTTCAGAACTTGAGGTTTGGTAATAATATCCTAAGGGAGAATTCTCTCGTTCTGTAACTGTACAGCCTGTGGACATTTGGAAACACCCACCCAAAAAGGCCAAAACAAGTTTCAATTGTGTTCCAAAATGGTTTCCCTTGAAGGGCCATTGTTGATTGATTCCACAGCCAAGTGTAGTACATGGGTGTGTGGTGTCCATAGAACAAAACCAGTCTAAATTAATAAAAAACATTCTGATCAGTACAAGAAAGTGAGAGCTGAAGTCGAGCCACATGTATTATATTCATCATTTTATGTACATTAATTGTGGGTCAAGCATCAAGTCACTAGAGATTGCAATCCAAGACCTGAGGATAATTGTTGTGTAGTTTGCTCTCAATTCTTCATCATCTTTGACAGTGAAGTCATCCCCTCCACAAGTCTTCATAGGACAGAGATCTGTATATACAGTGATTGGTGAAGAAGACCCAGATTGAACATAAATCCAGTGAGGCAAGATTGCTGAAAACCAATCCAAGAAGTTTATTCACATAAAGATCATCATGGAAACACTAGGTTTCTTTTCTTTACAGACATACACCATAGCTGAAACCTGAGGCACATATAAGAATTGTGGAATCTTCATAATTGAACATGTATCACTATTTCTACACATATAGTGTAGCTGAAACTTAAAAGACAGTTACCGACACCTTCACATGGACAATCCATGTTTATTGCTTGCTGACGCCACATCCTGATTCAAACTGGTGCACCTCCAGCAAAGAAGACAATTTTGAAGCCCTCATGGAGTGAAAAGGGACATTCACACAATCATCACCAATCAGCATGGAGAGGATGTGGCAAAATGAAATTTGTCTACTGTAGCCCAAACCCAGTTGAGTTTGCTATAGCAAGTTTTAACCGATTTTCAAGTTTTGACTTGGAGCTGTAATCAGGCAGCATTAGTACATTGAAGCATGTGTGGGCCGTTGGCAATCTACACAAATTCCACACACAGCCAAGCAATCATGTAACAGGAGAGAATCTGAGACCATTTGTTACTCACAAGCAAAGACCCCTTTCAAGACCAGCAATGCCGGAGGATGACTTCTGACAAGTGGGAGCCAACAAGCATTGATACTCACTCCTGCTGAGTAGGACACAACAACTGGGAGATATAGTCTTCCTGACATCCAGAAGTCAAAACTTGACCAGTTCACACAGAGAGAAGGCATCCACCAGAATTGAAAGAGCAGTAAATATGTTCCCTACAAAATTTAACCACATTTACCTTTCTGTATCTTCACCATTCTGTTGAATAATAAATCTGAGTGTAGCAAGCCCTCCTACAGGAGCACGGTCATTTCCAGTGGTGAAAAATAGCAGTTGCTTTCGCTCCTCAGTATTCATGGCTCTAACCTGCAAAATTCATGATGAAAATGTTAGTTCTAATTTTATTGAGAAGTGCACAGTGGTCCACAACTCCCTGACATCAGAAGTGCAATAGGAAATGAGGAAAATGGAGGTTCAAGGATACACATGCTTCTGCATTCATCAAGCCTGAGGCAAGGAGCTTGGTGATCATGAATACCAAGGTGTCGTGGCTTACCAACTCCCAAAACCAACGAATAACTTGGCTGTCCTTTGTAAACCCATTTTGATAAGATGTCACCCGCTCCAGTGCCTGCACAACATACAATGTTCTATGAGAAAAAAGCTTCAAATCCTTGTCTTAAACCAGATGTTGAAATGGATGTCTAATATTTCAATACCAAGAAACAACCACAAAGCTTACATGCTCTAATAGGGATGATACAAGACCGTGTTCAAAGCTTTGAAACATTGACTGCAATTGACAAACCTTTGAAGGGAAAGACTATATCAAATTCTAAGACAACATAATAACAGCAAAGAGATTTGAGAGTCTAATCAGCATTGTATAAGACAAAGATTCAACACACATGGAGGTAAACTGAAACATTACATCGAAGTCATAGTGATGAAGTCCACAAACAAGCAGCTCAAGCTCCTCATGGCGGAAAAGGCTCAGTGCAGGGCCTCCACAAACCTGTACCAGAACTCATATCTCTCTTATTTCAAAATTCAGCCTTAACATGCTTCCGCGCACTTCACTCAGACTCAACATAGTCTACGGCAAACTGTTGTATATTCTATATTCTCTGGCACAGGGACAAAAAAATCAGCAGTAAACTTGCAGCAGTCAGATTGTGAGAGGATGGACCTGGATGAAGCCTCGATAAAAGGCCTCATACTGTTTCTCAACCGAATCTTCTAGCACATACTTGACATACAAGTTGACATATCTGAAATGTTGAAAGCATAAGGCACTGAATTAGGATGCTGGTTTGAGACATAGACAGTGGTGCAGAGCTTGCGAGTTAGGATGCTATGCCGAAGTTCAGTTCTACATGCAAGTTAAGCCAATCCACAAGGTTCTATAACAGCTGCAGGAAAATCTAGCCACACCAATATGGCACCTTGTTCACATCAATCAATCAATTCAAAACAGATCTTTGACCACAACATGAAAACAAAGGGATATGTACCTCTCCCTATTTTCATTTGTCACAGGTATGTCTCCTCCACCAGGAATAAGATCATGTGTCTTCGTCTCACCAAAGAAGTCATAAGTTACCTGTTGGTAGACAAATTTAGGCCATGAAAAAAGATCTTGGGTCATATAGCAGCACCCTAAAGCAGACAAAAGCCCATTCATTAAGTTGTGTAAAATTCTTTTATCTGTCACCTGAGATCTGGAGGAAGGAGTGGCAGGAAAACCTGGAAATTGAGGCTAAATGTATCAGCCACATTCCCTTCAAATTCAAGAAGCTGATCCAAACCTCTACCCAATTGTGGGTCAAGTGATTTCAGATCACTAAGATGCAACGGTTCCTTCATCAATTTCTTGTAAACCACCTGTCTCTAGCCAAAAGTCATGTTAGTAACCACCTTGCACTGCAGTCATGTGAAGGGTTTCTCATTAACAATTCAGCTTCAATACTGCTAAATACTGAAAGAGGTCAAGCATCTGCCAAATTTGTAAGAATCACAAGTGTTCAACATCAGAACAAAGAAGTATCACTCTCAGAAACAAGCCACTTGACACCCAGTACTATGGTGTGGAGAGTTTCAAGAGAGGAAAGAGATTTCACCAAAGGGAAATGAATGTCCAGAATGACACCATTATAGATCGCTAGGCCCAAGATGCTCCCCATCTGCCAGAACCAACTTCCATTACAGATAATCTCAAAACTCTTGGAATTCAATTGTGTAGCCTCTCCATTAAGTTTTTTTCCTAGCTAGCTGTAATTCAAATGGCCCTTATTCAGCATGTTTAGAAGACCAAGACAATATGCTGGTTTAATTCCTACTGATGCTTACTTAGCAAGGTCCCACAATTTTGAAGCAGGATTGAGCTTTCTTCCTGCAGAGAACCCTAGGCTATCAGGTTAAGACATGCAGAGGCTTCTAGATGGTTAACATTTCCTAAGGAGGAGATAGACTGACCAAATGAAATTCCTGCTCTGACTCCATTGAGTTGTGGTTGAACCAGAAAGTACGGTACTCTTCACTGTAGATAAACATTCCTGCAGACAAGTGCCAACCATAAAGAAACATGCAGAAAGATATCAATGTGTCCTTGACATATGGGTGAAGGCAGGTGGATGGGTGAAGATATACTATACAATACTGTGTATCAAAACTCTACAGAACACTCACCATAACTAACATTGAAGAGTTCACGTGTCAGGAGTTGAAAGAATTCCTTGGTGACACCTCCCTCATCCACCCCAGCCTCTCCCACAAACACAACCTGCAAATAATGCTGGAATCATCTTTATGTACAACCCATGCTTTCACTTGCTCCTGAGAGATGCTATGCACAGAATAGCTCTGAGAATACACCACGACTAACACGGGTGGTTTGATCCAAATTGTGCCATGAAGACTAACAGTAACAGAACTGTCAGTGCAAATATTCTCATTTGCATAGTATGGAACAATGTAACCCCTTCTCCAAAAAGAACATAAAAGAAAAAAAAGTAGACCTTCAGGGGTTTCTTCAGATAGGGTTGTTGCTCTGCTAGCTGGTGCAGACTGTCCTGGACCAAATTACTGCGTCGCACCTGCAGATTGACAGAAATTCAAATGAAACATGTCAGACAATTCAAAAAAATAAATAACAATGGCCAGTGCATGCTTTGTAGATCAATAAAGCTTCAGGGATTCAGCAAAGAAGAAAGCAGAGACATACAGCAAGGATTAAATAGGGGCTCTCATCAGGATTTCCGTAAAATTGTGCCACAATTGAAGTTCGCAGCACCATTCGTCTTTTCTCAATGTCTGCCTCTACCTGCATCAAAAGTCAGAGAAAGTCAATGTTCACAACCTGCAACAGAAAAGTGAAGTCAGGAAGACATAAAAGGGGGCAACAAGAGCTCAACCAAAAGTCATTAGCACCTGCAAAACCTTGCCTTTTGCATCTACAGTCAAAATAAAAGGGACCTGCATATAGTCAAGAACACCTTCAGAAAAGTTAGTGTGCTTCTGTCTATTCATGATAAGAATCTGAACAAGAGAGAATCACTGATCCACCTGATACATGAAGAAAGGATTCAGTACAGTGGGTGATATTGCTGCCATCAGGAATGAAACCTTATAAAATAGGAGTTAATATTAGATCAATATTCTGTGAACAAAAATGACCAAGATATTAAACACAAAGAATTGGCATTCACAGCTATCAATCATGAATACAAAAGCGCAGAAACCTAGGCATTGCAGCAATAAAATTGTCTACATTCCATCTCAAGCCACCTTCACTGTACTGCAAACTCTAGAATACCTGACAAAATGAGACAATCCGGGGATCCTTTTCCTGGTAACCCTTTCTCCACCTTATGTAGTCCTCCTGCAAATAACATTACTGTTGTTCCTCAGCTCCAGTACCATGTGCTCTAATAACACATAACAATGTAGATAAGTTCAGAATACTGTAGGGGAGTTTCAGATTAGACACATGCATGTGTCAAAGGAACCTTTGGCATATCTAATTGCAACTTTCTCAGATGACAACTACTGTGTCATAGGAAGCACATCACACACCAACTTTACATCTGAAAGCAAGAAAAAAACCCACCTCAAGGCTTGCATACTCACTGATGGCATTATTGTAGAATTCAGAATATGGAATCAAGTTTTCCTTTTTGTCCACTTCAAACAGTAGCAACAACACCTACAAAGCATTCTGGCCAGAGAATCTTTAAAAAATCTCCTTTCACTTGAAATCCTCTGCTAGCTTGAGGCAGTCAAACTTGAACAAATCAAGAGAACAGACCTGTGAATTATAACTGAATTTTTACCTTAATTGCTGCAAAAACATCTGGAGAAATGCCTCCTCGGCCACTCAACAAATGTGTTCCTCTGATTGAAGTAACAATTCCGTTAGGGGAAAAAGGAAGTTACTTTCACTGAGATCAACAAACAACACTGACAATACCAACATAAAAACACAATCACAGGGCAGAACAGTGTTTTTGATGATGCTTGGCACAGTTGGGTCTGCTCACCTATTTGAAATGTATCTTTGTACTCCCCTTACAAACCTTCCTCCAAAAATATCCTGAGGATATGTGCTCAACCATCGCCCAATTTTCTGCAGGACACAAACAGATTTCCAGCACCCATTTCCCTCATCATTCTTCCTCATCCAGATCTTCAGAAAGATCTCACAAAGAACCCATGTCTGCAAGCCCACAAGGCAAACCAAGCCCCAGAAACATCTCGAAAAATCTGTGATTCAAAATCAAGCAACCAAGAAGAAAGATAAGCCACTAGGAAGTGTTACCCTTTCAGCAGTTAAAGACATCCGGACAAAGACTGCAAATAGTCGAGCTGATATCAAATCTCCAAGTCTGCAGTAAGGTATACAGATTGTAAGATAACTCAATGTCAACTTGTCAGGATAGAGACACAGACACTGACTATTTCTGGGCAGAAAAACACCACTCACCCTCTCTCTCCTATAAGAGGACTTTGAAGCCCGATGAGGAGTACCTGAGAACACAGTCAGCACACATGTCACATTGACTATAACACCATACAAACTTGTCTGAAAATGGAGTGCACACATGTGACTTATGTGAAATTTTCTTTAAAAATTGCCACAATAGTGAACAGGTACGAAAGGAATCCCGCTTGTGGGTTGTGAGGACATCCTAGAAAACAAGCATGTAAAGTAAAACACACCACAAGTACATCTAAAGGCAGCCAATGATTTGATGAGGTGATTCTCTTCTACATGAACAGATAGTCACAGTGCGATATCGCAATGTGGGCAAAAAGGTGACCCAAGGGATGTATTACCCTTGTCCATCGTGTTTCTGGGACATGATCCATGTTTTGTTCAATGCCCTGAAATAGGCGAACCATTGCTTCACCGAGTGTTTGCAATACCTGCCCCCAAATTACCAAACAATGAATGACCTTCCACAGGCTCTGACAAGCTGCAATTTGACCTTTTTAAGATCTTCCAACAACAGCCCAAGTCCTGAATACTTGCTGGAAGAGCTTCTGTTTATACACAAGGGGGTCAGCTGCTCAATGGCAATAAAACTAAGAACAGTAGCCACATTGAAATTGATGGTAGCAGCAGCACACAAGAACCTACATCATGAGACAACCAGAACTATAGCAAAGCAGAACAATGCATTGAGTGGGTTTCTAATAACCACTTCAGCATTCTATATAAACAAGCACCAAAAGTGTCAATTGAATTATACCTCTGGGTTGTATAGCTCCAAGATACCTTGGTAGATATTCCGCACCATCTCTATATCTAAGCCTGGTCCATCCATTTCTTCACCTGCAAATCATGGATAGTTCAAGCTCAAAATACTAGCAAACAGGCTCCCAAGCAAATTATGGCAACTTGCAAATGAAGTTGAGAAACAATAGAGGATGCAATTCATCAGAATTTGAACTGGAAACACACCAGCTGCTCCTCTCATCTCTCCATTCCTATGCTGTCGCTTGAAGGCAAGAGTGAGAAATTTGACTGAAGAGAAGGTGTCCTCCAAGGCATGGGCTAAATGTGGAAGCCCTCGTGGAGAGACTTTGGCATTCTGTAAGGGAGATTAATAAATCAAGTTATTGAAAACCTCTTTTTCTTTCCACTAGTTGTCAAAGTTTCAGGAATCAGAGGTTTTGCATCATTTGCAGAAAGAATAGTCCTTCCAGCAAGTCACCAAAATGAGGGCTTTCCAAAGTCAAAAACCAAAGCAAAGTGACCACCTGGACCAAATCCACCAGTGATGGCAAAGCAAGTGGCTTAAGTCCATTTCCAAATCCAATCCTTTCAGCTTTTCCAGATGTTTCATCATCATCCAGCTCCATAGGCATTCCTTCTTGGAGGCTATAACTGGTCATGACAGTTAATGTGGATGCCATGTCAGTCACAAAATGACCTCAAAAAAGAACAGAATCATGCAACCAGCAGGTGCAACTGAATAATTGCTTGGGCCAGCCTTCAGATGCAAACAGGACTGGAAAATGCTTTGTTGGGTCAGAAAATCTGACATGCACTAACCTTTCCTGTCCCGAAATCAAATAATCGCCTGGAACCATGTCAAATACAACCACAGTGTGCTCACCACCTGCCACCACAAAGAGGGGTCGTTTGCCATCCTCGAATCCCCAAAGCAACATGGGAGCTAGTTGGGTCTCACTGCAAAATGAAATTGGAAAAGGTAGCTCACCATTACAGTTACTAGTTATTAGACAGTTCCAGAATTCAGTTCTGCACTCAGCACAGAATTCCTCCAATAGACATCTAAAGGGATTACAGATCCTGAGCAGTTGCAGACCAAACCTTGCAAGCTCTCCAAGCTGGCCTTGCTCATTGTCCCCCCATCCATAGATCTCACCATCATCAGTCAGTACGATGGAATGACGAGCACCAGCGGAGCCTTGCTTCACACGCTTGCCTTCAAGTGCAGTCACTTGTTTTGGTGCCAGTACATCTTCTTTACTATCAACACCAGTTTGGCCCCAATGACCTTGGCCCCACTGTCAAAACAATGCAGGAGGATGAGCAAGAATGACCAAGCATTCATGCAAACTCACATGTCATCTTTAGGGGGCCCATTAGAAAGGCCACTAGTGTCTAACTAGTTTTCAAAGACACTTGTCAGTGGAAACAAGAAGAGCTTACACTGAAAAGCACACCATCTCCATTGATGGCCATGGTGTGATCCCCACCGCAGATGATTTGGACTATCATCTGATCTGTTAATGCTGTCACTGAAACAGGGAATGCTTCATTCTGTGTGCTTCCATGACCAAGCTGACCATATTTTCCTCGTCCCCAGGTGAATACCTGCAAACATGTTACTAAAGCAATGACTGCCAAGCCCAGAAGGAAAAGGGCTAACAGGATTTTGTCATCTTATTAAGTGTCGGTACAGCAACAAACTGCTCTGTAAACATTCAGTTGTCCAACTGCACTCTTTTCAAGCCCCCATCAATGTGAATGGAGAAGCATTCAACTTCTGGCTCTAGTAAGTTCCACACTCACCTGCCCATCTACTGTTAATGCTGAGCTATGAGTTTCTCCACATGCAACCTGGAAAATCAAAACCATATGAGAAATGGTCATTGATCCAGAACTTCAGAATGTAATTTTGAATATTTTGCATAGCAAACACTCGTACTCATGAGTCCTGACACACTGACCAAACTGGAGCAACATCCTTTTCACACGTAATGAACTTGATTCATGTCATCACCTCACTGAAAGAGACTACCTGTACTACACCCAGACCCCACAGAGCCTCAACAAGAATGGGTGTCACACAGCTCTCTGTGTCCCCATGCCCTAAGGCACCAGAACTGCCCTGCCCGAATGAGTACACATCCCCGCTGCCTGTGTGAGTCAACAGACTCCATCAAAATGTGCAAAATCAAAGAACAAGAATTAAGAGGAGATACAAAAGATGGTCAGTTGGTTTTCCAGGCAGAGAAGAAACAAAGAAAAGGCCCAAAATAAGCATCCTGCCAGTTTGCAAGCACAGGCACCAGCTTAGAGTTTTGGAAAATCATGAGGAGAGAAAAGAAGAAGGAGAAAGGAGTTCTGGTGGAGCAGTACCTGTCAGCGCCAGGGTATGGTAACCACCTGCTGCCACACGTGAAAAGTGAGATTCTCGGGATCCTTTCACAATGCGTGGCTGCATCCCACCTACCAGACTCCCAGCTTCTTTCACACCCAGTTGTCCAAACTCTGCATCACCCCATGATGCCAGAGCACCCGTGTCTGTATGGATCAAAGCAACAGGCACAATACAATCAGCAAGTGCTCCATGGGGAGAAAGAGGGGTTCAATTGCAGAGAATTGATTGAAAGAAGTGGCAAAATAGTGGACAAGTTCTGGAGTACTAGGAACCAAAGAAATCCAAAAATTCATGTTCTTGCACTAGCTCACTCCCAAATGCATGAAGAATGCAACAGAGCTGATTCTGAGTAACGTAGATGTGGTCTGAAAGTGAGTCTATGAGTGAAACTAACCTGTTACAGCCACTGTGTGTGCGAGTCCACATGCTATGTGGATGATGGTGTGTGTGTCCAGTGCAGCCACTCGAACAGGAGATACCTGGCTTTCTCGCCCCTTTGCTCCCAATTGCCCCACATCATTACTACCCGTTGTGTAGACCTCCCCTTCATCTGGCAGGTAAACACCTCATCATTGTCACATAGAGAATACCCCGCCAAAAAAGTTTCAGAGACTTCAGTCCAGACCAGACAACTAATGCTGTCAGCACAATCTTTGGCACCTCTGTAGACTTGGATAGAGTTATACAGTACAAATCTACAGCGTATATCATCAATACCTTGTGCATGTAGAGCTCATGAGACACAAACAAGAGAACAGAAAACAACAGAAAGTAGACTTGCATTGTGACAGCATGACAGAATTGACTTCCTAAATGATTGGATAGTCCATACTTCCATCTGTATGGAATGGCAATGTGGGTCCATTTAATCCCTCAGAAAGAATGACAGCATGCAGGCTTAACCATGTAAAAAGTCCAAGAAGCATGATCACAGGCATGGAGAAACTTGCTACATGATTATCAGTACTCTTCTGGAGCACCCCTCTTCCACATGCCAATTTGGCACTGCTCACTGGTAGGAACCACAAAACATTTCTAGAAGTCAGCTGAACTAGACCTGTTAGCAAGATGGAGCTCAGAGTCAAAAGGTCTCCAAACAAAGAGACAGGGAGATTGACTGTCACAAACACCCATCTTCTGGTTCTTTATACACATGTCCATGTTATGAACTCCTTTTAAGGTCCAAGAAGGCAAAGTCAAACATACACACATCAGTTTAGGAATGTGAGGAGGATCACCAACTTGTAAGAAATGCTGTGTGGTAGTCACCAGCTGCAACATGGACTATTTTCTTGTTTGCCAAGGTGGCCACCAGAGTTGGAGAATTATGGTTGTTATCATCACCGACACCCAGTTGTCCGAGGTCTCCCCTCCCCCACACATAGACTGAAAATAAACCATGTTTCAGCATCAAGTGACAGATATCATGTGATGACATGCCCTAACTGAAAACCTAACTCTCATCACACAAAGGTCTCATGAAGCACCCTTCCAACCAAACCCTAATTTTCCCTTCTATCAACAGAGATTGATTAAGCTTTCTGACACACCATCTGCACAGTTGTGAAATGAGAACTGCAAATCAGAAAATACATGCTGAATTGAATAACTTATTTTAGGAAACCCCTTCTCTACAAGGCTGGGCATTGAGCAAGCCTGTAGCCAGAGCACAAACAGATGAACAACACTGGGGTCTTCTCAAACAAACATTTTGTTTTGAATCTATTCAAAATTCTAGAATACTCTCTAGAAATCAGCAACCGGAGAATTTTTCTCTTGATCTTGCTCTTGCTCTTGTTCATGCAACCAGATTTACTATTCTAAATCCTTATTTTCCATCGTGCACAGTGCTCCTCGGAACTCTCAACAGTTATCTGTAAAATTCGAATCTGAATTCAAAGCTGTCCACCCACCCGGCCCGATTTGAAAGTTCCCACGCGGAGAAGGGAGAGAGACACAGACAGAGAGATGACAGATCTCGAGTAAATCCCAATATATCAACCGCCACAAAGCAATTCATGAACAAAATGTGCAGATTTCGGTAGTGAAAAACAAAGAATCAGTGGCAGAAAGGCCTACCATAGACAGAGGATGCACCGCTCATACCACTCTGCATCGCTTCCTCACGGCCCGCAGGTCCAGCCAACAGTGCTGACCACTGAGGGTTATTGTACACCGGCCTCGAAAACACAGAGACAGAGAGAGACACACACACACACACGCACACATAGATGGGGATGCACCAAACCCTAAGCAATGGGACATGTACAAATGTTCTTTATCATTTGTACACCTTTCTAAGTGTTAGGGTTTGAGAACAAGCGAGGAACTTTTGAGCATTTAGATAGAGCATTTAGAATTTGGATGTTAGACTTTTTCCTTTCATTTAGCACAATTTTTTTTAGAGCATCTCCAGCTGTGCTCAGTACTGTATGTGAGAGCCTGCAAACTTTTTCTTAACATCCAAGTTTAGTTATTTACTTTTTTCCAACAACACCCACGAACCTCAGACTGGGAGAGCAAATAGTTGGGGGGACTACTATCTCGTAATAGCAAACCACCTGGACGAATCATTATGATGGGCCAATCAGAAACATTCATTAGAAGTCAGATCATATTTATTACGCTATTTTCTGCAGGTGCACAGAGTTGCTGCTGCTGCGCCCTTTTTCAGCCACCGCAAAGTGTGCACTTCTGCCGAGTCGAAACTAATTTCTTGAGTGAAGCCGCCATATTTTGACTTTTCTTCATCCAATTTTACTGTGCAGGATCACAGACTGAGCACCGCTGGAGATGGTCTAATGGCTTACACAACTCACATCAAAAGATATACTAGTATTATGTCCATTCATGACAAGCTGATATATAACTAGTGTAGCCTGTGTCCTTGGCCCAAGTGTGAACTAGTTATGTGACTAAATTTTCCTTCCAAATCCATTTTTTGGCAATTTAATTGCATTTTCGATAACAAAAACTACTCAAAATTCAATATCTCTTGCACCTAAGGTCTAAAAATATTCAAATTTCTTTCATTAAATCTTGCTCATTAAGAGCTTTCCAACAATAGCAAGAGTGCCCCCACCCAAATTCCAGTATAATTTTTTTTGTTTTGATTCAAATGAATTTTCAATAAAAATTCTGTTCAATATTCAATAATTTCTCCGCTCTAGGTCAAAACATTATCAAACCATACGTGGTGCACCCCTACTCATCAAGAGCTTTTCAATAGTACCAGTGTGACCTGTACATTGGCCCAAGTGTTACCACGTCCTCAACTGATTTTTCCTTCCAAAACCTGGTTTTTTGGAATTTATTTAAATTTTCAGTGGCAGAAATCACGTAAAAATCAATATCTCCCACATTCTGAATCCAAATCTTACCAAATAAATTCCATTAAATCCTGCTCATCAAGATCTTTCCAACAACATCAAAGGCACATTCCAATTCCTCCAAAAATTTCAGCTACGATTTAATTTAATTTAATTTTCAGTGAAGAAATCATTCAATATTCAAGAACTTTTGTACCTCAAGTCCAAACACCATGGAACCAAGATGATGCACCTCTACTCATTGAAAGCTTTCCAAATACACCAAGAACATGATCTGAAACATCCTGGTTTAGTGGATCTCATAACTACAAAACAAACCACCTTGCTTTATAGATAGATAAGCATGTGACAAGAAGCATTGTGGTTTGGGAGATTTCAACATGAAAAACAAAAAAAAAACAACCTTCCTTCATAGATAGATGTCTATTGCAGTTGTAAAATCATTGAAAATTTAATATGCATGATAAAATGTTTTTTATATTATTTCGAGGAACATCATTTGATAATTTAAATGCTAAATATATTGATTTATGATCTATCTAATAAGCTTTTATTGATCCAAGGTGGCATTATTGTATTAGTGCATTGGTCCATTAGGAATACCAAATGCTTGAGTATTTTGTCAAATTCACTTTTCCTCTTTGCCAACTCCATTTTGCCAAATTTCAAAGTTTGTATTGCCCAAGTTGAATTTTCCTATTTACCAATTTCACATTGCCGAATTTTCAAATCAACATTGTCAAGTTTACATTCCCAAGTTGCCAACTTTACATTGTTATTTTGCCAAATTGTCAAATCTACTTCACTATGGACTGGCTAAATGAGTTTCAAACTACCCACAAATTCTAAAAAATTTGGGTTGTAGAAGGTCTAAATGTTTTTTTTTCCAATTTGCCAAAACTTTTGTGCTAGAAAATCAAACTACCCCCCTTTTTTTCCTCGGGCTACTTAATGCTCCCCCCACCTCCCAATTTTCCTCTCCCTCTCTCTCTCTTCATTGTTTTTTTTAACTTGATGAGTGTTTGAAGCTTGAGAAATGCCCCTTCAAAATTCAAATTATCTCCTAAATATTTTTTTGAACATAGTGAGATGAAATAGAAAGGGTTTGATTTCAATCTTTTCAAGTTTCTTTTGTATCCAATTTCGTGAATCATGTGGATTTGAAGCCATCCTAATGGGATGGAAGCCATCAATGAAAATTCATGAAATTTCAAGATGAAATGAAGTTCATCCAAGAAATACAATTTGTAATTATGTTCCTCCATGAAATGTAGTTTATTCACAATTTAATTTTTTGCATCAAAAGTCATCCAAATTCCATGGATGAACATGCATGAATTATCATATATGGATTTTCAATGGGGGACGTGTAGATAAAAGTTCATCCATGCAGTTAAAGTTGTTAAGACATCCTAGGGTCATCTATGGGTCTTCAACAATGAACCAAACATCCCTTTATATACTCCTTGGGGAAAAAAAAAAAGTGTTATGCTAAGGAGGTTTAGCACATGCCAATCAAGTTCAACAATTTAAATTCACATGTGGCATCTACATTTCATAAATGTAATAAAACTAGAAATTGTATTTCTTGAACAAATTTTATTTCATCCTAAAACTTCATGAATTTTCATGGATGGACTTCCATGCCATTAGGATACTAACTTCAAATCCACATCATTCACAAAAATAGGAAAAATAAAATGAAAATTTGAAATCAAAACCTTTCAATTTGCTCTTAATATATATATTTAAAATTGAGGGGATCATTTGAATTTGAAATGCTCCTTTCAAGTTTCAAATACCCATCAAGTTAAAAGAAAAAAAAAGGGAAGGGAGAGCCCTTGGCGCCTCATGACCAAAAAAACTAGGCTAGTATGATTAGCAAAGTGGAGTTTGCAACCAAGAAAAGTGACCTTCCCAAAATACCTAAACATTTGGTATTCCATAATCCACACATGATTTATTTATGTATCACAAACAATTGTATTTTCTCTATAAGTAAGTTTTAAATCATATTTGTCCATAAAACTTTGTAACATTATTGATTGTGATTTTTTTAACAAGTCAATATTAAAATCTTAAATCAATGTAGTAGGATAATTCAACGACATACTTTTAAATTTTCTTATAAAATAGGTAGGAAAATTTTAATTACATTTTAATGTTTATAAATTATAATTTTATTGATTTTTTCATGTCATTTTCATGTTCATTCACATTAAAAATTGTTGTAATAAATTATGCATCATGATTTATTATATTAGCTCTTTTAGTCAAAAAAACAATATTATCATATAATATCTTTGTGGGTGCAATCATAATAAAAGGAGTCACTCATGGCAAGGTCTAAGTCCTTTTCAAGGACTAAATTGCACATGTGGTCTTCTTGTATTAGTTAATAATGCATTTTTAAAAATAACTTTTCAAGTTGGATAATGACTAGATATCAAATTTGAGACTATATATGATCCAAAACATAGTAAATAATTGATTTTTTTACATCATGCTTTACATTAGAATCAAATGTACAACTTTTTTTTAACCATGATGATAAATTATGAACTATTTTAATCATTAAGCACGTTTGAAACCATTTTAACCAATCATGTAAAAATGTTTCAATACAATCATGTAAAAATATTTTTAAATGATTAGGCACATGGCCGACTGCTTGTGAAGTATATTCAAGCTCATACAAAATTTGAAAACATTTGGTGAAAATTTGAATAACAAAAAACACGTACATATTTATTGCTGTTTTCAACACCCATTAACAAGTCTTTTACATATGCAAAAGGACTTTCATAGCACAATGAAATGATTTCAAATTCATAAGATGATAACTTCATGAGTAAATGAACATAATGTAAAAAATCGTATATTTATATCATTTAAATGTTCTATGTGATAAATTTTCAAAGTAGACATGGTACATAAAAAATTGACTATCAACAAGTCCTTTGGCTCCTTTAATTGTGATCTCACCCTTGTCTCATGTTCATTATAACAAAGATATATTGTTAAATTAGTTTTTAAAATCATTAAAAAAATTGACATATTAATGATTTTTTTTTCTTTCATTAAAAAATGATTATAAATTATTTGTAGTAGGATTTAAAACAAATAAGTGTTAATTCATATTATGCATTTGTCCTAAGTCTATTTATTTTTTTAAATAATAGAGTTTACTTGAAAAAAATTGTGACATATTGGGAAAAGTAAATATAAACTTATTTTTTGGAATGAATTTTCAATACTATTTTGTATGTTCAACCATGTTTTATTACATATTTAGGATCAAATGTTAAACAATCAATAGTTAAACCTTATGAGTGATGTATAGTGCATTTTGCAATTAATTGAATTGGGAATTGAATTATTGTGATAATGTGCAAAGGATTGTTACTTATTGTATTTCAAGTTTTTTTTGTTCAATTAATGATTCTTATCAAATCTAAAACATTTTTCATATATGTGTTACTTTTTTTATTCTTATGTAAATCCTATATATTTGATTATAGAAAATTTCCATATTAATGGTTTTGAAAAATATAAATGTATAAAGGTGTGAACAAGATAAAATAAAAATATGTATTATCTTGAAGATCTACTTACAATCTACTTGTCAAGTTCACAAAAAGTAACAATAAAACCCATAATTCGTATTCATATTTTCATTTCAGTAAATATTGAAAAAAATAAAAAATAAAATTTGTGTTTTTATTTACATTCAAACATTAGAACATGATAAACCTTATATGTGACTAGATCATTTCACATGTAATGTGTTAGGTGAATGACAAAAGCTTTTAACCATTTTGAATAGGTCCAAGGATCTAAATTTGTTCCCTCCAATGTTTAATCACATTAATTATAATGAATGTTGGAGTATGTCGATTGAGTGAATGTACAATGACTATATGACATTCATATGGTACAACCACTTTTATATGGTTGTATATAAATAATTCAAGATTATTTAAATGAATAATTATTTTGTAAAATCTATATGTGAAATTTTATTTAAATATTAATATAAATGGATAAATTATAACCATATAAATTATATTATTATATTATATACAAAATTTTATATGATATATAATATATAAATAATATTTTGTAGTTGCAATGGTGGTCAGGATTGTGACTATGTTAGCAATTAATGGCATTTATGACTATTTTGTAATTGTAAATGTAGTTTTAAATGCCATGTTTTGGCATTGTGTCATGACATGTGCATAAAGTATACATTTCAATAACGTGTTGCATTTAATTTTGGGTTTCATTATTAGTGTTTGAACTTTATATTTTAATTTTCACAAAATTAATGATATTTAACTTTTTAAAATAAATAAATTTCAAAGATTAAATTCAAGGAATAATGGACATATCTATGGTATATGATGTAGTATAATAGAGTTCTTTTTTTTTAGACTACACTAGGTTTTGGTATTAATTAATTAATGTTTGAAATGAAAATGTAAAAAATGGCCCATTTCACATTTCTTGACATCTTCCATTTGAAAGTGATTGTTTCTCAAAATTTTAATTTATCACATACTTATGTTCATCACCATAAAAAAACCATTTGTAATATGATAATTATCAAACTCTTCACATGACTCACAAACTTATTCCAATCATTTGGAATCACAACATTTAATAGATACTACAAATTTCATAAAAATTAAAAATCATCTCAATCATTTTTTGAATATTTTCATTTTTAAGTAAGATGTGATATATATTTTTTCTGCACAAATATATTTTAACATCACATCATGTGAATTTATTTTTTTATTTTTTGCATTTGACTTCTTTGGGTTCTAACATACCATAATATGCAAAAACATGACATGGTTGAAGTTCAAACATGGGACCTTTGAAAAACAATATAATGTGACAACAATCTTAGCTCCCCTATAATATGTTTTCACCCCTTTTCAATTCCATCATTTTTTTTGGTTCATAATTTCCAACAAACCATATTCCTATTGTTGTAATATTTTAGTATTGTCAAATTATCATTACAATTGGGTCAAAGTATATTCATTCGTTGTACCAATTGTTCTCTCTTTTGACAATTTAATCTTTTCCATCTAAAATCCTACTAATTTGGGCTTTTAAGTCCACAACATGCTTACCTTTTTCATTTATTGGGTGATCTCCAACTGGACTACATGGTAATCCTAAGTGTAACATTATGTTGTGTATTACCAACATAATGTCCTCAACTTCATGTGATAATGTTTGAAGTTGATATAATAAAGTTACAAATTTATCATCCTAGGGCTTCAATGTCATATCTTCATTTTTTAACATCTTTATGTTCACCATTCAAACCTCCTTTGGTTTTAGTTTATTATGGTTACTTTTAATACAACCAATGTGTTTTTTTGAAATATTAACAACATTACTATCTTCCCCTTGTTCTTTTTTAACGTATATAAAAAATCTTATATAATCACGAAATGGTTATAGTGCCCACAAAGAAGCATGAGCCCATTTTTGTAACCTTCTTTTCCATTGTCAATTCTACATAGATTTTTCTATGAACAAAATCCACTTAATTACACATCAAACCATTATAGATAACAATGATTGCTTTCAACAATGAAATGGCCTTGGTAAGATGTGTAGTTTTAAAATTAATCATTCATAGAAGAACCTCATCCACTCCATTAACCTTGGTTCATTTGCTTCTACCACCATCCAACCACTTGCAAGTGCTTTGGCCTTTTCATTAGTGTTAAAATGGGACACATGTTTTACATTATCATCTTAAAATTTCTTCACTTCAATTTTTGATATTGGAAAGTGCAAAACCTCAAAATATTTGAACATCAACAATAATCTCCTTCCTTCCTACTACACCATTTTTTTCAATAGGGTTGTAAGACCAATATACTTCTTAAATAATATAAAACATTTCAACAACTCAACTTGCCTTCACTTTTGGTGTTGGTATAAGTACAACCTAATTGAATTTGAACATAAATCCCTTCTCTATGTGTATATTGTAATACAAATTCAATTATGGTGTACATATGGATTTTCCTTTATATAATTCCTTTATTTTCTGTTTAAGCCCTAAATGTCTTATTGCTTCATTGATAAGGGTTGATTCCTTCAAGCCAATCATGGGCCTATACCTATTTTTTAAAAAATTCAAGATGAAATACATAAGATTTTTTTTCCTTCTAATAACCAACATCTAGTCAACATGGAAGCCAAAGTAATCAAATTAGCCAAGCCAGTGTGAACAATTAGTATACGATTAAATTTTAACTTGGAATTTGAAAATTAAAAATATGAAATTTGGATGAAACCCCTAAGAAATGACACATAGTAATTAATTAGCAAATCACCCCCTTTGCATCAATGCCCTTCATGCATCTATGCATATTGTTAAGAAATTCAAGATGAACTATAAAGGAAAATGTATTTTTTTCTAAACATTTTGTGCATTTTTTAGTCTTTTAGTGATGCAATTATCATATCATGTGTTAGATAACTAAGTTTTTTTTTGTTTTTCTAGTTTAGAAATAAAGCTAAAAGGTTACATTACAAGTTTTTTGTTTATTTAAAAATTTTAGAGGTTGAAGGTTTTTGTTTTTGGAGCTTAAAGTTCTCAATGTTCTTGTTCTTGGAGGTTGAAAGTTCTTGTTCTTGTTTTTGGAGGTTGAAAGTTTGTGATTTATGTTTTGTGAGACGTTTATTTGCATACATTAGAAAGAAATGAAAATTTTTCATTTTAAAAAATTGATTTGTGAAATGTAATTTATATGAAAGGAATTTGTGAGGGGTGATTTATTTTATGAGAATCATGTTGTGGCTTTTATTTGTTTGTTTGAACATTTGAATTTTTGAGGTAGGTGGAGTTGAAATAAAATTCACTTTGTTCAAACTCACGTGTTGTTTTTGTGTATTTATGATGATTTTTGTTGTTTTTGTATTAGAGGGTTGAACTTTGATAATGTTTGAATCCATTAGAATTAAAGTTGTGCATACAAATTAAGGTTTTTTTCAAAAAAAAAATGGTGGTTTTGTTTGAAAAATATAGTCTTGAATAAAAGAACATGCACATGTGATGTTCTATATTTGGTTAGGTTGTTAACAACAATGTCACTGAATGTGTTATTCTTTTGCGTAGTAATCAAAACCAATATATGCAAGAAGACAAAATCCAAAACAACAAAGGTATGGTGAATTTTAACTTCAATATTCCAAATATACGATGCATTTTATTTTGAAAACCACCATTGTGTGCAAATGTAATTTATTACCATTTAATTTATATCAATGTTATGAAGTTGTAAATTAATTTTATTTAAGTTGAAAAGATGGACATCTCTATATCTTTTGCAAAATGAATATGTTATGTATATGTTATTGATCTCATTTCACATGTGACATTGAATATCATAATATGGTAGATTTCAAGTTGACAAAATGGAATGAATAAAATTATGGTTCAAACTCCATTTCAACTAAAAACAAAAAAACATTAATGTATAAAAAATAGTGTTTTAGATGACAATATTTGATTATTGTGGTTCATCAACTTTGTGATGACCTTTTATTAAGATAGAAGATTTTTTTAATAAATAGTTTGGGCAATATATTTAGATTTACAGTCAAATTATATTTTAATAATGTAAAAGAAATGCTTTTGTAATGCATTTTTCAACATTGAATGTTAGTGCATATAATTTTAAATTCATTTCATGTTTATAAATTGTGATGGATGTAATTATGCATTATTTATCATAGTTTGGATGATGATAATGTGTGTGTAGGGTTTGCACACTTGCACTATAAGTTGCAATTTAGTTGTCCAATTTAATTTTAAAATCAATTGCCATACAACTACATTGGAACTCATAATTAAACACTTAGTTGCAAAGGAAATCAATAAACTTTGTTTGTCAATGGATGAATGAAAAATAGTGCAAGCATTAGGTTTGTTGATGGACAAATGAAAAATCATGCAACATTAGTTTGTCGATGGATGAATAAAAAATCACATAAGCATTAGGTTCATCAATGGATGAACTTGTTTAATAGTTATTTCATAATAGTTATTTAATTGCCATTTAATTGCCATTTAATTGTCATTTACAAATTAGGTACATTGTAGTACACACATGTATTACCTTGTGTCAATGTGAGTTATCACATAGTTGCTAATTAGTTGCAATCATTAATGTGTTTCCACCGCACCCATAATTGTAAAAGAGTTGCAATCGTAATCAATAGGGTTCATTGATTGATGGATGGATGAAAAAAAATCAGCAAAACATTACAATAGTAGTTGTAAATTGGTTGCATTAGAGTTGCACAATAGTTGTTCCTACATAGTTGTAACTAAATTGCATGAGTTACATACATATATAATTCCATATACAATGAATTGTGTTTTTTGTAATTCATGCAATTCTTTTGACAACACTCATGATGTAGAAATACGCTGAGTTGTAATGAAGTTACAGATGGTTATTGCAATTCAAAAACTTAATTGCAAGGTTAGTTACAAATCACCCTTTTTCTCATAATGAATCTTTCAATATACAACCCCATTTGCATGTGGTTTTGGATATGGTGGTGATTCCATTTCCTTAATATATTTTCAATTTTTTAACATAGGAAGTAATGGATTTTCTTGAACCAATTGGATTTTAGTTATTGTTTGGATGACTTATTTACAAATCCCAATGGCGCAAGTTGGGCAAGAAACCCATCCCTCAAAGTGATCCAATTTGGAAAAGTTCCATGGGCTTGTTTATTATACCATTGGAATGCCAAAGCCCTCAAATTTTAGGGAAGATCATTTTCCAATTTTCATCAATCTTGGCATTATTTGCAATACATGCTATAATGAATTGTATAAGGTGGCTATTATGTTTTTAACCTTGTCATCTAATAAATAAGGATAAAGGGGCAAATTGGTCTATCATTTGGTTGCCCTTGATTTACAACAATGGGAATTTGTTGTAGGTTTTTGGGTATCACCATTGGAGTTTTTTCAATATCCAATAATGAAAGCAATGGATTACATTGATTAGGTTCTAAAAATCCATTCAACCTTTGGTTTAATTTCTTATTTGCATAAAGATTTGATTTATCATCTTGAGTTTTAATTTGAAATGTTGAAAATAATAATAATATTTGTAGGTATTTTTTATGACATTTAGTTTTATGCAAACATTTTAAATTGTTCCATTGCAGTCCAATTGTGAAAATGTAAACAAACGGTCAAGATATAAAACAATGTACAATCATTTTAATTTTGATCCAATCGTCATGATGTAAAATGGTTGTATATATATATATATATATATCACATATAATTTGGAACCATTTGGTGATGTTAAAACACCCATACTTTTAATTCCATGACATGTTCATGAACAAAACTTATATGGAAAAAAACACAATGCCCTTTCATATATATGTTATTCTTTCATTTCAAGATGGTTATTTTAAATTTTAAAAAATCACAATCCATTCATGGTTTATTGACACATTTGATGAATGACATTTAAAAATTCTCATCATCTATTAATTATTTTTTCAGAAATGATTAACTCAATATTTCAAATTCCCAAGAATAATTTCATTTGTGAAAGTGCACTTCAAAAAAAAATTAAAACATGCAAAATAATATTTGTGATTACAACTTTTGAAGACCTTAATGTATTTTGCCTAGATTACTACTTCACAATAATCATCAAAATATCAATCAATATGATAGAAAACCCCAATGAAATATGTTTAAAAACTTCACAAGGTCCTATTCCCCTATTATCCATAAAAGGTCAAGGCTTCAACCTCAATGACACAAAAAAAAAAGACCATCAAAATCCTATTTATAGTCTTAACAAATTTCTTCCATAATTTTAAAAGGTTGCATTCAACTACAAATGAAAAAATATACAAAATGTCCATATAGTTCATCTAGGTCTAACCTACCAACCTCAATACAAAAATTACAAAAATAAAAAAAATCTTTAAACCAAACCCAAAATTAAATCCATGATTCTTACAAAGCTTAAACCAAATAATAACAATCATAAAATTTGTAACAAGCTTGAAACAACAATTCATCTTTTTCAATTTCATAAAGGACTAAAAGAAAAAAATCAACATGTATTTGGAAGGCATAGTTTTGGAAGGCATACTTTAGATCTATGAATATCCTTATTATAAAGGAGGAGGCATGTCATGCTTATTCTTTAAAAGTGTGACGGATCTTACATCTACATACACCTACATATAACATTGCGATTTACATATGTTTAGATTCATGATAACTTTCCCCACAACCCATGCATGGTACTAGTTGATTCTTAATTTTTTTGAAAACCTATTTTGCCTAAAAGGTAGCTTATAAAAAACTAGCAAAATCCTTATGAATTAGTTATTGATTTTTGAAAATCTAATTAAAACTTACTTGGATATTTGGAAATTTTTGGTAAAATGAATAGCTAGGACAATTTATAACCTTGGAATTCTTTTCATCTCTTAAATCAAGGGGGTTTAGTTGTGTTTTTGGTATTATTACAAAAAACCCTCCATGACTTTGCAAACTTCCTAATTTTTAGACCTACAATGTAAGAATTATTGATTTCTGAATGTTTTCATCATGAAAAATTTCAATCAAAATATTAAAAAGAAATTATAAAAAAATTGGGTTGCATTCTTCATATTGCAAGGAAACCCTTGATGTGTACATGTGTAGTGAGGTAGTTTTGTCATTTCCAAACCTACATGGTGTGAACGTTATTAAATTTTGAATAATAATGTGTTACAATAGATAACATATTAATATTCGTAGGTTCCCTAGTTTGGAGTGTTAAACTTGAGGGGTTCAAGTTCATGTTTTTTTTTATTCAAACGTAAATGCAAACCTATTGGGTGAAATTGACACAAGAATTAGACCATAGAATTAGTCTTTTTTTACAAGATTGGAATCAAAATCAACACCATGAAACAAAAAGCTCTTCAATCTATGTTCTTTGGGTAGTAGGCAAGTTGAATCTTTTAAAATAGTTACTAAGCAAGCTCAACTCTAAAAGTAAGTGATTGGTTTGAATTTGTTGTAAATCGCCATACTCACACAATTCTTAGTTTTAATTTGTTGTGAACTCCGTACTTGCATAATCTCTAGTCTTGGGGAGTGTGTAATGTGTGCATGGGTTTGTAATTGGTTTTTGGACTAAACCTAAAGATTAAGAATTTGCAAAAAAATGCGAAAGTTTGAGTTGTAACTTTAGACATTTGAAAAAATTGAACTCAAACCCGCATCCAAAGAACCTACCAAAATTATTTAAAATGTTAAAATTGGGGTCAAAGGTTCTTTTAAAGAGTGATAATCATTTAACATGGGTACCCATGCTCATGGATTGGGGGGTATTAGAATGGCTTTTCGTAGTTGGAATATAATGGTTTGTATTGTAAATTTTGGATTTAGTCACCACCATAAGGGTGTGAAAATAGGCTTAGCTCTTGTAAATTCGTTCATGATATATGCATGTCAAAAGCCCTTCAAAAAAATTTCTTCTTTTCAATTGGCCAACCATAGTGATTGGCTAAGCATCAACTGCTATTGATTGGCTGGTTGTAACGACTTTATAAGCTTGATCAATGTATATTGTCCCATATTTACTCTTTATTGGTGGGGAAGAGCAAACATTTAACATTATTTTTTGGGATGTGGTAATTAGTGATGTCGTATTATCTCAACAATTTGATGCATGTCTCTCAAATAATTAATCAACTTTGAAATTTTCCTTTCAACTAAGAAAATATTCCTAAAGATTCATTATTTTTCCTTGACAAATGTTTTTATCTTTGATTTTTTTGGGGAAAATTTCAACATTTTTGAGAAGTAAATCTGGTTAATATCTCTAGAGGTGCTCGGTATGTGACCATGCATGTTAAAATTTGGATGAGGAGAAGTCAAAACATGCTGGTGTGGCTCTCACCACAAGAGAGTTTCGGCCCAGCAGTTTTGCACAATTTGTTGAGGCTGGCAAAAGGCACACACAGTAAAGCTTTGCACTTGCCAGAGAAGAGTGTAGCAAATATTATGTAACCGCTGCTCCCTGTTTCTGATTGGTGGGCCAGGTGGTTTACGATTAACAGTCTCCCACCTATTTGCAGTCCCAGTTTTAGTTTTATGGGTGGGGTTGCCAAAAAAAGAAGTACCTAAATAGGAAGATAACTAAACTTGGATGTGAGAAATATGTTTGCTACCCAAGGTAGCAGCATACTACTGAGAACTAACTAGCATACTGAGCACTGCTGGGGATGTGGTGTAAGAAGAAAATTGTGCTTGACAACAACACAAGCAACACTAGTTGTAAACTAAGTTATAGCTTGTAAAGGGACTCCAAAGCATACCTACCAGAGTTTGGGACCAATGCCTTATGCGAGAGAGAGAACCCATGAGTACAGGAACCTCCAGGCACATAGAAGGCTGTGTTTTGATGGGAACGTAGGAGAACACGGGGGGAGATCCCTGTAAGTACAGAGAGAAATAGAAAGACAGTAACTTAGTAGTAGTCTTCTTCTTTCTTGTTGTTCTTGTTGATGAATTTCTTTGAGAGAGGGCGCGTGCGTGCTCTTGATTTCCGGCTCTGGAGTGAGCGAGCGAGCGAGCAAGCAAGCGGCGGAGTTGAAATGAAATGGCGGTGTCCTGGTGATTTCTTTTGTGATTTGAAAACTATGTCGTCAAGCATGTTAGTGCTTTAAAGAGCGAGCAAGAGAGGTTTTGTTTTTGTGATTTGTCGGATTATGCGTTAGGTTTTTTGAAGAGATAGGTAGGGAATAGGAGCGGAGGAAAGAGGCAGGGAAAAGAAGTAGGACACAGGACGATTTGGAAAGATTTCGTTTGTTTTGTTTTTGTGCAGAAATCGATTGTTTTGGACCATTTTGTGTGCGTGTGTGTGAGAGAGAGCGAGAGAGAGAGAGAGAGAGAGAGAGAGAGAGAGAGAGAGAGAGAGAGGGTGGACCTATCTATCGTCATGGCGGAGTTTGTAGCAGGGTTTGCGAAGCTGCAGGGCGAGGATTTTGAGTACTACATGCAAACGTATTCGATTGTGCTGGGAAGGAACAGCAAGAAAACGTTGGTGGATGTGGACCTGGCGGGGTTGGGGGGTGGAATGAACATCTCGCGGCAGCATGCCCGTATCTTCTACGATTTCGATAGGCGTAGGTTCGTGCTTGAAGTAGTGGGAAAGAACGGGTGCTATGTTGAAGGAGTACTCCATCTGCCGGGAAATGGTCCCGTCAAGCTCGACTCCCAGGACCTTCTGCAAATCGGTGAGAAGAAGTTCTATTTTCTTTTGCCGGCCAGGAAGATTGTAAGGGCCGTGACTGCTCTGTCTGCACCTGCTGCGCTGACCTTGCCAGCGACAGGGCTTTCTCGCAAGAAACCTGCAAATTCTAGAAAGGACGCTACTGGCGCATCAAAGCGGAGTCGACAAGGAGACGAAGGAGGCCCTCAGCCTCCTGCCAAGAAGATGAGAGGACAGGCCAAGAATGAGGTTGGTGGTGGTTTCAGAGAGAAGAAGGCGGCAGCAGCGGCATTGCCATGGAATATGATGCAGGATGGCGAGGCCTTGATGGCAGTTGGAAGCAGCACTCTGCAAATGCAACCGCACCAATTTGAGCATCACAGGGATGTCAGGAGAATGGAGGCAGAATCTGAGACGACACTGGAGCAACTAGAGGAGAGAGAGATTCTAGGTGTTGTGGCAAGAGTCTTACAAGACCTTTGTGTACCAGGTGAATGGTTGCCTATGTCCAAGCTCCACTCAGAGCTGTTGGAGCTTTATCATGGCCGCAATGTGCCACAAAAGGTTCGGAAGCTTGTGGGTACAGATGAAGGAAGCTTAACTAGTATTGATGGGAAGGGGAACAGCCGGCCATGGGCAGGACTCTCAAATCTTCTACGGCAACACCCACGCCACTTCATTGTCAACACCAAGCTTAAAGGCAACATCACTGCTGAATATGTCACACTTGCAGGCCCCTAGATTGTTTTCGAGGTGCGGAACTTCATCTTTTGCCCCAGCTTTTTGATTTTTAATTTGCAGGGATAGTTGAAAACAGTACCATGCAAGACTCACAAACAGAATTGGACAATTGCACAAATCTGGAACTAGGAGAGCATGAATGTTGCATGTATGCTCATGGATTTGGTGGGTCTGAGTCCCATTGGCATACTACTAGTTCCTTTTCTGAGATAATGTGTGTCCATGATCTGATGTCCATGAGAAGGCAGCTACATCTTGCAAGATTAGCTTCCTCAACTCAGCTTCTTTTTAGAGTTGGAATCCTCAAATCATCTGAATGAGACTGAATGGGTATGCTATGAAGACTTGTTTTTCAAAGTATTCGCTCCACATTGATTTTCTTTTAGCTGCTTGAGCTATCACCAAAAAGATTTGAGTCAACAATGTGTGCAAGATTTTTAACCATTGGCTAGATTCAGCCTCGTTCCTAACTTGTGCTGGACCAAGATTATTGAGTGCTTATGAAGTGAACTGTTGATCCTGGGATTGCCACCTCTGACAATTCTGTGGGGGGATGGCAGCCAGTTTTAGCTGCATTGTTTGCACATGGTTTTTATTTTTGGTCTGATTGGGGACAAGCTTTTGATTGATCCAGTGGAAATGGGAATGGATTCAGTGTGTAGCTAGTTGCCCTACCTTCTTTCTTGTTGCCTGATTGCAAATTGCGTGCAGGTTCAGATTCTGCTATTTGCACTGAACCAAGGTTGCAGTATTACAGTGCAACAACCTCTGAGGGAAAATGGAACCCAGGTTGCAGTGTTGCAGTGCAACAACCTCTGAGGGAAAATGAAATCAAGGTTGCAGTGGTACAGCACAATCTCTCAGGGAGATTCAATGATTCAAATTCACAGTGCCAGAAGCTTGCAGTGCTAGATTGTTCATTAAATTCAAAAATGTGGAATCAAATCCCATACTGTTACAGTTAAATTGCCGCTGAGAATTTTGCGGTGTGTACATTTTCTAGTGTCTACATCATCGCTCTGCAGTGATTACTATAAGTGATGGATACTATAATGCTATAGTATTGTGGGAACAAAGAATTCTTCTAGAGTTTATTGGAGAGTTTTTGGTGCACAATTGTTCCAAACAGATGTGCCATTGCTCTAATAGATTTTAACTTTGATATATTCTTCTCAAGTTCTTGTTCTAACATACAGTACATTTGTTCTCCTGTTGCAAAATCCTTATTTTTTGTTTCTACAGGCAATGTCATCACATAGATACAGGTGCTCTTGCCAATCTGTAGAGTTAAACAACTCTGTGAGAGATTTAATTGTGAACTTTGCTTGTCAAAGTTATGCCTTTTTTACATACTCTGTATTATCAAATGCCTAATTGGCAACCTGCTAGTTCTGGCAATAATAAGCTAACAAATCCCTCTCCCAAAAGGATTCATACAATGCTTGAAGAATTCATTATTTCCCTTTTCAGGCTGGTGGGTGAACAAGTTTCTGGCCAAAAGAGATTAGTACAATTAGAGGTGAGTTGAGCTGCAAAAACAATTCAGACAAACTTTAGGACCCTCTTGGGGAGATATTAAATCACCACACAAGGCAGCTTCTTCCTCCACAGAGTGTCTTCCACACTCCTTTAGAGTACCTGTTGCCTTCTGTAAACTCCATAATCACACATCCAAGGTGTCTGTACTGCTGAAATCTCATCAGGGCTTTGATATCATCCACACCATCAACTCACGTTCCAAATAGCTCCATCACAGGTCTGGTGTACAAACCAGCAAAAGCCACAGGAAGTATTTCCAAATCAAGATGTTCCAAGAAACCTGCACACACAATTCCACACCAAATTTGTAAATCACAACAAAGTGCATCAAACAAATTTGTTCCCCAATAAAACTGACCATCACCCATATTATGAATACCAATGCTAAGTAATCAATAGCCTCTAATGAATAGCAAACACTTGAGAAAAGCTTGTGGAACCTACCTTAAGGAGGAAACTGCATTGTGGTCTTTTCTGTCTTCATTTGAGCTTTGCAGTTGATCAAAGTCTCAAACAGCTGAGAGAGCTTGGAAATGTTCAAATCGATTTTGGAAATGCTCATGGCCTTTGTAAACAGTACACCTCTTAAGTCAAGATCTACCTACTTGTTTACCAGCTATCCACCTTTGGTAGATTCCTGTATCTACATATCTTGGTGTGACTACACCTCAAAGGATAATGTACAATTAAACACTACTCTGTTGCAGCAATGCTCTGCAATTTGTTGAACCAATCAATTGTGGTACAATCCCTCATATATATCTGGTGGAGACTCCAATTAAGCTATGGCCACAAAAACAATAATTTGGAGATCTGGTGCAAGTGTTCCAATTACATAGGTTTCAAAATTGTAGGCAACAGGATTCATCATAGTTGAGCTTGAATAAGTTGGGGAGGCATGCTGACTCTATGAGGGCTGGAGGACCACACAAGAGAGCTACAGTCTCAGAGTCACCTTGTGGCAAGTGGGCTCGCACCATCTCCTCATTGATGTAGCCTTGGCTATACTGCCATCCTTCCTTCGGTGTGCCACTCAGTGTATACCACACCTTGAAATTTTTGTGCTTGGCTTGCCAAGCATCCAGCTGGTCTCTAAGCATTATATCATCTTCAGTGCGATTGGCATACAACAAAGAGATTTCCGTGGTGTCTTCAGGATCACTCAGGACAGCCCGGATGACTTGATACATGGGTGTAATCCCAGTTCCACCTGTAATAAAACATCCCTCATATTCATTACAACTCAATATACTAGGATATGATTAACAGTACAAAATTCAGATAACTTCATAAAATCCATGAAGGTGTTCTAAAATGACTCATCCTAGCAATGGCAAGTATTTTTGTGGGTAAATTTCTGTATGAGCTTACCAGCTAGCATGCTCATTCTTTTTATAAATCTGGACACACCATGAATGTTCAAGTTTCCTCTGCCAAGGTAGTGAATGTGCCCCACAGGTCCCTTCACATCAATTGTATCACCAATCTTAAGTCTGTCCAAGAACTGTGAGAAAAACCCTCCGAGTGGAAACTTGGGATGTACATCCTTGTAGTAGATTTTGATAACCAGTTCGAAGAACCCAACATCACTGTCATTGCTGGTGGGAGTGTAGGCTCTCATGCAAAACTTTCCATCGACATTGGCACTGAGAAAGATGTGCTTGCCACAAGGTAGTCCCAACACATGATTCTCACTTTGGAGTCCGAATCTCAACCTGCCATGTGCACAGCAGAATACAAGTTTGTAACAGGTTTTAAGGCAAGTCCTGGCACCGCACACTTCCATGAAATGAACAGGCAAAGTGAAGATGCAGCAAGATACCTGCGGACATCATGACTCAGGATTTCCTTCTCAATTAGTACAAAAGGTTGCCTTAGTTTGGGATTGAGGGCAATTGACATTCCTGATGGTGACACAATAGCAGGCCCATCTTCCTTCTCCTCCTCCTCCTCCTCCTCCTCCTCACTGTCAGAGTCCTCGACATTATCTGATGCGGAGACTGCTAAATCCCCAATGTAGTACTCCTCAAGCATGGCTTTAGCTTTGTCTGAATGGATAGCATCAAACTCTTCTGTTGAATCTAAGCCTCCATTGATAAGAATGCTATCAGTGCCACCTGGATGATCTGGTACAAACTTGGTGCAATCATACACTTTGTTGTGAACAACAATCCACACTGATTCTGGTTTGCTGTGTTTCCGCACTTCCTTCATTTGTATTTGGCGCACATTTGCATTCCCGAGTATAGGTGTGCTCACAGTCTTGCTGAGTGCAGGTTGGGTGACTTCGTCAATTTGCTTTTTTGCCATCCAGCCACCAGCTTGGTTACCCGCAAGTATGGGATGCTCAAAGGTCAGAGCAATGCCACCATCCTTATGCTTGCAAGCCCCTACTTTCACTCTGTACCAACAATTGTTCATCATTCCCTGCCATCACACACACAACAATATCTGTCCTTTAAGAAATCTGCTGCCGATAAAATCTTTTCATAAAAACTGTTGTGAAGAATAGGAGGTAGTTGGCTGAACAACATGCTGAACTCACCATTAAATTCCATGTGATTTTCTGAGGCTGTGTGTTCATGGCAAAATCCCATGCACGCACAACAATCTCTTTAGCTTGCAGAAGCTCAATGAGATCCACTTCAACCTCCCAGAGATTCCAACACCAGTACTTCCCATACTTGGTACAAGGTGATGGGTGAGTAACTTTGCACAATCTCCATGACTCGCCATCATTCAAAGAAATCTCCACTCTTATCACTTTTCTCCCTCCACCTGGATCAAAACAAGGCAAATAATCTCAGACCAGATGCTCCAGATCACATTTCAAATGCTCATTGACTCCAAATTATCCAAAGGTCATCATTTAAAATTCCTTCCTTAAGATAATCAAGATCTGTATGCCTCTATCTTGAAGCAGATTGCCAATACCAGAGTAGGCATAACCCTTGAGGAGATAGGGCTCATGAACACTTGACAAATTGATTGGCAGCATTTCATCATGAGCTGGGGAGGTGATGACAGAGTTGACATTGAGCTCATTGATAATGTAATCAGGTCGATACCACCAACCTGCCAGAACCAACATGAACCTTATTGAGAAAAGTGAACCTTCAACAACAAAAAAGAAAACTACAGTTGAAAGGATAAAGAATTCTTTCAATGTTTGGGGTAAGTCACATAGTACAACCTGACAGCATATTAGAACTTGACAAATCTGATGAGTCCTTTCTTTAACTCTAGGGATACCACACTCTTGGAGGTCTGTGACCAGCAGAAGTCTGTTGAGACAGGAATGGTGAAACAGGAAGAGAGAAGCAATGTGAGAACACATGGATGAGAAACACACCCTCAGCCTTGGCGAGCTCAGCATCAACATGAGAGGGAAGCACACGATTGTCATGGAAATGGTAGTAATTCCCAGATTCCTTCTCTGTGACTTCAATTTTCGTCAACCATTTCACCATCCTCCCACCAATGTAGCCAGGAATTAGTATGCGAATTGGGAAGCCATGGTCAGGCTCCAACAGCTTCCCATTCTGCTGATATGCCAAAATCACCTCACATGACTCATCCATGGCAGTCTCCACTCGGAGGCTTGTGCCATAGCGTGATCCTCCACCACCTGCACAAACAACCCTTGCTCAAACTCTGTGGTTTTGACATCTGTGGCTTCTTTAGATTTCAAGCTGCATTGGCTGGATCAGCTGTACAACAATAAAGATCCTCAGCTGAATTTTGAGAATTCTGTGAGAATTCACTCATTAACCTGAGAAGAAGCAACTTGCAGTGATACCTGGCAATATTTCTCCACCCTCAAAGCAGACATAAAGAGCCCCTTTCTTCTTGGACAGAATACCGCAGCAGCGGAGTACATCACAGAGGCGAGCACCCTGCCAAACAGAGGTGCTGACAGCCGAAGGACCCCAATTGAAGCCAATGGACTGCTTCACCATATTTTCCTCTTTCCTCCGATTGCCTGCACACACAAGTGTCACTGGAAGCTCCCGGGGTGGGAAAAGGTCCAGGATCTGTTGCATTGTGAAGATGGTGGGCCTCTTGACAAGCCCTGTGATCTCCAATCTCCACTCATCCCACTTTGCCCGTGGAACATACCCATGGTTCCTCACATAATGCAGAGAAGTGGGTGTGATGTAGCCTGCCTGCCAGCCAGCCATCCCCAGGATCTTTCTCAATCAGTGTGAACTAAACCCTAAACCCTAAACCATTGCCTTACTAACGCTCCTCCCTCTTTCTTTACTTTGCATTGTCTCATTGGATTCTCCTTCAATGTCACTATGATCTTCTTCTTCTTGCAAAGGGTTTCTTACCATTCTGCAGTTGCTGTTTGCTACTGAGGGATTCATGATGATCATCATACCTGCATGAGGACAGGCAAAGGAGCTTCGCAGTTGAAGGGGTGGCGACCCGTAAGACGAACCAGCTCCGGATGCCGCCGTATCCAGTCATCCGCCGTGCCCATATCTCTCTGGTCCACAGCGTCAACTGAGATCTCCGCAATTTCCCATTCCTGCTTCTCCTCGTCATACTCGTCGGAGCTGCTACTCTCTCCGTCCTCGTCCGCTGATGCGTCGCCTCCTGACTTGGATTCTTCCATCGATACTTTCTTGTGCAAACCTGATTCCTGCGTTCCGTCAGACTCGTTCTTGTTGTGCTCACCATTACTCATCACTGCAACGCCATTACTACTATTGTACATTACGGATTCCGGCACTGTGAGCAATGCGCCGGGTGGTAAGCGCGTATCGTCAGACTCGTTCTTGTGATCACCATTACTCCTCACTGCTGCTGTATTTGCAACGCCATTACTACTACTGTACACTACGGCTTCCGGCACTGTAAGCATTGCGCCGGGTAAGGGAGGAGAATTGACCGAGATCCCCATGGACTCTCCTCCTCCTTCACAGCCTACAGAACTTTCAGAACCAAGAGTAATCCGTGCCTGCAAGCAGCAGTACACCAGTCAACAAACCAATTCTTCAACAACCAGAGCTTGCAGCCGCACGACATCACGTGAGAAAATCAGCAGCAGCAGCTTGATGTTCAAAGGAAACTACAGTAGTTAGTAGTTGACAAGAGAATGGAAACAAACTCGGAATAGTACTACGCAAATGTACCTTGCATGCAAAACAATTTCAAAGCTCGCACCAGTAAGTGCAGAAAAGCTTCCAATGGCAGGAGGATCACTTGCTTTCATCACGAGGAAATAAAATAAAATAAAATTCAAACAGAAGAAGACAGCACCAGCATCTGCATAGATCTCGACAGAAACCACACACCGACAAAGAAAGAAAGAGAAATAGAAGAAGAAGATGATGATGATGATGATGATGATCCCTACCCTATGTCACACGATCTTCTCCCGCTTCAACAACAATTCCAAGATGCAAGAAGAATTCCCAACACTAGAGACAACAAAACTCCAACACCCACACAAAAAAAAACTTCGTCAAATTAGTCTTGTTGTTGTTCCGGTTCTAGTTCTTCCTTCCCTTTCGAGGAATTCTTGACCCAAAAAAAAACCCTCCTAACCAAAATACCTTTCCTGTACAAGAAAAAATGCTGTTTTGACTACAAATGTTTGTTGGGTGTTATGTTCATGTTTTTCTTTTTGGGTTAGATCTCTCACACTCGCTGCACTGCGCGAGGACGAGGACGACGATGATTGCGATTACGATTGTGCAAACATACGAGGACGCGACGCCATATAGCGCACACGACACACAGTGCGTGTGATGCGACAAACAGTCGACGACGTTCTCTTCAAAGGACGGCCATGGAGGCCCAGTTGTGGGAAGAACGCGGGGGGCCGGGGGGGAGGCCGTGGGGAGGCGATGTGGCGGACCGGTCCTCTTTCCACCACGGGCCGCCGCGTCCCGGCTCCAGATGGGCTGCAACTAGTTACCGTCCGATCGTTCATCCACGGTGCTCGTTGATTCTGACCACGGGGAAATCGGTTCCCCGGCCTGACTGTCCTTACTTGATCATGTCAGAGAGGGGCCGCGGCCACGGGGATCTTCCAAATCAAGTTTTTAATAATAATAATAATAATAAATTGATTTTAATTTTTGGGTTTTTTAATTTTAATGATTACGCTATGTTTTGTCGCTTAAATGGTGGGAACTTGGAATTGAAAAATCGTTCGTTGTGATTGGTCGGATCAGTTCCAAATATCTTGGAGCTTGCTTGTCTGCCCTCCCAAGTCCCTGGCACCTGCCATACGGCCAGGCGGACAGTTTTATTATTATTATAAATAAATTTATTTAAATAAAATTTAAATAAAATTTAAATATTTTTTTAAAGGAATTTTATTATGTAGACTAAATGGCAATCATCCGTATGAAGACAATGAAAAATGGCAATCATCCCTAGGAAGAATTAGCCAAATATGGCTATATAGACTCAGATATGAAGTACAAATCTTTAATCAACCTAATATATTTATGGCTACACACTTCAAACTAAATATAGAAATCTGGTGTTTTTTTTTCCTTCTCTTTTCTTTTTCCCTCACTTCTGGCAATTAAAACCCTCCAAAATCACTTGATTTTTTTTTATAAAAGTTGAGTTTCTCTTTTGGGAGAAATTTCGCCAATAAAAAAAAGACTGCCATAATAGGCTAAAGGTTTTTCTTTTAAATTTAAGAATTTAGTTCCAATTTTATTTCACAAAAAACTTGAGGAGGTGATGTTTTGTAAGTGTGTGTGAGTTTTTTTTTTTCTTTGTTTTTCTTCAATGTTTGATTTCACAGAATTGGCAAATTTTGGCTTTATTATTATTATTATTATTATTGGAATAACATGGCCCATTGCCCTCACATTATGAGGGATTATTAAATTTTTGGGTCTTTTAAAAAAATTAATTAGACAGTAGGTCGTAGCAAGTCGTCAAAATATAGTTCAATTCCTAAACTTTTCTATTTTCCTCTCTGATGTATAGCCAAATTTGGCTAAGACATGTTGTGAATAATTGCCAACCCACCCACCTCACAAATATCGGTAATTTTTTTAAATAAAATAAATTAGAAAATTAAAATTATTTATATTTATTTAAAATAAAATAAAATAAAAACCACTTGTGATGACATGTCATTGGGTTTAAGGAGGGGTAAACATTTTTGGAATTTATACTTAGGAAAAAATATCTTTATTTTTTCTGGATTCAACTTAAAATTAAATAAGGATGTAAGTTTGACTCTTTAATTATTAAAAAAAAAAAAAACCCTCCCCTCTATGGTTTAGATGTCATATAAAATTTTCACTCTAGGTCTAAATAGATCAATATAAAAGAATAAATTCATTTCATTCTAATATTTTTATATGTCCACTTGTGTGAACCAGGTGGAGATTAGTTTACTCCTTAAACTTTAATCATTTAAAGCCCCTAACCATAACCAAGAGGAGGTTAAATGAAACTAAAAGATCCTTACCATCCCTTCGTGTGAATCCAACTTAAGTAACATAAAATCCTTCCTACTTTTAAAGAACTCTTAAAGAGTAGGAGTAGGAACCCTACCCTTTTTACACCTAACAATCTACATGTAGGGTAAAGCCCCGGTGGTGAAGGCATTCCTAAAACAAATGACTTAGGATGAGATAGTGTAGCCTTGCATGTTGGGAATGTTCTCATCCATGAGCTTTACCCATCTTAAAGCATGAGACAAACATCTATCTATGAAGGAATGTACTTTGTCCAATTGAAATTTCCCCAAACCATGGTGCCGCTTGCAATGCTCTTGGTATTATTGGAAAGCTTTCAATGAGTAGGGGTGCATTGAGTCAATTTCATAATGTTTCGACATGTAGTGAAAAAAAATAAAATGAATATTGAATAAAATTTTCACTAAAAATTCAGTTAAATTAAAAGAAAAAATTATTGAGGAATTTGGGCGTGTTATTGATATTGTTGGAAATCCGCCCCCCCTTTACCCCCATGAGTAGGATTTAGTGAAGGTGATTTGAAAATTTTTAGACCTAAGGTGCAAGAAATATTAATTTTTGAGACATTTTGATCATTGAAAATTCAATTAAAATTTTTAATTGGTTTGGGAAAGAAAAATTAGTTGGGCAACTAATTCACATTGGGCCAATGGCAGATGCTACGGTAATTATTATGCATACATTTCTTGTGGAGGAGGGGACTTAAGATTCCTTCACTCTTCTAAGTTGGATATTCATGAATATTCAATGCACCCTCCAAATAACCAACCTAAGAATTTTAGAATTTTCTTTGGAGTGTTTTTATATATGCTTAGACTTATGAATCCGAACCCTGATGCTTTTGTGCGGGTAAAGACCACACTCGTGGTGGATATGGACATTCCCAAAATGCTGGGCCAGACTTAGTTACCGCCTCATCCTTGACCGCTTATTTTGGGAATGACCCCACCCTGAGGCTTTAGCCTCCACAGAATTAAAAGACCAGTTGTTGTAATTGTAACAATAGAGATATCCGTAAAGTCAGGAAAAGGTTAAAAAGGGGTGAAACTCAGAAAACCATCAGTTTTGATGGTTCCCGCGTTTCACCCTGTCTTTCTTTTTTCCTGACCACCTACACTGCTGCTACATAGATTTTCACTGCTCCTTTCTGTACAGCTACTATAATTCCTCTCGAACTTGTGCATTAAATGCTGAATTCCAGCATTTTGTACTGAGTTTCAACATTTCATACTGAGATTTAATAAAATTTCCTCACTTTACGGACACCACTAAAAGAGTGGTTAATTGACAAACATGTGTCAAAGTGGCCCAGGTACTAGAGTCAGGAAAGTCAGGAAGATACAGCACCAGAACCCTGAGTTTGGTCCAAAACCGGGTGAGATCCAAAAAATACTCGCAAAAAAGTACATTAGCGTTCAAGGGTAGGTAAACCTAGAAAAGCATCTTTTTTTGGTGGTAAACCGAATTTCATCCTGTTTTGACACCTCTCTCTTTTTTCCTGAGCCCTCCACTCCTGCTACATATATTTCCACTGCTCCTACCGGTATAGCTACTAAAATTACTCTCGAACCTTGTGCATGAAATCTTGAGTTTCAGCATTTCACACCCTGATTTAATAAGAAATTCCTTATTTTGCAGACCTCACTGAAAAAGGGGTTAGGGGGTGAAAGGAGAACCAAAGATAGGGTGAAGACAGGGTGACTTTTACTGAAAACTCTACTGGGTATCACATTTTGCAGCCTATTCTAATGCTGAATAATTCATGGGGTGACTTTAGTGAAAACTCCACTAAAGGTATCACACTTTGCAACCTATTTTGATGCTGAATAATTTATCATCTTTTATGGGGGTGTGTGTGAAGACTGCTCATCCACAGTCCACCCTGTAGATGTAAGCGTATCCACAAGGCTCATTTTGATGTACAAACCATCTTTCCTTCTGTGGCAATGCATCATTGGGCATAGCCATGCTCCGCAGCGTGGACTTCACAGGTCCATAGAACTCTGTCAAAAACCCCAGTGTGCAACAACAAAGATCCAAGTGAACAAAGCTTGGATGGCTCCCACATGATGTCCCATCATCCATGTGAAAATGACTCTAAAGATCTGAGTTAATTTCTTTAGCTAAAGAGGATGATGCCCTTTGTGTGATGGAAATTTGTTACGGATCAATTGTTTGCAATAAATTATTATTGTTCAGATTTGATGTGAACAATAATAATAATTTATTGCAATTGTTGGCCTTTTATTGCTTGCCATCTTGGCAAATTGTATGCTCCACATATATGGAATGTAATCCCATGCATATGTGCTTTTTCCAGTTGCATGAGACATGGAAAGGAAATCAAATCATAGAATTTGAGATTAGATCGAGCGATTTTGTCACCTTTCTTCAGACAGCTTTTACAAAGTCTGGGATTTGTAAAAGCTTTGCTTTCTTTTGTTGTCGTTGTGGTTGTTGTTCTACATCCCAATTTCATGGCTCTCCTTTGCCTCCAAGGGGTTCAAATGTTGCAAAATGAAAGTGTTGGGAGAGGAGAATGAATTTCACAAAACACTTTGCTGGGATCTAAATCTAGATATTTGTCTAATTTTTCCCTCTTTTCCCTTTAAATATCACATCTGGACCTGGTTTTTGTGCAGATATAAAAGGACTCCCCAAAAATTCCTAAGTATATATTCAGAGAACACCTTATATCCATGAATATCCCTACTAATAAGGAGGTGGGATAATACACTTCTCTGAAATGACCTGCCACAGATTATGTGCAAACCCAATTGTGTAATTATGTCCGGAAAATAATTTCCATTACCAAAGTATGTTATATGCATAATCCACCATCTAGAATTGTATTTTGGTTCTTCTACATGTGTCATTGTGACACTATTTGATAACTCAAATACCTTGAGTCTCTCTTCTCCCAAAAAGTTGTTAAGCAACCAACCCTTTAACTAGCAGTAAAAACTAAAAACCAACCCAAGTTATATTCTTAGCAAATTTATAATATGGTTTTGAAATGAAAACTTAAGGTTTAATATGAAGATTCTAAACCTTTCAAAGGTTTTTTTAAAGGTGGCTTTTGAACAATTCCTATATGAAAATGCAGTTGATGGATGTCTTCCAAAATTAAACCAACACCACAATGGTTTGGCCATCTTGACCCTTTTTCAAATGGTTGTGAGTTTGACTTCTCTAGTCACCCACATTAGTTGTCATTTACAATAAATAATATGTCTATAGTGATTCATGGATGGGTGATTGGCAACTCAATCACATAAATATGTAAACAAACAAACAAACAAATAAATTACCAAATCAAAATTTTGTCGTGACGTGTAGTGTTATGACGTACGGTGTTGTAAGGATGTAAATACGTAATAAATTCTACTAAACAAAAAGACTAAAGTCAGTCAAAAGTATAAACTAATCAACTAAAAATAGATGCATGCACACATATATATACAATGCACAAGGGAGGTTGAAATGAAATTCTCATGTATTTGAAATGCAAAGAAAGAAGGAAATGAACTATATGTAGACGGTGGCCGTGCAATGGCTGCCGTGAGCATCTAGAAATCCTACCTTATTATGGAGGAAGCTCCTAACAAAGGAATTCTTGAAAAACTAAAAGGAGAAAGAAAGGTTTGGGCCTTTTATCCCATCGTCAACAAACTGAAACCCTAAGTACCTAATAGCGTACAGTCATCTAAGACCGTACATCAACCCTAAAACCGCACATGGGCATGCCCGTAACTAGCCATCATGTATGAAGCCATGTACGAGCATGACAATTTACAAGTTTTTTTTATCATGCATTTGTGTTACAAACACTTAGTGTAGACAACCCTTTGGTGGTAACATTGGGTGCACATGAGCAAAGACCCAAAACCCCATATAACCATTTCATAACAAAGAAAGTTATGTATTGCAAATGAATGTGTAACTTTGTTGCATTGTGTTTGATGGTTGTGCTTTTACTTTTAGTGTAGATAGGGTTGGTTGCATGGTTCAAGTCTTTTCTACAATGCAAACTGAGGCTTCCCTTTCCAAATGTGGTCACCTTAGTCTTATTAAAAAGATCAAATTATTTAGAATGGGACTTTGTGAGTGCATGTGGGAAAAATTATAAGAATTGTCGAATGAACACAATTTGTAGTCCTTACATTGTCCTAAAGATGAGAGGTCATGTTAGAGCTCATGAATAGCAAGGCTAAAATTAATGTGGCATTATAAAATTGTGTTAATAATGTCACATTCAAAGGATGATGGTGTGGCATTGAGCCCATAAGGTTCAATGCAGTTTTCATACGGCCATTTAGCCAAATGATAGTATATTTAAATTGAAGGTTTTATTTCACATATATAAGTAACAAAAGGGGACTCCATTGCCAAATCAAAGCATACAAGAAGGGTCCATTGGCAGAATATCTTGGCATGTAAACTATAATTTGTATAAGGTTCAATTTTTACTTTGTGTGAAATTGAGTTTGGATTGGTAAAATATGCATGGAATCCCATGTCCTCCAAACAAGGCCGGTAAAGAAATATGATTGGCTTTAGTTGGCCAATGTGATTGCATTTAGTTGATCTTGATTCCTCAGTTTGTAGAGTTTAGGATATGATGTTTATAGGTCGGGATGGGGAAATAACTTGCATTATTTTGGATGTGGTAGACACTTATAGAGACCCACATACCGGGTGGGTGTGGGTGGATATGCTCCAATAGTTTGAGAAAAAAATCCTTTTATTTCCAAATCGATTTCTTATTCATTTAACTAAATGTACCAAAAACCACCTTTGTGAAAATGAATTCAAAATATCTTGAAATTAAGGTTAAATAAACCTATAAAAAAACCAACTTGTATAAATGTCTTGTAGTTTCATATATATGTTTTTTTAATGTGAAATTTTAGTAACTAGTAATTAATCATGAATTTGATAAATATTCTACCCAAAAAAAAGCCGATATCATGATAGTAAACACTTGTTAAGTGTTGACAAACACAAGATCAAATTGAACATGAATTGAACATGAATTGTGTTTTCCTTTTACAAAATCCTATATAATGATGTTTTATGAATGGTTATGCATGTTGAATTTCAAGTATTGTTAATTATAATCTCCATGTTTAATGTCAACATGGACAACATTAATTATTTTTAATCTCATTTGCTAAACTATTCATTCTCAAAGGCAAACATTATTTAGACAATGGGTCCTTTTTAAATGGGATTACTACTGTGACTAGCCATCAATTTTTCTATTGCCATACTTGGCTCCTAAAATATTACCTCCAGCCTAGCTCCAAAAAAAATTCAATCCAACCCAACCCTGCTGTGGTATCTCATACCCCCATGTGCATTAACCTATGATTTCCCTCTCTCCCTATAACCCACCCCCTTAACCATGTGCCTTTCTTTCTTTTTTTTCTCTTTCCTCCTTGTAAATTTGTGAAGCTTAAGTCCCACCCATTAGGGTAGACAGGTGGGTGTCCGAACACTTACGAGCTTAGAGATCAGAAGCGTCCTGCCACTAGCTCAGTTGGCAATGGGTTCTGAAGAAGAATTGTAGAGCAGCTCCGAGCACTCCCAACGTCACTTAGATCATAGCATTTGGGTTAGAATCGAGTGAGATATGGGTGATCAAAGTTGAGGATCTTTAGTGCCTAGAAGAAAGACCTAACAAACACAATTAATTACTCCTATCACTAAATGATGAGTATCCCATTATCAACAATTCATATAATAACAAATGAACAACAACTATTACACAAGCAAAACAAATGGAGAAGAAAGCCAAAGTTTTATTCATGTGAAAATGCTTATGAACCATGAATGGTTGTGATCAAATATTTCAAAATGATGTCCCCATCTACAACGACAAGGTAAACTATGTTCAAGCAACCCTAACTTTGTTTCTGATCAGAGGAGCCACACTTGTATAGGACTCAATAACCCCATCATACACCTCATTCACGTTGTTTGTTTTTTTCTTTTCTTGATGGTCATCCTTTTAGTCCTTTTCTAATCAACTTGTGTTCAAGTAGCTTATCAACCTAGGTTTTTTTAATGACCAAAAGAAGACTGAATTTTTCTTTTGTTTATTTTGTATCCTCTTTTGGGCTTCTTTCAATAATCCTTGAGTTCAAGGACCAAATTCTGCCCCCTCCCCAACTTCATCATCTTCTTTTGCTCCTTGTTATTTAGGGATACAATGTTGCAACTTTACCACAACAAGTCCCTTTGCAAGCATTTGAGATTTTGTCCTTGCTTTCACCTCTTTTTGGTTTTTTATTAGAAAGCCAAAGTGTCTTGTTTCTACTATTGGGTCACCCCTATGACTAGTTTTGATGTTGTGACAAAGTTTTTTTTTCATGTTTCCTAATTACTACTATAGATCACTCTTTGTTGAAATGTACTCTTATTATTTTTTAGGACATATTCACACTCAGGATATCCAAAAGGATAATCTAACAAAAATAGGATTGCAAAGGACTATTTTGAATTTTTATTATGTTTGTTATTTCATGATTATAATGGATTGGTACATGACCATAATTAGAATGATGTCATGTGAATTTAATAAAAAATTCAAAAATAGATTAGATATAATATAAATGTCCTTTTGAATCCTTTTCAATAATTTGAATCTTTGTTTTAATCATAATTGACATCTTAAAAGAATCAGAAGGAATGTATTAAACAATGCAATTGATTTCAAAAAAAAATTATGGATAAGTAATGCATACATTTATGTTTGGCAATGTTTATATAATGCATTTGATTAAATAATATATGATATAAGAATTTTGAAGGTAAAAAATCCATTTTGAAAGGGCAACAAGGAAAATGATTCTTCTTTTTTTTCCATTTGGTTGATTTTTTGTATTCATTAGGCTTAAAATTTGTGGCCTCAAGTGTCGGCAATATGTGCATGAAATTTTAATGCAAAAAAAATGTTAAATTGTATATAAAAACTTATGTACTCATTTTCTGCATTTTTGGTTTTTTACCAAAATATTTATGCATAATTACATATGCATGTGAAAATCCATCACCACCATGAAAATTATCATATTTTGAATTATCCATTTTTTCACTTAATTTATTCCATTTAGATTCTAAATTTGGAAGATAACAAAAACAAAATCCTTGAGTCTTGTGTCCGAAAAGGGGTACCCTGATTGTGAATATGCCCTTCAGTCAACCTTTATGATGTTTGTTCTACCATATTAATTGTTTTTGCTACTTTTCTTACTATCTTTTTTTCTATTTCCTTTCTCCTAGCCTTTCTTACTTTCTATGTTTTTTCATTGATGAATCTCCAAGTATTTGTTGGATGTTATAATAACATGAAACTTGCCATAATCAACCAATGGTTTGACCCTTTAATTTCCTTGCAAGCAAGCTTGGCAATGATAACAAATGGGTTAAACTAAATGTTTTTAATGTAGGATTCTTAGAATTAGAACTTGAATTAGAAATTTTAAAGTATGATCAACTAGGTTTATTATGAACTCATTGGTTTCTAGAGTGGTCATTTGATTTGGGGGTTGTGGCACATACTACCTTGGTCCTTGCTGCACATGATTCACATGTTATTTTCCACATTCAATTGCATTTGCCATGTCCATTAGGCTAGTAACAACTCCATCCTCTTCTTGTTTTGGAGTTAATCTATTCCACCATCTAAGTTCCCTATATCTTCATTTGAATTGCAAGCCCATGGTGTTACATTATACACATCACTAGGTTTGGTATTCCTGTCCATGGCCCTTGAATCCAATGGCTAGATCCTTGTTGCCTTAAACCCACTACTTTTTATGTTTCTTTTGGACAATGATTGATCCAATGTTCTTGCATACCAAGTATCAAATCAATAATAGCGACCTCCTTTCCATCTATCAACACACCTATTTCCTGATCTAATATTGTCATTGACGTGATCTGATAATGATGTGAGAAGTATATTCCAAATTTGACTAGCATTCTTCACATATGTGACACCTTTTTCCACTACATCCATAGCCACTTTAAGCCTTTGTTGTCCATTTGTTTCTTTGATTTATAGTTGTGCTCATATTTGTCCTTACTAACTTGTGACTTTTATTTTGAGACAAGCTAGAGCCTAGAGCTGGAACTTGGGATGGTAAAATATCTTTTCCCTTATACATATGCAAGTAAAACCCAAAAATTTAACTACAAAATGAATGTTGTACCAGTAAACTTATATTCAAACATGGGGATGAATGTAAGCATTCATCCTCATTATGGATGAATGATTTTTTTCATTCATTTAGTGTATGGATGAAAAAGTTAATTGAATTTAATACATGTTTTAAATAAATAAAACTTCCATCAAAATTATGGGTGAATTTTTTATTTTATCATTAAATTTTTATGCATAATTTTTTTCCATAATTTTAATTAATTAGAGCCTCATGAAACACAACCTAATTATACATTATATAACATTTGTTGAATGATATAATGTAAGTTCCATTATAGGTGTATTTCATGGTTATGGTTTTAAATGTCTTATTTATATTACCATTACTATGCTAACATCCACCCCATGGTCATTGTTATATAATTTGTTTTTTAAAAAAATTTGGTCAAATTGACCCAATGTCATTGACTACAATGGGTTTTTGAAATAAATTAAAATTCAATTTTAGGCACCTTAATTAGCTTTCTTGAAACAACCTAATATCATAGATGACAATGAGGTTTTTTTTAATAATTATTTATTCTCAAAGCACCTTAATTTTCCACAAAATAAATATATAATGATGTTGATGTACAACAATTGGGCATGGGGGGGGAGGGGGGGGGGAACTCATTCCGTGACAATATTTTTTGAATTGAATTGTTAACATTATTCATGAAAATGATTTCTAAACAAAAATTTAAAAATCATTTTAATCCCATCGTCATATTTTCCCCTATTATCACAGTTTCATTACCCATCATTATTAAATGACATTCAAGTTTAAGATATTAATATTTGGACAACAAATGAGGATGGATATAAATGATTTTTGAATTTATTTATCTTCCAATCATGGATGAATTTCATCCAATGATTTATTTATTGAATCCAAATCATGAATAAAATTCATCAATGCAAAATGACATTCATCCATATGAAATCATTCATCTATGAACATATTCATCCATGTAGGTGGATTAAAATCACATTAAACTTTAAATTATATGCTCCAAGCTCCAAGTTTAGGCTTCATGCTCATGCACAAGCCATCCTCCTTTAATTTTGTGGAGGTGGTACATTCTCCTTGTGAGCCAGTTGTCCAGCAAACTCCTCCTCCTCCTATGAGGATGTTGACATTCATGGTTGATTTGATCCTCCTAGTTCTAGCCTCCACTAGACTGGGCGTTCACACCTAGGCCCAAGTAGAAGTATGCCCTTGTTTTTCTTAAAATCAAACCAAGACCACAAAAATTCAATCAGGTTAAATTTTTTTTACTAACATGTGTTTTAGCACAAAATTTTTGAAACATGAGTTTCCATAGTTCTTCAAATTCTTCCTATATTAAATTCTCATTTTTGGTTATTCTATAGGTTGTTAGAATGAATCTCAAATTGTGGTTCACTCGATCTACTATATAAATTCACTTGTTCTGTCTGTCTATCTGTCTGTCCGACGACAATTCCGGCCTCTGCATTTTCTATGGCAGAACCGGCCGGCCTCTGTATTTAGCTATGGCGGCAATACCAATGCAGTTTTCTATGGCAGAACCGGCCCGGCCTCCAG
>Ga0116231_10000634_pt1 | contig 64134 bp, 54 predicted proteins | sample S1TSphgellanicum_2_FD_89695 | JGI IMG/M metagenome (GOLD analysis project Ga0116231, IMG submission 89695) | Host-associated microbial communities from peat moss isolated from Minnesota, USA - S1T2_Fd - Sphagnum magellanicum MG | ecosystem: Host-associated > Plants > Peat moss > Unclassified... | reverse complement strand
ATTATTATTATTATTATTTCATTATCTATTATGATATTGTCATATGAAGAGTGAAATTATTCAGATTGTAGCCTGCCATAATTATGGCAATTTTCAACACCTCAGCTTCGTATTTTCAGAAAAAATTTAAAATTGTTTCACTATTTTAAATATTATTTAATGAGGAAACTGACCCTAGGGGCAAAGTTTTGTTGTTTTTGGGGTTGGGTAAACCAGCAGCACCCACACTTGAACCATGGTAAAAACCTAAGAAACCCCAAAATCCATCTAAATTGCTTCCTAAATATCATAAATATGCCATGCTACTAAGACTAAGTCAAGGGTCTCTGAGTCCAAATCTAACATTCCTTGGGTTTAATTTGGCCACAAAGAGGCCTTACTCAAGAAGGTGAAGTTAACACCAGTGTGGGCGCTGGTTCACATTGGCCATTATTTGGCTATAATTAAGTACTAGGTAGTAAGTTACCAAGTAGTAAATATGTAAGCGGCAGAACAAGGGGGCGGCCCGGCGGGGAAGGCGGGGAAGGCGGGGGGGTATATGAAAGTCATCGATCCAAAGAAACCCTTGAAAATGTTCACTTCACCTGCGGACGGACAGAGGGCGGCTGGCCCTGGCCACTGGGCCAAACTCATGATGGCCTCTGGCCTATCAAAGCTAAACGTACACCTTGTCTGGTCTCTGTACACACACAAAGCTCCTCGCTCCCTTCCTTCCTCTCTCTTTCTCTCTCTGTCTCTCTCTGTGCTTGTCTTTCTTTCTCTCTTTGTGTCTGCGGCGGTTGTGTGTTGCGTTGTGTTGTGTGAAGAAAAGTGCATTCTGTAAGGGCAAATACAAACGGCCGCAAGAACCTGCTAGCGGCGGTGGACGAACAAAGGAAGGAGTGCGAGGCGAGGGAAAGGAGATTCCTTCATTCCAGCTGTGTGCAAACTACTTTTGCCATGGCGCAGAGCAACTGGGAGGCGGACAAAATGTAAGCTGTTCCTCTTCTTTCTTCTTCCTCCCTCTTTGTTTGCTTGCTGTCTTTGAAAATTTCCGTGCCCTTTTTTTCTTTGTCCCCTTGGTTCGGCCTTTGTGCGGTAATCGGAGCTGCGGAAAAAACCTGGCCTCACCAGGAGGCAACGAGAGAGAGAGAGAGGAGCATCCGGGATGCCGAAGGTGGACGTGGCGTGGGATAGGGCGAGAGGCCGCGTTTTGGAACTCGGGACGGTTTGCAGTTCTTTTTGGATTATGTCAAGGTTGCAAGTCTTGGAAGCTGACGAGCTTTAGTAGTAGTACTAGGGCATGCTTTTTTGCTTTTTTTTTTGCTTTCGGAGCTTTGGAAATGTGACACTTAAGACGGACGAACCATGGCTTTGGGCTTTAGATGGCTGGAGAAGAAAGAAGGAGCAGACTAGACTGTAGTTTTGCGAAAACTGACACTGGCCGGTGGTGATTTCAGAGGTGATTTTAGTACGGTAGCCAGGGTTTGCAACACTTTATTTGCAGTCACTGGTAGCATGGTTGAGCAGAAACTGGACACTCTTTTGTTCCAGGAGTTGTCTTGGAAAGTGCTATTCAGCTTAAGGAGACTCGGGGGCAAGACAGGGGATACTTCCTGTTGTGAACTAGAGTCATATCAGAGTAAATTTGTTCCTGTCGAGAGATGGTCAAGATGTAGACCTTGTGTTGTTTTGAGCAAGTGGGATGCATTTGTCTCTTGGCTAAAAAGTTATGCTGAGTCTAACCTTTGGAGGTGGATGATACATATGTCAAATTGGATTGTGTGATTAGTATAGAGCATGTTGGCTGCATTCTGTCTTTGTTGCACAATAATGAAGGGGAAACGTTAGATTGTTGTAGTCTGAGTCAGCGGATTGGGGGTTTGATGAATGGAGTAGGATGCATTCTGCCCTTCTGATATAAGCACAGAATGGGGGCCATTCATGTTATGCATTGGGAGTTTGAAACAGAAATATGGGGTCTGGAGTATTGTATGGGACCACAGAGAAATTTCTAATGCATCCTGCTGGTGTGCTTAGTGAATATGACCTTGAGGAAGTTCTTTGAGCAGAAAGGGGAAGTCTTGGTTTAGACCATGCAACAACTCTGTGCAAATTTTCTTCTGAGCCTTGGGAGTTATTTATCCCTTACATTCAGTAGAAAAGCTTTTTTTCTGTGTTTTGGAACTGGAATCTTGCAAGAAATTAAGTCAGAGGTCTAAGGAAGGTGTATCAAAAGGGTGTGAGGACACAGATGCATCTTGGTGTTGCTTACTTGAAGCATCCAATGTGTATCTAATATGAGTTTTGACTTTGGGTTGCAGGCTGGATGTGTATATCTATGACTACCTTGTGAAGAGGAATCTTCAGCTGTCAGCTAAGGCTTTCTTGAATGAAGGCAAAGTGTCATCGGATCCAGTTGGTATGTTTCATCCTCCCTTATATGGTTGTATGCACACTTTCTAGCAATGGTTTTGCACTAACAGGTTAGTGTCTGTTGTTGCAGCTATTGATGCCCCTGGTGGTTTCTTATTTGAGTGGTGGTCAGTCTTCTGGGATATTTTCATTGCCCGCACCAATGAGAAGCATTCAGAGGTGGCAGCCTCATACATTGAGGTGAGAGAACCTTAGTATCAACCTGGAGTGCTTCCAACAGTCAGCAATAGTTCGACAGTCACTGTCAATGCAGTGATCAAAGATCATTTAGACAATACCTTTGATGTCATCAGTGAGAAACCAAGTCCATCATTAGCTAAAAATGGATGCAACAAGGATAATGAATGTAGACGGTCCCTTTGCTGAGCTCTACTTGTTTTCCAAACCAGTTGTGGGTTTTTTGATTAGTGTTGTCTCAAGATTTGTGGAGATTCCCTATGCAGGAAATGGTTGTCAAGTCATCTAACCAATGACTTTGCCTTAGCTGCTTGACCACCCTCATTCTAGAGACATTAGTGACTTGGGACATGATAATTGGTTGAATGTCATCCTTGCAGACACAACAAATGAAAGCTCGAGAGCAGCAGCAGCAGCAACAACAACAACACCAGCAGCAGCAACAGCAGCAGCAACAACAACACCAGCAGCAGCAGCAACAACAGCAACAACACCAGCAGCAACAGCAGCAACAGCATCAGCATCAGCAGCATCAGCAACAACAACAACAGCAACAGCAGCAACAGCAACAACAACAACAGCTGATGCAGCTCCAAATGCTACAACGTCATGCACAACAGCAGCAGCAACAGAGAAGAGAAGCCACTCATCTTTTGAATGGTACTGCAAATGGCATTGGTGCTGATGCTATTCTCCGACAGCCTACGGCAAATGCAATGGCAACCAAGATATATGAGGAACGACTAAAGCATCCCCAGCAAAGAGACGCACTTGATGAAACAGCAATGAAGGTATTTTAAGCATGTATTTTTGGTGAGAGATAGCAGGCTGAGTAGTGCATGCAGAGCTACTTGATTTAGTCCTTGCAAGTGTGTTTTGTGAGATTGCATTGGTGCAAGATGCTATCATGGATAAGGCTTAGAGAAGCTGATAGGCCAACATTCACAGACCATCACCAGTGAATAAGTCAAGATGGTTACTTGTAAAATTAGTGATTTCAATGGATCACGTCCCAGTACAGGGTCTTCAAACTGCTGAGTTAATTTCACAACCAGCAGTATGGAATGCAGGACATAATTGAACTGCATGTTTTTCAGCTTGTGCTGCAGCTCTATCTTTCATTGGGTGGTGAGGGTATCCCTCTTGTTTTTGCTTATGTTGGGTGTTTGAAGTTCTGTTTTGTTGGATGACTGTGTTTTTGCAGAGGTACAGATGTCAACAACCAATCAACTAAGAATTGAAGGCTGCATCACTGTACTAATTTTGTATGAATGCTATGAAGCTGTGCATTTGACTATGCAGTTCAGACTTCCAAACTTGAGATGACAGAGCATTCGGAGAGAATGTGGTATCACCTCCTTCAGCAAGGAGATGAACTGAAAGATCCAGTATTCATTCACCATGTTTGTATTGTATAAACAGGTTTAGGAGTACAAACTGTGATAAGAGATATTTTGTCAACTGCAGTCATCATGGTAGATATAAGATTAAACTTCTTAGAGCAAATGGTGCAAGCAAAGAAAATAATCTGATGCGTGCAATTTGGGTACCTAGCGATTCACAATATGGCAGTTGTGATCAGAGACAATTTGTTGCCAGCAGCATAGGATGTGACCTCCACCAGTTGGTTAGAGATTTGATACCCCTCTTGCTGTGAGAAATTTCTTTTGCTGACCACATTGCTCTTTGTCAAAAGCAGACCGTTGCTGCATGGTAGTACTGCTAATGCAACAACTTTGCAACAGGCACAATCTCGCTCACAGCAGATGGTGGTAAACTCTCAGGTACCCTTCTTGCATGCATATTTAGCTTGTTTTCTGGCCTTTTTTGTAGCTTTCTTATTGCTAATGTGGGTGTGTGGTGATTCAGGATAACAAGAATGATGTTTTGAACCAAAGGTCTCCAGCTCCAGAATCTGCCATGTTTGGTGTTCCAGGGGTGGGACATTCCAAACCTGCCCTTCTAAGCCCAGGTGCGTTCATGTAATTCTCTGTCTAGAAATGGAATTTCAATGGAATAACTTATGTGAAGCATTTCACCTTGTCGTGCCTACCATGAATTATCTGTTGACATTGTTGCAGGTGTGAATCAATCAGGGAATTCTGTGCCTTTGAAAGGGTGGCCACTTACGGTGAGTCTCATTGAACTTGAGGATTTTTTACGTAGAGATCTACTGAGCATTTCTGGTGATGAAGCCCTGTAAACTGGACCCTTGGTTTGATGATGATCAATCAGGCTTGCTCTCCTGTTTCATGAGAGCTTCCAAATTTGATGGGTTTGCCAAGTACAAAGGAAAGCAAGATAGCCAGTCACATCATTGGAAAGATCTTTTTGTATCACTCTGGGTTACTGATGGGGGAATTCCTGACAGGAGATATTTAGTGCATTGATTTGACCATTGTCAAAAAGTAACAAGATCAATATCCAAAGGTAGTTGATGTATTTACAAGGAATAGGATTGGATTTCACTCACTTAACAATGAAGCTCACCCTCACAAGCTTGTTGCAGCTTGAATAAGGGTACTATTGGCTGTTTTGATTGGCTGTGCCTCTTGAGGGCTAGCTGAGGTCATGAGTCATGACCTAGACTTCCCCCATTGCTTCTGGAAATGCAACAAAAACTCAGGATGTAGATTTTTGTTTACCAATATACACCAACTATTGGGAGCTGATGAAATCGGTAGGGAGTAATGGCAGCTAGTCACTGGCATCCATGATGCAGGTGATGGTGTGATACTATGTAAGTGACACTAAGAATGTTATGACTGCATTCATTCCTGTTTGTTTTGGTTTGGCTGGAAATGACACTAGTTAGTTGTGATATGTTTTTGGTGGAGTTTTCTCTGCACTCATGGTGTGCTCTGTCTGTCTGTGTGGTTCTGTTTAAAAACAGTGGCCCTCTGATTGAGCGTAAGTTTCTAGATTGCTGCACCCTCTATGTTGGCCTCTCTATGCCCTTGGCTTAGATGCTATTTTTCAGGGAGAAGCAATAATGGAATTGAAGCCTAGCCTCACAAGCTTGTTGCAGCTTGAATGAGGATACTATAGATTTTTTTATTAGGTATGTTTGCTGAGTGCTAGCCAACATCATGATTGAGTCTTCTCATTGCTTCTGGAAATGCGATGAAATTCAAGATGAAGATTTTTGGGTAATGGTTTGCCCAGATTTTGGGTGGGTTTTGTATGCTTATCTATGCCCACCATTGGGAGGAATGAATCTGTGGGTAGTCATGGCAGCTTGTCACTGCTATTTGTGATGAAGGTGACTTTGTGAATGACTCTCATAAGGTTATGACGCGCTTATTGTCCTGTCACCTTGAAATTGGTGTTGTGGAGATTTCTCTGCAATTTTAGATATATATAGTTGCTGCACATGACTATTAGTCTTTTTTGTGGCCTTGTAATTAGTATCTGTCAGACAGGAGGTGATGGATTAAGGGTCCAATCAGCCTAGTTTCAGTGCTCAATATTTCATACATGTTGATTGTGATGTGTTGAAGAATATTGTCCCATTGTGCAAGGGTGAAGTGTTTGAATTGTCTTTGCTTATAAAGATATACACCTATATCTTTATGATAGCAAGTTCCATTTTACTGCAGAATGTTTTGACTCGAAATCTAAATTCTAATTTATATGCTTGCTGTTTACAGCCTCTATTATGTGTTCTCTTTTGTTTGGTGAGTGATAGGATTGCATGGATTGAGTGTCTATTATGCCATCCACATCACTTGAATTCTCTATTATCACATTTCTTAGTAGCTGCCAATTTGTTGAGATGTAGCTTGGCAGTCAATTTGAGTAGTGATGTCTAGAATTGGTGGCATGTGGCAGGGCATTGATCAACTGCGGCCAGGGTTGGGAGTGTCGACACAAAAGTCTTTCTTACAGGCACCACAGCAGTACCAGCATTTTCAGATGCTGACCCCTCAACAACAGCAGCTTCTACTCCAAGCTCAGGCACAGGGAAGCATGTCTTCATCTGGCTCTCCTCTTCTTTCTAATTTGGATCCACGGCAGTTTCGAGTGCTTCTAGGTAGAAGTGGGTTAACAGGAAAGGACGGACAGTCAAATGGGAGCAGTGATGCGTCACAAGGTGTAGGGTCTCCCATGCAGTCTGCTTCTCCACTACCTCGTGTTCAAGATCAGGCACAAACAGAGCTCATGATGAAGGTAATCTTAGACTGTATGGAGCTCTCATGGAACATGGGGAGCCTAAATGATTGCTGACCAATTCTGAAGATCATCTTGTTTGGTGCTGAGCTGCAACTGAAAGGTGACCAGAGAGGATTCTCTTTCTGTTGACTATCAGCTGTACTCTGGCGTTTCTTTGTGTAGGATGGTACTGGGAGTTTTAAAGGGATATGATGTGTTGTGGCACAATCATAGCACATGTGAGCTTAGATGCTTTAGAGGGATTATTATATCTCAAATTGTGTCATATTTGTCAAATTGGATGCTCATGTGAGCAACTTGGTGGGCTCCCATGCAGCTTGCACAAATGCAACAGCAGCAGCAGCAGCAGGCAGGCAGTTCACAGCAGCAGCAGCAGCAGCAGCAACCTGCTGCAACACAACAGCAACAACAAGACAGATTGGGAGGAGTAGCTGTGGATATTTCAAACTCTTTCCGCAACAATGACCCTGTGTATGCTGGACTGGAGCCCAGCCCTAGCACAAACAGCACTGGCACTGGCAAAGTACACATGCTACTTATTTTGACATCTTTAGTGCCGTCTTGTTTTGCACATCTATCCTGTCAAGATTAGGAGATGTGCTGTTTCTTGCATTGAGATTTCAGGATCTGTTGCTAGATGTCTTTGTCATGTTTTATGGAAATTCTGAGAATTCATATTGTAAAATGAACTGCCTCCATTGAGTGCATATGGACTTCTTTGTAAGTATGCTGGTAGTGTTTCTTTTTGAATACTTGCATTCTGAATGTGTGTTCGTTTATGGTACCAAACGTTAACTTCAGACCCTTGAGTGACAGTGCTGCATTAGCTTGGATCCATGCACTCGAAAATGAAAATTTGAATGCCATTTATTGTTTAGCAACCTTATTTGAAGGATGTGTGTGGGTATACGGGTGAAAAAGGCTGCTGCCAAGGGTGTCCCTGGTGTGAGAAAGAGAAAGCAGCCTACAAATTCATCAGGCCCTGCAAACAGCACAGGAACTGCCAACACTGCAGGTCCTTCTCCAAATTCAGCTCCATCCACTCCATCTACTCATACACCTGGGGATGTGATGTCCATGGGCGGAGCCCTGCAGCATAGTGGAAGCATTTCAAAGCCTTTGCTCATGTATGGGGCAGATGGAACTGCAACATTGGGATCGCCATCAAATCAGCTGGTAACAATATATCTCCTCTGCTTTTTGGAAATTCATAGACCATTTGATCATTCCAGCTTGTCTGAAGTTGCTTATGGATGACTCCATACAGCTTGGGCTCTGGCCAGGAAGAAGGCTAAGATATGACTTTTGAATGTCAGGCTGATATGGACAGATTTGGTGAAGACGGGTCGCTGGATGACAATGTGGAGTCTTTTTTGTCTCATGAAGAAGCAGACCCTCGTGAGTCTCTGTTTGGGAACAGCAAACGCAGTCCAGCTGGACATAGTATGGATGTCTCTAAAGGTGCTCATTCTTTTGCAAGTCCTTTCTAGCTTGGTACTGTTGAAAATTGTTGATGACTCATACCTGTCAACTGGAAATGTTTGAGTTGAAAGTATTGGTTGGTCTTCTACACATTGTGACCATAATTTAGTGTTGTGTTTGTTATGATAGGATTCTCTTTCAATGAGGTGGGCTGTCTGCGGGCCAGTACCAGTAAAGTAGTGTGCTGCCACTTTTCATCAGATGGAAAGTTGTTGGCTAGTGCAGGCCATGATAAGAAGGTAATAGACCATTTCTGTGATGTTGGCCGATGGGCTCCAAAGGCTGTTGCTCATCTGTGTCAATTATGTGCTATCTTTACAAAGCCACCTCCATCACTCATCTACATTTGATCACAGGGCCTAATATGCTCACCAGTCCTGGTATGTTTGGGGGGCTTTAACAGGCTGTTTTGTGGAATATGGATACACTAAAGCTGAAAAATTCCCTTGAAGAGCACTCTTTGCTGATAACGGATGTGAGGTTCAGTCCAAATTCAACACGGTTGGCAACATCATCCTTTGATAAGACTGTCCGTGTGTGGGACGCAGAGAATGTAAGTATAAACCTACATTATTCTGTATTCTGGAACTGTGTGTTGCTGTTTTATATCCTATGTCTGTTATTTTTGTAACATCAGGTTGAATTGGAGGGTTTTGATGCTTGGATGCAGCCGAGCTACTCCTTGCGGACTTTCACAGGCCATCAGACTTCAGTAATGTCCCTGGATTTTCACCCAGCCAATGAGGATCTCCTGTGCTCCTGTGACGGTGACAGTGAGATTCGGTACTGGAGTGTTAATCAGGGTATCTGTACCCGAGCATTTAAGGTGTGTTGTATACCTCTAGAAGTAAAAATATGCACTTGGTGATGGACTATGCTGATCAAAACAATTTTAAAATAAAGGATTGTCAGCATGCACATTTATGAGGTTTTTTTAAGCTCACTTTTTCCCAAAGTTTGTGTCAATGTCCTCCTCCTCTCAGTTTTCTTTTCTTTGTTGTTTTGTTGTGTTTTTTCCCCTTTCTGTCTTTATTCTTGAGGTTTTTTGCTATTCTTTCTCTTGAACTAGCCAGCACCATAGCTGAGTTTTCCTGTGACCACCAGTCTTGTGACAGAAACTCAGTACACTGGTTAATGTTTGACATTTTTCCGCCCATTGCTGGGAACTGATGAAGTCAGTGGGGATCTTAAGGTAGGTGGTCAATGCATACATGTTGGTGTTGAAGGTCCCTGAACATGTGTATGACTGGAGCTGTTGTTCAAACCGCTCATGAATTCTATTTTGTGGTCTGGTTTTCTCTTTTCTTTTGGGTGGGGTTTCCTCTTTTTCATGGTTGCTGATGGTTTCTGGGATTTTTCATCACATCTGAAATGCCTGGTTCCTTATTGGGGTCCCTTCCAAATTATTATCAGGTTGCCTTAAATCATAAGTATTGTGGAATTCTTAGTACTGACATTTATAAGGTTCTTGATTGCAGGGTGGCATGACACAAACGAGGTTCCAGCCTCGCCAAGGAAGGTTACTTGCAGCTGCTGCAGAGAATGTAGTGTCCATCCTTGATGTGGAGTCAGAAACTTGTATTCATTCTTTACAGGTATGTTAAATTATCTCCTGGTGAAGAATTCTACTACCAAGGTGTATTAAGTTCTTCAATTGAATGTATACAATGCATTTGTCAGTTGGGATGTTTGGTTGTCTGTTTACATCCAAAACTGGTGTGAGGTCTGTAGCCACAAGCCTATCATGACACAAAAAAGGATGATGCTGTGATTCACTTTCCTAGGGTGACAGATCCTTTCCTTTGTAGAGCTGGACTGACCGTTATAATGTGCCAACTGATGGAGTCCCTAGTTCCCCACAGCTTGGATGATGAAAACACCTGCTGTCGCTATTGTAGCTATGTGGCTCTCATGGGTATCACCCACCATGACTGGTATGGGTTGTTGCCTTGGAGTGCTAGCCACCAGGGTATTGCCTTAACTGAGTATAGCATCCAGTTGATGTGGGGATGTCAGCATGGACTTTTGACATGAGACTCTTTTGTGATGGCTGTTGCAGAGACACACTAAACCTGTACACTCCGTGTGCTGGGATGCCACTGGGGACTTTGTGGCATCTGTTAGTGAGGACTCTGTCAGAGTGTGGAACTTGGGTGCTGGAAGTGATGGAGAGTGTGTTCATGAGCTCAGTTGCAATGGCAACAAATTTCACTCCTGTGTATTTCATCCAAATTACCCCTCATTACTGGTCATTGGTTGCTATCAGGTACACTCACTGCCAATATGTGTTTCTCCATTTTGTCCTCTCTGATGTATGTATCTGTCTTCCTCCCATCGTGTTCACTTTATGGGGGTAAAAACAGGGAGACAATTAAAGGCTCTGTACTTTTTTCTATGGTGGATCTGATGTTATACTCAAAGATTTACTGGCTGGCTATGTATGGTTGACAAGTACACATGCAGGAAACCAAGAATAACTCAAAGCATGAGAAGAGCTGCAGAGTGAGAAAGGACTAGAAGTCAGGTTTTAGTGCTATGATGTGCTGTAATGGAGTATTGCATTGCTTATATTGTCAAGATATACATGATATTTTGAATTGTGAAAGGTTTGGTGTGGGTTGCACCATTCCTCAGTATGAACTTGGTGGATAGTGGGCCCTCTCCTGTTGGCCAATTCCCATGGTTGTCTATTTAAGTTTTACGATTGATACCAGACTTTAACCCCCATGTGCAATGAGATTACAGTGATAGATGTCACTTGGACAAATTGATTTGAAGAGTGAGAAAGATACTGAGAGAGTCTGGTTTGGGTGCAGTCTTTGGAGCTATGGAATATTGTTGAGAAGCAGAGCATGACAGTGCCTGCTCATGAAGGCTTGATTGCCGCACTTGCTCAGTCATCTGCCACAGGCATGGTGGCCTCTGCCAGCCACGATAAATGTGTCAAGCTTTGGAAATAGGCTCCCAGACACAGATTTTTCAGTTTTCTTGGTGCAAGCTTATCTTGCTTGGAGGCTGCTGGGGTGATGTACTGGACAAAAGGACCATTCTTTGCAGGTGTAAGGATGGGGAGGGAAGGGGTAAAACACCCATGTGGGTCCCTCAGCTGCTTGGCTGCAACTGAAATTGTCCCACATGACAACTGTGGCATGTGGTCTTCTAATGCTCTTTCTTACTGAAGCTCTTTGTCAATGGCCACAGTTCAAAAAGTTTAAATTAGCTGTTGTGATATGCACTTTAGTCAATAGCTAAATACCTGCAGAATGATACTCGATTTTTGTTCACCATGAATTTTTGCATGCAACCTCTGACCTCAGCCAGCATCTTGATTGGGCGCTTAAAGTGAGACCAAATACAATACAGTGGGCTGATGCACCTTTCTATGTGGATTATAATTGTCTGGGAGTGTGTAAAGATAAGAGAAACAATACAACATTGTGGTCAACCACATTGGGCATCATGTTAAACCAGTAGGCAAACATGCGAAAGGTGGAAGGGTGATCACAATCAGGCAATGTCTACAAGTTGGACTTGTGTGACTGGCTGCATATACATTTGACATGATAGCATGGATATGTATAGCCACACTCACTGTTCTGATATGGAGCAGGGTGTTTATTAGTGTAGTAGTAGATTGGAAGTTCTTTGTTGGGAAGTTTCTGAATTGGCACTGTTTAGTTAAGTTTGGAATAATGGAGTTGCCATTTTGCAGATTTTATGCTGTGTGGAGAGGACAGTTTTTAAAGTCCAAATAGAGTTCATTTTGTGTAGTATTTTTGTTCATGAAATTTGCAACTTTGAAGCCTGATTGAGTTGTTCCAGGGACGGCACTTGCTGATCGCTTCTTACATCAACTACAGCAACTAGGTAATCTTTGACCTTGAAACTTCTGATCCAGAGTGAGATGGGGTGGATAAGTTGTATTTGTTTTGGGTTCAACCCTAGTTTTGTAGGCATATGATGCCCAGCTGGACATATAAACTGCGGTTGGTTATGTTGTTTGACTATGAGGGTGGGAGAATGTGTCGCGGTGGAATCTTGGCAGGTTTCCAATAAATGTAGTGAGGGTGATTACGCTTGTATTACGCAGTTGTGCATGTATGGTGGCTTGAGTTCAGGCTTTTTGGTTTCAAATTTGTGATATTGGAAATGTGGTGTTTTTTTCCATAAAAACAACTTTAGTTGAGTTTACATTAGAAAAACAAAGTTTTCCCAAATTTTCTGTTGGAAAAGTGACATTTGGCGGGAGAAAATTAACATTTGTCGAGCTTACTGATTCATGGAATTGTAACCATGGGTGAAAGCACACTATGAGGGGGTCAAAGGTGTTACATTGTATTGTCTTCCAGGGGTGTTCATGTTTGAACTTGAACCATTGTATCGTGGTAATATTAGAGCATATTTTTAAAAACTTTTGCATAATATTGTAGATTATAACACAAAGAATTCAATCATAAAAAAAAAATCTTTTTGTAACTTATAGTGTGTGATTTCAAAATATAGTTGTGACAGAAAAATGTGCATCATTGTGTGTGTATATATATATTCAAAAAATGATTGAAATGATTTTTAATTTTTATGAAATTGTAGTATCTATTAAACATTGTGATTTCATATATTGGAAAAGTCTTTGAATAATGTGAAGACTTTGATAATTATTATATCGTAAAAAGGTGTGTTTGAGAATGATGACCATAAGTATGTAATAAATTAACATTTTGACAAATTATAACTTTCAAATGGAAGATAACAAGATATGTGAGACGGGTCATTTTTTAAATTTCATTTCAAACATTTTTTGGCTAACGAATTCAAACTTAAACCTAGTGCAATCTAAAAACAGAAATATATTATATTATATGTATATATCATAAATATATTCATTATTTTTTGAATTTAAAATTTTAAAAATTCAAATAATATTAGATATCATTAACTTTGTGAAAATCAAAATATCAAAGCCAAACATTAATTTAAAATATCAACCCCAAACCCAAAATTAAATGCAATATGTTTTGCAAAAATATACTTTATATACATGTCATGAAAGTGCCCAAAATGCCCCGCCCTGTAGTGTGCTTTCATCTGATAGGCATTTCATTGACTTAATTTTCATAAATAAAATGTCCATGCCTTGTTGTGAGATTTGTTAAACTACATTCTTTGCACAATGTTTACGCATGAAAAGTCACTTGTTAGCAATGGAATTTTTAGACTGTTTTAAAATATGAAGGAATTAGGAACTTTGAATTTCTATTTTCTTGCCCCCCCAGAAAATAACTTGAAAATAACTTCGTACCCCCCAATGAGTCTAAGGATGACAATGATGGCCTTTTTTTTTGTGGTGAATTTTCACAAAATTTTGACATAAAATTTGAAAAAAAACATTCTTTGGCGAATTATATTTCCAAAAAAATTGCCTATTTCATAAAAAGAGTTATTTTGAAAAAAAAATTAGCACTAATTTTCTTCAAAATAACTTTTTCTATGAAATAGGCAATTTTTCACACTTGAACTAAAATGAACAGTTAAAGCATCTTCACCCCAAAACAGTAAACAACTCCTTTATTTTATAATAGAATATCGTTTAATTATCACTATCCCCACCAACAAATGTCATAAAAGTTTTTTAAACACTGAAACACCATTTATGTCTTTACATCTGGATGAATAATAGTCATTGTCCAAATCCATAGTAGAAAAAAACTTTTAAAGGGGTTAAAATGATCGCTTCAAAATGGACCATTAACACTCATTCCCCCCCCCTGCCCTCCCCACTATAGGGTTTCATTCCCCTTGATTGAAATGTGATTGAAATGTTACTAGAACAAATAGTGAAAAAAAGGTAACAAAGTTCCCCCTTGTTGTTGCTATGACAAGAAAACACATGAAACAAGGGCTCCCCCCAATTGCTACTATAACCAAAACAAAAAAAAAAGGTGGTTACAAAAACAACAACAAAAAAGAAAAAAAGGGGGGAAGTGAAGCTCCCCCTAGGTGCTGTTGTGACCAAAAGACACAAAAAAGGGGGGGAATCTTTTCTCCCATGGATTCTTGCTATGACCAAAAGAGATGCAATAAAAGGGAAAAGCTTTGTTCCCCTCAACTGCTACAACCAAAAGAAATAGGGAAATAATAATTACTAGTGGTAACCCGTGCCTGCAAGGCACAGCACGGCACTGAAGCAGCGATGACCCCTGATGACGACCCCTGAAACCCTAAAGGTCAACGACATTCTGCCATTTCAGCTTCCAAACATATCGCTCCATCTGGAAGTCACAATTCTTGGTGCCGAGATGAACATCGGCAGCCAGCATCATTTACACATCAGCCTCCTTTTGAGAGAGCACCATCTTGACGCTGCACTGCGTCGCTACTGTGATCTGGGGACAGCCATAGACGCAGAAACTGCAAACCAAATCCTAGAAGGGAAAAAAAAACAGACACAAAAAAAACCGTCCTGTACAGCCGTTGAGACTTAAACCTAAACCCTAAAAGGAGCGCCAAACCCTAACCGTACCAAAACCCAGGTGTAGTTAATGAACCCCTAAGGTCAGGTTAAGTTCTTCTACACAATAGTTACAGTTCGATCAGCAAAAGAATTACAAAGATCTACACCGTCAGATCTCATTGATTTGGATGGCCAGGATATATCCAGCGCACAATATTATATCACTGCTAATTTTTTTTTGTCAATTTATAAATGTTATAACTGTCACAGACAGACAAACAGACTTAGTGAATTAATATATATGATTGTTATAATGAAAACACACACAAGAAAAAATGACGCCAACATAGTTTGCATCAAGAATCATTGAAACCCACAAATAAAGAATAAACAAAAAACTCACAAAGAAGCCTAGGATTTGTGACTTACTTTGATTGTCAACAATGACGGTTTTGTCCTCCAGCACCTTCTAAAACAAGTTATGTTAACAAAAAAAAACCCGGGATGAAGTATTCCCTTGATCATGCATATAGGGATAGCTAGGCCAATTTTACATTAATTATAATTTTTTTAAAATGTTGAAATCCTCAACAAATGATTTTTTAAAAAACATATTTTGTACTTTTTTAAAAAAAAAATTGATGGAATATTTAAAAATATGTCATTTGTTGAGTTTGAATGTTCAAATCTTTAATTCAAAAAAAAAGTGTTAAAATGGCCAAGATACTATAGTATTCTATCCATCAAGAAAGTTGAAACCAAAAAAATGAAATGAAATTTTTATCTCAAATTGTTGGTGGTGACAATCACGAATAATTAGATCTCCATTGAAACTTCCCCAAAAAGGAAAAACCGTCCAATTAGTTATTGACCTTATTGGAAAAATAATAAACATTTCAACTTAAACCAACGACATTGTAAGCTATTGTATTCCATGACACCAAACACCTTGCATCCTTAACAAGTTTTTCAAATGCAACAAGAAAATTGTTGTTAAGTGAAATCAAATTTGGAACTTCTCGAGTTCAAGATTTCTACAAACTTTTCATGCTTCTAAAAAATATATTAAGATTGTCGCTAGTGATAGTTTTTGTTGTCAATAGGAGAGGCATAGGTGGAGGATATTTACATGTATATTGTCATCGTCATTTGGAGAAGTCAAGTTGTCTTTCTCATTGTCATTGTGGTCATCCTCTACATCAGTACGTGTAATCATCTTCTCCTCAACCTCTTCATGAACAATATCCATGCTTCCATGAACAATGTCTTTATGCTTCCATTGTTTTAGAGGTCAAGTTCAATGACAAATCCTTCATGATTTCTTCACAATAACAATTTCCTTTGCCAATAACTTCAAAAGATTTTCGTTTGGTGTCATACAAATGTTTGATCTTCTTTGCTTTATATGTGTTTAATTGTGCTATTGTCTCCTCCTCCTCTCCCTTGGAGTATAAGTCCATTGCCTTAGGGTTCTACATCTAAAAGCATTTTTTCAAGTTTCATTCATGTTTTCAAAGGTTGTGAATTTTAATATTGCATAGGTGGTTCCCTTGTTTCAACCTTCCTACTCGAAAACCTTTTGGGTAATACAAAATATTGGATTAATTATGTGTCATCACTAGGTTGATTGTTGTGCCCAACCATCCGAATGCAATGTCAAATGTGTGATTGCAATTTTATTCTATTTGTTGGTGTTATTATCCATATAGATATGGAAGATAATCAAACCTTTTATGTTGTTCCGTGATGTGTATCCTTGTTTTTGTTGAACAAAATAAGTTATTGTGCACATGTAATAAATACGGATGTCATTGGGAAAGTTCATATGTATTAATGTGTGCAAATGGTCATCAATTTCAAACTCCATCCATATGGGTTTCAACCCATAACTATTGTACAATTACATAGCCATAGCATTTACAATATTGTGAAAGAACATTTGTTTTCATGAAACACATCATTTTTGATAAACCATTACATTTGATAATCATACCAAATTTGACCTTACAATCTTTTGGGATACATTAAGTAGTGTTTTTCATGCATTTAGGGTTAAGGTTAATTTTATTGAAGTTGGCACATTTGTTAAGGTCAACAATTGAACCAATTCCCACATAATGATGGGATCTAGTTGCATAATCTTTTAATTGCATTGCCTCCAACAACGGGTTAGATGTTCTATCATATAGCCATTAACCTTTGACTAGTACTACCCTTAAGATTTTGTGTTCAATGAGGATCTTTTTATTAAACATTGACGAAATTCTCTTTTAGTTGCATGCCAATGAACAATTGTTTAAAAAAAATGCATGTGTTGATTTCCATTATGTGTCATTGATTGATGAGATTATGCTTTTTATTTGATGCACTTGCGTGACTATTTCACAACCATGATTATAAAGGAATCATTTACAAGTCTTTAGTGATTATTAGTTTATTTGAGTTCTTCTTTAATACATTTCACCATATTTTTGTTGTTTTTTCTTGTAGGCATGAATTGTGTGACTTCGTGCTTTTGATCTTTCTTGCACAATGGAAACTCCATTGCCTTCCTTCCTATTCGTACAATCTATTAATTCTAGTAGATCTTGCCAATATTCCTTTCTTGGCCTTCTTTGTACTATTGTAGAATTAATTGTGGCCATTAATTTCAATTTTAGGGTGGGCATAATTTTCATAGAAATAATTCTTTGAAGGAAGTTTCATTGCAATTCATCACTCAAGTTTCTTCAATGGTTTGTCCATCTTCCTGTTGAAGTTAGACCAAGATTCTTCTTTCATGATCATTGGTAAGTTGAATCATGTTTCTTTTGTTTTGCCATCTTAAAGAGCTTTCCAAAATTGTTGTAGACTCAAGTTCCTTGCATTTTAATTATATAATTTGAAGAGGGTCAAAGAAAGTCATTAGATAAAGACAATTCTTGTCGTAGTCCTTCATAACACCCACCCTCAACCATCTCACCACAAACCTTCCCTATGGGGTTAGCTTTGTTACTCCATTTTTTGTTTGCCCTCTCAAAATCTAGTTCCACAAGATAGCCTACAAAATTGACTTAAAGCAATTTGAAATTAAAAAAATACATGTATTCCTAAAAGAATTTGATGGTAAGATTGTTTTTGAGATGCTTGCATCACAAGGTGATGGTCTTTCCTCTAGTTGTGTGAACTTTGATGGTCATCCCTAGTGTAAGAGCAATAACATTAATATGAACAATCTCCCTTTGGTTTGAAATGTCATAAGGTGTTTTGTGATAGAATTTTTTTTTGGTGCCAATGAAACATGTGCGTACAATGTCAAGTATGGGGTTCAAAATAAAAGGTATTGGAAGGGACACACAATGAAGCCATTCTTGCCTAATTCTAGAATATTGGATGAAATGTACACATGCATCTTTTGCAAAAGCCTATCATTTTGTGAGTCTAGATGTGGTGTATGTATCTTTATTGTTATTGGTCACCTTCCTTCCCCAAGGTACATTTGCCTTGCTATGCATGTTGGTCTACATAACCATTTTAGTGCCAAGGGAGAGAATCAAGAGGCTTTGAATAGGATGAACTAAACAATAAAAAACATATTTGAAGGAAAATCCAATTGCCTTTCCAAAGGTCATTTCTTGGAACTTGCTCAATGAGAGTTTTTGCAATTATTTGTGAAGAAATGCCTTGTCATGGATGGCAAGATATTGCAAGGTGACACATTGTTTGAGGTGTTGGAAATTGTGTCCTCTCTCTTTAAGGAAAACAAGGTTAAACATTGTGTCTACATTCAAAGGACCTTTGGAATAGAATGGTCAATATTGCATATCAAACGCAATAGTATGTACAATTATACACAAGAAATTGCTTTTTAGGACATTCATTCAATGAACCTTATTTCTCGTTCAAAATGTCCACACATGGTCTTGGAAGTGGGGTGGAATTAATGAGAAGAATGACAAAAAGAGATTTTATTACCTTATTGGGTGATGTTTGATCACATCAAAAGAATGCATGATTGGACAACAATGGGGGCACATGTGTATGACTCTTCTTATTATTATTTATTGACCATTACTTTGTGTGAAATGAAAGAAGAAAACCTTGAATCCCACAACTTGTTTTTGACATGTTTGAATGAATAGATGATGAAAGTTGGCTTGCCCAAGCTTTATTTTCACAGGTTTATGACTAATGCTAAAAGTGTAAATTATAATGCAATTTGTAAAGCTTACAATGGTCACCCAAATGCTCCCTTGGAGGGCAAGGAACATACATGCCTTTACCATTGGTGAGAAAGCTTATGAATCCACACCAAAAACTTGATACTTCTTGCTTTTAGGAAGACCACATTGATTTTTGTAGGTGATGGGTACAATTCCCAATCATGAGGGAATTTGAAATGAACCATGCAAGGATTAAAGCTCAATGGAATGATTTAGGGGCAACAATTCCAACCAATGTTCTTAAATTTCAACAATGGCTATGTTGGTGGGTTAAAAGTCAACACATTGGCTTATTACCTTGTGAATGAACTTGACCTTGAGGAGGAGGCTTTGGTGCCAACAACCAATCTTATTGAAAGTGTCCATTCCTCCATGTGGGTTTCTACTAAAAATGGTTGCAAGGTGAAATAAATTTGTACATTGTCACTATGGATGACATGGTGAGGTTTGTGTTGCAACAATAATTTTATCATATGTTTCTATTGGCAATAAAATAGGCACATGACCCATCGAAGTATATTTACTTTTGCATGTGACTTTTCATTCACCAAGCTCAAATAAATTTACGAAGGTAGTTCATAATGTTGTTTCTAATTCTCCATTGCATTCCAGAGGAATTGGTTTGGAGGGTGAAACATGTACAATGGTTTTGAAAATAAAGTTGGATGGGAATTCACATAGACCTAACAAGGATGTTTGCACAATTAATGTACCCATAACAAATTATCTGCTTCCATCCACATATCAAAGTTTGGATATGCATGCATGCTTGCATTCCATTTTCAAATCCACAACCAAATGTTGGTGACACCATTTAAAACAGCTCACATGGAAAATTCCCACCAACACAATGCCTTCAAAGTCCTGCCATGTTCCCACAACTCCATTTGGAGTGGTGATTCAATTTGGGGTTCTAATGGTGGAGAACTATGTTCACCATATTAGTGGCATCTTCAAAAGACAACCAATACAACAAGAATCACTTGTTGTGCAAACGGTGCTACTTGATGTTCAACATTCATAAAATGAGGGGGACCAATTGTAGCCCCTTGCTTCCTTAAACAACTTTCCAATCAACACTATCCCCAAGGCATTGAAATTTTTTTTTGCTTTTGTTCTAGTAATAAGGCCCATTGTGTTAGTGGAGTACCAAACTTGAAACACAACACACCCCTTCTTCTTCCCATGTTTGGCATGTTAACCCAACCACAAATATTACTCAATGTGAGGTCAATGCATTGGGTTGAACACACTTTATTCTCATCCATGGCATACCTCTTGTTACACCAACAATTGAGGTAATAGAATTACATATTCTTCTAAAAGTTGCACCCATCATTAGGAACGGACACAAAATTTGTGTGAGGCAATGCTTGCCAATGAACATGTCTAGGATGAAAGATGCTGTCACCTTGGATGCCAAGGTTGTCAACATCACTTTCACACCTCAAGGACATACTTTACATCTATGAACTACTAGTTCATGAATCAATTTTTAACAACCTACCATGCACCTACTTTGTCACAATTAGTGTCTTCCCAAATTGCATTTGTTTAGATTTTTTTTCCAATGCAGCAAGCTTTAGACATGGTTACTTCCTTTCCTATAAGCACATGTATTACATCTATAATGTGTGTTTTTGGTAGGAAACAACCGCATGCACCAACCATCATTGAATCAAAATGATGTAGAAAACATTTTGAAGCTAAATCCTTTTTAACCTTGTTCTGCTACTTGATTGCATATTTGGGAATATAGTTTCCAATTCATGGTTTGAAATTTTCAAATGTTAGTCAAGTGTTCATTGATTTTTGGTTTTTAATTAGTTCTTCTATAATGCTATCCATGAATAAAAATTATGCTTACATAGTGCCTACTTATGTATTGTTGCCCATTTCTTGTGTTGACTTTTGTTGCAACATTGTAACTTGTTGACAAAAGATTATAAACATTAGCTAATGGATCACAATTGTTGGAAAAACAATAACAAAAACAATCGTTTCTTTTATTTGCTCCTTGGATTTTCTTTCTGTTGTGTTTTTTCATGTATATAACAAGTTTATACAATCACTTTTTCTAAACTCTTTTGGTTGGATGTATTTCATCCATGAATGCAACATACTGATGAACATTTGAATGACATCCAAATGGATGGATGTCATTCATTCATTCATTCATCCATTCTTGAATTGTATTTGTTTATACAATATGTAAATATTATGGTAAAAATTATGTATAATATATACTTTGAAGTTCATGAATGCCATCCAATATAAGGATGACTTTCATACATTGGATGACATTCATTTATTAGTCTGCTTTGACCTACTGTTGGGCCACACTCTATGAAAGGGCACTCCCAACAACAATCCCCCCAAAGAGAAGAAGAAAAAAAGACCAATTCCTGTTCTAAAAAGTAAATTACAACTGACTGGATTCGTGTTCCACACAAAAGGGAATCAATCCACTTTTTGTAAAATTTGACCAAACGTTTCTACAAAGGGCCTTGGGTAAAGGGTGAGTGGTATCTTAGAGAAAAATCAAATTTTCAGGGCACATTTTGACAAAACCTGGAGACGGCGGGCATCGATCCCGCTACCTCTCGCATGCAAAGCGAGCGCTCTACCATGTGAGCTACACCCCCATTTGGACAGCATTATTCCTCCAACTACTGACTTTATAGAGAAAATTGAGGCTATTTAGAAACAGACATTCTATCGCGTGTGCTTCATTCAGCATTCGTTTTTCCTATGGACTTGAAACTCGTAGACAAAAGGAACCTCAAACCTGGTGATTTATTTAATTTTTCCTTTTCTTTACAGCTGGCGTTTGTTGGCAAGCACCCGGTTTTTCCTATAGAATCGTCCTGGGGGACATCTTCAGGAGTAGATAGTGTCACTAATTTCTTGAATTTTTGGGCATCATATGCTGAAATAACTTTCCTTTTGCTGAAATCATTTTGTTTTCTCAAACTCTCTAACTCCAGTGTGTCTCATCAGGGTGTTAGGACAGCCAGGAGGGGCTAGTCTTTAAGAATCCAACTCTTGCAGACTTTTAAAGTGGGGATGATGCTACCTGAGTCTAAACAAATTACAGTGTAGAACTTTGACCTAGCCTGATCACCCCTGATCATCCAAATGTGTAGCTTTTCATTTGAATGTGCACAAGTTATGTAGAGAAGCCGCTAAGAAAGCAGAGCTATGGGAAAGGTGTAGCAAACAGTATCCAGTCAATCATGACACCTTTTCCCTTGGTGGGATGTATCAACTGCATCTGAAGTCCATCTAAAGCAAGTTATTGGCATACTGCAACCATGAGAGGAGCAAATAGATGTCAGAAACCTTTCATCTACTATAACAATTGTTACTTGCACATTGTTTGTAATGTGGCCTCAACCCCCCTGGCTGTCTGTCCTAACACCCTGATGAGACAATCCACCAATTAGAAGCACTATGTGAGGGCTGTTCAAAGGTGACCTTGACTGGCAACCTGAACATGGGCAATCATTTTGAAGTGTATGCAATAGAGAATCCACAACAAGCATGAAAAATATGAATAAGAGATGTATTAAGACACTGCCAATGCATTTACCATATGATCCATCAGCAAGCAAGGGTTGCAACAGAGACTTTAGTTGGTCTCAAAAAGGTATCTGAATTGCCTTGATTGAGACTTTGGTTGTACATTGACATCTCTTGTCATCCGCACTGCATGATTCCCAATTGTACTCGGACATCTCCACACTACTAGAGTGGGATGCACTTTGTAACAATAGTTCAGCAGCCCACATTTTGTTCCCTGCAAACCCTTTTCTTTATTTGGAAAGGCTCCTGCTCTTGTCACAATTTCTCTTTGCCAGGACAGCATGTTGTGCTTCACTTGTTATTACACTCTAGTTGCCTCATTGAGACCTCAACCACCACATCAATTCCAAGGTATTAACAGCTTCAGAGTTCTCCGCATCCATCCAACTCAGTTGCCCTGCTGCTGGAGGTTGGGTCATACTATCCCCTTGTGGATATGAGACAGGATGCCCAATTGGGGTACACATTAAGGTGAAGTTCCAAACAAGCTGGTACTGTTCCCCTTCTTTCAATGATGGTCCTGGCTGGATATGGTACAAGGGGCAGGTGGTTGTAGCTAGAGCTGCTCCCTTAGACAGAAGACAAGCATTTTCAGCTTTCTTGTAAGTGGAAAACAACAGTGATGCTGGGTGAGAATTATGGCCTAAGCATCTTGTTGCAGAGGAAGGTTTGCACTTAGTGGTGAGTTCATTGTCCAGCCAGATGGATAAGGAAGCCCAGACACAGTTTCTAGATGTAGATGCCACACCATGACCTTAGAACACCCTGGAGGCCGACCTTCCATTTGGCTTTCATCTGCTACCAGTTGTTCTATGAATGTTGTCTCCTGCACCCACACAAAGCCCGTCAATCAAAAAAACCACCACTGAAGAACATTCAACCATGGCCTGTAGTCTTGAGATCTGGGAACACATCTATGAATTTGCAGAGAAATCCCCATGATAATTTGAAGGGAACACAACAATGATTGCAGACATAACCTTATGAGAGTCACCCACAAATTGTCAGACCATCACCTCTATCACCAATAGCAGTGATGAGCTGCCATGAATACCCACTGACTTCATCAGCTCCTGAGGGTAGGAGTAGATTAGTATATAATAATCTGGCCAAAAATCTGGACGACCCATTATACAACATCTGTGCCCTGAGTCTTTGTTACATTTCCAGAAGAAAAAGGAAAGATATGATCAAGATTTTCACTAGCACACAAGAGACACAGCTAATTTTAAAAGTCAGTAGTATCCTCCTTCAAGCTGCAACATGCTTGCGAGTGTAAGCTTCATTTCATTTTATCTCATCCCTGTAAAAGCAAGCATCTAAGCCAAAAGCAACCAGAGTCCACATAGAGGGTAGTGGTAGGGGCCTTCTGCACCCTGAATATATCCTCTAAGCTCATCATTAGTGGCTACTTTGATGCAGAACATCCACTAAAGCCACTGGAACACATATCTATGAAATTGCAGTGCCGAGAACACTAGATACTATCCCTGACAAAGTGGACATCTGTCTAATTGAGCTCAACTATATACTTCTGCCAACCACTGGTCAGGTAGTTACATATCTAAAAAATTGTAGACAAACCTCCACAACAATTTGAAGGTATGACAATCATTGCAGTCATAACCTTATGAGAATCACTCACAAAGTATCAGACCATCACCTTCATCACAAATAGCAGTGACAAGCAGCCATGACTATCCACTGACTTCATCAGCTCTTGAGGGTGGGATTAGTATATAACAATCTGCCCAAAGCTGGAATCCTCAGTCTCTGTTGCATCAGAAGCAACAATAAGACTGAGTCATGATACTGGTTAGCAACCACGAGACAAAGGTATTACACTGGAAAAGGTTGATTGCTGAGACTTGTCTTCAAACAAAGGGAACAACAAGTTCCCTATCCCTTATATTCTATCCGCTCCTCATGTGCTTTCATACTGCTAACTTTTGTAATGAAGTGTTTTTGGTTAAATGGCTGCAGACTGTTGAAAATTGCAACCCTGAAAAATAACCTCACCAGTTTAATATAGCAACCTATCCAAGTGAGTTTTAGTTGTCATCCAATCTGTAGCTTGGGGAACTTTAATTTCAGAAGAACCACTGGAAATATTGTGAAGTGAAATGAGGGAAAACTCTACATTGTAACCCTAATTGTAGCTAGCAAGCACACACAGGAATTGGTTGAAGTAATTGAGGAGCAGGAAGAGACCTGAAACCCTTCTTTGACCGTATCAAGCTGTCGAATGGGATCCAGAGATGGTCGGTGCCATCTGTCAGGGTCCCAAAGAATGGTACTGTTGAAGGCAAAGCCTGACATATCAACATGAAACCTCCTCAGCCTCTTGCTCTTTTCATTTGTGTGCCAACCTATGACTTTCTCACCATCACACACCGGCCCCTCCAGTACAGTCCTTGACTTACTGTGTGCCAGCATCCCTACCAGCCATGTGCCAAATCGCCTGTGAAAGAAGATAACTCTCATGAGCTTCAAGAAATCTCCATACTCATGATTAAGAAAGCAAATAAAGGTTAAAGCTTCTCCTTTTTAAGTCAAAGAAAGACTTCCAGATAAGGACTTAATGGAACTGAGAGAAAGAACAACACAAAAAGGGACAAAACTAGAACCAAAACAAAAAATTACACACATGTGCTGTATGAACAACAGTGACAGTCTTTCATTTGCTCATGGACCATGAACAGTAACATGTATGATGGTGACTGTGAAAGAAGACAACAAAAAAGTGTTGAGCTGTGCACTCAGTGACCTGAAAACTGTGAATGGAACTGACCTAAATTAAGAAACACCTGGCTTAAATGCTTGCAACCATACCACATACATCTTCATATGGAACCTGGAAAACATTAAAAGAGCCAAAAGATATTGGTTGTACCTGATTTGCCGGAGCTCCTCAAAGAGCTCCAGAGTATACACATTGTCATCATCAGCAAAGTAGACAATGCCATCAAGCTGGTGCTGCTCAATGTGAGCCAATGCAACATTTCGTTGATGGATCCCACGGTCCTTTATATTTGTGAGATTTTTCTCACATACAAGATGCCGGTACATGATCCCTGTTTGTCGCAAGAGAGATGCTGTCTCTAGAGACTGTGCCCCCATCTCTACCACAATCCAGAGGAAGGGTGGAGGGACAAGCTTCAGCGTGTGTGCCAGTCTCGTCAAATAATATGCCTGAAATGCTCTGTTGTATGTTGGTGTTACAACTATCAGAAGCTTGTGGGGTTCCAAGACCTTAGTGACTCCGTACTGAAGACCTGAGGCCAATTTACAGACGTTATTAATGTGTGAATCTAACTGTGGGAAGTAACATCCATGCTGTCCAGCAGGGCACAGCAGCTCTCTTTCACAAAAAACCTTTTTCCTGGATCCAGATTGGCCACGATCACTTGCTCAGGCTGCTCAATGAAACAGCAAACATATAGATACTACAAATCAGGAATCAGGCCTAATTGAGAAGTATTCGTTGAGAAGGTCAGTCAATTCCACAGCAAGGCAGATTCGAATTGAGCTTTTGAGCCTAAACCAAGATCCATCCACTGTCATTGTCAAGTCTTCATGAGTGTGTGCCTGAAGAGCTTGCACAGAAGAAGGGAAGTAAGCTTGTTCTTCTACCAAACTTCATATTGCCATAGATCTCCCTCCGAACATAATTCCAACATCAGACCCTAAAATCCTCAAGTCCTAACAATGACCTAGGAATCTTCCAGACACGCAAAAGCAGCGAGAAAGAAACAACAGACAGAAAAAGAACCTGGATCGAGCATGATTGACGATAGATTAGCAATAGCATCGACCCCAACAAGCTCCCTGGACTTGGTACCAATTCCACTCGTCTCCTCCAACGCATTCGCCACTTCCCCGGAGCTTGCCACATTCTCGACTTTGATACCTTCGATAAAATCAGAAGAAGCAAGATCTTGCCCCGACTTTGCAGTGTCAGAAGAAGAAGAAGAAGAAGAAGTCCAGTTGTCGGGTGTCAAGAGCCCTAGTAACACGCCTACTATGAAACACATCCCGAGCACAATAGGGAACCTTTTCCAAGGACTTCGCCGCGATGACGACTTCCCAGACCTATCTGCCATCCCTTGGCTACTATTATTAATCCCTAATCTGAGCAACGAAGGAGGAAACAACGCAAAACCTTGCGAAACCACAGCAGACACAGGAGATAAAACAACACAACTCTGCTGATGCTGCTGCTGCTGCTGTTGTTGCTGCTGCTGCAGAGGACTCACTCGGATTGCACAAGAGGAAGCACACGGAACTATAAATCCTTCTTGCTCAAACTTCGTGGAAGACAAAGTCCTTCTAAGTGCAGCCATGAGAAATGGTTATATATTTTTGCATCAGGAAAAATTAGAACAAGCCGTAGTATTATCCATCTCCGAGAATCTCCTCTTTCTTCGCCTCCATTTCCTCCTCTTCCTTCCCATTGCTACAGCCGTTCCTGCCCGCATCTGCAAGCATTCCTCCCCCCGGGCGCGCTCGTTCCTCCAACAACACGTTCGTCAATCCTTTCTCCCAATAAAGCTTACGTTCTGTGAGCTGGCTCTCTCCCAAGACACCGAATCCTTTTTGCGGGACAGACGAGGAGAAGGAAGAAGGTCATCAGGAGGACCCCGCAAAATTATCACCGTCCCTAAAGCTATTTTTACTATTTTACCACCTTGTGAAAAACCATTTTGTACCATGGTACCAATGACCAACCTTGGGTGAACCAGCACCCAGGTTGGTCAACCATAGCATTGTACAAATCCCAAAATTCATTTAAATTATTTTTAAATATTACAGATATCCCATGTCAAGACTAAATCAGGGTCTTTAAATTCAAATCTAACATTTTTTGAGTTTTTCCAATCTTTTAGTCCTTGAGGTGTTATATTGTATTTGTAATTAGTCTTTGAATCTTATGAGAATCCAATTTTGTTTTATGCAAAATAATTGTGCATGATGTAGTGTGAAATGTTTTTGTGATCATTGCAAAAGATATGAAATTTCATATTCATGAGAGTAAATTCATGTTTTTTCACCTTTCGTTCTATAGTTTTCGTGCTAGCGAGTCAACAATGTGTTATTATTCAATGGTGTTTGCATGTTCGCAAACATTGGAATTGTTGAACACACATTCAAATTAATTTGATATAATGGGTTTTTTTTTTTGTAGGGTTGCAACAAAATTACAATTCAAGTGAAGGATGATCTTTTATCATAATCAATTCTTAACAAACATGTTTTTTCTTCTAGTTATAGAGGTCTTTAGATGTTCACACTAGTAAGCGAACAGGTTCTTTTATCAATGTGCCAACATGACATGAAGAGCAAAAAGCGCTGAAAATCCTCCTTTCTCAATTTTGCTCACATTTTATAAGCAAAGGACATGAGTGATGTTGTAGTGTGCCCATGTGATCTCTATTTTGAGACATGTTATTGCGGTAGGTGAGAGTTCTTTCAAGGGGGTCCTCCCCTTTCATTATTTGATATGCTTCTCACGAAAAGAGGGGGTTCGAGAACTTGAGTGTTCCTTGATGGTTTGCCCTCATTTGATGGTTCTTTTGTCTTCTTGGATGGGTCCTTGCTTTATATTCCTTGTATTCCCCCTCTTTTTTGGGGTGCTTTGATTCATTTATGATTGGGAGGGTTTCGTCATCATTTTTTGGGCTTAATATAGGCTTAATATGGTCACTAAGAGGCCTCACTCAAAAAGGTACCTCAAGGTACCAACATGAGTGCTGGTTCACCCTGGCCAGCCAGGCTGAACAAGCACCCACACTAGTAACTCCACCTTCTTGAGCGAGGTCTCTTATAGTGACCAAATTAAACCCAAGAAATGTTATATTTGGACTCAAAGACCAGGATTCAGTCTTATCGTTGAATATTTATAATATTTAGATGCAATGTAAAAGAATTTTGCAATTTTTATCAATGTTTTTTAATTCTTGATTTCAAAAGGGACCTTTTGGTCTGGGTTTTTTTTAAATAAAATAAAAATGAAATCTTCCATTTGATCTTTAGATCAGTTCTTCACATTTTAAAAACCTCTAGTTCCAATCATTTTCACAATTATTATTTTAGACTTGGTCTAGTTTAAGACCATTTTTTATTCCATTTATCGTCTACGCACAATTAAAGAATTAAATTTTTTTGTGTCATGTGAGTTTGTTCAACTAATGCACATAATTCAAAATAAAAAATATTTTATTAATTATGTAAAACCAATCAAATGCAATAATTTGCTTAAACTCATGGGTCAAAGTTATACATTTTTTAATAAAATTGTATTTATCCACCTAACAAACTTGAACTTGGTTTTAAAAAAGACAACACTTTGGTTTTGTAACCAGAATCAGAACTTGAATTTTTGAAAAAAATAATTGTGAGGAAAATCTGGTCTGAAGCCAATTAATGGAACTGATCGAGGGTTAATCTACAGTTAACCATCGATTTCAGACCAAGTTAATCGAAACTTGAACCAAAACCGAGTCTGATTCCAAAACCAGAATGGAAACCTAATTTTTTTTTCAAGAAGCCAAACCAGAACTGGAACCTGAGGTTCCATTTTTGTGTGGAACTGGAACCAGAGGTTCTTCATGAAAGGCAAGAGCTGCCCAACACTAGTTTTTACCATGGTACTAATGCTGGTTCTCGTTCACCCAAGGCATCATGGCCAACGTTAATTTACACCTACTAAATGCACACTAAGTCCTTTTTACCATCCCCAAGCAATTTTACTATTCACCACATGGTAAATTAAAGCATTCATCATCAACAAACAATGTTTTACCCCTACTAAAATGCACTTCACGACCTTTTACCATCCGTAAGCTATTTTAGAACTATGCATTACATGTTATTATTTTTTTAACCTACTGAAACCCAAATGTGGAAATCTGTGAATTTTATTAAAATATTTTTCGAATTCTGGCTATTGAAAATCCCAAAATTACTTCATTTCCACTTTTCTATTCTAATTTCTCTTTTTGGAAAGATTTCGCCAGTAAACAAAAAAAGGCTGTTTATCACAGTCTCAAAGCTATTTTACTATTAACCATGTGGTTACTATTCACCTATATTTTACCCTATTAAAATGCACTACAAGTCCTTTATCAGGACAGATGAGGAGGAGGACCCCTCAAATTATTACCGTCCCTAAGCTATTTTACTACTACCAGAGTAAAACATTTGTCATCATCAACATTTTACCCTTGTTAAGTACACCAAGACGATTAGGAGGAGGAAGCGGCCCCACAGATTATTACCGTCCCTAAGCTCATTTACTAGTGCCACGTAACAGAACATTCATCATCGTCAACATTTGACCCCTGCTGAATGCACCACGATAGAAGGAGGACCTCCACAAATTATTACCGGCCCTAAGAAAATTTACTATTTACTGCATAGTGAAACAACAAAAACACCGTCAACAATTCACCCCTACCAAACGCACCACAAAAGTCTTTTTAGGGAGACGATCCCACAATTATTGCCGTCCCTAAGCTATTTACTATTTTCCCACAGAGTAAAACAATCAATCATCACCCAAGATTTTACCCCCACTAAAAAAAAAGTAAAGTTGCACCTCCATAGTGTATAGATCCTACAGAATCAAATTTGTCATCCAGTAGAAATCTATGATTTTTTTTTAAAAATTCTAAATATATGTGAATGTAGGAAATCTAGGAATTTTTTTAATATTCCCCGAATAAGTTGGACTAATAGGAAATCTAGGAATTTTTTGAATAGTTCCTGAATAAATTTTTGAATAATAGGAACTCTAGGATATTTTTTTAATACTTTTCTGTAAGGCCCCTGCTAGGGGCTGTACATGACCTTACAGGTTTTGTAAGGTTCCTGCTAGGCTGTACATGACCTTACATGTTTTGTAAGGTCCTCTCCAGACGGTGATTCAAAATCTGACAGGTTTCTGTGAGTAGAAAAGGGCTTATCTTTGACCATTCTCAGTAGTAGGGTAACGCCCAAGGAGTAGGGTTGTGACCCAACATAAAGCACTGGCAGAATTTTATTGGCCTTGCCTACTACCAAGGCAATTAGGATATTGTGTTTAGATTCATTATAGAGTATAATAGCTTAAGGGATTTTGGCCCCTAGGTAATCAAATAATAGGTCTATTTTTATATGAGGATTTTTGAAAGATGATCTTTTGGCTTGTGTTGAAACTTGAGATTAGTTATAAAGTTATAATATCTTGAAGGATTTTTTGGTTTCTTTTGGAGTATTTTTTGAAGATTATATTTTTGCATGGTGAAATATTTTGAGTTTCCATAATTCTAATTCTTTTGCCTTAAGATAGTTTTTAATGTAAATGGCAAGGCCGTAGTGTGACACACCCCTTGTTTATTTTTCAATTTTTTTCCCATGATACTTGGTTGGCATTATTATGAGAGAAAATAGATGGAGGATGTTTCCAAATCAAAACACCTACCCTTTTTGTAGAGGAAAAACCTCACTTGATAATAGAGAAATTTACAAAGTGACCTTGGCTTTGGGCCCTCCTTTCACCCCTTGCCCCCTATTTCAATCTCAAACCTTGTTATTCCTAGTTAAGTTTTTTTTATTGAATAAAGGATGAAACTCAATTCCACATTATCGAATGCACAAGATTCAAAATAATTAATATCACATTATCTAGTGCATGAGATTCAAAATAATTATGACCACAATAAGCACAACAATAGTGAAAATGTTCAATGAAAAAAAAAAAAAGACAAGGTGAAACTCAAATTACATTATATTACTTTGATTTTCACTCGCCATTTCAAAGCAATATATTTTTTTAATTAAAAAAATCTCACCCCACTTGATGACCAAACTCATGGTACTTGTGTTGTGTTCATTTTACAAATATCTCTAATGTCTCCTCCATATACCTTATAAATTTGAGCTTGCATTGTCGTGCACTAGCTAGCAATGACAATCAACTAATTTATTTCTTTCATATATTTTCATAAGGTTTTCAATACTTCATCATTATTTGTGTCAATGTCAAATTTAACTTAAAAAGACACATGTCAATATATTTTTTCATATTCATGTTGACAGATAAAGAAAAAAAAGTGAGGGAGTTATTAATAAAGGTTAATAGGAAAAGGAGGTAGTTATTAAGAATGAAATGAAGTAGTTAGGCTTGAAAATGAGATAGTTATTTTTGAAATTATCTATGGAATGGTCCATGGATGATCATACAAAGGATTTGAAAAAATCTCACATATATTAATTCCAATTACTTGTCACTAGAAATTTTTTGTTGATGATGTACAATATCCCTTCACAACACCTATTGACCTTGGGACAAGAACATCAAGTTTTGAAGGTCCCCAAGATAGGCCCTTTTTATCTTGTGGATAGTTTCAAAGAATCCATTTAGGCTCTTCATTTAGGTCTTAAGAGTTTGTTTGTGTCTCCATTTGGACCAAGTAAGAGTCCATTTAGGTCTCCATTTAGGTTTTGAAAGTCTTAAAGTCCATTTTAAGTTTTAAAATTCCATGTTTTTTCTGGTCTTGATGTTAATTAGACCATGGCAATGATTTTGGGTGGTGATTTTTGTTGCTATTTGTGAATTTGTTTTTGAGAAAAACTTGAAAACGTATGTTTTTAAAGTGCAAAATGGTATTTTTTATACAAATTACTACTTTTGCAAAATAAATAATTTGAAAAAAAAAATCCACTACACCATGGTGATTAAAAACCCTTGTATGTATGTGAAGGGTTATGCATTTAAAGATTTACTGTATAACATGTATTTAATTAATTATGGATTAAACTATTAATTCTAAACTTTTCAAATTTGGTGGTTAGGACCAAGTTTTCTGAACAAAACATTGGAAAAATCTCTTTGATGGATCATTTAGTGAGGCAAAACATTATTAATATCTATTGTTGCATCATATGGTGATCCCCAAATCAAAGTTTCTCTCCAAATTTCCAATTTCCAAATGGTCATTTGTTAATTGTGGACTTTTCAAAAGTTTGGAATTAACTAAATACATGATATATGATATTACTTATGATATTATGCCAATAAATAGATATGAAAAACAATTATCAACCTCCCATGTTGTAGGTTTTCAAAAAAAAAACTTGGGCTCGAGGTTGCTACACATTATTAGTGACAAATTTCCTTCTTATTATGTTCCCATATGATTATCAATAATTCATCGTTATTTGTATCAATATCAAATTTAATTGCAATTAATATAAATATCATGGACATGAAAAGGGGTGAATGCACACTATGGTGTACACAATTTGTGGAAAATTTGGAACATATATAAAACAACGACACTTAAGATTTCAATCACTTTGAATTATTTTAAAGATCACATGTAAATGATTTGGGTTTCAAAATTAAAAGAAATCACAAGAATCATGAATATGAAATTGGGACCTAATTGTACATTTGTGTAAATGTACACCAATAATTTAATAAAGGCTTTTAAAAAAACCCTTATTTGACAATATTTTTTCATTTAAAAAAATCCAAGGTTTCATCTTATTTTTGTCAAATGATTATTAAAAAAATTAGCCCAAGTAAATCTTCAATTGAAAAACATTTTTCAACCAAAAAAATTCATAATCATCAACATTATTGTACCATAATGTACTATTGACCATTTTAAAATCATCTAATTCAAACACCACGGCTTTAAGAAAAAATAAAAACTCTGATGGAAAAAATTATTTTTTATAGTTTTTTTTACATTTGTGTAAAACTTCATAAAATTTATCATTAAATGTAGTTTACTTCTTAATCCTTTTGTTGGAATTGCAAAAATGTGACAAGGCTTTTCAAATATATAATATTTTATTGGATTATTATATCATTCGTATATGCATAATGTTAAATAAGGACATAAACCATTATCTATTACAAAATTTTAGTGAAAATTATTTTCCAAATTTCCACCATGACGCACAAAACTTGAAGATGGGTATTAAAAGTTGTCAAATTGTTCAATAGTTTTTATGTACACTATAACATAATAATATAACCAAATTCCCTTTGACCATGTTAGTTATTTGTCCCAAATTTTCAAAGTTTGTTGGGTAGTTATAGAAGAACTTCAAATTATGAATTTGTAGTTAATTGTTCGTTTCTTGGAATTTTTTCTTAATGTGATCACTCTTGACACTAATGTTAACTAAATCTTCTAGAACATGTGGCTGTCTTTAAACATGATGAACAATGTGCTCAATGAAAATATTGATTTGCCTTAGACATTTTGAGTGAGTACCAAGTGTTAAAATTTTAATAATAGCAAGAATTTGGGGTTGTTGAAAGGTAATTGGTTATTCTACAAAGGTTCTCGGTGATACATGTTTTGTAGTGGATTCTTTAATTTTTGTAAACTCAATGTAATCTTACCAAAAAAAAAAATTACCATTAGATTTTAGGTACATGTTCTTCATTCAACTTAGTTTTTCTTTCATTAATAAGTTGAGTGTCTTATGGTTATACTATTCTTGAAAATGTTTGAATAATTCTTTCTAATTTTCTTCCTTCTCCTTTAGTTCAATAATCAAGATTGATGTGTGAATTTGTGCCCTTTCTTGGGTGATGAATGTATTGATTCATGACTTATCCAATCCTTAAATGTTGATGGTTTAATGCATTTTTTCAATTGATGAAAGTGTTGTAAAGGCAACAATGAAACATTAATAGATCATACATATCTTTATTCATTTAATAATTATTCTTGATTTATAACTAATAATGAAACAAGGGTGCAATCACAATAACACGTACCATAGCATGTGTATTGCTTGCTTGATTTTTTCATGTTTTAAAGTTGTAATTTAATTTCATGTTGAAATTGTAAGATTTGTTTATATAGATGTATTTTTAATATATCATGGGAATGTATGAATTAATTTGAAATTAATCCAATGAGTAAAAAATTAACAAAAACATTCATTAAACACTATAACACTTGTTTTTAAGCAGTGAAAGGACTTGTTAATGGATTTGAATTTTTTTGAAAATGACATTTTTTGCCAAATTTGTAACTTAAACCTTAATAAAATAGTATGAAACATTTTTAAAAAAATTTAAAACAAATTTTCAAGAATATTTGAGAAATATTTCCCAAAAAGTAGTCACAAAAGTAGTCAAACAGAAGGTGGGTGTGGTTCATGTTATCCCATTTGCAGCACAAGTCATTCATCCATTACATGTTTGAACTTAATTGATTATAATGTAATTTAAAACCTTGGTGATGTTTTTGGTGGGCTTTGTAAAAATGAGAAACTGTTTCTGCAATAGAATGTCAATAACTAGTCTTGAATAATAGGTTATTACTTTCCTATTGTTGGATGTTAGCTCGGTTGTAATTTTTTTCTTGATGTTTTGTCCATTGGTTTAATTCCACTTACATTTGACTCAATAGAATAACACATTATTTCAACTTCTAGTCCCTATTTGTTAAATCAAAAGTTATAACCATTTGATTACCAAAATAAGCTAACTTTTTCCATTGGTAAACAATTTATAAAATGGTGGCAAATTGTAGATCATGGAACTCCTCGTTCATCCACTATTAACCTAAGGTTAGTCTCACCTTAACCTAGATGTTAATTTAATTAAAGGGGCAATTTGATAAATGTTTTTACTAGTAATAGTTTTCATTACTATCTCCCTTGTGAGGTGTGTCCACTAATTACTCAACATTTAGGTTGGTAAGTGGAAAGTGGTTGGGAGGTGACGCTCACTAATTACTCAACATTTAGGTTGGTAGGTGAAAAATCAACCATAACTGTTTTGAAGGTGGGTTAGTCATTTACCTAGTAGGTAGGAAGAATTTTAGGAAGGGAAAGGTTCTAACTAGATTAGTCAAAGTTTTTAAATGGCCTTTGAGGGAATTGGTCTTTAGGGTTTAAGTGACCCTTGGGGGAAGGGGTGAACAAGGTTGCCCCTACCCTCCAATGTGGGGGATTTATTTTTTTTGTTTTTTTTTCCATAATCTTTAAGGGTTTTTTTTTTTTTTCCTTGTCCCTTTTCTTTTGTTTCTAATTTTTTCCCTTGTCTCTTTTCCCCTCCCTCCCTTTCTTCTTCTTTGATAACTTTCTTCCTTTCTCTCTAGTGGCAAACTTTCTAATTTACCCACCTTGTTTTTTTTTTAAAAAAAAATTTCCCTTCCCTAATTTTATTTTATTTATTTTTTTTTTAATTCTTATTTTGTGTGTTGATGGAGAATATGGGGAAGACAAGGCAATATGCTTCTCCACTATGGCAATAAAGAAGGTGCACATATTTTTTGGGATCCTTTTGTCTAATTTGTTCTATCTTTTCATTTTTGATAGGATGGTAGATGCATGATATAAATGGTAGGAGCATGGGATAGACAGTAGGAAACTTAGATAGACCGTAGGAAAGCCCAAGGAGAATCATATACCTTCAAAAGTATTAGGTTTAAAGATGTTTTAGTTATTTTAGAGAGGGTAATGATCTATTGCCATATGGTGATATTTCTACTACAAGCCATAATTATTGTCACTTCATTCATATGCAATTTTTTTCTTTTGGTTGTCATTCTGTCTTTGTACTAATTGTTGTTTTTTTCCACATATTACCAAGGGGTAATAATAATGGTAAGGTGGAGTATTGTCCAGTGAACAATTTCTATTAATTTCACATAGAGTTTTGTTATTCTTATGTGAATAGTTGTAGTAGGATAAGTTAGGAGGTCAACCAGGTGTTTAAGAATGATTGAACTTCCTTTCTCCCGTATTATTATCACTTTAAAGGTAATTATTGGGGTTTAACAAAGGGCCTATTTAAATGAGTAGGTAAACAAAAGACCTAGTCATTACTAATCACTCATATTCTTTACCTATTTATTTATGATATTTATATATTTATTGTTAAAACATATATTTCAAGAGAAAATTATCTAGACTTGGCAAAACTAAGGACTAATCAATAACAAAATTTCATTGATGGAACAAGACATGATATGAATTTAAATTTAAGATTAAAATGTAATATATAATACACAACTTGTGTTGATGAGATTGAAAGGTGTTGTCTTTAAAATCTTTACTTATAACTTGAAACTTTTACTTAAAACCTTCCCAAGGTTCATTAACCTTTTATAAAGTTTTTCCAATTGAACATTCTAAGAACTTTTGCCAACTAAAATTTTAAAACAATTATATTGACGAAAACTTGTAAAAGCTTTCATCAATTGAATCTTCTAAAAAATAATTTAAACATTTTTTATAGATCTTTCCTAAAAACTTCCCATATATATTTTTGTCCATGACAATTTCCTAGGAATTGTGAAGGGGGAGTAAGAGGATTTAGGATATAAGTTATTCACACTTGAATTATAACATGTTGCAATCGATGGTGCACTAGTGGGTGCTAGGTCACATAATCTATCAATGAATGCTTTTGATTATGCACAGAATTGGTGCCATTGAGAATATCATTTAAATTACAATTATTAGAGTAAAAATGATTTTTACTTGATTTCAAGTTTGGTTTATATGTTTGTCACCCGTCTGATGATTCATAGTCTCCACATATCCACTTGCCGAGTAATTGCATTCGTGTTTCCATGGGTGTGACTTTGATAATTCCAATAATGTTAGGCACCAATCTAGTAGCACACAACGAGAATGACCACACACCCTTTCAAACAAGTTTTTAGCATTAATATACTACGAATGTGCTCACATTAGAAAACATTAGAAACACACAAAATCTTGGGTTAAGTCCATTACTATCAACCCACAATTGCTCACATTACAAAACATTAGAAACACACAAAATCTTGGGTTAAGTCCATTACTATCAACCCACAATTATTCGTATCCTATCTCCAATTGTTTGATCACCTATAATTTTGAAAGGGTTCTCACCTGCTACTGATATGCTCATGTCACCTACAAGGATTAGACATTACAAATCCCAATGTTTTATTTGGTGATGAGAAGTTCTAACTTCTAACACTTGGTACCAATGATTGTTGGATCCATCTTGGTAGGCCTTTCAAGCCCTCCCTCTCATAAATTGGAAGAAAATAGTTGAGTTGGGGTGCCTAAAGAAAAAAATAGGTGCTCCAAGTTCATGCCATGCCCTACTAGAAAAACAACCAACAACAAAATGAAGACTATATGTAATGAAAGGCTTCTCCATCTAGTAATACAAGAATCCAAGCCTAGAAAATCTTTGGGAAGGTATACCAGAGAAAAAGGGTTTGTAAATAGCAAGGGGTGGCAATAGGGAGTGGAGAGGAAGTCTTTCAGATAGGATCAGAGAGAGAGATGGAGGACATAAGATGAGTCAATTGGCATGCTGTTGTAATCAAGTATTTGGTGTAAGAACAAAATAGTAAGTCTACATTACAAATCTCCACACATCAAAATATTTGGTATAGGAGAAGGGTCAATCTTTAGACACTTCCAGGATTTGAGATGCTTGACCCCAGGCCAATAGGCCAAGTCACAGAAACTGAAAACTCTGGAGGGGTCTAAGATAGACTTTCTCCTACTTAGAATCCTGTCACATTTTGATTTTAGCCTGTCAGGGACTGCAAGGCCCTTGACAGCCTAGTGGGGATTCTTACACATGGAAAAAGGTCCATATACACTAAGCGATATAGGACAGAATTTTAAGGATGGTCAAATCTGAATTCACATGGCTTTGATGCAGAGAGCCTACAAACCTGACAAGATATACAACAGCTAGTGTAACACTCTACTTCCTATTTCTCATAATCTCTGCAATGCTCATTCTTACAGCCATCTAGCTTGAATTACAGAAAACCCAAATCACATACATTGGTTGACAGTCAAATCATGAGGCTTGGACATCACTTCACAAATTCAGGTGTTGGATGTGTCTCCCACTGATCAGATGCCACAATCTAAGGACATTTGGGCACAACACAATGGCTTTGATCACTCCTATTCAGACAACTTTCTTCAGGAAGCACTTGGTACTCCATAGATCAAGAATAAAACAAATGAATTTGGAAAACCATGCAAGTTTCCTTGCATACTAAGACCTCAACATCTATGCAAGAATTTCATGATCAACCAAAAATTTAGAATGATGAAGGACCAAGACACTGGTCACAGCTGACTGACTAAAATACATAACCAAACCCAGCAAGTTCACGTTCTACTTGTTTCGCATCCTGGAACACAATGCCTACCATCCCCACCTCCACTGCAGCTTCCACATTCTTAGACCTGTCCCATCATCACCCAATCTTTGTGATAAATCAAGTCCTGTATTTTGTGTCCTGTGCAAAGCTGGGTGTCCAGTGGGGCACAATTTCCTGGTGAAATTCTCCATATTGCACATAGGAGTTTCAGAATCTGTGCATGCCTAGTTTGGAAGTACGTAGTGCAGCAATTCATCCATATCTTTTGACTGCCAAGGACAAAGTAAGTTTTTTTAGGAAGGCAAGAGACCCTGTAGTTCAAGTTTCAATTTCATAAACCTGTGTGCCTATCCTTCTGCTTACTTCACATGGTTGACAGCTATATTATAGAATGCTCCATGAGATGCAGCTATTATGCTGGGCTTTTAATTGTACATACCGATCATCGATGAAAATGCAATGAGATGGATCAACCTTTAGCTGCCTTGTGGCCTCCAAGTAGACCCTTTTATCTGGTTTTCTCAAACCTGAAAAAAGCACAACTTTAAATGATTTATAAAAAAATTATAACTAGCAACTACAAGAATGAGGATGAAAGTCAGCACTCAAGAACAGCAAAAAACAGGTGCACCAGGTTATATACCCATATTGCACGACACAAATGTCCAAGGCAGGTATTGTGAAAGCTTTAATTTCTCCTCAATCATCATGTACCTGCCATCCACAAATCCAAATAGTAGAACACAATAAAAAGAGAAAACAACAGTTTAACATGACAGATAAAACCAGGAAAGAAAATTCATATTCTCATACTATCTCACCTCAAAGGGATATCCAGATCATGTTTCTGGGTACTTCACAGTTCCACCCTCTTCCTTTAGTTTGCATTTGAGAGATAAATACAGCATTATGAAGACAGATTACAAAGTTCCCCAAATCAAGCGACCACGTAATGGGAGTTTCTGAACATGCACAAGGTGTAGGGAAAGTGGGGAGATAATTGATACCAGGAGGGATAGTTGGAGAAAGCATGCATATTAAAGCCAGCAGACTGCAGACGTGACAAAAGTGGCTCCACTCCTTCTAGATATGAGTAGCCTCTAATCATACAATCCTTTAAACCTGCAGCAGACCCTTCATCTCAATGTCTGGTTATTCTTAAGTTTGAACCACACATGCCTAAATTGCTAATCTGAAAACAACTTTCCTTCAAGGAATAGATCTCAGGTATTTTCAACGTACTAGGTTGGATCAAGCAAGCATGATACATTAATGACCTCACTGAATGTTTCAGTACTTTATGGGCAAGAGCTACAGACCCTCAATGTCAACGTCCCGGCCATCAAGGAAAAAGTTCTTCATCAGTTCCTCCTACGACACAGGATGGCAATCAGCACAGTTTGGTATGCTTTCTCCATCAGCAGAGAAACAAATGACTGAAGCTTGCTGACAAAAGAACCATATCATGAGTAAAGCACTATATTATACCCTAATAAGGATATATGCCTCACAACATCAAAGAAAGACACAGTTCTTCAGCACATCTCAAGTTGTACTGAGCTTCCTCTATCAACCCTAATGCTCATACCTCAGTGACTTGACCTGATTCAAACTCCATCCAAGCAGTGGGATGCTTCACCACTAGCAACTCTTTCATTGACAAACTGCAGAGCAACTCATAGACACTCTTCAGGGTTTCTCTCTCTGCCTCTCCTGCACAACCCCAAGGAATAAAGATGCCACAAAGATGTCTTGAGAGCTTTTGAAAGCTCTTTGGTGCCAAAACTTGGTACTAGAATTCCTGTTCAAAACTGCATACCTAGTTTGTCAATTTGCATTCCTCAAATGGAAGAAAACAAAGTGAGAGGGGAGATTGGAACCTACCCAAAGAAAGCAGGAATTTCTTCAAAGAAGGGGTCACGTACAATAGTGCCCATGACATCAAATAACAGCACTGGAGGTGCTTTTGCATTAGGCAACAACAACGTGGTGTCTGTGCTCAACACCTCCATCCTCCCTGCTCCTTTCAAACAAACCCTTGTTGTAAACCGGGTTACATCTAACAATCTCTTCGATGATGGAGCACATCTACTACTAGAATTCTTCGGAAGTCTGCAAATGTGACAAGCCCAATTACCGACGACAACAGGACTTCTCCGAGGCAAACACAACAACATCCCCCCCCTCCCCCAGGAAACTCAAAAACCACAGCAAACAAAAGAGAAGAAATCAATGAACTTGAGAGTTGTTTTACAAACTAACCAGCTCACAAAACAACGAGCTCAAAGTTTTTCTGCTTTCGACATACACACAAAAAAACTGAAAATCCCCAAACCCTATATCTCTCTGCATCAAGATCTCATCATTCAAAAGAAATCCTTGGAAAGAAAAGTGTCGTCTAAGATCCTCTGTGGTACAAGCACTGTATCATCGATGAAAGAAGGATCCCATCATCATCATCGTCATCATCATCTTGCCGAGTCTCTAGACCCGAGAGTATGCACACCCTGTGCACTAAATGAGAACAAATGGGTGCCTAGTTTTTGTTTTTGTATGAGATTTCTCTCTCTCAATTCTGCCAAGTTTGTTTTGCTCCTGTACATCCCTGATATTTCTGGTTGGGGATTTTCCAGAAAAGCAAGCTGCAAATGGGGATGGGAGGCTGACATGGGTGGTGTAGATTCTTCGTTTTTCTCTGCTACCTAGGAATTGTCATAGTTGCATGCACAACAGCAATCAGATGCAAAAGGGGGATTCACTGCAACAATAACACCTGCACTTCTTCTGATCTCAAAACTGCACGTTTCTCATGGATATGAAGAAAAACAAAGAGAATGCGAAGATGTAAAAGAGATTGGACAGTCTGCTCTCCCCATGCAAAAAAGAAAAAGAAAAAAGATTTAAGGTGTGCTCCAAAGTTTCTTCCTGGGCAAAGCTCCCGCTTTCTGTCCACAACGTTATAGAACAAAGTTCCAACACATCTCGTTCCGAGCTCTTCCCGAGAGAGAGAGAGAGAGAAAGAGAGAGCATAAACCCTCTTCTGCTAGATGCATATCAGATGAGCGATTTTCCTCGATAAATGAGAACATGCCACAAGAGGCTCTTTATAGACCGTATAAAACACACAGAGACACAGAGGAACATAAAACACATGGAACTCCAGATCCATCACCGAAGAAAACATTACTGTCATCTACAGTTGTAAAACGAATGCAACAATTGTGCGCAGCGGTGACTGCAAGATATCACCGACTACATGCTAAACTGGTAATGAAACAAATTGCGAATGCTCTCGCAAAATCAAGCTTCTAAGAAAAATCTGCACATAAGGAAATAATAATAGCGCAACAACAGCAAGCGCTGTGTGTGAAAAACACACACAACTCGTCGTGTACGATAGATATGTATCAATTTTTCAATTCTTCTTTTGAACTTTCTCTTTGAGCCACCGAAAGCTCGTGGTCGTGCCGCTCATCACCTTCTGCGCGCCGACTGTGACCGCAGCTTTGGTCTTCTCCATGCCGTTGCTTGCTACAGCCTTCACCTTCTTGTTGTATTCTGCCAATTTCTGCTTGTTGTCCTCTTTTTGTTTCTCCCGGTTTTCCTTCCGCGCAACCTCGTCGTTGAATTTGTAGTCCCACTGATCGGCCCAGCCAAGGCCGTTAGACTCTTGCCTTTCGAACGGCGTCACCGAGGCCATGGCCGCAGTAATCCCAAGCCTTCCTTGCTGTTGTCCTTCCTTCTCGAACTATTCTTCAATGTCTGCTATTCAAGTCCTCGATTCCAGAACTAGCTTGTCTCTCTGCACGATGATGTTTTTCCTTCCTCCAAGAACGTCCCGGTAACCGCTTCTTGCTTTTCTAGACTGATCTACAATCGAGTGCTGTGCTGTGTTCCGCTCACAAAAGAAAATCTGCAGGAACCGCAACAACACCTGATGTCATCAAGTTCTCACCGGAAAATATCGCCTTCAAATTACTTGCACAATCCAGAAGCCCGCGCGGCAAAGAGAAAGAACTCCCCCAAAAATAATGTTCTTCGAAAACCGGCCTTTTCGCACCTGTCGAGAAAAAAATGAAAACACCCGGCGAAATTCACAATGAACGAAAAGTTTCAAGAAAAAAGCTTGTTGTCGGCTTGAAGTTGCTCAGGGAAAAACAGGTATTCCGAAGCAGTCTGATACAAGAAATCTTGTAAGCAAAAACTTGTGGGCAAATAAACTAAAATAATTAAAGAAAACCTACTCCCTTACTCCTCAGGTGGAGAGAAAGAAGAGAATGACGAAGCAGATTCAAGTGGCGAACTTGTTTTCGGGCGGCGAGAGGGCAATGATAAAGCTAAACGGTTTGGAGCGTCGACGCGTGCAGAGCAGCGGTAGGGAAGCCGAGAGTTGCGTGATAGGCGCCGCGCGTTGCTTCGTTGGCTTCTTCTCGCTATTCTGTTTTTGGCTTACCTTGACGAAGTGTTTTCGGATACGGCTGCCGAGGCTTCCAAAGGAAACGGCTATTTCTACACTAGGAAGTGGGTCCCCAGCAGCGTATTTTTTGTGGCGAAATTTACTTAGCGACAAAAACGAGAGGGGCGGGGGACTTGACTTGTACAAAGGATTCTGTTTTTGAAAAAAAACCCAAAGTCACCTCATTTTGAGGAAAAAAAAAGCTAAAATCGCCATATTTAGATCATAGGTTCTTGCATCTCGCCAGGGGTTTCAAAAGATTTCTAGCTTTCTCTTGACCTGTAGCCAAATTTGGCTAAGTCCTCTTGTAGATGACGGCCAGTCCACGTAACTCACACAATTGAAAAAAAAAACTTTGGTACCCTGGCAAGAAGTAGGTCCTTCTGCAGAAGATAAAGGCCTTTACTGAGGGGCTTTATCCTTGTTAGGATCACCGGGAGCCCAGGATGGAGCTCAAGGTCTGTCTGAAAGAGTTCTGACATTGGCCTATGGCTCTGCTGTCAAGGCCTTCCGTGTAGGATCAAGCCCTCAGTTGAGGGTATTACTGAAATAGGGGCCTGTGAAAGGTGGTAGTCAAGCGCACGCCTGATTTCAGCAATGCCTACAACCAAGGGCTTTTACATGCCGTCAAGAACCTCCAAAAATGATAGGCGGATTTTACAGCCACGAAACCAAAATTGTAAGAACGCCTCAAAAATCATAAAGCCTGCTCCAAATTTTTTTAACATGGGCTTCCAGCAGAAAAATCTCTGTCCAAATACATTAGCAATTTTTTGGCGGATCCTTCCAATAGTTAGGTATTGGCCATTTGGAGGACATGGTGGAGTGGAGGGTTGGCCATGAGTTTCATACATAGACCACAAGGCACACAAAGGGTGAGGGTTCTTACACCTGCTCCTTAAGAATGGGAGGGGTGTAAGATCTCTAGGTTTATACATTTCGATGATGGCTGCTCCTCTTGGGATCTTACTTAGTGAGATACATCTTATGCCTAATTAGGTGTAATAAGATCCCTCTCACTCTTAAGGAGTAGGAGTATGAACCCTTCCTTTTCCCTAGGAGGGAAATTCACAGATATAAATAATAAGGTGACCTCAAAATACAAAAATACACTCAGGAAATTTCTGAGAGTGCTCTACTTGTTTGCTTATTGGCCACTTGGAGGATTTGGCCCAAGTGGAGTGGAGTGGAGTGGAGTGGAGGGTGGCCATGAGTTAGGATTTGACCAATGGGGGAAACATTACCTGACGTACTCCGGAAATATTCTGGCCACATATAGATAGTCCAAGAAACTCAAATTTTCTGGAAAGTCAAGGACTCTGTGCGCTGTAATAACTTTGGATGCGTGTTGTGAGGCGCAGTTTGTTATATGCCATGTGCTTCAAACACAAAGAAAGAAAGACTTCATATGTTCTCGATTCTTCTAGACGCCCTTCCATCTGAACTCATAATACTTTTTCTTCTTTACATTGCTTGGAAGTTGGGGTTGACATAATGTGTAGAGCAGGGGTTTTTTTATAATTATAAAAAAAGGTGAGATTTCAACAATTTGGGGAATTTGTTATTGGGAAAACAACGAGAAAAAAGTGTTGTTGTATTTTTTTTCAGATTTTTCTTCTTTTTAAAATCACTAGATTTTTTGTTATTAAGTTCCAATAAGGTAGCAAACAATATAAAAAAGATGCTTAATTATTTTTTAACTTTCATTTAAGAAAATTTGTAGCCAGATTTTCTTTGATCATCCATACACTTCAGCTACTGTAGAAAATTGGGGAAAACAAAGCACCAGTGTAGGGCTTGGGCTAGGACATTTTGGGTCATGCACATGAAGCACATGAAGCCCAGCACCAGTGATGTGGCGGGGAGACTGGGTCTGGTTGCACAGCCAAAGAGGCTATGCTTAAAATCATTAAGGATACAACAGAGCACAACCCCTGTGTACACAAGGCTATGCTCTTCAGATCTAAGCCACGGTCTAACTACCTGAACAACTGTAGTCAAGATACAGAATCTTAAATCTTGCCAATCTATCTACTTACCACCCTACCTGCATCTAGGGTAGACTGGCCCATCACCAATCGACTGCCTACGACTGAACATCTATTTAGTGTGTTTTAGGGCTGGCGTTTGTTCTGGTATGTGTTGGTATCTGTTCAAATGGTCACCCATGATCGAACATTTGACTAAAAGTCTTATGTTCTGAAAATTTTTAAATTCTTAATGTGTTTGGATGATTTACTGTTCAGGAATAAGGGGCATGAATGCTAACTTTAAAATGTGAGCATTTTGGATCACACACATGGTTGCTTACTTATGTGCAATTTTGTGCTTAGTAATGGGCATCCAAGGTAACATTCAAAAACAATGAGGTGCCTGTGAATTTGAGGCTTTATGCACACAAAAATTGAGAAGTTTTAAGAATTTATTCTTCGGTGAACAAAGAACAACAAAGAGACCCCACACAAGAAACAACTCAATTAATACATCTCAAACATTGAATACCATCAAAAACCAAGTAAGTCCATTAAAAATTTTCCCTCCACAATTCATATAATGGATTCCCACAAAACAAGCAAGCAACAAGGCAAGAGCTTATTTCATATGGCTTTACACTCCTAGAATAAAGGTTGTAGTTTAAAACTAAGTATTTCATATGAAGCAAGAAGTTTGTTGTAGAAGTTTGAAAGTTCTTTAAAAAGATTACAAATTGGGATTGATAAGAGATTAGATGGTGAGTTGGTTGCATCTAAGATCAATGAGGTACAAGTGAAGAGAGAAAATAAGATAAAAACAATTATTTCAGCATTTGAAATTAAAGAGGAGGTAAAAACAATGATTCTAACATTTGCAATCAAACTAGAACAAAGTCGAAGAGGATGAAGTAGTGTAAAAAAATGCTAAATTGAATGGCATACCAAATATAATGCAGGAATAATCAGACAAATATCAAACTACATATATTATCATCAAGTTCAACAATCATCAGTCCTAAAAGACTCATCTCATTCTAACAATGCCACTAGTCATAGATTTCCTACTATTCTAGCATGATGTAACTTGAAATATATTCCCACTTACACATCCACAATCGATGTGACATTCACTTGGAAAGATTGTGCTGCATTTTATGAACTAGTTATTTCTTGTGAGGATGTGGAAAGTTATGCCATTGAACACTATCCAGATCTAACATATTTTTTGGAATCTTGGTCTTCATATAAGAAACATAGGTTTATACCTCTTGTAGGATTTAAGTAAACACCACCAAATGTTTGGAGATTGGGACCAAGAGGAGTAGTGCTAAGATGAGTGTACCAATGCAACATGAAGCCCTTGAACAACATACCAAGGGTGCACCACTAACAAATTGCATTCTAACACATCTTAATGTGCCAACGAAGTGGCATAATAGAGTTTTAGGTACCAATTATGAAGACCAAGAAAATTAGCATTTCCAACCTACTATCATGATCAAAAAACAACTAAGTATACATGATTTCCTAACCAAGATGATAACAAGGGTAGGCCTAGTCTTAATTCCAAATGGTGAAACAAGAAAAAAAAATCAAAAACACGACATGTGCAAAATAAAAATCCAACATGATTTCATTGCAAAAATGAAACAAGAACAAAACAAGGTTTTGTTAAAAAAACATACTCAAAATTGGTGTTGAATAGAAGACATTGAAGAAATCATGGAGGGTGAAGGGGGATCATGAATTTTTCCTACAATGATAAACACATGATAAGGCCATCCCAACAAGGAAACATGAAACATAAGATGGATTCTCATAAAAACTAGAAGCTTGAATTTGAAAGTCATGACATTGATCTGTTTTACAATTAGGATTGGACTTAACACTTGATGACCAACTTGTTTAATGGCCTTGTTGTTTTGATATGTTGTTAAAATCGAACTTGGTCTTCGACCTTGAAACTGGGTTGTTTTTTCTAATGTTCATTAGTATTATCCTTGTATTGCCTTTGCGTTTTTTTCAAGGTTAAATATAAGTTGAATTTGAACATCTATTAACCACATGAAACTAGATTCATGATTTTGTTTAGACCTTGAATGTCAAACTTAAAATGTAAACTATGATTTGAAAAGAAAAATGTTTATTGGGTTGATGAATACATTATGTCATTGTAAACAAACTTTACCATGGCCAAAAGTTTTTCTAGTGATAACTTGATGATGATTCCTTAATTGGCCTTGCAAACCAATAGCAAGAAGGTCCTTTTTCAAATTTTCACAAATTTGACAAAAAAAAGTTGGGTCATTAAGAATTACTAACAATGTTTGAAGTAAAAAATGTTTAGGTTTGAGAATGATATCACCTTGTTGTTAATAAATCACATTGCCTTCTTTAGACACAAGGTATGAACAATGGGACAACACATCAAGTTTCCCTTATAAGGTGCCCAAATGTTCATTAAACTTGATGTTAATTCAAAACACAAGTTGTCATGAAATAATATAAGTTTTTACAGTCTAAATAAACAATGATTTCATGTTGAATTCCTTTAAGAAAATGATGCCACTCCTTAAAAGGATCCATGATGGTTAAAAACTTATCATGAATCTTGTAGTTTATTCCCAATATTCTCCCACAAAATTAGATCTTCACGGTCCTTAGAATCCAACACACGTCATTCAACACATAATATATTCCTTTTAACTCATAAACCCAACTTCATAGTATATCATGGGTGTAATCACAATCTAATGAGCTAAAAAGATGTTAGACTATAAAGAAAAATAGTCAAAATAGAATAAATATTTATGTTTTGTATTTAAAACTATGGTAATCATGGCAAGTTATCGTTTTTTCATTCATGCAAATGTCAAAAAATTCATACCAAAAATCCATTTGATGAAATTTTAAGTTTAAGTTTTAATTTAAGACCTTTAAAAATGAACAACAACACTTTAAACAAGAGTCAATTTTGCTAAAGATTATCAAAAGGACTTACATAATAAAACACATTTGATGAGAAAAAAATTAAGAGGGTAAAAAATTATTAACCACATTTTAAAAGCACTCATGCTCTAAAATATGTGGAATTCTAACATTTTAAAAATTCAAAAAACTTTTCAAAATTGATCAAAATTTTTAGAACTTCAAAATTCCTTTGTCACACATAAATGGGGTTAAATTTACATGATGTGTTAAAAAAAATTGTAGTTTATTATACAAGAAAACATAAATTAAAAAAATAAAATTGGTTATGATTTGAAATTATTATTGTTTTTAACTTGACAAAACATTGAATTTACAAGGAATTAGGACGCTTTCAAATTTTCATATTTATTAAAAAATGATGAAGAAAAAAAATGTCATGTACTTGACAAATATAAGCATTTATTATAACAAATTGCAAAAACAATTGTACAAAAATTCATTCATATGAAAAAGTTTTTTGGGGGAAAATATATATATATTCATTTTTTAAAGTAATCATGTTGGCTCATTGTATTTCATTTGCACCTTCATATCCAAATTAGTGCATATCCACAATGTCATATGCACATTTTTTCATGAATATCACAAAACATGTTTTCTTCAATTTCATGGGACCCCACCAAATTTTAGATTTGTCATCATTTTTTTCCAAGCTCCCTTATATGAAATAAGTACATAACAATTACAAAGATTGTGTAGTGGAAGAAGATTCATCTTTATCAAAAACACATCTTGCTAAGCAAAACCAAACCAACATAACATTAAGAATCTCAAGCATGTTAAGGTATCTAACAAAAACATTGCTTGCTCCTTTTATATGTGAGGTTGTTTCCATTACGTCTTCCATCATAACAATTCGACAACATCATTTGCCTCTTCCAATGCATACCAAAACTCAAAAGCTAACAAACATAAATACATCACCAAGATTTTTGTCCCACCAGGCCAACACATGCGCAACATTCCATCACACATAGGTCACACCTTAACTTCAAGCATTAAGTACATCTTATCAACAATTTCAAAACTCCAAAAAATAGAAACTAATGTCAAACACAACATATAAGCTTGTTTCTAAAGAGTTTCCTTCACACAATATTTCATTTCCCATAGTTTCCCCTAAACCTTAACTTCCTTTTTGTCAAACAATAGCCATTCACCAAATTTCACACGACTTCATTTCTAATCATAACCCACGTTCTTTTCACATCCCCTTTTCCTCCTATCTTTCATTTAAAGCATGTGACATTTGTTATCGAATAAATATTATAATTCCAAGGTTGTTTTAATTCAAAGTTGATCGGCCATCTTAAGTACGTATCATACCTAATAGTAGGCAAAACTAAATACAACCACCTAACTCCAACATAGCCATAATCATGACCAATTGTGGTGATGGTACATCATGCTAAAAGAGTTGTTGTCAACTTGTTATCTGCAATAATAGCTTCTTGTGATTCTTTTGTTGTTACCCATTGTTTGTGAAATTCTTGTTTTTTGTTTTTGTTTTTATGTCTTTGTTTTGCAAGTGTTTTTCATCTCGAAAATGAGCTCATTGTATTGACATTGACTTCTTGTTATGTTGACGTGAAATCTAATATCCCATTTCTTTTTAGCGTTAAAGATTTTTTTTGTGTTGTTTTTTTTTGCATATCTTGGTAATTCCTACACCAACAATGGATGATAAGATAGACCATATGATTTTAGCTTGTTGCATTAAGTTGTTGGTTAACTTGATGCAACAAACAATTTTTTGCAACAACACCTATAACAAACTTCAACCTTCTTCAACCTAGATGTCTTAATGACAACAAACAAGTTTCCAGAATCCATGTTATTGCTTATTGTTGTTACTTTTTATGTTTTTAGAAATCCAACTACTTTGAAATGTTGTCATTTGATTTAGGTTTGGGTTGAGCCCATGAACACAACTTAGTTTTCTAGGTTTTGATAAAACAAATGGGGAAAAAAAATTGGATGGACAAAATTAGATTGTTTTCTATGGCAAAAACACAAAAAACCATCATTAAAAAACAAGACAACAAATGGGTGTGGTTTTCTTAATGTGTCTAGTGCCATTGATGGCATTCACATTTCAATTGTTAAACCTATTTCATACATTGAAGACTAATATGATCACAAAACATGTTGGTATAATGTAGTTGCACAAAGTGGTTGTGCATTGCAATATAAGGTTTACAAATTTTTTTGTGAGCTTTTAGAAAGTGTGAATGATTCAAGGGTGTTATACACATTTGCCTTTGTATATAAATGTTTAATACCATGGTTTATTTGATGGCAAAGGGTGACATATTGTTTTGGAATTATTGTATAGCAATAAACACAAAGGAGGTTAGTATGTTGTGGAAAATGTCTTGACATACTTAAAAACTTATGAAATTGTTTATTGAGAACGATTTGAATGTGTCCTTTGTCTATAATGTTTTTACTATGGGTTGTCTATTGCATAATCTACTATGATCTTAAACAAAATTTAACATCCAAAGACTAATGTAGGTTATTAATGTGAAGGTGTAGAATAATCTAAAATTAAATATGGCACATATAATCATTGATGTTGTCAATGAATGAACATTCCAATCTTTTAACGGGTAAGAGAAATTTGAAAATACAATGTGCAAGGACTTGTCCATTTATCTTAGACTTTCACATGATCTACATAATTATACGTCTTTAAAACCTTACATCTTATTACAAAATTTGATTCAAAGTTGAATGAACCTTGCTTTGATACCATGCCCATAGCTTTTGTGAAGCTTGAAATGGCTCTAACATATTCAATTGGGTTTTGTTTAGTGCCTTGTCTTTATATTTAATATAATATAACTATTTTTTTAGCATAAACTCTTGAAGTTCTATTTTTTTCTCCTCAAATACCATGTTGGATTCATGTATATAGTTAATGGACTCCACTAACATTTAGTTATTTGTTTGTGTTGCTTTAACCATTCTTTTATGTGTTGAATAATAGGAGCATTTAACCCTTGTGTTGTTAGTAGTAATTGAATGCATTGTTCATAAGTGTTTTCAAAATTTAATGTTGGAAGTTTGCTTGACATTTGAGGTCAACACATTAATGTTTTGAATGCATTTTTCATAGGTAAACATTGCGGTGTGCATTAAGATTTGCTTTGGGGTCATTCAAGTTTGTTTTGGGATCACTAGGGTTTTCTTTGTAATGTCTATTGGGTTGACACTTGTGGTTTCATTCAAGGCCTTTGTGAATGATGGGAAATGAAGAAGAGATATTGTTCTTTGAAGACTATAGATAGTGTTCACAAATGCCTAATTCTCTTTAATTTGTGACAAATTTTCATGGTATGCATAATCAACATGCTCCTTTTCAAAGCCATTGAGATGAATTGGGTCTTCAACATCAAATCCATTGGGATTGTGGATGTTTTTTACATCTTGCATGAGATTTCAAATGTGAGGAGATTGAAAATAAGCCTTTGTCCCATGAGTTTTATAATCATTTCATAAATAGTTTTGTTGAAAATTTGAAGCAAATGGAAAACAATATTATCTTGTGAGCTCATTGGTTAGTGATCTTCATTTCGCCCAATTTTTAAATTGTAATAAAATATCTTTGAAAATTCATTGAAAATTGACCCCCATTTATTTTTACACATAGGGCCATTCTTTGTGTGTTGAAAAAAAAATTACACTCATGATTTTGGCAAAATATTTTTTCCACTCAGTTACCATTGTTTCAAATTGATCTCCTGGGTCCCTCTTGTTTAAAGTTATAATGTGCCCTTCTTTCTTCACCTTGATAAAGGTCAATATCTCCTCATGCTCCCAATTTGGCTACCTTGGCTTTCTTGAATGGACTTCAATCGACCCATCAAAACTAATCTTTGTAATTTTTTTCTTGCTTTTGTTGATGTTTTTCATTGGACCTTCATCATCAACATTGTTGATAGGTAATGTATCTACATTGTATTGAATAGATGCAAAAAATTGAAAACATGTTTCTTGATTGAATTTAATTGACGCATTTTGATTTGTGTGAAGATTGGTTGTAAGGATGATTATTTGTACACCTTGGTCATTGCAACTTGAAACATTTATTCTGAATATTTCCATGTTTCGTGATTCTTGATCCCCTTCAATGTGATGAAATTTTTTGTGTAGTGTAGTGGCATTGTGTAATGCCATTGTTTTGAAGTCTACATAATATTGTTGTTCTTGTTTCTTGTTGTGCATGTGGCAAAACGATTTTACAACTATAAAACTTCACTACTTTTGATGCAAAGGCATGTTGCAACTTTCTACAAGGTTCATGCTTTTGCAAGCAATGGCAATCAAGTGCAATGCATTTTGTAATGATGCTTATTGTGGGCTGACATGCAGAATGGGTGATGGTTTGTGAGTTGTTGAAACATCGTAGCATTGAGTTATAGGCCTAGTTTTGGACAAGATTCATAACATTACTTTTTACATCCTAATTTAGGAAATTTTAATGATATAAAAATTTGCCTTACCATTGAGTTAACAATGCATGACACATAGGATGCCACTTTAATATTTATCTTACAAAACACTTTAGGTCTGAATTTTCTTTTGTAATTCCAATTCCTAACATCGCTTTAACATCAAGATAACTCTAGGTGTCGTTCATGCTTTAGTTCACTTCGAAGCCCTCACCAGCTCTCAGTGGCCCAATGGTTCATTAACATTATGCTTTCTTGGATAAAAATATCATAATCATTTTCTTCACGGATGAAAATAGGGCATCTAGATTCTGATTATATTTGATGTTGCTTGCTTGAGGCCATAAGTCATTGAAAATAGCCTGGGCACTCACTCATGTTCCCTCATGCCTTGACTATTTTGAGTAATGAGTGGCCTCTTGATGGTTACCTGGTCAAAAGTTTATTTCACACTGAATTGTAGTCACCTTAGTGGTACTACACCCTCTCAACTTTACAACCTTGGGAAGCTCCAATGCAATGTAAGATCTAATGTGGACATTATAGGTATAACATCCTTCCCGCTCTTATGGAATAGCAATGATATTTCTTCTCTTGTCTAGGTGGGGTACGAGGGGTATAAGGTACTCTCCAAATGCACTAGGCAATTTCTCCAAGCGCTTTACATTTCATGGAACTACCTACCACCTAGTTCCCCAGTCACAAAACCAAAAATGACAAGAATTTAAAAATTGAAAAAGTATCTCACTATTGCACTACGGAACTTTTTGTAATGATTAAAACAACATACAATTTCAAAATTTGAATAGCGACAATTCTCTGTCCTGACAATGCAAGCATGAAACCTTGTTTTGTTGTGTTTCATCTCATGCCAATGAATACACAAAGGAATTGGACATGGAGTGAAAGGCCAACCGACACCCATACACCTGAGAAGTTGAGGATCCTTTTGGTGTTTAGAATTTGGATGTGGGAATAATGTCGACAGATCATTAAAATGTGTTGGAAGGTTGATTTTGATCAATTTGTAGGACCCAAAATTATAATAATGAAATGGCCAATGGGTTTTATGCCTACTTTCGGTAGAGAAATTATGCCTATTTGTAAGTGTGGGATTCTTCTCACTCTTATGAAATAGTCATAGGGGATGGTTAGTTTTTGGAGACAAGTGCCAAAATCAATTAACTGATTTTGACACTTCAAAGTTTTTAAGGCTCGAAACATGAGGTTCTCAAATATTTTGACTTCAGTTTTTTTGAATATGTCCTTTCCATTACGTTTCCACCATTCTAATTGTTCCATAAGATATCTTGAGTTACCATTCAATTGCCAAACTATAATTTTAAATTTGGACTAAAATTTGTCACCACTACTGTCTAGATAAGATTCTTTTCTCCACCTCTCAAATGCAAGTGTCATTCAGCAACATGAACTAATTTTCATATTTTCCTTCCTCCAATTTGAAAATATTCTCCAACATAGATTATAAATTTTTATACAATTCATCAAAATACACATGAAATTTCTAAGAATTCTCCTCTTTTGGATTTTTTACTTAATTTCCAAGGAATCTGATGGAAAGGTTATGTTTGCAATACCATTCAAAGCTTAAATCAAGACATATTGCGCCTTCCTCAAAATTATCCGAAATCATAAAAGTGGGCCCTCATTTCCCGAAATCCCTACTCCTTATTATGCTTACCTCACCAAATCCCTGAAATTGAGTATCAGAACCTCTCAACTTCAACAAGCTGGGACCAGATCAAAAGTGGGGGATTCAAAAAGTGTAAGGGGAAAAATTGGGCAAAGAACTCCACTTTCTCAAAGAAATGGTTGTCCCGGTAGGCACCAATTGTGCAGGGATTTGCCCACCTGCAACTTTTACCAGATTCATACCAGACTGCCTATCTTCATACAATCCCATGAGATTACAATCCTGTGGAGGGATACCCAGTTTGATAAAATGCTACCCAATTTCACTCACTTTCTGATTTGTTCCAATCCAATTGGACATGATGAACCACAAATTGAGGGTCAAACTAGGGCTCAAAGGCAAGGTGACTTGTTTCGCTAGTGTGCATTACCCACTGGAGAGTTTTGATTTGAGCATCTGAGAGAATGAGTCTGAGAAGAGAGAGACGACAGTGTGAAAGAACTATGGCAAAGAAATTCATGTCCAAAAAAATTTCTGCCATATAATTATAAGCAAGGGAAGCAATGGCTCATTGATGAACCTCATGAAGTTTAAAAAATCTACAAATCAAAAAATTGAACTTTGTGAAAATACAGCTACTAACATAAAAATTGCCAGTATTATCCAGGTGGAGCAGAGATTCTCTTTGTTTGTGTAGAAATTCATCACCAGTTGCACCTTGTCTATAATGATATCCATGATTATATGAACATAATAATAACCCCTCCCAGGAATGGTGTGCACGTGACGACTGTCAACAAAACTGTATTTGCCTACAATGTCATGCTCATTTGAGCAATCTGAGGAGCACTTTCAATCCTATGAGGCAGCAAATGCATTTAGATCATTTTTTTTCTTAGGTACTTACTTGTATGCCTGCCATCTTGGTGGTGAGTTTGTCCCTCTTTTGCTGATCTTGACCATTTTGAGCTGACTGGAGGGTTGGCAATATAGATTCAATCACATGGACAACTTCACAAGTCTCAGATGGCTCATCTTGCTCCTCCATAGATGGGACATGGATGTGCATTGAACCTTCTGAGATGATGCCATTTGTCTGCCTTGACAAAGAATAATTTTCACTGATGCGGTCATAGAGCTCAGCATGGAACTTGTGCTCTGGGGAGAAAACATTTGAAGTTGGATCCCTGAAGTCTGTAAGAGAATGTGATGACCCTTCTCTGGAGCCAATTTTGGAGAACATGGGAAGTGTGTCATAATCCATTACCTGCAACCATTCAAAGAGAGACCAAGCCACTTGAACATAAGTCTTGCCAAAAACTGATCTTAACAGATTTAACTTTTTTCTTAAGCCAAGGGAGATCATGCTTTAAGAAATGGCATAGAAAAAAGAGCCTTTTCAGACCTACAAGAAATTACCTGCAGAAGTTCTTCCATTCCATTACCCTTAAGAACTTGCACCTTCTGCTTTGTTCTTTCTTGCAACATTGGCTTCACTGCCTGCAAGTCCAAAACCAAGACTCAGATATGACATTTCATAACTACTATCAATGTATCATCTCCCAAATGCTTTTTCCTCTAGCTCTAGTGGATGCACGTAACCATCTACTAGAGTTAAGTTGCCCTCACCTTCCAGCAGGTAGAGAAAATAAGTGGAGCATTGACAATGAAGTAGGTGTCAGTCTTCTCTGGATAGTTCAAATCATCCACTGTTGCAATCACTGTTGAGATCTTTAGCCGGCTGAAAGCAGATAGTTTGAGGCCTGTCATGTCAAGGATCTTCAGGCAAGATCCCACATAATGTCCTTTCTTTTTGCTGATCTCTGGCTGCACAGAACAACCCCATGACTTATTCCTACTCATACAATAGCTACATGGCTCCTTTCCAATGGATGAGGTTGAGAGAACCATTGACTTACAAGTAAAACCCTGTCCCTGTACTCATTAATCTGGATATGTGAGTGAACGTATTTGTCAACCTGGACAAACATCACAGGAGGGTTGAACTTGTCAGTACCATCGAATCTAGTGTGTCATTACCTACAATATCCCATGCCAATATGATGAGTTCCCACTTTCTAAGGTACAGAGAGCTTACAAGTTTAGAAGAGAACTTCTGGAACCAGAATGGTGTCACTCAAAACCCAAGCTGCATATCCTATGTTGGAGCTTTTTCTAAGGAGTTTTGCATATTTGGCACTGATAGACTCTATACTTACCCCAGCCTTGTCATAACTACTTTGTCCCACTCCAATTGCAAACACAGGTCGGCCCTGAGAGCATCACACAACAGGGCTCCATTCAGCCATATAAAGCCAATATACAATCATTCATTAGTCCAAGCATCAGAGGGGACAAAAAAATGAAGTAAAATTAGAGGGGATGTAATATGGAAGACATCAAACAAAGCTGGCAAAAGACACACCACACTGTAAACAGGTCCAGAACTTTCATCTTCAGATCTGCTAGATGGATAACCAAATTGAGGGTACCTTCTTACAGTAGCCACAAAAACCAATGAGTTGTGACTCCCGAATTATATCCCATGTCTCCTTTGGCTTAATGGGTCTCTGCAAACAGCAAAATGATACTAATATCAAATGCAAGCTAAGGCTGACTTCATAATATGACACCCAGCACTGTGACAACGCATGCCTAACATAACTCATTAATTCTTGCTATGAGTATGAGTTGCTAATGAATGAGCCATGCTACTCAGCTCCATTATGTGCTCGAATACCTCTTTTGAATCCCATTGGCAACACAGCTCAATAGGCAACAACTTGTAAGATCTCAAGTAGATGACATCAATCCGGCCATGGTTAAGTATTTATACCGCAAGGACATTGTCAATATCATTCTTCACTCTCCAATTGAGACTGTCAATTAACTGCACACCACATGTAAAAGAGACATCCAATCAATGAGTTTCAGGGAACAAATCATGCTATAGAGGGCACAACAGCAGAAGACACTCAATATAACAAAAGAAGCTTCATATGAAACCAGCCATGATGCAAAGAAAAGGCAATGCACAACGAGACTCACCATCTTGCTAGCCTTGAGAACATTGTCATCTCGTGCTCTAAGGAAACGCTCCAAGGTTGCCTCTGGGTACCCACCGTGCATGTTCTGGATGGATGACAAGCTCAACATCAGATTGGATATGCTCAAGAGCTCATTCTCTACAAAAATGTAACTGCAAAAAAGTTTGAATAAAAGAAAATATCCCACCACCTTGCTCTCATGCACAGTTCACAAATGTTTCAATCAAAAGACAAATTACCTGGAAACTGCACTTCAGCGGGTCATCAACTGGAACATTCAATCATAACCAAACCAACAGGAGACATGAACAGTGCAAAAAGTTAGCTGCATGTCTCATGATTTCAAAGGCACATTGAATCCTCTGCTTTCCTTCACTAACCATCCCAAGAATGCTTTGCTAGTAGTTGACCTTGGAATATGAAGACAAGAAAAGTGCTCTACATAAGCTGACAAGCCCAGACAACATCCACAGACACTGTATATTACAGACAACATCTTCATGACCTTGAAAAGAAATGTTGGCCTCTCCAATGTGAAGTAACTCTGAAACCTTGTTCCAAGAGGATATTGCAAAAGGAATACATTGGATGAGAGCTGTGTGTGATCACTATAAACAAGCTTTCAAACTTTCTCAGAGGCTTGTATCATTCAACTGGGGCAAGCGACTATATTCGACCACATGACCCTTGTTGAATGCAGAAATTGGACCAGGAAGGGCAACAAAGATCTTACGGTTATCAATGACTTGCTGCATCTCCTTCACGAGTGCACTCTGTCTTAGGTTGGCCACCATTCTGTGTTGTGTCTGTGAGATGTCCACCTTCTCGTTATAAGGGAGCTGGCTGTGTACTATCCACTCCAAAACACATCACTGTGGACGTCTCATGGCCATCCACTGCCACTTGCAGAACGTGATTTCCAGCGCAGTTAACTCCGCAAATGCAATATCAACGCTGATAACATGAAACTCGTTTAAGAACGTCCCTGGTTAGAACCAAGGACTTCTCTGCTCCTGAAGAAAACAGAGGTAGAAACACGCAAGCATCACAACTTGCTGAGCTACAGCACTACCAGTTGATGAGACCATCAACTCCTTGGCTCACGGCCTGCTCTCTAGCACATTTGTTCTGCAACGAGGACCTAATCTCAAAGTAGATTCACCTTTCCGGATTAAGATGCGGCTGAGAGATCAGACAGAAACGACCTCTGGAATTCAGATGTCGCAAATCATAAGCACGAACATCAATTCATCCTTCACCAGACTCTAGTTCTATATAAGTGAAAGTAAACATCGGTAGAGACAATGCAGGGGCGGCATACATACATATGATGCCTTCACTGTCTCCTCGCAACAAAATAAAAGGCATATATCATCTGTATGAAACGACGGATCTCCGTGCGGTCGCTACCTAGAGCAATTCCGACAGCAATAAGCATCCGCCCCCGACATACAGGTATCACTGCATCTCTCTTTTCCCATTTGCCATACACTGAACTCCACACAAAATGCAAACTACAAGTTCTCTTAAAACTTTATTCAATCGATACTCATGTCGGTAAACACAAGGGAAAGCAACTCACCTTTTCTTTTTCGTGAGTAAACCACGGAAGAATCTTCCCCGCACAAAAAAAAAAGAAAAAAGGAAAAAAAAGAAAAAAAAACTAACGAAGTGCGAACGGTCGTTGCACGCGATCACGTTTTCGGTCAATGTCCGCGGAACGAAGAGACGAAGCAGCAGCGGCTGCAGCTGACGGAAAATGGAGGAGCACTGGAAAACCAAGAAGTCAGAAAACAGGAAATGCAAAGGGGATCTGTGACACAAACTGGTAGTTCAAATCTGGATGCGTTAGAAAGGTAAGTTCTGCGTAGCAAGACAGGGCCGACGACGACCGTAAAGCTCTCAGATCGGTAGGAAAGAAGGAAGCGCGCGAGCGAGTGCATAGATGTATCGAAAACGAGCGTTGGAAACAGAAGAGAAGAGGGCGAGGGTGGGTAGGGAAGACAGGAGCTTGCTCGACACCTTCGCGTGCGAAACATCCGGCGAGGATCCTCAAGGGACACATTATTACTATTATCGTTACTCCGCCAAGCGTCGATGATGGAGCCGGTTATTAATACAAGGGGCCCTTATTTAGGTACTTATTAGAACAAGTTTAATTCTTACAGGCAACAGAAGGGGCCCCTATTTTGGTACTTATCACAAGAAACCAAAAATAATAATTCCCCGCTGGCCCATAGGGTCATCCATAAATGTAGGGTAAACCCCCAGGGGTTGGGCTTTATGGGAATAAGGGCCCTTGTGAGGGGGAGCTGAGCATGGACCCAATTCCCATAAAGCCCACCCCCCCAGGCATGTACATATTGTAAAAATCGTCCTGGTTTTTTACAAAACAATTCTCGTGATACATAGTGGCCGGTGGGTGTCATTGGAAAAAAACCAAAAATATGATGACAAGCTTTTTGAAAAATGAAATAATTGCCTCTATTAGCACTACATTTTTTGAAATGCCCATCAACATACTCCAACAATTTTACACTGGCAATTTAATCTAGTTTGGTAATTTACAAGGTAAGGCCCCACGTTGAGGGCCTTTTGGCTGCAAGGACACTCTTTGAGGGGCCTTATGTGCAAGGTAAAGCCCTAGGTGGGGGGCATTCTGAAGATAAGGGGCCTAGGACAAGGGGGAAGTTGAGTGAAAGGTATCACAGGAAAAAAAGCGAAAAATGATGACAAGCTTTTAAAGAAAAGAAATACCTACCTCTATGAGCACTACATTTTTTGGAATGCCACCAACGCATTACAGGAACACTAAAAAGACCTTGCAAATTTACACTGACAATTTAATTGTGTTTGGTTATTTACAAGGCAAGGCCCCACCTTGCGGGCCTCATGGTTATAAGGACCCCTTTTGAGGGCCTTATGCGTAAGGTAAAACCCTAGGTGAAGGTATTCCCAAGATGAGTGACCTAGGATTAGGTGTTAGTCAAGTCAAGCCCCGCATTTTGGAAATGGCCATCACTTGTGGGCTTTACCCATTGCAAAGCATGAGATGAATGTTGTCGTGAACCTAAACATATGAAGATCATGAGGTGTAAGGAGAAAGAGCGCTCATTCACCTACTTGGTAAGAATAAGAGGGATCTTAATTCTATAAGCGGGCATGATTTGTATCCCACTCTTTGAGGAGTAGGTGTAAGATCCGTCATCTTTTGTAGGAAGGGTATTCATGGATATAAGGTTCCCACCAAATATAGCATGAAATTTCTCAGAGTGCTTTATAATTGTAAGGTCCCTCCCCCCGCGCTCCCAAGGCCTTAAATAATGGTTGTAAACTCCCTACCAAGGTGACCCTCTCTTAGGATATAGGAGCTTGCAACCACCATTCCTGAATTGTGGAACCTTACCTTGTGTAAAAACCAATGTTGGGGTTTGGCAGGTTAGAATTGTTGATTTCAGTTTTGACTGGCGAAAACCAAATTGAAATCAGGTCTGATTTTTTAATCTGGTTTTGATTACAGAATCAAGTTTTTTTTTTCTTAATGAACCCAGTTTTAGGATCTATTTATGCATGGAAATGAAATCGGGATTTTTTTAATAAAAAATTTGAAGCAAAAAGGAGACTAGAATAGAGGGCTAACCAGGGCTTAATTGCAAATTCCAGTTTGGGTTACCATTACTCAGGTCTAAATTTTCATAACTGGTAGAAACTGAAATCAATTTTTTTTTTTAAAGAATTGCACCTGGAATCAGTTTCAGACCTAATGGTTTAGATTCCAGTTTCATACAAATCTAAACTATTATGTATGAAAACTATTACATAATGGAGCATGCTGGGACAGGCCACAGTGCCTGTTCCTTTTTAAAAATTGAGGCTCACCATAACCAGGTCACCCAAACTCCTCGCATGCACCTCACCTGGCACAACGGCATGTACCCAGCACACACTCCATTATACTAAAGAGGTAGGTAAGAAAAGAAGCAAAATTCCATTTACAATCGTAATTGTCTCAGGTTCCTGCCTAGAAAACTAAAGGCTTGAACTCATAGCCTGTTGCTGTTGTAATGGAAGAACTCTGTGTTGTAGTCTTACCAATATGCAAAGAACTTGTAGAATTTTAACCCTGTGGATTAGGCTGGAGTAACACAGTACCCACCAGTACAGCATCCAAAAAATCCCATTTTGGGATCCTTTGGATGGGATGAAACCCAACCCCAGGACCCTGTCCACCAGGGTTGAGGTATTTTTTCCCCTATGCCACCCTATCCCCAACGGTCAGTCCTTCCTACCCTGCTACCTACACATTCCTGACTCCTACCTACCCTTTTTTATTTGCCTCCCTTCCCACTCACCCTCCCCTTCTTTCACCCTAAACAGTGTGTTGCCACCATTGCCTCTCCTCTTTTTCCTTTGCCCTTCTTTGCACTGCCATCATCTATGCTCGACCTCCTCTTTCTTATGCTTTGCCACTAGTAGCAAGAAGCTGCGTTGTTAGGAGTTATGTTGTCATCAACAGCAACAAGTTATGTTGCTAGCATATATGTTGTCATGAGCAATAAAAAGTTGTGTTGCTAATCATCACAATCACTAATAGGTGGTTATGTCATTCCATCGTCACTAGTGATAGGAAGATGTGTTGCCACCCAGATGCATTGTCACTAGGAGCAGGAAGTTGAGTTGGCAACTTCATCATGACTAGTAGTAAGAAGTGGCATTGTCACACCTAGCCTCGTTTTTTTCGTTTCTATCATCATTTACATCATTTAGAGGTGAATTTTCGATTGCTTGTTTCGTTATTCTTTAAAGTGCAAAAAGTGTGTGTGTGTGTGTGTGTGTTGCAACCTATTCTCGGACCCACAACTCCTTGGAGCTTTGTTTTTCGTTTTTTTCATGTAGTTTCTCTGGCTGGCAACCTTTTACTTGACCCACAACTTTTTGTAGCAACCTATTTTCGAGCCCACAAAAAATAATTCATGTTTTTTTCATGTGGTTTTTTTAGCTAGCAACCTATTCTTTGGCCCACAACTCCTTGGAGTTTTGTTTTTCATGTTGCAACCCTAGCCTTGGGCTCTCAACCAAGGCAAAGGCTGGCAAGAGTGTGGGACAAGAGGGAGGCCCAGGAGACACATCTTATATTCCCGGGAGTGCAAAATAGTGTGAGAGAATGAACCTTCACACTCTCAAGGCAACTCCCACTTGGGGAGTTGGAGTCCTGATGGACTCCCGAACCTTTAAGGAGCAATCTTAGGGGTCAAAACCCATTGGATTGAAGAGTTTTTTTATATCATTAGAAAGCTATTGAAACGTAGATGTCTAAAATGGGATCACATGACCCATTTGAACATCTGAAACACAAGTTATGGCCAAAAGAAAGGTCGGGAATCAAATTGGTAGTTTGACTCCCAACCACTAAAAGTCAGGAATTGACCCGATCTCCTTGCGTGCAAGTGACGTGTGACATACCATTGGAAAGCTCTCTCAACAAGGGCTACAACTTTGTTTGAGACCTCATCTTAATCAGAAGTTTGCACACAAAGTTATGGGGCCCCAAAATCGCGGGAGTCCCAACTTTGGGAATTTTGGGACTCCCATTTGGGAGTCCCGAGACAAAATGTCATTTAGATGTGGGCCTTGTGGAGAAGCACAAAGTATATTATAAGGGGGAAGGTGGTGGCTTCCCCCAAGTTCAGGCCGTGAGTCTTATGAGTCCGAGTTTGCCCATGGCTCGTCCTAGTACCAAAAGTGCTCTAACTATGCAGTAACCAACTCGTTGTTTGGTTTTGTGTAGGTTCGTGTGAATGATTTAGTGTTTGTCATTCTTCCTAGTCCCATCCTGGAGTTCCAGCACACCCCTCTACCCCCCAAAGTGCTGCGAGCCAAGGAGTGTGCCCCAACTCCCTACTCTTCCGTTGTTTTCACTTCATACTCACATTTGTGATGCACCCCCAAGCTCCTTAAGGGACTCAAATGTGAGTCCAAACTGAAAACAACAAAAAAAAGGAATCGAAGCACGCTCCTTGGCTTGTAACATTTTGAGGCGGTAAAGGGGAGTGTTGGAGCATCGGGATGGGACTAGGAAGAGTGATAAGCATCAACTACTCACACGGACCTGCACAAAACCAACACAAAGTGGTTAGTGCATAGTTGGAGCACTTTTGGTACTAAGACGAGCCACAGGCAAACTTGGACTCACAAGACTCACCACGGCCTGGACTTGGGGGAAACCACCACCTTCCCCCTTATAGTATACTTTGTGCCTCTCCACGAGACCCACATCTAAATGGCTATTTGTCCCGGGACTCCCAAATGGAGGTCTCGAAATTGCCAAAGTTGGGACTCCTGTGACTTTGGGGCCCCATAACTTTGTGTGAAGACCTTCGATTAAGATGAGGTCTAAAACAAAGTTATAGCCCTCCTTGAGATCTTTCCAATGATATGTCGCACGCCACTTGCACACAAGGTAATTGGGTCGATTCCTGACTTTTAGTGGTCGGGAATCAAATCGCCAATTTGACTTCCGGCCCTTCTTTTGGCCATAACTTGTATTTCAAATGTCCAAATGGGTCATGCGAGCCCATTTTAAACATCTAAGTTTTAATAGATTTCCAATGGTATAAAGAACTCCTTAAGCCATTGGGTTTTGACCCTTGCAATCGCTCTCTAAACATTCGGGATTCCACTGGAACTCCAACTCCCAAAATAGAATGTCGTAACCCCACTTTGGCCAAGTGTGGGGGTGAAGCCCAACACTTGGAAAAGTTGGAGGTTTGGAGTCCTCCGAGACTCCCGAATGCAAGGCTCAAAACACCTTGCATTGGGGTGTTCTTGGTGTCATTGGAAAGGTCTTGAAACGTAGATATCGAAAATGGCCTCGCATTGGCAATTCGGACATCTGCAGCCCAAGTTATGGGCAAAAGAAGGGT
>Ga0116231_10000633_pt1 | contig 64140 bp, 37 predicted proteins | sample S1TSphgellanicum_2_FD_89695 | JGI IMG/M metagenome (GOLD analysis project Ga0116231, IMG submission 89695) | Host-associated microbial communities from peat moss isolated from Minnesota, USA - S1T2_Fd - Sphagnum magellanicum MG | ecosystem: Host-associated > Plants > Peat moss > Unclassified... | reverse complement strand
CGAAGACGGCAGCCAGGTTTTTGGAGGATGAGATAATTTGTAGATATGGAGTTCCCAAATTCGTGTTAACTGACAATGGGGGGGGGGTGGGCTATAGAGTTCGACGTGATGTGTAGGGACTATGCTATTCAACACCAACGCACTGCACCCCAATGGCCTCAGTGCAATGGGGTGGCTAAGCGCATGATTAAGACCATCAAGCATGGCATAACTGTGCTTGTTGCTACTCCTGCCAACATGGATTATTGGGATCAGCAGTTGGCTAAGGTTCTGTTTGGGTACCGATGTGGGATCCAAACGAATACAAAATTCTCTTCGTTCATGATCTTCACTGGTCGAACACCATGTTTGAGGACAGACAACTACTTGCAGGCCCTGACTGCTGAGACCGACAATGGTGTTGATATGGAAGCTGCTGCAGCTCAATTTCTGTAGAAAGTGGAGCTCATTGCAAGCATCCATGACAACGTTTTGCTCAATGTGGAGCAAGCTTAGAAGCAACAAAAGAAAATCTATGCTGCCAAAAGAGGTAAGCATTTGTTTGAAGGCTTGATTGTAGGCCAAACGATGGTAAAGATGAAGAAGCCAGGGAAAATAAGAGCTCTGACTCCAAGTTGGGAGGGCCCCTACCAATTCATCAAACATACAGATGGAAAGGGTAACCTCGATTTTGAGGAAGGCTGTCGATTATGCATCATCCAAGATGCCTATGGTCACCAATGGGAGAGATCTCGTCGAGACCTCCAAATCTCTTATGCTCCACCAAACTAGATGAAGCTAAGGGACTCAACTGTCTAAGAAGGGAGGGGTTACATATGTAGTGCGAAATTAGGTCGCTGCGCAAAGCTGAACGTTGGCTGATCTTGAAGTTTAGATTGCCTGATCAGCCATCATCTTATTGCGGCGCCCCATTAACTATTGCATGGAGTTGCATGGCTTGCTTAGTATTTGCTAGTGTGTGCTGAGTGGTCCAGGAAAATTGGCGGTTGGAAATTATGAGGAGGGATGGAGCCGAATTGATGGAGAGGAGCAAGCAATGGCGGTAGACGGTGGGAGCCGGATAGAACGGAGTGGCATGAGATTCGGGAGGCTTCAGGAGGAAGCTAATAAAAGTCTGGTGAGCTTTTGGGTAGCTCTAAAATCGAGGAGGATGATCAGCTGATCAGGAGAGATTTGGGAGGAAGAATAGGCGATCCTTGTGGACATAGCCATGAAAAGCTCTGTTAGCTAGGATAACTTGGCTGAATGCTAGAACTTTCCGTTGCGCCTAGTAATCGGTCAAGCTACCACAAAGGAATTGGAGAGAGAGAGACTAAACAGCACTAGGAATCTGGTGTTTTTGTGAACATTTGATGGAAAAGCAAGCTTGTGCTTTAAGGGAATGTACATAGTCTGTAATGTAATGAGAGAGTTTCCCTTGCTGGCATCTGTGAATGGGCGAGGCAGGAGATGGATACTGTAAAACCTGCTTTGTTGTTATGTGGAAGCAAAGCACTTGTACGTCTTTGATCTTGTAATGTTCGTCTGAAAAAGTCAGTAGGTAGTTAGTGTGATGTGTGAGATCGAAGGTCTAAACTGTGTGGAGTAGATCAGGAGAACATGGACGCCTGGGTTCATTGAAGGTAGTTAGTGTGCTGTGTGTTTTCGGACCCTTTCTTTTTGGTTACATCATCTCCATTGATTAAAAAGTCCCAAAAATTTGAAAACAAATAAGGCAAATAGGCTAATAATCGAACACTTAACAAGTTAGAGGGTTGAGGTTTAGTGACCATGCATTTGATGGCCTTGATGTTTCAAGTCTTTTGGTAGGGCGTTAATGTAACCGCTAGTAACATTTTACAAATTCCAAATTGGCTGGTAAAGAATGCAAAAGTTGGAGCCTCCCAAAGTTGATGGGGTTTCTAAAAAAAATCTACCATATAACACACTCCAACTTTACTAGTTGAATTTTGCAACTATTCAAAATTTTGAAGAAAAAAATTGTTTAATACACATGTTTGCATAATGCATTACACCATATACAAAATGTCTAATACTACATTACATTATTTGTCATTTTGAATTTTTTTATTTAAATTTTTATTGAAAATATTAAATATAATTAAAATACAAATATAATCATTACTTTAATTGTGAGATTCTTGAATTGACATTAAATAACCTTCGATTGATCTAGAGTTTTTTTTCCCCGATTGTGAAATTCTAATAAATAATGTTATGTTACTTTAAAATCATTGTCACATTTTAGATAACAATTAATTATAGTATATGCATAATTATTTTCCAATTGAGCATAATTATTCATAACGTGTAATTTATAATTTATAATTCTGAATTAAAATTTTGGAAAAATTATAATGTAGTTAAAATAAATTTTATCATGATTGTAATTGTAGGAATTATTATATAATATTTTTTTTTAAAAAAATTCTGTAATTACTTGTCTATGATAAATATTTTTATAGTATTTTTCAAATTATGAGAAAAATTAATGTATGTTCAACAAAATATTGTTTTTATAGTTAATAATTATCAATTAAAAAAATTACTTGATTGATAAGAAATTTTATAATAAGAAATTTAATTATATATTATTTACTTTAATATTTTTAATATTAATTTAAAAATAATTAATTTTTGTATGAATTTATTTTTTAATAGTAATTGTTAGTTTGTTATTTATAATTTTAAAATAACTATTTATATTAATTTTAATTATTATAATTATATATTTTTACATTAATTATATCATCTATAATTCACCCAAATTTTTAAAAATATTTTAGTTATTAATTTATCTATGAGTTATGTATTAACAACTTGTGAGTAACTAGATAGCTAATTAGTTAAATATTATGAAGTTAATAGTTATTTAAGCAATTGATAATGAATACTTAAAAGTTAATATTTGTAATGTATAGTTAATATTTTAAATATATGTTAAATTTAATCATTATTAATTAAATGACTATTTAATTATTTAGTGAGGCATGTATTTGAATTGTTTAAAAATCTAAAAAGTTAAAAACAAAAGGCATGAAGAAAGTTTTGGAGTTACAACTTAGTTTGTGAGGACATTACAACTTCAAAACTTATCCCATATTGTTTATTTTTCATTCTTATTTTGAACACTATATAAACATAGAATGTGGTCATTCAATTTCACAATAAGAAATTTGTGCACATGGGATGAACCAATCAAAAGGCTTAACCCAAAACAAAAAAAATAAAATTGCACAATTTTAATCTACTTACCTCCCCAACCTACTTATCTACCTAGGTAGGTAGGTACCTAGTTTGATTTACCCACCTAGGTTGACCTATGTACCTACCTATATGAATAAGTATTTAACCTAAGAAAGTAGGACCTACCTACCTACCATTTTACTTAAGTAGGTGGTAGGTATGAAGTTTAAGTTTGTGGGCACCTATTTATGTACCCACTAACCTAATATTGATATTTTGTAATAAATTCATTTTTAAATGCCACATGGCATATTTACATTGGGCCACATGTCATAATATAAAATCATCAAAACATTTGAATTGAACGTCCTAATATTATTTCAAAATAATAGTGATTGTTATATTTGAAATAATTAAATATTGGGACAAGTGGCATCACATCATTTGCCTTCAATAATGACCAAAATAGTCGCATCTTAGTTGCATGTGATGATACATATACAATGGAATCAAAGGATGAACTTGTATTTGTTGAATTGTTTTTTCATCTAATACCCCTTGTCATTTACAACTAATATAACATGTAATTTACCAAGGCCTAAGGGGATTTTAATTGTAAATGTTACTCCCATTAAAATTTAATTGCAAAGACCAATTGAAAATACATGTTTTTCTTCTAATAAAATGGTGTATGTCAACACAAATGATTGTGAGAGATGCACTTATGTTGAACCTCACCATGCTAAAGATCTAATTTCTCATGAACACTTTGTGGTTTTAGCACCTACACACTAGCCCATGTCATCAATGCAACTATGGAAATCATTTCATTGGATTTAGAACCATAGCATGGTTTCCATCATCTACTATTCATGACTCATGATCTTTTGACATATGTGGCATCGTCTCATCTCGTGCCATTAATATTAAAAAACTAGTTCTAAAATAAAATCTTGGATTATCATCTAACCCATATGATCGACCATCTTCACGATCCTTGGCCTCCCCTGACCCAAATGCAATAAATTTCATTTGGGTTGCCATGCTTATGATTAAGGCATCCAATCGTGTAAACCTAGCTTCCATGGTGTTGGGTTGGCCCTATGTTAGCTTGATGCTTAAACTTTTGTTGGTAGCACCTTTCCCTTTCTTGCCTTTCCCAAAACCTTGGCCCTTATTAACATTAGTGTTCTATGATTAACCTTGTCGTAATTCTGGGTGAAGTATGAAGCAGTGATTAGCATCATGCTCATATACATTACAATAGGAACATGGCTAGTTTGGGTTAGGGTGGGAAGTTGTGGCCTATGGTGGATTGGGACAATCCTTTTTTTTGGGAAGCCCATCACACCTCCAACACTTGTTTTCTCCACCTTGTTTCAATGGATAAGATGTGAAACCACCACCTCAATTTGTATTTTTCCTTTTTAGAAATTCAACAATGCAAACAATTTGTCAATCCAATTTTATATGAAAAAGATATGAATTTTGGAATACATTCAAAATGAAAATGAAAATTAATTAAAAATTAATTTCCTATTTGGTCTTAGGGGTCAAATCATTTAATGCATGTTCATAGGTGGGCTATTTGTTAACTAACCCACCCACATGATCATTAACCCATGTTTGCCCACTAGCTACCTTTGGTTGGATGGATGAAATTCTATTTTCATCCAAAATTTGAATGAAATCCCTAAAATGGATGAAAAACTAAAAATAAAAATAAAAATAAAAATGTTGGCAAGTTCGGATTGGTGCCAAACCTGCACCTGGGTTCAAAAAATTAGAAAAAATTGAAAAATAAAAAAAGAGGTTTGAATTGGACCACCCCTAACCACCCTTATCCTAGGCTTCGGATTGGACCACCCTCGACCACCTTTATCTTAAGCCTCCCTCGAGCCTTGTAAACCTCCTAATCTTAGCAAACTTGGTAGGTTTGAGGGAGGTTTGGGTGAGCTTGGAGCTCACAATGACACACCATGGAGCTCCACACTCCTACCGCTAAAGAGAGAAAAAGAGGGGAAAATATGAAATAAAAATGAAAAACAACAAAAGGGGTCTCCTTGTGACCAAATTAGGGGCCTTCCTCTTGTGCTTTTTGAATACATTTGTTGTTCTTCTTGCAACCTCCAAACTCTAGGGATTTGGCCCTTTTTGGGTTCAATTACCAAAAAGAGTTTTACATCCAAGAAAAGTACAAAACATCAAAATCGCCAAACAAACTTTTTCAAATGAAGTAAACCAAGATCCATGAACGAATAATGTTTGCACCCCAAACAAAACTCTTGCATGAACAACCTATAATAACACAAACAACACACAACCACTTAGCACTTGTTGCTAACCAAATCTCGTGCATACCACACACTCAATCAAAAACCAAAAACTCAATGTTAAATAACTCTAACCTAGTTGTAGTGAAAAAACAACTAGTTAGACTTTTGGTGATTCAAAAATTGATTCACCTGCAACAACATAGGAATCCAAGCCCAAAACATAGGAAACCAAAACATTTGCATGACAAAGAACACTATAAAACATAAACTACGTTCTAGAATCTCAAATCCCCAAAAGTGATTTGAGGTCACAAAAGATGGGATTATATCCCAAACAATATCCAAAACCCCATTCACACTTGAATTTCTTCAAGACTAATTAATTAGCTTGATTAACCCAATTTATCCCTAACTAATTAGGACCTAACTAAGTAGCTAAACTAACACACTTGACAAATTCATCCATTTATCATGAATGAAATAAATCCAACCGAAAGAGTTTAGGAAAAGTGATAGCATAAACATGCAATATACATGAAAATCCAAGGAACAAAGCAAAGAAACCATTTATTTTTTTCTAACAATTGTGACTAATGAACTTATGTGTATAATCTTTGAAGTATTGTCAACAAGCTACAATGTTCCAATAGAAGTCAACACAAGAAATGGGCAATAATACATAAATAGGCATTATGTAAACATAATATTTATTCATGGATAGGATTGTATAGATAAACTAATTAAGAACCCAATATTCATGAACAATTGGTTGGCATTGGAAAATTCCAAACCATGAATTGGAAACTATATTCCCAAATATGCAATCAAGTAACACAAAAAGGTTATGAAAGATCCAACTTTAAAATGTCTTTTACATTGTTCCAACTCAATATTGGTTGGTGCATTTAGGTGTCTCGTACCAAATTCAAATGCACATTATAGATGTAATACATGTGTTTGCAAAGATAGGAAGTAACTATGTCTAAAACTTGTTGCATTGGAAATTAAATATGGATGAGTACAATTTGGGAAGACACCAATTGTGACAAAGTAGGTGCATGGTAGGTTGTTGACAGTTGACTCATGAACCAATAGTTCATATATGCAAGTACGTCCTTGAGATGTGAAAGTAATGTTGACAACTTTGGTATCCAAGGTGGCAACATCTTTTATCTTAGACATGTTCATGGCAAACATTGCTTCACATGAATTTTGTGTCCATTCCTAATGCTAAAAGCAACTTTTCAAAGAATATGCAATTCATTGAACGCAATTGTTGGTGTAACAAGAGGTGCACCCTTAACAAGAACAAAGCTTGTTCAACCCAATGCATTGGCCTCACATTGAATAACATTTGTGCCTAGGTTAATAGGCCAAACATTGGGAAGAAGTGGGGGTTTGTTGTGCTTCAAATTTAGCACAACTCCGCTAACACAACAAACCATATTACTAAAGCAAAACTAAACAAACAATTTCAAGGCCTTGGGGATGGTGTCAATCGTAAAGTTGTCCAAGGAAGCAAGGGGCTATAGTTGATCCCTTTTGTTTTATGAATGTTGAACATCGAATAGCACCATTCGCATAAACAATAATACAACAAGTGATTCTTGTTGTACTGGTTTTCCTTTGAAGATGTTAATGATCTAGTGGAACATAACTCTACATCAATTGGAACCTTGAATTGAGTCCCCACTCCAAACGGAGTTGTGGGAACATAGTGGGACCTCAAGGGTGTTGTATTGGTGGGAATTTCTTCATGCAAGTTGTTTGGAACTTTGTTGCCAACATTTGGTTTTAAAGCCAAAAATGTAATGTAGAATGAATCCAAACTTTGATGTGTTTGATGGAAGCAAGTAGTTTGTTATGGGTATGTTGATTGTGTAAACATCCTTGTCAAATTTGTGTGAATTCCCATCCAACTTTCATTTCACAAACATGGAATGTGTTTCACCCTCCAAACTAATTCCTCTTGAATGCCATAGGGAACTAAAAACAACATTGCAAACTACCTTCACAAATTTATTCAAATTTGGTGAATAAGAAATCGCACACAAAAGTAAATCTATTTCAGTGGGTCATGTATTTGCTTTACTACTAGATAAAAACATATGATAAAATTGTTATTGCAACACATACCTCACCATGTCATCCATAGTGGCAATGTACAAATATGTTTTCACCTTGTGACCATTTCTAGGGTGAAAGCACATTATAGTGACCTCCTTTGTGTAATCACATTGTATTATTTTTATGGGTGCTCATTTTTGAGCCTAAAACATGTCAAAATTGCAGTATATTTTCATATTATGGTAAATCATAACCCAAAAATAAATAAATAATCATAATATTTTTTCTTCATATTATGGTGGCTTAGAATATATTTGCATGAAAAAATACATGTCACAACATATTCAAAAATACAAATATGCTCCAAAAATGATTGAAATGATTTTTAACTTTCATGAAGTTTATAGTAGTTATTTCACATGCCATTTCACATAATTTAAACCAGATTTGTGAACCATTTGAAAATTTTGATAATTTTCATGTCATAAATGGGTTTTTTTTAACAACCTTGGTCATAAGTGTGTGATAAATTGACATTTTCACAAATAATCACTTGCAAATGGAATGTGACAAGTGTTTTGAGGTGGGCTTATTTTTAGATTTTTTATAAAAAATTATTTTTATCATTAAAAAAATTAAATACTAGAGCAATTTGAAATGACAATATGAGTTATGTTATACCATGTATATAGAAGTATACCCATGGTTCCTTACCTTTACATTATTATATTTATTCTATTTTTTCAAATACATTTTTTCAAATAGTATTAGATAACATTAGTTTTATGGAAATAAAATTTTAAAACCAAAACACCAAAAAAATAATTCAAAATTAAATGGACTACATTTTGCGGAATTCATACAAAAATACTTTCATTAGCAGATGAAAAAGTGCCCCAAAAGGGATCATTGTAGTGTGTTTTCACCCTCAAATATAAACCCCATGGAAGAATGGACATTATCAACAAAATTGGTTGTTAGCACCAATGCTTCTTCCTCAAGGTCAAATTCATTCATAGGGTAATAAACCAATTGTGTTGACTTTTTAGCCCACCAGCATAACCATTGTTGAGATTTAGGAACATTAGTAGGAATTTTTGCCCCTAAACACTCCACCAAGCTTCAATCCTTGCACAATTCATCTCAAATTCCTTCATGGTTGGAAATTGTACCCATTGTTGTCAAAGATCAACAGGGTTTTCCTAAAAACCAAGAAATGTCAAATTTTTTGTTTAGATTTGCAAGTTTTCCTCTCAATGATAAAAGGATGTACGTTCCTTGTTCTCCAAGGGAACATTTGGGTCACCACTGTAAAGTTTACAAATTGCAATATAATTCACACTTGCAAAAGCAACCATAAACACATGAAAATTAGGCTTAAGCAAGCCATCCCGCATCACCTATTCATTCAATCATGTCCAAAACAAGCTTTGGGACTTAGCGTCTTTTGCTTTCATCTCACACAAAACAATGGTCAACATATGATGACAAAGATGATCGCACACATGTGCCCCCATTGTTGTCCAATTATGCACTCTCTTGATGTGATCAAACATCACCCAATAAGTTTTCAAATCTCCTTCTATCATTTTTCTCGCCAATTCCACCCCACTTCCAAGACCATGTGTGGACATTTTGAACAAGAAATAAGGTCCATCAAATGACTATCTTGGAAAATGATTTCTCTAGCTTGTATGTAGTTATATGCACTATTGCGTTTGATATGCAATATTTCCTGTTCTATCCTAGAGGTGCTTTGAGTGTAGACATAATGTCCAACTTGTTTTCACTAAACAAAGGGGACACAATTTTAAACATCTCTAACAAAGCATCACCTTGCAACATCTTGCCATTGATGACATGTTCTTTCTTCACAAACAATTATAGAAGCTTTCATTGAGCAAGTTTGCAAGAATTGGCCTTTAGGGAGATAATTGAATTCTCTTCCAAGTATGTTTTTATCATTTGGTTCATCATGTCCAAAGCCTCTTGATTCTCTCCCTTGGCATTAAGATGGATATGCAAAGCAACATGCATAACAAGGCAATTATACTTTGGGGAAGGAAGGTGACCAATAATAATAAACATACATGCACCACATCTATATTCATAAAATGTCAAGCTTTCACAAAAGATGCATGTGTATGTTTCATTCAATATTATAAGATCATGCAAGAATGGCTTGGTTATGTGTCCCTTCCAATATTTTTATTCACTAGTAGAAAAACCCCATTTTGCAACTTATTTTAAGCAACTAATAGTGTTGTTTATGACTATTTTGGAAACCAAAATAGTCACAAACAACTATTTTGGAAACCAAAATAGTCACAAACAACTATTTTGGAAACCAAAATAGTCACAAACAACTATTTCCAAAATAGTTGCAAACTACATTTTTAGTTGCCTAAAACAAATCACAAAATGGGATTTCTACTAGTGATTTTGAACCCCATACTTGACATTGTATGCACATATTTCAATGACACAAAGAAGATTTCCAACACAAAACACCTTATGACATTTTATTCCAAGAGGGAGGATGTTGCTCATACTAATGTTATTTGCTTTTACATTAGGGATAACCATCAAATTTCAAATCCATGCCATCCACACAAGTAGAGGAAGGACCACCACCTTGGATTGCATGAAGTTCAAAAATAATCTTCCCATCAAACTTTTTTGGGAGGACTTGGATAGTTTTTATTTCAAATTGTTCTAAGTCCAATTTTGCAAGATCTTTGGTGGAATTAAATTTTGATAAGGTAAACAAAGAAGGGAGTAAGAAAACTCACCCCATATGGAAGGTATGTGGCAATGTGGTTGAAGATGGGTATTGTGGAGGACTCTAACAAGAATAGTCCATATCTGATTGCTTCCTTCAACCCTCTTCACTCTATATAATGTTTTCAAGATGCAAGGAACTTGAGTCTGCATTTATTTTTGGAGAGTTCCTTACTGGCAAGGCCAAAAGGGTGTGATTTGATTGATCAATGATCACGAAAAAGGAATCTTGGCAAGGCCAAAAAGGTGTAATTTAATCGATCAATGATCATGAAAGAGGAATCTTGGCAAGGCCAAAAAGGTGTCATTTGATTGATCAATGATCATGAAAGAGGAATCTTGGCATGGCTTCAATAAGAAGATGGATAAACCATTGAGAAAACCTGAGCGATGAATTACAATGAAACCTCCTTTAAAGAAATTTTCCTTTAAAAAGATTGTGCCCACCCTCAAATTGAAATTAATGGCTGCAATTGATTCCAAAATAATACAAAGAAGGCCAACAAAGGGATATTAGCAAGATTTTCTAGAATTAACATATTGTACAGAAAGGAGGGAAGGCAATGGAATTTCATTTGTGCAAAAAAGTTAGAAGCATGAAGTTGCACAACTAGGCATGCAAGAAAACGCAATTGAAATATGATGTAACATATTGAAAAAAACCCCAAATACACTAATAATCACCATAGACTTGTAGTTGATGCTTTTAAAAACATGGTTGTGAAACATTCACACAACCACCCAAGTTGTTGGAGGTAATGCATTTAAAAGACTATGCAATTAAATCCCGTCATTATTTGGGAATTGGTTCAAATTTAAACCTTATTAAATGTCCCAACACCTTTCAATAAAAGTAACTCTAACTCTAAATCCTAAATGCATGAAATAAAATACTTAGTTTATCCCAAAAGATCGTATGGTCAAATTTAATACAAGTAACAACCATAATGGCTCATTGAAAATGACGTGTTTTGTGAAAATAAATGTTCATTCACAATGTTGTAAATGTTATAGCTATGTAATTGTACAATAGGTGTGAGTTGAAACCCATGTGGATGGAATTTGAAATTGATGACCATTTGCACACATTCATACATATGAACTTTCCCATTAACATCCATATTTATTGCATGCACACAATAATTTATTTTGTTCCACAAAAAAAAGTATATACACATCATGGAATAATAAGCATGGGGGTGCAATCATACTAACATGTACCAAAAGTAGTCATAACCATTGCTTAATTTTTTGAACTAGGATTGTAAAATTATATATATATATATATAGTATTGTGAATACATTATGTACATATCATAAAAATTTGGAATCAATCTAATGAATGAAAAATATGTATAAGGACTTTTAACCTCTTGTAACCATTGCTTAAAAGTTGCATAAAAGCAGTTTTGACACTAAAAGCATAATTTGAAAATATTTTTAATGACATATTTTGTGATATTTTTTAAATATAAACCTTAATATAATGTTATTAAAAAAATTTAATTCAAATTTTTTTTGAAAGATATATTAAACACATTCTAAGAATAAAACAATGGTTTAAGCGGGCATGTGTGGTTCCTAGTAACGTGGTTGGACCCAAGGAAGGTTTGATTATCATCCATATCTATGTGGATAATAACATGGCCGAATATAATAAAATGCAAGCATGCACACGATGTGGTGTCTTGGATGGTTGGGCACAACAACCAACCTACTGATAACACATAATCAATCCCATATTTTGTATCACCTAAAAGGTTTATGGGTAGGACCTTTGAAACAAGAAAACCACCAATGTAGTATTAAAATTCACACCTACTATTTCTTCCCAATTATTTTTAGAATCAATTATATCAAAGGTGTTATGACAAAATTGTCCCTTTCCTATCTTTAGATTGCTCAACATTACCATGAACATTATTTGGGAAAAGTAACACCCATGTTTAAAATCAATCATTTGAAATAATGATGTGTAATAATTGAAGGTTGTAACAAAAGAAGAGTTTGATTCATTACCAAGTGACCTTGGATTCAACATTTAGCCCTTGATGCTTGGAATGAAACCTTAGCCCTTGGTTGATTACATCAAGCATTGGAGGGCTAAGGTGTGGGAGACCTATTTTTTCAAGGAGTTCAATGGTTTGATTAAATCAACTAATATCCAAAAGAATTATGAATGGGAAAAACCATTTAACTTTTTGCAGATTTTGGAACAAGTTATGTACATGTGATTATTTCAAATATGAATTGGTAACTCAAATTGTACATTAAAAAATACGGATTCATTTGGGTGTGATTAGTATTTCTTTGGATCACTTTTTGATGTTTATTGTGATTGATATTTAACTTCAAATTACATGCAAATTATACTCATATTGACCTAACTATCTTTTTTGGTTGTTTGTGGAGCAAGTATTTTAACATCAAATTGTTACATGTTCATGTCATCATGCGCTTGCCAAGATTGTACATGAAAATAATCAAATTGAAATCATCATCAACAATGTACAATGACTTCATGGCAACCAATTGGGGTCATGTTCATTTGGAAATGTAAATGGTATCTTAATTGTCACAAGAACAAGACACCTTCAAGTAAGTAAATACTATGGGAATGCTTTGAACTAAATTTTTCCAAGTCTATTTTGCCTTATGTGCCACCAACAAAAACAAAACAAAGCTCCATCAAGAAGCCCAATGTTGCTGTTGGTTTACACCCTGTCAAACACAAGGCACTCATTTTGGATGATGATACTTTGGAAAGTTTTGAAGATACATTACTATTGGGCAATTTGATGTGGAAAAACCTTCAACAAAGGAAACTAGGGTCATGGGCACAACTACTGTGACATCTAGGCTTGTAGGTGCATTGGGAGGGAAAATTAAACCAACTTTAACCACATCCATGGTCTCATTGTTGGAGACCAAATGTTTGATTTAAGAGTTGACAAATAATGCTTCCTTCATAGGCATGGTTGATATGAAAAAAGAAACAAGAATGCGGTGACAATCCTTCCTAGATTTGAAAACATTCATAAAACATGTGATAATTTGTTTTCAATTGTTTTTAGTTTTCATGACAACTATTACATCTCTAAAATTGCATGGTGGTTTGTGTAAACAAGTGCTAGTTGTAAACATTACTTTCATGGTGCACAACATGATGAGGGTGCAATAAACCTTATCATTAACCTACTAGAAAGTTTGCATATTCTTGGCTTGTTTGCTCCAAGCCATGAAATACTTCATTGGAACATGGCCAACAAGTCTTTCTTGTTCTCTTTTTGCACGTCTTTCTTGCATGATGATGGTGCATTGCTTGTTTTCTATCCAGAGGATCCAAAAGTGTTGAGACATATCAATGCATACCTTGTGCCCATGTGAATTGTTGCATTCATGTGATTATGTTATAATACAAGATGGGAGATTTCATCCATGTTCTTGATTTCCAATTTGATTTTTAGTATTGTTTTGCATTTAAACCATGGTGAATAGGTTAGTCCTTCTTGTCCACTCCTTCCCACTTGAAAACTTGCCACAATTTTGAATACCTTTCAAGTTGCTATTTGATGTGGATATGGCCAACTCTAAGGTTGACACCACCATAGATGATGTCCTCTTCAATGACACTAATATGGAAACCCAAACATTGTGTCCCAATGGATTTCCTTGGTGTGGCTTGAAAGAGAAGGCTTACGTTCTCCTATGTACCTTAATACATCGTGTTGCATTTATGGTGATTTTGTGGTTGACCTCACAATTGGGACATGTATTATTCAATTCAATTTTCAACATCTCCTTAGATTATGGAAACCCAAACATTATGTCCCAATGGATTTCCTTGGTGTGGTTTGAAAGAGAAGGCTTATAGTCTCCTATGTACCTTAATACAACCGTGTTGCATTTATGGTGATTTTGTGGTTGACCTCACAATTGGGACATGTATTATTCAATTCAAATTTCAAATCTCCTTAGATTATGTTGTTTTGTTTGTGTTGTCATGCTCAAGTTTATGATTTTTCATTCATGCATGATTTCCAAACATTTCCATTAAAGCTTGCCAAGGTCTAAGCAAACATATCCTTGCTATTGAGGGAGATAAAAAGTTATTTGAATTTGTGTTGAAATCCATGGATGAAGATCACCTTCAAGATATTCATGATTCTACCTAGTTTGGTGTAGAAGCTATGATGATTATGACCTTGATGATGATGATGACATGTCTAAAGTCCCACCTTATGGGCTGATCAATATTTATTTCATAAATAATTATTTATGGGTTTTTTGTTTTCCAAATTTCCCACATTCCAAATTCTTGATTAATCTACACTAATGTTGTTTCAAAATCATGGTGTAATCAACACTTCCATGTTATAAAAATGATCACATTCTTCATTCAAAATTTTCTCCTACATCCAAACCCCTTGGGTGCCCTTAATAGATTGTGGTGCCTCTGGTGTTTAGCATTGTGAGTCCATTTGCATGAAGGTCTCCACCATATTTTACACAAGATGACTTTTTTCAAAGTCCTTTCCAAAGTCCATGACTATTGGCTATGTTGACCAATTGGCTGACTTGTATGCTACCCAATCAACTTCAACATTTGCAACACCATCAACATCACATACAAGTAAAAATGGTATGCATTGTTACATAGATGGTGAGGCTTTTGAGTCCATAATTAGGACAAAGTTGGGAACATCATATTTTGATGTTTATAGTGCTTACATTCTAGGCACTTCATAGAAATTTTATTGTGTTTCCTTTCATTGTCATGTTGATTATGTATTGATTCATTTGTGTTCCTCATCCATGTTTGTTGTTCATTTTCATTCGCAATATTTACAAAACAAAATTGGTTGTTGAATGCCAAATTTTGTTATTATCCATTATGCATGAAAATTGGTGACCATTTTGTAAATTGAATGATCAAATGTTGTTGACAAATGGTTTTTATTCCAAAATTTTCATCCATCATATAGTTGGACACAATTTTATGCAATGAAACTAGATAAGTTTAATAGGTGATGAATGTAAGGAAAATTACATAATGGAATATTCTTATCCATATTAGTTTTTCCTTCTCTCAACTTGAAACAACTTGGATTTGTGTGATGATAATGTTACAAATTAATTATAGGTTCATATCACATTATCCCAAATTTGACTTTGATTTTGTACTTTTTTCAAATTATTAGCCTAGGCCTAAATTCCACAATTGACAAAATTAATAATTGATTTTGCCAATAAATCAATGGTTTTCAATTTTGCACATATATATAAGATCTTTACAAATCTAGTATGGTATTATCAATTTGTCATGTGAATAATAAAATTATTTAGATTGGATGGGCCTTATTTCAGAATGGATGAATGACATCCATATGAACACCCTTGCATAATGAGAACTATCTACCAAGGGCACATGCCATTTAGGAACAAATGAATTTGTGTGACAATCATGGACAGATTTATTCATCTACATTCATCCATGTTAGCCTATTTTCATCCATGTTTATATAAATATGCAATACATACATGAGAAATATAAATAATGTGTTCATAGATACTTTTGAATGGATGTTATAATCATCCTTGTATTTTTCATTCGTTACAGCCTTGAATGCTTGCATGGTGACCCCCCCTGCACTCTATGAAAGTGCACTCCATAAAGACAACCTTCTCCCAACATACATACCAGCACCTACACGTACCTCTTGAGAAGGCCTCTTAGGGGTCCGCCCCTCTTCGTAGGTCCTGGGAAATGTTAAATTTGGACTCAGAGACTCTGATTTTGTCAGAGGACCCCATGTCTATAATCTTTAGAAGCTGCCCAAAAGATTTTTGGATTTTTTCCTTGGTACCAGTGTCGGTGTTGGGTCACCAAAGGCCGTTACAGTACATAGCTACTTCTATTGATTAGCTATGAGACATGAATACTGTAATACCTTTTCAGGTTTGGTGGTAATTAAATTATTTCTGGAAATGCTGATTTTTTAGAAATTATTTTTCAGAAATGCCAAATTTTAAGGAAATTACAAGGGAGGGAAAAATACAAAAATTGGCGAAAACCCAGGAGCTTCTTGCTCCAGGCCAGTTCACCATTGGAGAGCAAGTATCCAATCATTTACAACATTTCTCTATCCTATGATTTGGTGGAACATCTTGTTTCTCCAATTTTGCAAAAATAAGCAATAAAAATTGTCATAAAAGGTCTCATTCCCTTAAAGATTCAAAGTACAGAAAACTGCCAAAGAAGCTCCATATATTTATTGCCGAAATTTCATAAATTATTTTTTAACTGTCAAAGTGGATTTTGAAAAATAAAAAAAATTAAGTAAAGGTACTATGGTACAAAGAAAATATGTAGCCCGCCAAAGAACATACTCTGGACCGCCGGTTCTTTGTGACACCTACAGGTTCTTTGAAATGTTTGCAAAAACCCAGAACCACTTATTTCATTTTGATTTTTTAAAAAGATAACTGGCGACCGGAGGGGTTCTTTGACGTTGAATCTTTTCAACAACCGGAGCTTATGACGAAATATAAGACCAGCTCAACACCCCTGGTTGTTTTCACCTGGTATTCCATTAATGGGTTCTAAGAGGCATGAGTCTGATGGTCATCAAAGCTCAAGTACGTTATAAGCCTGCATGTCTTAGCTTGCAGAAATCAATTGGCACTAATACCTGGGTGTTGTGCAGCGTTTATGACACCCATCAGCCTGTCACGAGCCTTCATTAAATGCTCGTTTAAAAGCATCCCCCCGCTTTATGGTGTTGGATGGCCTTTCCCCCCTCTGCACGCCAACTACCAAATCTTGCTGGGCAAAAAATTCTTACGTGGGAAAGTTTTAGTTCTTATTAATAAAATAAAACGAAAACCCTTTTTTCTTTAGTTCCTAGTTTCTTGCTCCTCTTATCTCCGGTCCTATCTGGCAGCTTTTGCGAACACTGTTCTCCTACTACTCTAATTGAATAGCAGGTTCGACTAAAACAAAAAAGACAATATTTTTAGACATGCAGAAATTTTCAAAAAATAATAATTTTCTCTCTGAAATTGTTTTTGTGAAGGAAAATAAAGTATCTTTGATAATATTTTCAAAATTAAATAATTAAATGACAGAGACCCTACTAACCTGGTAATCAACTACCTGTATCAGACTTCCTCCAGTCTTCCTCCAAATCGTTGGTTCTCCACTCCTCTCTTCCATATGGTAGCATCCTTCCTTCCATTACGGATGGACTTTTAAACTTTAAACGTCACGGCGGACCAATATGGTCCACCACCTCACTGTTTCTCCTACCTACAATGTCGAAGGCTAAAAACTAACACGCCTATGGTATGGGGGACATGTCATATCATCTTTTTCGCACGTATGATGTCCCGTTTGGATTTCTGGACCCACGCTGGCAGGTTTTTTCTAGTCTGGGCAGCACCTAAGAACTCCACTTCCAAATTTTTCTCTTTGCCCGCGTTACAAAACTCAGAAACATGTGAGAGAGGTCAGCTCATACAAGGTATGCAAAACACAGCACGCTGAGAACAGTCCCAAACAGTGTTGATTTTTTTCTGCTAAAAAAAAGACGAAATTTGTACGATTTTGTGTACAGTTACGTTGGATAGTCAACTTTGACCATCTATTTCTTCCTCATCTCAACTCGGTTTTGCACAATATTTTTTTCACATCATTCATCACATAGATGCCTTCTGTCTACCTTAGAATTTTTACCATCAATATCATGGTATCTTGGTCCAATCCTCCAAAAACTTGTAATTTTAAAAGCTGCCCAAAACTTTAAAAACTGAACTTTCAATGATGGGGATTTTCCATTTCTGAACCAAATCCTTTAGTTTTAAAACCTAAGGATTCAGCTTGAAATCCTCTACAACTCTATGAAGTTGGAATTAAAATTCCAACAAAATCCATGACTTTTTGGGCACATTTGTGAGGGCTGGTCCAACTTTTGTATTGGGACTCTTTTGGTCAAATGCCGGTTATGGGTTAACAGTCTCTGTCACTCTAATGCAGTGTTTTTCTTTTTTTCATTCACTTTTGGGAATTAGCCCAATAGCCACTTGTGCACAGGTGGCCAATAGCTGAAAGGTTGTAGGAGCCCTAACTGGCCCCACTAACAAAAGAAAATTCTAAGTGTGGCTATCTGTTAAATTGGCGGGTTGAAGCACCTATGTGGCCCCCACCCTAATTTTAGACGTGAAAAATCTGGCTGTTATGGAATTCCACTTGTAGTGCTTTTGGCCATTGTGTAATCACATTTAGAGTTTCTCCACAAGATGCAAAATTTTCTTATCTAAAATCTAGCAACTAGGTATGGTGTTTAGACTTTTGGGTGATTAGTCAAAAAAAAAATTGCAATAGCACATAGCTACAATTTGCAAAATCCAAAGCAATCATACAATTATGTGAACATTGCAATATTAAACACCATTTATAAAGCATTCACATTATTCAACACCTAAACCAAAATTAAACAATTGAAGGGGAATTGAATCCTTGAAATTGACCTTTCCAACTCAACCAACTTGCAAATCAAAACCAAGTTAGGCAACATATCATGCTACATAATGCACATGAAGATGAAAAATTGTGGGAAAGGGAAAGAGCATGCATCACATGATGCCACCATTGTGGAAACCAAAAGGTTTATCATTCAACCATTGGAACACCATAGATCATAAACGAAGCCAACAAGCCTTTGTTGTTAAAAATGCACATGTCACACACCCATAGATTTTTAAAATTTGCTTTCTTAAAGAACCTCTATGGTCCCCCAAGTAACATGTTCATTGCTCCTTAATCATCGTAACTATAGTGATATTGTGCACCTCTAAATTGGTCATTGCACTTTTCATAAAGGGAACTTTATGTAGTATAAAAACAATGCACACAACTTGGGCAAATAGGTAGTGAACCTACTTATGTGAAGTTTTCATTTCATATTTAGGCCAAAACACATAAACATATCTTATCCTTCACACTACCAACTACTTGCACCATGTTCAAGTCAATAATTTTACATATCCTAGGAAGTTGGTAACCAATATGTGAAATGTTGTCACAATTAAACATCACATCTTGGTTAGACAAAGGATTAATCACAAAAGGAGGCGAAGGAGGGTGGGGCATGCATGTTGTTCCATTCAACTTCATTGTTAATTTGAACATGCCATGTTGGTAATCAAAGTCATTGGCATCAAACAACTCAAGCACTTGAACCTCCTTATTCAAGCACAAGGTTTTGCGATAGGAAAAATTCACTTTCATAATCTTGAGGTGCTTGACAAACAACACATCACAATTTAATTGGAACCAATGTTAAGGATACACAATCACAAGGGCATCCATGATGCCAAATTTGCTAAAAATTTAATTTTCAATTTATGAATAAGTCTTCTATGAAACACATGCAAAAACACAAAAGACAATAATTATATTACAATTTGAGAAACAATAATTGAAAAAATAAATGCCACTAAAGGGGGATGGTAACCTAGGAATGCATTAGTTTTTCACTAGTGCCTCAACAATAGCAAAGATGTCCTTTGTCATAAGGATGCCATTTGAATGCAATACTTTAATGTGAGTATTAACTAAAAACCTTAAGTCGAATTGCAAAATTTAGTATTAACATTTAGTATTCACCACATTTGGATGCTTTCATGTGTGCATTCAAGCATAGATTTGAAGGCCAAAATGTTTGAAATACCCTTGGGAGTTTAATCAGAAAACATGTTATAAACATCATGACCTTGACAAACCTTGATAGTTGTCACAAGGTCACACATTAATATGTCCCACAAATTTGGACAAACTTGATGAAAACATGAACAAATTCTAGTTAGGGCAAAATGCATGCAAGGCCAAGCAAAATTTGCAAGTCTCACAATGGTCGTAGTCATCATAGTTGAGTTTCACATGGTGATTTGTAGGGTGGTTCATAGCCATTTTCACCATGGTAGTTTCATATTTTTCCATCAATATTTTAATATGGCTCAACATTGAAATTGATTTGGTCTTCACATCATGGAAGATCTTGTTTTTCTTTGTTTGCATTTGATTTGTTAGTAAACTCAATGCTATTAATCTTGACAATTTTTCATGTGGACTTCAAATGTCATTTAGGTGAGTCTACAAAGTACTTATGCAAGGTTTGCAACATATTTTCAGAGCATTTCACCAAAGGTAAAGGTAATGAAGATAATTTTGGTAACCAAATTTGTGTGATGAACCATGCATGGATCCCTATGGAATAAGGTGTGCATGATGGATCTAGTTTGTGACACCAAAGTTCAAACTTGGTGCCTTGATAAATATTAATACCATTTACCTTAAAATGTGTGCAAACAACCATCTACCTTTAGACACAACTCAAGCCATGGCGACTTCATGGTCCAAGATTCTTGAAAGGTTATATTTTGATCACAATTTCATTTTTTAAGACATTGGGTGGGGTGGGGTGGTCAAATCTACTATAAGACAAGAAAACAATTTCAAGTAGCACAACATTTGTAATGAAAAAACTACATTTGGATCAAACAAGACAAGAGGTTAGGTCATCCACTAGGGTTCCTACTTGAATAAAAGTACTAGATCAACTTGTAAGATTGTGGGAGTTCAAATACCATTATGAAAAACACAAGTGTGCAAAAAACAACACAACTTCAATTGATTCTAGAACCTTTAACCTTTTCACAATCCTCAAGCATGAAACTTTCACAAACTTTGACACACAAGGCAAATTGATCTTAAGGTTTATATAATGAACATGAAAGTTGAAAATTAAAGTGCACCAACATTAAATCAAGATGGCCAGAGTTGCAAATTGATTTTTACAATATGAAATGATAATTCCTACATTTATCACTCAGAATCACAAAGTGTGCACATAACTTTCAAAGAAAACTCTATTGATTGTACTTGATCTGATGAAATTTGAAAAAAAAAAAAAAATCAAAGCAAAATGAAAAGTGTAATGTAACATATTTGAAGTTTGAAGGTTCAAGTATTGACATTTATCTAAACCTTGACAAATGAAAAAAATCCTATTTGCAAATCATACGCAATCGTAACAAATCAAGAAGGAAATTGTGAATAATCATGCTTAAACAAATGTGCATAGCTCCTAATTCCCCTTTAAATTTCAAAATGCATTCAACATATTTTGAAGTTCATGAAAGGTCAATCATAAAAGGCAAGCAAAAAGATTGGAGCTAAAAAGTTCAAAGTTCATTACTCTTGATCAACCCTTATAAGCTATAACCAAATAAAAAGACACAATGGAAATGAAAGCTATCATTGAAGGCTTGAACATTGGCCTTGTAACCACACAATGGAAAATGTCACTAGTTCAAAGCTTGGTGAATATGTTTGTGCAAAATGATATTACATAAAAAGGTCTTTTAGTCAAACAAACAAACAAACAAGGAGGAGTAGGAAATTGCGAGCTCATGAGCAAAATGAAGGAATGGTGCCAATTAAGGCTTTGTCTTTTTCATGACCCCTTCAATGGTTACCATGTTGCCATTCAACAATTTTGGTGAATTGTAATGCACTTACTTGGCAATACCCATTAATAGCCTAAGTTGAGGGTGGCAAACTTAGAAGCCCATGTTGATTATCTTGCACTTTCAAAAAAATTCTTATGTTTAAAATTTATGAGAATCTATCAAAGACTATTTTTTTGGTTTAATTGAATATGCTTTCACCCCATTTTTTTACCTAGAAAAAGGCAGTCTATTTATATGTTAGCATGAAAGTAACTTAAAAACTCCTATTATTGTAGTACAAAACCTTGTATGCCTATATTGAGCTCATAAGAATGTAAACCTAAAGTTTGAAAAAATATATGTAAATGCATGGAAATTATGTGAATGCATAGAATATATGTAAATTACATGTTTTCATAAAGTCTATGGAGTACTTTAGGATTACATTCAAATTATTTTTTGATTTAAACATTGTTTTAACATACTTGCATTTACTTTTTAAAAGTCAACATTATAAAAAGTAAATTTCAACATACTTGCACATTATAATAACCTACTTGCATTTCTTAATAACATATTTGAACACCTATTAGATATGTTTTTCTAAAATATTATAATATGGGATTGAAAATCATTTTAATTTTAATTTTCTAATCTAATCAAAGTACATAATAATATTATAATACATTTTGTGGTACTTGTACTTCAATCCAGGAATGAAAGGACCCCTTTGGGGTTTAGTATCATAGTACATACAATGTAATTGTTCCAAAAGTATGGTACATTTAATTTTGGATATCAATTTTGGTTTTTAGGCCCTACAATTAATATTTTTACAAAAATGATGTTATGTAATATTATTTTAATAATAATACTAATTTTCATTATCTATATTGAAAGATCCATGGGTACATTTATAATATACATTGGTATAATAGGATCAATGTTTCATTTTGACAACACTAACTTGAAGGCTCCATTAGTTATTAAAATAGTAAATTTAAAAATAAAATAAAATAAAATAAAGCCCATCTAGTTATGTTTTCCAACTTTCATGTGAATGCGATTATTTATCAAATTTTTAGTTTACCACACATTTATCACATCTTTGCTGAAAAAATTCACCTTTTGATATGAAAAACTTCAAATTAATCACATGGTATCCAAACATAGATCAAATTATGTGAAATGACATGGGTTAATATACCTTCATGAAGATTTTTTTTGTTTTTTGTTTTTTTGGGAATATATTTGTGTCTTTGAATACACAAGTACATTATATTCATTTTCACAAATATACTCCAATCTCCCACTTTATAAAATGGAATGAAATAATTTATTTTCTAATCTCTTATATAGGCTATATTCTAACATAATATGCAAAAATATTGTGAAAATATTTCAAAAATTTGAGGTGGGATACACTCAAACATGCACATCCTTGGAAAGTAGTACAATGTGACATCCCAAAGGGGGTCATTGTAATGTGCTTTCACCCCAAAAAAATACAATAACTACCATTTGATTGTGCTTTCAACCATTGGTCATAAATCACCAAGAAACAAAAGTTGTTTTGATGTGATGAAAAACAATGACACTAAGTTTACCAACCAATAACTAATGAATAGACTTGTGCTCAATTTTCAAAACAATTGGAAAAAATTTCCCAATGTATTTGGAAGGCACCTTATATATCCATGACTATATCCTTCCTACAAAAGAGGAAGGATCTTAAACCTATTCTTTAAAAGTGGAACAAATTTAACACCTATATACATATAAGCAAAAGAAGGTCTAAAAACCTTCCCTTTCTAACACCTTGTGATCTATGTATGTCTTAGTTCATGATAACCTTCGCCTCATGTTTAACTATTAGTAAAACCTACATGTGGAGGACATTCCCAAAATGTGGAGTTGGAATCGACTATGGCCTTGTCCTTGGCTCCTTATTTTGGCAATGGTTCCACCTTGGGGTTTTACCTTACAAATTTAAGGTCATTAATTCATAATTACTAACAATGTTGGGTGATTTTTTTAAACAAACCTCAATTCAAGTTATGAAAAAAACTTAAATGTGTGAGAACATCTCCACCTATGGCCCTAAACATAAGTACCACATGACCATTACCATGGACAAAATGCTAGCCTTGACTTGTTGAAACTAGTTCAAGCAAACTCAAACCCCAACAATTCCTTGTGTTTTTTTTCAAGCTTGCACATTCATATTGCCAAAAGCATTGTGTACTATGCAACACCTCCAAGTTGTTTAACAACACGAATCTCATTGCCCTTGCAATGACCTTTGAAACTTCATGGCACCTTTAATATCGTAGCTATCTAGTGGTGCCCGATGATGTGATATGAAGCAACACATTGTAGATTAACAATAATCCATGATGAAGTAATTTCACACATCATGATTGACATTTCATTCATTTCAATGTAAGGTACATATGAACTTGAAAACTAGGCAAATTTGTGAGCAACTTTGAGACTATTATTGAATTTTAATGCTTCCATCAACATAATTTGAATGTAAGTTCAAATGAAAACATGATAATTGTCTATGAAAAATAGCCTAACTTTTCATTTGCAAAATCAAAATAAAGGTTTTGGATATAGTATATGTTAAATTTTTGGCTAGGTCTATTTGTGCTTGTGTTTTGGTTGACAAAGCAGTGTCAACAAGGCTTGATTGTTTTCATTTTGAAGCAATGTAAATTCACCTCATTACTACATTCAATGTTATAGTAGAGGGTTTAATCAATGTAGGAGTGGAAGCATGATTAGGTTAGGTGTGTTGGTGTGAATGTTTGGTGTTCACATTTGGTCTATTTCACTTTTGATTTTTTGTGCAATGACACATGCTCGTGGAAGTACTTACGTTGCTCCTAAAAACATAAGAATAAGTACTTATGCATCATATATTTTTGTTGTAATTAAGGGAAATGTGAACAACACCAAAACACACTAATTGTTGAAGCTCTTCATTTTCATGAAGGTGGTAGTAGTCATTTCAGCTATCACTTTGATTCCAACACCTTCAATATACAAGCTTGCATGCATTTTTTCTTTTTTTGATCTTCCTTTGCAAACTTCATCCCATTTAGTTGTTTGAGTGAAATTGCTTCACTTGTTGCCTTCCCTTCATTTTTGTCACCCATTTCCCTATGTGAAGATTGCAAAATTAGTTTTTTATGTTCCATGGGCATCACAAGCTTTTTGTTATTGTCTTCCCATAATCCCCCTTGTGGAATGTATATTAGTATTAATTCTAACAATGAATAATATGAAGGATGGATTTTTCGTTTGTTTTTTTTTTTTGTAAATGTCCAACACATGCGTTGTAAGTGCACCCTCTTGTGACATTTTTTATTCATTAAACACAACAACAAACCCATAAATTGCAATGATTTTGTTCACATTGTGTTCAATATTACTTCATTTCACTTCCAAACCCCTTGTGACTTTAATCTTTGCACCCTTTTAATTGAAATTATATAAGGCACTTATAGGTTTGTAAAGTGGTAATAGGGGTAAACAAACCTTTCAATTCTTGATTTTGCAATGGAATGCAGGCCTAAGACACACTCCATAGCTCCCACACAATAGAAAGGTGTGAAAACTCTAGATGAAACTAGGAGAAATTTAAATAAATGATTTCAAAGAGAAATCAAACTATAGAAATAAAAAGAAAAGACAATTATTACAAATGGAACCAAATTCGTGCATGGAAAAAATCACAAGAAACACACATTCACATGGCTCTCACGACTTAAACTTGATAGGAGTCGCTGCCATTCTCATCTTATATTAAACTTTGTGATTGGCAACTCGGATTAAATCGAATTAACATAAATTCTTGTGACTCCCAAGTGGAGAATTCTTGAAATGATCAAGTTGTGAATCTTGTTACTTTGTAAGTTCATAACATTCACATATGGACTTTGATTTCAAAGATTTCAAACACCTTTGGAAAACTCACATCAAGGGTTCAAATCTTGTGAGAATTTCAAATTGCCAATTTGACAAGCTTGCATTCATTTATCTATAACTTTTGTTTCAAATCTCTAAATGGAAAATGTGACCCAAATTAATATATTTACTTTTCAAAACTTAGTTTTCAACAGTTTAAAGTAAAAGATTTGGACAAGGTTTAGTCCCCCAAAACTTGTTCCAAAAATTTATGACATTATACACTTCCATATCCTAGCAATGCACCCTTGGGTTTGTCAAATGATATTGAAGATATTGATATTTATAATAGAATGCAAACATTAACACTAGAAGAAATTTTATATTATGCAACCATCCAATTTGTGAATATATGCAACTAATTATCATTTGCAACCGTGTTTTATCATTTTTACAATTATTCACCATCCTTTTCAATCTTTTTTTTTTGCGATTATGGTGTGATCAGTTTGTAACTACTAGGTTTTCCACCTATCCATGTCAATTAACTTTTTGAAATTAAAAGGTTGACTATCCTTTGTTTTTTTAAAAAAAATTATAAGGAAGCTGATGTTAATATGTCCATGTTGATTAATTTTGAATTGTTCTCCAAATGGAAAAATGCGAAATTTCAATATATATATTTTCAAAGCCTTTCCAACAACGTAAAGAAAGCCCAATGTGGACAAGGTTTGTCATCTAAAATCTTGTGCCAAAAATTTGGAACAAATGTAAGAGTTTAACTCCTAAATTGGGAAAACATTTGGAAGTGTTGGGATTCAATCTCCCACACTTGTGGAAATGTATTTGAATCTTAAAACATCCTTTCAACATGTTTCCTTTCTCATGCAAGTTAGCCTTGATTATGAACTCAAAGTAAATATCATGACACCCAAAGTGGGAATCCAATTTTAAATGTTTGGAGTCATTTCCCACACATTAAGGAATGTACTTAAGTCTTATGACATTTTTTGTTCATTCCCTTTGTCACGCTTTAACCTTGGTTATAAGCTCAAGGCTGGGGTTGCAACCAATGTTGGTTTAATATCATCTTATTTCGATTCCAACTAGTATTAAATTGACACCATAAAAAATTGATATTAATTTAGTATTGGTGTTGAGTATTTTTAATTTTTTTGATACCAACTTGGTATTGGTATTAGGTTCAATATTGATTTTGAGTTGGTACATGGTTGGTATATCTTTGTACATAAACTAATTTGGGCTCTGCATTGCTTCGCACTATGAGTGCCAATGATTAAATTATTTTGTGTGGACATAATAGTTTTGTTGTAATCAATTTTGTCTTTCAAAAAATAATTTTTTTATAAATGTCACTAAATGTCATTTTGTTCCATTAATATTTCCTTACATTCTTGATTTGCTAGGAAAAATGCCAATGAAAGTTTGGTTCATTAAAGAAATTCATAATAAAATACAAATAGAAAAAATATTAAAAACATTGAAAGGGTGTAAGACAAAAAAGATACAAACAAAAAAAAAACATTGAAAAGGTGCAAGACACCCAACAAAATATAAATAGACAAAAGAAAAATAAATTTAAATGGAATTTGATTTACAATTAATTATAATCCGGAATGACTTTGAAATTGTCATAGTGATGATCACCAAAATCTCATCCTACATAAACTAGTTCCAATGAAACATTGTCATTAGAATATAAGACTAATATGAAAACTAATATTGCATCAAATCCCCCTTAGCTAATATTAATATCAAGTTGTTATTAGACTTAGGTCATACTAGACTGTTTAGTATTTGATACCAATGTTCATGCCATTATTGATATTAATGTCTAACTCTATATACCATATCAACATTAGTTGTGACAACAATCTCTTAGAATGAGATTGGTTTTAACCATTGCCTACAACAAGATCTTCTAACATGTTTATGAAATTTTAATATAATTGTTATTTTTTGTCAGATGAAAAAATCTTTCTTTCTTTCCCTTTTGCCCCTTTGATTAAGTTCCTACCATGTCATCACTTGTCACCATGCTTGTATATTGTAACAATGCAGTGAGTGTCATTGTGTTGAACAAGATGTAGCCAAAGTCTTGAACCTGCTTCACCACCTATGGCAATGGGAAGGAAAAATATGGCCTTATGAAACCTTTTATGGTTCAAGAGCAATATTAGGGCAACATCAAATCTTAATCTCCTTTTGACAGACTTCAATTTCTTTACAAGGGTATATGCAAGGATCCTAAAAGCTTTAATAATATCCACATAACACATCAATAAAGATTGCCCTATAAACAAATGTTGCTGAAGAGTTTGTAGGTCACAAGCCAACTATGTCATTTGTAATATGTTTGTGTTCCACTACACCCATAATGTGCTCACCAAAATTGTTTACACACTACCCAATTTTGAATTTAACCATGAATTTTAAAAATTGATTGCAAATTTGCCAAAATCACCTGCCCACCAAATTGGTATGGCAATTTTGTTTCCCCTCTTCACCCAACTCCTATTAAAGGTTTTAAACTTTAAGTCAATTAAATTGTTTATGTCACAATCAATAAATTTTTGTTGGTCAAATTTCACCAAAAAGTTGAAACGAAAAATTAAAAATTTGAAAAAAATGATTTTGGAAGTTTTCAATCAGAAGGTTTTCACTGCGTAGACAAACAATATGAAGAGATGATTAAAAATTTATAATTTATATGGTTTATAGCCAAATTTGACTAAATCTTCCTAAGGATGATCATTGCTTTGGCTATAAACAAAAATTACTAAAGTTTTACTAGTCACAATCCCTTTGTTACTTCAGGATAATTACCATCATGGGATTATCTTAAAGGGGCAGAATAACGAAGTTGTAATTACAATGGTAAATCCAGTTTATTGGTAATATTTAGGAATATTTGAAAACTACCTTGTTAGTGAACAGTCTCTTAGTCTAACTAACCTAACAGGTAGCCTAATAATTCCATAATTACTAGTGGTAGGTGCACATTTATTCTTTTCTATTTAATAGGAGGTGCCGTTATTAAAAATAGTAAGTCTTTTGAAATAAGAATAATTGGTAACTATTTTGCCTCTAAGGATTGGTGGAGGAAATTTGAGTAAGATGAGAAAATATGTCAGTTGATGAATTTTTAGGGGATGTATGGGATGGAGCTGGAGTGAAGATCATTCGTTGTGTGTGTTTTCTAGAGACGTTGGAGGAGACCAGGGGAATATACTCTTTACTTGAATGTGAAAGATAATGAAATTTTTTCTTTTAAAATAATAATGATCAACCTTTTATCTTTACTTTTTGATTACAAGTGTAAGTGTGTTTGAGGTAGAAAACATTAGCTCTCTGTTTTCTTTGTTCTTTTCTTTTGTTTACGAGTAAACATAATGACAGTAGTTGCAACATTAAAAGTGAGGCAAAATAGTGGATGGTAGCTATAGCAGAAATAAGAGAACAATAAAGATGGAAACAATGGCAACAACTACATGTCATTTTGGACCAATTTACTCCAGAGATAGAAGGTAGGCTGAAATGTAGCAACCTTTCTGCCTTCCTTAGACTCGCTGAAAATTCCTATTTGTTTGTTTAAAAATTATTATTTATCATTTATTTGAAAAATAAGACTATCTTCCCTTAGGCAACTTTTAAAACTTTGGGTCTCAAATAATTTCTCTTTGTTTTAATTGATAACCCTTCATTAGAATGGATTTAGAACTGCCGAGTCTGTGATCTTACACCCACTTCCAAAAGTCCTTCCAAAATGTGATCATAAAGTCATCTATTATGGTTGTCGTGCCATCCCCATGCTGGTTGAGGGAGTACAATATGACCTCTCACACATTTGTTTTAGCAGGGGTGATTGAATTAGGGGATAATAAGTATAGGGAATACCTCCTCCTCCTGAGGGCCTCTTTTGATGTAGGCCCTAAGGGCATAGGCCCAAAAATCAGGGGAATCTGGCAAGAGCATGCCTCCACCTGCATAAAGTACAAAAAGTCTTTTATTTGTATGGCAGAAACACTTCGATTGGAAAAGCATCTTCCATGGGGAAGCTGCTTTCAAATGCAAAGAAAAAAAACCCTAAAGTGCTTTATGGTTACCCGAGAAAGTTTTTATGAGACCAATGGCACACCCAAAACCAGAAATACTCCTTTTGGGGTCCACATTTCTCGAGTCAACTTCCAAATGAAATTTAATTTCTGCATGCCTGTAGTACAGGGGCAGCTTCTACACGTCTGCTGAATAATCAATTAATTTTGAATATTTCATTTCAAAAAGAAAAAAAATATTCCTGAAAATATTTTAAAATATTTTTCATTTTCAAACTAAAAAATAAAATTTGAGAATTTTCTGGGGAAGATTTCAGCATTTAAAATAATAATGATATGTGTGCCAAAGCTGCCAAGGTAATATGGATTGGCTTCTAAATGTTTTTTATTTTGTTGGGGCCAGATTTCCACATGGAAAGCTTATCTGTCTAAAGTACTAAGGCTAATAAATGGTCTGATTTAGGTGATGCTTTGAGCGAGGCTAGGGACCAGGGAACTAGAGGAAACAATTGCACTACTTAAGACAGATTCAAGTATCACTATCAGTCTCTTCTTAGACATCTGATAAAATTGGAACGATACAGAGAAGATTAGCATGGCCCCTGCGCAAGGATGACACGCACAAATCGAGAAATGGTCCAAGTATCACTAGCAAATAGTGAAACCCAACTAAAGGAACTTACTTTTATCTTTCTTTATTTTTTATCTTTTCTGTTTTCTTCTTTTACAATGACAAGTGTTAGGTTAAGCCACAGCGTGGGTGCACTCTCAAATTAAGGGACTTAGGACAAGGCAGCAGTCAAGTCTGGCCCCACATCTTGGGAATGTCCACAAGTGAATGATACCCGTTGTCAAGGACAGGACAAACAGTATCATGAACTTAAGCAATTGTAGATCATGAGGCATAAGGGGGAAAGGCTTCTTAGACCTACTCCGTAGACTGGGAGGGATCTGACACTTAACAGTAGATGAATCCTTAAGAATGGTAAGGGTTTGACACCTGTAATTTTCACTCCCACTGCCTACTGGTGTAAGATCCCTTCTCTTTTTTAGGAAGGATGTTCAGATGTATAAGGTGCCCTCCAATACAATACGAAATTTCTTTAATTGCTTTACAACTCAATTTAATAACCATGTGAGGATTCTTACAGTTCAAAAGAGGTGCCAGAATTATGGCAGATGGATTTGAATTCTCTGATTTCAAATCAGTAATATCTGACTGAACATATACACACACACTCACATACACCACCACCACGTCGCTTCCTCCGGGCTACCCTGCCTTTTCTGGAGTCACATGAGGTCAGACAAATCCATCAAAACAAATGCCCAGAACCAGCCCAACTAACAACAACACCAACTGCAGAACTGTACCTTGCCCAGGAGCTCTGGCAAACTAGACTGGCAGTGACTTTTAAGTCTTTGTTTTTTGCTTCAATCACACAGTACTACTGTATTGTGATTTTAGCCCCTCTAAAGGTCCAATCAACTTTATTTGTGTCGATGGATGATTTCACGGCTGCAGTACAGGCAGCTTCAGAGTCCAGTCATGTTCATCCAACTCAAGATGGTTTCTTTTCATAATAGCCAGAGGAGGACAAACGATTGCAATGCTACCCAAATTGTGGATATCCCAAACAGGGTTTTCTTTTTCTCTTCTGTGACATGTAAATTTGGCGAAAATTTCCCAAAATTAGAAAAATTAGTCCCTTGAAAAGAAAATCCAAGAATTTCCCAGTTTTGTGGTCAAACAAATTTTAAATTTTTTTGGAAAGAAACACTGACCACAAAGTCTTTTTGCCCAGCTCAAGGTTTAGATAATAATATATGTAATATTGAACCATGGATGGGGTTAAGGCCACCCATAGTTAATAGAGACAACTTATTTTGATATGGTGCATATGTCCAATTAATCTAAATTATTATGTGCACTGGGCCATGTACATGTTTTCTTGAATATGTCTTGATAAGGGATATACTTGGAAGACAATGACATTTTTTTTGTAACTCAATTCTTTTTCATGCCTTATAATAGTAGTCCATATCCTCTTAAAGAAATTTATAACAAAAACTATCAGTAGCTTTGACCAACATTTATGTGTAAAACATCAAACATTTATAATCTTACAAGAGTTAGGTTGCAAGATATGTAATATGTACATCATTCTTAAATAAAACTTTTAGTTTGTTATATCATGGAAAGTTGCAGGGCTAGAGTTTAACCAAACGAAAGCAAATTATCATTATCCCTCTATTTCATCCTGGGAGCTTTGATTTGTTTTCCTATTCAAGTCATATTCCTCAAACTACACAAATTATGTGGGTGAGGAAAAAACTTCTTGTGATATAAACATGGGTAAAATACATTTTAATCAAATGGTTACATAGGTTGCATAGTACATGTACACTTCTTACACATCAATATGTACAAGAATTGATAGTTACAAAAATATCACATATAATATTAAACTATTTGAAACCAATCCAATGAATGGTAAGATTGCACATAAAACTACAACCCTAATGAACTTGAGGTTGGTTTGAATTACTGAGAAAAAACAACTCGTTGTTGACCTGGGTATTGATAATCTACCAGCCGGCTATTGATTTTTTTGGAAACCAGTAAATAACCCACCCAAATAGCAAGACCCTTATGGGTTCGGTATTGAACTTTAAAATCTTAATGACCCACCCAGATGATTGAAATTTCATCCAGCTAGGTCATCAATTCTAAAACCTTAAACATGTTTATGGTAGGAAAAAAAGAAACAAAGAAAATCCCTATAACTTATCCCACCTAGGCAATATAACATACTCTTCTCAAGGTGGATATTTGAAAACCAAACCTTGGGCATAACTGATGGTTATTGCCAAAATAATCAAGTATATGAATAACACATGATATTACTTTGATAGTGAAATTGATAACTAGGCTTCAATGGGTTTAAATTTTCAAAAAATGATGTAGATACCTTGTGTGATCCAAAAGATATTTATAAAAAAAAACCTACCTATTTTGGTTTGTTTAAAAAATTCAATAATTGGCCAACCCTTGTATGAATGTTCACATGAAATTTGCATGTGATTCTTTGGGGGGAATTTTTGTGTATATTGTGTTATATCCAAGGTTTTTAATTTTTCAAGTTTGTGATGAAGCCAAACTAGAGATCATCCACAAGAAGATTTAGCCAAATTTGGCTATAGAAAATATAATTTTTAAAAAAGAATCCTCTTATGTTTTGGCTACTTGCTAAAACTTGTTGTAGAAATCTAGCAATCTTAATTTTTTTAAAAATGTGGCCAATTGGGGCCATTCTTTTCGCAAAACTCCTTTGTATGTGTCAAAAACACAATTTTCCAGTTGAAAAAATTGTGATAATTTGCCCCCAAAAATAACACTAGTTGTATGCACTTTACATTCTCCACATATTCAAATTTTCAAAGATGTTTTGTGATGTTACATAACGTTGATATGAGTCAGGACTATGTGAACTATATAGTATCTACAGATTTTCACTTTATTCATAGTTTTAACAATATTATTCGAACCTTCTTGTTTTTGTCTAATCTGTAATAACATCTTAACTCTTAATATGTTGCTTGGCAACATTTGGCATGTGTAATGGGAAGAATCAGGATGGAAAATGTGATGTAATGAGACAAGCTTGGTACATATAGCACATGTGGTACATTGGTGTTCATGGCCATGTTATAAGTGGTTGTGATCTCAATTCTCAACTAGGACTTGCAAATACCCAAGCCAATCAATCCCACTGTAATGTGTTCACTAGTCACCAAAAATTAAGTTCCAGGAACAAAGGTTTTAACATTTGGAGGGACATACTGAGTAACCAAGCTGGCTCCATTATTATGCCTGAAATTCGTCCACCTTCAAAGGAAAATAATAGGCCTGTGGATAAAGATACATTTGTCCACCTTTAGTTGGCAAACATTGTGGCATTTTTTTCCATAACAAATGGCTATAACCTCTCATTGATGAAGTTAGGTACCCTTGCAAAGTTTTTGGGAAGCCATGTTAGGATTCCTTCCAACATTTTTATGACATTATATCGAAGATGATAAGTCATGATTATTTACAACCCCGCCCCCCTAACATCAAGACAGATGCATTGTTAGAAAATGGTATGGGAAATCAATTTTGAGAAAAGACATTTGAGTTTGTATGAACTTTTAGTTGCAGCTTGTATAATCAAACTTTTCATATTGATACTTGTAAGTCTTATGCTTGTAAGGGAGTTAAAACCCAAATAAAATCTTTGCCCTCTAAGTTATCTCCTTAAAAAAAAAAAACCAGATGGAAATGCAAGTTATTTTTGTGAAAAATCTCACACTACTATATTTCATGATGAATATTGTGAATATTTGGTGAATTTAGTTGGGTAATAACAATAGCATCATTAAGAAAACCATTTACCTTATCTATTTCAACCATTTAACATTCCATGTTCAATAGTAAGCACAAACATGTTTAAGACAACGTGATTGGTTCTTACATCTCATTTAGCCAATAGAATAACCTTTTTCTTTGGCAGGACATGCAACTATCCATTGGCTCCATTTTTTTAATGTTTAGTGTTGGTTTTAATAAATCAACAATTAAGATTCATGCTTGAAATTTGAATCAGCAACTAAACAATTGATTAGTTGTGGAATAGGCCCTAGTAAAACTTGTTACTACCTAATGGAATAGGAACAGACCCTACTATGCTTTCTGTGTTCACAACATTAAGGGTTGGCGATATTTTGGCCCACCTATTCTTGAGACAGGAAGAACAATGCAATCAAAATAGAAGCATGGAAAGGTGAGATGGAACCAAACCTTGCAGCAGTGAAGCAAGAATGAAGCAAACCTTAATCTAGATAGAAATCATGCAGTGAACTCCTCCTTCACTTTGCAAGTGTGTAGATAGAAGAAACTATAGAAGCTTCAGATCTCAAATATGAATGAGCGATGTGACCTCACCAACGTCCAGAAATTCTAGAAATCTCCTCCTCCTCAACAAGTTTAATATGACAACAAAGAGTTAATGAAGAAAGTTGCAAGGCTGAGATTAGACTTATTTGTTCAAAAGATCCAACACATGTTTGTGGTGCCATCAATAACCTCAGCATGAAATAAGCCTATACACATTCTATACTATGAGTCTCATATGCTTCTCTCTACATCTTGTACACAAACGTACACAATCTATTTATTAAGGAAGGTACTTTGTTTGTTTGTCATGTTGAGATCTCCCAAACTATGGTGCCCCTCACAATACTCTTGGTATCCAATGGTTCAGTAGTGTTTAGAGTTTAGACCCACAATGCAAGAGTTACTGAATATGGAATAATTTTGTCAAAAAAATTCAAAATATTACATATTATAGGGAAATCGGGGCATGATTTTACTACTTTTGGAAAGCCCTTGATGAGTTTGATGAGTGAGAATTCTTGTACGTGGTTTTGTAATTTTTACACCTAAGGTGGGGGAGATGTTGAATTTTGATATTTTTTGTCACTGGAAATTAATTTAAAATTTAAAATATCTTTTTCACAATTGGACCAGCAGCACATGCCACACTAGTGACATTTATATGGGTCTCATTATTTCATTCTTCGTTTTGAAAACTTTGTTAGTTTGTCTAAATTTGAAGAATGGAAATAACGTTGATGCCAGTGTTGGATGGATATTGAGTTTGAACGGTTGTCAACCTAAGTCCAAGGTAGGATATGAAAATTTGACCTCGTTGAACCTCATGTAAGAACCAGATAGAAACCTTGCCTCACCCTTAATTAAGGTTGTGGAGGCTAAAGACCTGTCAAAAGCCATTTCGTCAAATACCGTAGTTCCTTGGCCACTTCAGCACAAAATGTATTATTTTAGAAATGCTTGCATTTTTCGAAAATAATTTTCTCAAAGAAAAAAAATTATGAAGGAAAATGAGGAATTTTTGGAACATTCAAGAATATCCAATTTTTAAAAATAGAGATTTCAAACTTATTTAATTATTATGCAGACATGTGCTGAATCATCCCTATACTCTGGTAGTTTCACACAGACCTTGCCCAGTCACTTTTTAAAAAAAAAGGTGAGAACCAGCCAACGCAAATTGACACCCAGGTAACGTGTTAATGGGAACACTTTTCTGGTTCACTTGATTAACATTTGAGTCCCATATCAACCAGTTATTTCTTTTTTTAACTACCATTGCTTAGGTTAATATTTTGAAAATTTGGGGATCACACATGTTATTGATATCAATATATAATGAAATTGGTTGCCAAGTAGGTTATCAAAAAATTGGGCAATAACTATTGATTGTGCATAAAGATAGGTTATCAAATAGCTGGCTGATATCCATCTATTATTCTACCAGTTATTAGCTGGTTATAAGGTTTTGACAACAATTAAAATAAAATTATTGTTATTTCTGTTTTTTATTTTTTGGTATTATTTTAAAAAGATTGATAACATACCTGGAGGATATTATGATCAAGTGGTTATCAATTTAATCAGTTATAAATAACAATAATCAACTAGTAGGTTATTAATAATCGACTTGATAACCGGCTCAAAACTCAGTAACTTGTATGAGCCCAAGCAACTGCTGTAGTGTCAGGCACCTGTGTACTTTTACTTCCATCTCATGACTTGAGCATGGTCGGTCGCCTGGGACCATAACCCACTGCAGTCCTCCTTCTTTGATGATTTTCGATTTGCAAGAGCCGAGAGAGCCATGGTCAAACTACAAGTCTAGGGGGCCTGAATTTTAAGCCTTGGGTGAACCGGCACCCACAGTGATACCATGGTAAAGGTCCTGAGTCTTTTCAAGTTGCTTCTAACCATGGTAAATATCCCATCGTAAGACTAAATCAAGGTCTCGGAGTTCAAATTTAACATCTCCTGGGTTGAATACGGTCACTAGAAAGCCTCGCTAAAGAACGTGCAGGTACTGGTGTGGGTGCTGGTTCACCCTGGCCTCCATTTTAGGTTGGAACTGTCAATTTGTTGCCCCCTCCCCTGCCCTTTTTGCTTTTTGATGTCAGGTAATCTACCTTGGAAAAAATACATCCTGCCAGGTAGGTAGGTAGAACAAGAAGCTCATTCATGGCATAATGGCTCTACCCTTTAAATGACATCCATGAAAGATGACAAATTTTCAACATACTAAATTGAAAACAGATGGTAGTTAGCATGGTGAAGGCCAAGTGGATACTTCTCTTGTGCTGGAAATGTTTCTATAGGGTAGAGCGGCCCATCACTGATCACTAACCTACCACCAATCACTTTGGCAAATCTTTCTCAATTCTTCTCCATTCTAAACCCTAAAATGTTATTGGAGCACCTTCTCAAGCTGTACAAATCATCTTTGAAATGCAAAGCCAAAGGAGCAGCCTAAAAAAAGCAGTAAAGAAAATAAGTTTTTCGAATTACAAAACATGTTTTTTTTCCTTTTTCTTCATTTTGACCCCTCCTACATCATCAGTGCGTAACTTTCTCATTGTTTGTTCAAATTGAGCGATTTAAGCTGCTTTGAAACTGCCATCTTAAGCTCTACAAATAATCTTGGTACTCTTAAGGCAAAAAAAAAATATTTAAGGATTTTTTGAGGGGATAAAAAATAAGCTATGAGCTGTTTGGTCCAAAATTTTCTGTAAAAGTGAACCCCCCTACTTCGAAGGGCCGTAACTTTCTCAGCTCCAGTTCATTTTTGGCAATTTATGTTGTCCAAAGAGTAGATGCGCCAGGAGGAGGGCTCCATCTACTCTTTGGACACCATAAACAATGGGGCCCTCCTGCAAAAATGACTATCAAACCCTACCTTAAGTGATCACTCATGGGCTGTTCTACCCTAGTGGACTCCACATGAGCCTGGAATATAAGGGTACTAAACTTTGGCACCTTTCTGGGTGCATCCCAATTATCTATACCCTGAAGGGCAGACCCAATAAAAGGTGAGTACTTAAAGGTAAGTAGATGCATTTGAAGATTAGTATTAGGGGCCATTGTGAACCAGCAACCAACATGTGTGCTGGTTCACCCAATTCAGTAAGCAAGTAAAAGGCTATTGGGTAGTTAGTATGCGGGTAGAAAATGGCAATTTGACTAACCACAGTGGGTAGTGGGGGAATTGGTACCCAATGGGAAAGTGTTTCTTGTCCACCTAGCATCCATCCCTTCATGGTGTGATGGTGGCCATTATATGTTTGAAATGATAAACAAGGTTGTATGATGGGCAAGGCATTTGAATAAGGGATCCTAGCATAAGGTCCCATCCAAGGACCATATTTTGTTGACCCACAATTTCAAGAATGGTCATAATCTTCAAGAGGGGGTCAAACCCAATGTCTATCAATCTCTTTTGGGGCTGTTAAAAATCACGTTTGGTCATCATCTATATCATCTTTTTTTGGTCTCCCTTGCAAGGCCATCTCTTCCAATTTTGCTATCTTTTGCACATTGTATGCGGAAGGTCAATCTACAACACATCATCTATTGATGCTAGGATGTAGTCAAACTGACAATCATCCACAAGAAGATTTAGTCAAATTTGCCTATAGACCAAATATGAACATAGAAATTTTTAAGAATCCCTTTTATATTTTGTCTACCTGCTTGAGAGTTTTAAGAAATCTGGCAAGATAAGACAATGTCTTTTTCATAAAAGTCCTTTGTATGTGTTGAAACCATATTCTTTTAGATTAAAAAAATGCAATAATTCACCATGAAAAAAAGCACCATTTGGGTAGAAGGATTGATCAGAAACTCTTAATGAAACCAACCCCCTCAAAATGTTTCTTGGGTCAATTGTGAGTGCAATGATCCATCTTTCCCTTTAGAGTTTCCCATGTTACTACCTTACAATCAAGGAGTATGAATTCACTTTTTAAAATTTTAAAAGGGAGTAGAAGTAGTAACTTAGATGAGCTTGATCCCAAAGATTTTGCTCAAAGTTTAAAGAACAATGGAACTTGAAACAAGAGTTCTTTAAATTAATAATTTCCTGTTCTTCAAAATCCCCAGTTTAGCAGAGCTATACCATCTGGTGTTTTTTTGGGGTGAAATTTTGCAAAATTTTGACCTGGAATATATGATTTCGACTTATACAAAGGATTTTCCATGGAAAAAATGGCGCAAATTTGCCAGATTTTAAAAAAAAGAGTTTCCAAATCACCAGAATTCTATGATAAGTTTCAGTAGGTAGCCAATAATATAGAAGGATTCTGTTTTTTTCTCTACTTTCATATCTAGTCTGTAGCCAAATCTGGCTAACTCATCTTATGGATGATCGCCACTTTAGCTATATCACAATTTTTTTTAAAAAACCTCAGCTATATGTTAACAAAAGATAATAATATTCTTAATTATTGTCAGCAAATAATGGAGCCACCCTCCCCATCAACAATCTCCCCACTCATGATTCTCCACACTAACTTAATGTAACTTAACTTACACTGGTTCAGACACACAGCCCATCATTCCAAGGGCTAGAGTGAACCAACAGCGACCAATGCACCATCGAAAGATAGGCGGTAGGTGGACAGGAACACTTTGCCATTGGGTTCTAGTTCTCTAGTTAAAGCATGGTGGTTATCAGAGCTGTTTTTACTACCAACCATGTAACAACCCACTAACCTTACCTGCGTATTTATTCAGGGTTGGGTGAGTATTGGCGGACGCCCTCCGGATATCACAGAAGTTCTTAAGAGTCATACCCATGCATGGTTTTCAAAAAATCAAATCAAATAACCACCCAGAAAACTGCCAGTTCTTTTATGAAAACTGATGGGTCTTTGAGGGTTTTAAAATAACTGTAACAGGCAGTTATTTGATTCAGATTTTCTTTTGCCAAAAAACCCGAAACCGGACAGGTCTCTCTCATTATGAAATATTTAAAAACTGGAAGCAGTAGTTATTTGCGAAATCGAATACCCACCCAACACTGGGTTTTAACTTTTAACCATTTTACATGTATATACTTATGGAGTAGTTACCTATCGTCCTACCTACTTTCAAAGCCTATCTTTACAGGATACGTTAGCAAAGTGAAACAGAACCTCAAGTCTGTTGAGGTTCGTCCACACCCAAGTCATATTGAGCATCCATCCTATGGATGGTGCATTAGGTGGCTGTTGGTTCATTCTGGAGCCTGGCCCTATTTCAAATGGGGGCAAGTGAGGCTCCAATCCCACCCTATGTGCAGTTGGAAAATCTCAGGCAATTAATAGTCACGCATGCTGTAACCCAACTTTGTCCCATAAAGAAACAACTTGGGTTGACTGAAAGTTTTCAGTTAAAGAGGCAGCGGCACTCCCTAAGGGCTCCCTCGCATCCCCCCCTCTTGGATCTTGTTGGCAGCGGCTGCTTGCACCCAAGGGTTTTTCTTTATTTCCAAAGGACTTAAAATTTAACTTATATTTTACGAAAACCAATTCGTTTGTGAACACTGGATACCCTCCTTTTATTTGTTTTTAGTATTTCTCTTTACTTCCTTTGTAGTGCGCACCAAGATATTCCAAGAGAGGCCTATAATTGAGAAAGGTATACCCAATGCAGTGTTCCTTTTTTCAGAAATGTGAAAAACGGGCATTTTTTGGAATTTCAAATCACCAAATTTGAAATTGAAATTTATTTTTTAAATCGTCAGATTCTACATCAGGTTCCAAGACAGGTAACCAATTATATAGAAGGATGCTTTTTTTTTAAAAAAAATTTGCATTTGGCTAAACTGTCATATCATGGATGATTATCACACGCTACATCACAAAATTGGAAAAAAAAACACATACACACTTGTAATACTACCCATTTTGAGTGCACCATTATTCGAGGCGAAGGTCAAAAGCAGGCGGTTATCATTTGAGGTGAAGGCTGATGGATAGTAACTTCATGTTGACTTCAAAACTCCAAACCCTAGAATCAAAGATTTTCTTTAAAACATTGCTTTTTCTTTTTCAGTGTTTGGGTTGTGGCAGTGGTGGAGTTTTTTAAGTCGCGACCCCGCACCTATCAGTGCACCACCCGTCAGTGCATTAAGGCCAGGGTGAACAGGCACCTACAGTGATGTATTTAGGCTAACCTGGTAAGTGTTACAGGGAGATCCTGATTTAGTTTTTAAATGGGATTAATCAAAAAACTGCCAAATAATTTTTAAAATTTTAAGTTTCGCAGCTAATTTTTAAATTGGTGCTATATTTATGAGACAGGTTAGTGTGTCTAGACTGTCTTGACCTTAAGTTCTTGAACTTCAAGGTCTGGGGTTGCAGTTCAAATCCGACCGACAAAAACTTGCAGATTCTTAGTTTTTATAATAATTATATTTTTTGGCACAAGTAATAAATAATTTTTAATTCTTTGAAATAATTTTTTTAAAAATTATGCCTAAACCGCTCATGTACTACAATATTTCTATTGTTTAGAATGAACCCAAAAATCTTAATTTTTACCATGGAGCCAAGGACAATGGAAACCATGACAACTCAAATGTGGATGAACCACAACTGAGTTACCAAGGTTCAATATTCACCTTGGTAGCCTATCCTTTAAACCCTTACACGAGGGGAGGAGCATATGTAGTAAGACCGTGGGGAATGGGGAATGTTAAGTGGTTACTTTATCAACAGGTAAGTAAGGCGCTTGCTGACTATCACTTAGGTAGATGCATGTGAATGGAGAGTACATTACTAACCAGGGTGGGTAGCAATGGGACAGGAACAACGAAAAAGTGTTTCCTGTCCACACCTCGTCCCTGGATGGGACTGGTGGCATGCTGGTTTGCCCAGAGTGAACTAACAGCCACAACTACAGGCCTTGGGCTGACCAGGACCTACGCCGGTACCATGGTAAAAACCACAAACTCTCTTGGGTTGCTTCTAAACTTTATATATATCCCATCATAAGTTGAAAGCAGGGTCTCAGAGTCCAAATTCAATATTTACTGGGTTAAATGTAATCTCTGGGAGCCCTCAATCACTAAGGTTATGGTACAAGTATACCTACTATGTAGGTGCTGGCTGTTCACCCTGGTGACCACTGCACCATCCGTTGAAAGCATGAACTAACCGATGTGGTAATTAGCTACATGGAACAACGTTTTCTGTTCACCTATCATCCATCCATCCATCTTTCATGGTGCAATTGTAGCTGTTGGTTCACTCTCTCCACTCTCTCCGCCAGGATGAACAAACCAACCAAGAGAAGGCTTCCAAAAAATTGTATCATACAGTACAGCGAAAAAAATGACCAAAATAATTGTGTTACTATAATCTCCTGCCTTTTTTTTTGCTGGCTATTCATAGCCAAAAAGCTAGATTAAAATTTAGAAGTGCTAAAATCAAGTGCTTTTTGAGATTTTATCCCCAGAATTTTACCAAAAATTTAAAAAATCTCCAGATTTCTAAACATGGTTCAAGTATGCAGCCAAAACAATAGAAGGGTGTTTTTAAAAAATTACTTTCATGTGTAGCTTGTAGCGAAATTTGGATAAATCTTCCTATGGATCATTGCCACTTTGGGTACATCACAAAATTGACCCAAAAAACAACAAGTTGTGCAATTTTTTCAAAATTAAAAAAATCTTCAATTTCCACCGTCCCCTACAGTAAGTAGTCTAGGAGGTACTAGTCTCCCTCGCTCGGTTGCGGCTTCGCGGATGGCCCGCGTTCCGGTCCGGCACGACGAACATGTTCCCGCCTTGCAGGCAGCAGGCCAGTCTGGCAGCCGAGCCGCGACCTTCACTGCCAGTGGTACCGAGGCGAACCAGATCTCTACTGCTGCTCACGCGGATTTGTTCGGCGCCGATCTCATTTCTCTTCGCAGCCGCAGCAGCAACGGCTGCATTCGGATCTGAGAACTGAGCTGAAGACCCTGTACTTGTAGCTGCTGCTGGTGGAAGAGAGGAGTTTGTTGTTGTTGCTTTGGTTTGTTCTGGGCAATTTTTTTGGTCTTCTCCAATTCTTCGGGACTGGAGGAATCGCCTTCAATGATAGAGTTCTGTTTCCTCTTCGTTCTCTTCGTTCTGTTTCTGAAGAGGAAGCTCTGACTGCCAGCCAGCCGTGTAGCGAAGTTCGACGTGTGAGTGATAGGTCGATTTTTTCAGGGGATGGTTCGTGTTTCGTTGTTCTGTGTGTCTTCAGGAGTGAGAACCGAGATTCAGGTTTCGGTTGATCGCAATTGAAGGAGAGAGAGTAGCAATTGGAGAGAACATCAGAGGGAGATTTGGTAGTTTGCGAAGAAAAAGTGTGTGTGCGGGGGAGACTTTGCTTTAGGAAAATTGATGATCAAGGTGTTTCGTTAGACTTCGATTGAGCTCATATTTTGTTTGTAGGGAGAGAGTTTGGTCTCTGATATGTATTGTACTCTGTGTGTAGCTTCTTCTTCTTCTTATATGTTGAGTAACTTTCGTTCTGACGACGGATGCCTTACCGGAGCTTGGACGAGGATTCTGGAGAGGCGTCTTGCCTTGACTCTGTAAACACTTCTTCTCTGGTTGTGGACTTACGTTACTGTGCATCGAAGAAGTGGATGTGCAAGGGAGTCAGCAAATTTGAGTTGTGGAGAACCTTTTCCCCTCGGAATGTGTCTTGTGGAGAGAAGTGATGCCAATTGGTCTAAGAGGACGCAGTCCTGAGTCTGTCTACTGCTTCTACTGAGAGATCGCAGGCCGATTTTGTGACATTCCGTTGCAAGAAGTGTAGAAACAAAGTTTGTGCTTGGAATGCGGTCGTCGTTCTCCTGTCAATCTCTGGCACTGGTCGGCGAGTTTTGTGTGTGTGTTTTGTAGTTGATTTTTGGCTCGGTAGTCATGGTGGGATATGATTTGTCAGTGCCGCAGAAACCAGCCTGGTTGCAGGCACTTTTGAGCGAGAAGTTTTTTGTACCTTGCACAAAGCATGCTACGTCGAAAAAGAACGAGAGGAATGTGTTCTGTGTTGATTGCAATGGCGGAGTCTGCCAGCATTGCGTGAGCAGCCATAACAGGCATTGCGTTCTGCAGATCAGGCGATATGTTTATCACGATGTAATTCGCCTGCACGACATCCAAAGGTTGCTTGATTGTTCGCAAGTGCAGACCTACATTATCAACAGTGCAAGAGTGGTGTTCCTCAATCAGAGGCCACAACCACGTCCTGCAAAGGGGCTCGGAAATGCTTGTGGAACTTGCGAGCGCAGTTTACAAGACTCCTACAGCTACTGCTCCGTGGCTTGCAAGGTGGATGCTGTAATGCGCCAAGGAAGAGACAGCTCAAGCTTGCTACCTGGAACCAACGATTTGCCGTTCGCATCCTTCCCTGGTCTTCCTGCAGGAAGCTTGAAAGCCGGGAAGGCTGTTATTGATGAAGATCTTATGGAGGACTCTCCGTTTGATGACATTCCGACTCAAACTTCTTCAAATCGGACTGCCAGCGACGGCATTGGCTGCGGGACCATCACTTCTACGGCCTCCACTCTCCTTCTGATGCCTAAAAAGATCCGGAGCGGTCGCATTTCAACGCATGCAACTTCTCCGAAATCTGTACTTCTTCCGGTTTCTGCGAAGCGGAGAAAAGGCACCCCTCGTAGATCCCCTTATTGCTAGTGAGCAGCAGCAACGCCATTGAAGATTCTTCCACATCTGCCTTCTTCTCCTCTCCCAAGGTTTTTTACAGTAGCAACTAAGTCTTATTCTTCCACTCAGTTTTAGTTTCGGCTGGAGTTTTGGTGTAGGTTGTGATTCGAATGTCGAAAGCCGATAAGTTCTCGGATGCAACAACGCAGCTTCGGCATCCGTCATCGACTCCCGCGAAAACGGCAACATCCTCTCTCTCCCTCTCTCTCAAGGATGTTGAGAATTGATCAATCCACCAATGTCTGGTGAAGTTGATACGGGTTAGATTCTTGGTCACTCACAGTTGTTGAAAAGAGCCTCCTGTGTATGTGAACTCGGAAACTAGAAAACATTGTCGAGAGAGTGGCGCTTTATTAGGCGTTTGTGATGACTCCAAAGAATCTTTGATGAGAGACACATAATGATACACAGAAAAAGCAGCATTGAAAGTGAGTGAACAGGCATAGAATGTACGTGAACGATATCTCACAGGAAAGAAAGAGGCCATTGATTTCAGGCTGCTGTAAAAGACTGACAAGAAGATCTCCAAGGGACCTGGAAGAAGATGTACCTCTAAATATATGAGCTAACATTTTTCTTCAGAGGAAAGAGAATTGAATGTTCTGCTATATAATATTATTGGTGTGCTACTTGATTTCTACAGTTTGTGGTCAAGTATTCTTTGCAATTGTGTAATTTGCAGCCTGGCAAGGAAGGACATTCCTCACCACCACTCTAAACCCTAAACACTTGAAACTCTATGTTTGTCTGTGTAAATTCTGATTACTCTTTCTTCTGTTCAATGCAAAACAGCATGCAAGAAGAGATTATTGTTTCTTTGTTTGTCCATTGAACCTTCTGACAACTTCCTGGAGTTTTTTTGTAGGCCTGCTGCTGGAGTTGTTCAACAACACAATGTGACCTCTCACATTTCAATTGCATCTCGTTTCACTGAGGCTCAGTTTGAAATCTCAGTTCTCTTGGAAGTTTTGATTAATTTTTTTGGTGTTGAAATTGCCTCTCTTTAGAATTTCACAACGAAATGCTTCTCTATTGTGGCATAAAATATATGCCTGTGCAAGTGTGTCGGAAAGAATTGTAGTTTCTGCCTTCACTGTGAAGAACTGCATGTTTTGCATATTCTACAAATCATCTTTGTTGTGGTGCAGAAAAAATGGCAGCACTGCTATAGTAGCTACTGGTTTGAGTTTGCACACTTCTCAATTTTCTTAGCTTGCTGGAGATGTTGCTATGCAAAGATGCCAGATTTGTCTTAGTTGTTGGTTTCCACTTTCCTCCACAACTGCCAGGCTAACAATCCATAGAATTAACCTGCAAATCTCATTATTGTTGAAAAGCCTGCATCCATGTCACGTTTAGTAGCCAGGTTTTCTTTATTCAGAATTGCACTAATTCTGAGTGTCCTGCTATTGAACCTGAATGTTTTCCTCTGACTGTGAGCTGTGATGTTACCTCAATATGGTATCTTATCAAGCTCAACAAAAGGCCGATCAAGCAGTGGTCAACAAACAAGTTTGCATATCCTGCTTTCCACTTCCTTTACTGCAATGCAATGACTAAAACCTGTATAAACTATAGTTTAGAAATGTACTTCACTTCCAGTGTGTTTTAAGCAATAAGATTGTAGTCAAAGCATTGCTTTCCAGATATTTGTTTGAGCCAGTTTGATGTTGATGTAGAAAAGGTTTTAGAGGTCACGCTTGAATCCCAACGGTGCATGGAACACTACTGCAGTACTCATCTTTCTGTTGGCAGACCATGGCTGTTGTTCATTCCTTTTTTCACCTACTAAACAAGAGACATTCTTCCTGAAAAGAGAGGTGAACACATGCTCTTGTAAAACTGACCCTGGTGACTTCATTACTGAAAGTTAAATCAACTTTCTCCAAATTGTTTCAATGAAGTTTTTATAATGAGTTGAAACACTTAGTTGTCTTATTTTTCAAGTTGGAAGATGCAACTGGAGAAAAGACCCATGCATCCATTCTGAAAGTTGTGGACCCATGCCACTGATTGAAATGTCTTCACATCATTCCACAGCTTGGCACATATAGCTAGGGAGAAAGAAAATAGACACAGAAGCTGCACTCACTGGAAATAAAAGCCTTTTACCCCGATGCAGCACTGGTGTTTCATGCTATCTCAAAACAAGGATTTGAAAGTGAAGAAAGAGAAAGCACATATACAAAAGACAATTCAAACATAAAAAAGCATAAGCTTCTTCCAAGAAGTTAGGTGAATGTACGCTGTCCCATTATTGAGGGGAAGATGCATTACATTCCCTGAATCCATTAAGAGGGAGAAACATGCATTCATTCATTCCTGAATCCATTCAAGTTGTCACAATTTTCATCAAGGCCACTAAAGCCCACTAAAGCCAAGGTTGCTCTTGCAGCCATGGAGCAGGATCAACTGCTTTACCATGAACAAAGAGGCCCCTTGAGAGAGACACAAAACACCCACCACAAAACAAACAAAAAGTAAGTGGTTTTCCAATATCCAAAGTTCCACAATTGTGGGAAAGCTACTTACACATGGATACAGAGTAATATGATTTTGTTGACAGTTGTCAATTTGAGAAATAGAACAAAAAAGGAGGAGGGAGAGGGAGGTACACACCAGTGTAGATGTGGACCAGTTGCTAACCCAGTCTCCCCAACAGTCCCCACAACTTGACCAGCTCTCACCAACTCACCCTCTCTGCAGATGACGCATGGGGGATGGTAAACCTTTGGTAATATTTTCCAAGCATCATCCAAGAAAAAGGAATTTATGTTTTACAGTCGAGACTAAATTTGTTAAATGAAACTGTGCCACATTCTGTGCAAGTAAGTTGGTGTGCTGTTCTCCATCATTTTCCTGGTCCTTAATAGACAGCAAAAGAAGTCCACACTAGTAACCAAGACCTTCAAATGAAAACATACACTGCAACAACTAACAAGCAAAGAAAAACTTACTGAACCCAAGCAGAATCAAGATGCATGAGCATGCTGGTAACTCCCTGGCCATGGTTGAGACCCACACAGTTTCCATGGAGCATGAATCCATCTGATTCTTTTCCCACCAAAGCTACTTGCCCATTTGCAGGTGCCCTCACAGGAGATCCTTTATCCGCACCATAATCCACTCCCCGGTGATAGTATCTGCAAAACACCATTCACTACATTCCTTCATCCACATGCCACTACAACGGGTAAAACATATATATACATCTACACACACATATAATCACCATATAGATCCACCCACACTCAATAATGGAATTTGACCAAAAAACTGAAAAATCTGGTTCACACAAACAACAGCAATCTACAAAAGTTTATACCCCTTAGCAAAAACTCCATTGTAGAAGCGCTGAAGGCCATAGCCAGTCGTGATTTCACCCTCACTTGGCACCACAAACGGTCCATGCCAAATCTGCTCCTCACTTTCAGTTGCTATCACAGCCTTCACCACTTCGCTCTCCATGCGGGTACCTATTGAGCCCCAAACATTTTGTGCCCTGGTAAGTCAAATTGAAGAGAAATTTACATCAAACAACAGTGCCTTCTCTTCACATTTTTTTATGAAGCTTGGTTGGTGTGAAAGTATGGTATCCTAAGCCTGTGGATGGAGCTAAGTGGGTGATGAGTGTAGAATGGCAGTATACCACCAAGTTTGCTTTTCTGTACCCAGATTGATTCCACTGGATATTCCTTATCACAAATCTCCACTGTGCCTTTGAACTTCTTATGCCTGCCATCAGCTATTTCCACCTGTAATCACACAATAATTGTTTGTCCTCAACATCACATCTATCAAGTCACAAAAGTTCCAGTAAGCTGAATTTCAGTGATTTGTTAAATTGCACCCATTCAAGAATGAAGATTGATGATGCACTTTGGACCAAGCACAATACCATTTTTTCCTGTGGGTCCTTTTAGAAACCCTCCAATAAAGGGTGACATGTTTCCAAACTTCAAATGACATTCCAAAAACCCAACAAACAACAAATGAGCTTGGGTGTTTCAGCATCTAGACAACATTTGTTTTTAGGCTTACTATGATGTCCAAATTCCCAGGCTTGTCTAATGGGGTGGTTGGAATGAGTGCTCGCCAAGTCATATTATCAACAGCTGTTGGAAATACCGGAACCCTGGATCCTGAGCATGAAACTTGCACTTGTGACTGAAGCGGAAGCTTCTCCCTACACCAGATAAAAACATTGACACCCCTTTGAATAAATGCTCTGGAGTAGTTTGGACATCAGTAGTCAAATCCGACTGCAATTTGGTGAACTGAATAGGAAAAAGGACTAAACAATTATTGCAAATAGCACCACTTTATGCGGGAATTGATTTCTTGTGCAAGAGCATGAAGAAAAAGGCTCCTCCAGTCCTACCCATCGCATGTCTTGTGAGTCTGTAGGAGCATCACTGATTGAGGACTACCAAGTTCCCTATTGTCTGTTACAATAGGAGATTCATTTTCCGTTACTTAAACAGGCAGACTTGAAGCTACTGCCAAACAGACAGCATTATGTCTCCTGTTCTTGAACTCCATTTACTGATTTGTTATGACATTTTCATGTTTTCTTTCTCGTTGTATTTGTTGTTACGTGGATTTTCTGAGGGTTCGTCCTTGTTCCTTGAGCCATATTCTAAAAGGGGAATGCAGCAGTACCTGAATGGGAATGAAATATTGTCAAGAAGGTTGCCCCCAGGTGATGACACTGATACACGAACAGCAAGAGTATCTCCCTGTGCTGGTGTCCATGAAGAGATTTTCACGTCAATGGGTCGCTCCTTCAACCCTAGAGCTTGAGAGCTTGTGTTGACAGCCTCCTGGAAAAACTTGCTCATTGCTTCCCTTGCTCCCAATCTTCCTTTTCCTTTGGTAACCCATTCCCTGTTTGAGCACAAGTCCAGAAATGACTTGAATGCATCTCCAACATGTGCAAAAGCCATGGATCTTTTCGTGCTTGCATTCTCACACTGCACATTCCTGAAATAGATCCCCAATTGGGAGGAGGAAGCTCCTTGACAATGCCATTCACTCCCAATTTCCTGGTCACAGAACAAACCCTGGAGCTGCTTTAAAGGAGGAGGAGGACTGCTGGCGGTGTGGGCATGAAGAGCCTCGTGAGACAATATGTGCAAGAGATGCGATTCCTTATGTAATGTTGCTGGGTCTGACATTTCTGCAATTCCACGAGCTTTAGCACCCATACCTACAACTGCAACAAAATGGTGGCAAATCCACCCACCACCCCCAAACTCCCAAAACTACTACCTCAAAGTTCCCGGGCACATCTTTGCTTACTCGGAGCTATGCCAACCCTTCAGATTCATGGAATTGAAGAACGCCGCCCCTGATGCCGTATGTTTTGGTTTTTCCCACCCAACCCACAACTGTCACTCAGCTTTCAAGATTCTCACTCCCTCCGAAACACACACAACAAATAGCAAACATACGCTGCAATTGTGGGGATGGAAATGAAGAAAGAAAGACAACATATCTCCGAACACCCACGGCCATTTTGTCGCGATCACCGTCTTCTTCGATTGTGCCGGAAAAGCATTTCTGCGAATACTGAACGTCCACCTTTGTTCACGACTCCCTGGGACTGTCCCCACGGGCAAAGCATCTCCAGCGGTGCTGACTATGTGACCCTGCAAGAATATCTCACGTCCAAATTTTCAGTTTTTTTTTTCTTTTCAAACCCTGCTAAAAGCAATAAATTTTTATTTCCAAAAATGTACAAAGGAAGAAGGGAAAAAAAAGGGCATCTCAACAACCCACTGCTTGTAATAGGTCAGTCGTGGTGATGGGGGATGTGTCTTAAAGGGGCAGAATTGGCAAGTAGTTAGACCTATTGTTATTGCCCAATTTAAGATGGAAGATGCTTGGATTCTTTGCAATGTAATTGAAATTTTTTAATGAAGAAAAGTGATTAGGACATAAAGAGGAGGGCCTTAAGCCCCTTTGAAGCTCCAAATGGCATTGGCACAATCGTGTAAAAACACATTAGCATATTTGTGCAGACATCCAAATACTTTGATTGCTAAAGGGAGAAATTGATCAGTGGGGTGTTAGTTGCGATAACCCCTTTTTTGGCTCATGCTACATCAAAAATAATAAATCTTTGAGTTGCGCAAGATTGAAAAAACAATTCCACCCATGTTGGGTTGATAATGACAAGATCAATTAAGGTACAAATTCCATCTTTGGTGAGAACAATGTCAACTTGTCAACAAAAGGAGTTAAACATGGTTGAAGGAAACACGTGTAGTTGTTATTGTTCCATGTGGAAGCTAACATATTGTGTAATCGAAGCAAAAGTGTTACAAATTGCATCATGGGTTTTCGTGTGCTTGTTGCCATGGTTGCAACATAAAAAGTGGATACCCATAAGGTCCATGGGATGCATGCACACGCATAAAAGGATACCTACAATTGAAGGACATCATAGTCCAAACCATGTTTGAAGCGATTGTTAAAGGCATAATTACTAGTAGTAATAGTTAGTTAGTGTATTTTTGTTTACTTAGTTATTGTTTTAGGAGTTATTAGCTAGGTTACATAGTTTTTATCACCGTTTGAATTTGAATAAAACATAAGGCTATTTTATATCTTTAGAGAAGAGGAAGAAATGGTATCATTGTAGAACATTGCATTTAAATGGAACATGAGAAAATAGCACTTTGATCTTTGGAAAGCTTTACTTTCATAGCCAAAATTGTTGTTTTTATGTTTGTTATCATATTTTCATTGTTGGATTTTAATTTTAAAACTAAAATGAGTAGATATGAATGAGTAGATTTATTTAGTATTAGTTTTATCACATGTTCAGTTCATATATAGATCAAAATATAGGATTTTATATTTGCCATTCGGTGACCATCCCAAGGCTTGAATTTAGAATGATTTCAAAATGTTGTTTATGTCTTGTTGCTAAAATTTTTGTTTTATAGATAGATAATGAGCTTTAGTTTCATTTTTTGCATTTTTTTTCAAATATTTATCATAAGTTATTTATTCAGGAAGTAGATCTAAGCAAAGTAGCTAATTGTGAGGATTTTGTTCTAATGCAAAACTTTGTTCAAATTTGAATTAGAATGTGGAGGGATGGAAGATAAATTTGTAACTAAAAGTTTTAAGATACAATTAAATCAAGTTTCATTACATGAACAAGAAGATAATGGTGTTGCCATCAACAATAATTTGAATGCAAATCAGAAATATAAACAATTTATAACACCTAAAAAAGTTTCTCAATCTGAACAAAAACATTCATGGACAGAAAAGAGACCTACAAGCCACAAAAAACCTTAGGCGAAATTGATTATTCCTCATGGAGTGCAAACTGGTGAAGCATAAAAGCACAACAATGGTCTACAACGAAATTCTAAGAAAAAAAAACGTCAGATTGAAAATGCAGATTCACAAAATGAGTTTAGACAAAGGAATCGAGAATCTAAACTTTGATAAAGAGTTGTGTTAGAACCCCAAGTTTGTTGTAGCAATAGAAGTTTGATGTTTTGATGTATGAAAAAGAACATAAACTCAATAGGTCAAAAAGGGAAAAAGTAATACCAAGGTACAAATTTGCTTCACCTCCTTATTATCGAAAGGATCATGAGAATGTAAAGTTTGAACAAAGAGCTTAGAATTTTGAAGTCACAACTCAAGGCATCAGAATGTCTAGAAGAGTTGAACAAATACTTGTAAGTAAATAAGAAACTATAGTTTTATCAAGGGTATAATAGCACAAGGTGTACTTGTGGCTATTAGAATAAGGTATAATGAACCTAAACTTAATCAACATAATGGAAACATTGTTAGAGGAGACTCAAGGGACTGGAGTAGAATAATTCATAGTGTGATTCATGAATAGACTTCCAAGACCTAACCCTCAGCAATGCATGTACTATCATCAAATTAATGAATGTCCATTTATTGAAGATATTGTGAGGCAAGGATTTGTTGAGCATTTCTAGAATTTGAATCCAAAACCTGCAAGAGCAGAGAACCATGGATATAGTGAGCCAAAGGAACTATACCATGAAAAGGTCAGAATTTTAGATATATTCAAAGAACATATCTAGAAAGATAATAAAGTGGAAATGAAAGTTTAAATTGTAGTAAATGTAATACTTGTTTTTATAGCTTTTACACCAAGTCTGTTACATCACAACAATGTTGGGGTTATTTATCCAAGGACTTCCAATTTAAGAATGGAACTAGTAAGATTTGTACCATTCTATTTTGTGGCAATGCCTTAGTCTATGGTTATAGTTACTAAAGCTCAATTTATAATAACACCAGCCCATATTGTTGTTAGTATGAGGTCCATACCCCAAACTCCAAGGGAAACACAACTTGTCAATGTGCATACAAAGATGCCCAAAAAGGTGGATAGGATTTTTGTTGAATGCCAATAAATCCAACAAGAGGAAGCGTAAACCCACTAGGACTTCCAAGACCTTCAGGATATTTTTGATTGCCAATGTTGAATCCAAGCAAACCACCATTACCACCAAACAAACCTTGTTGTGGACCACTTAACTATCCTAAGTATGTGAAGGATTCTAACCGAGATGTTCATGTTAGAGTTTTGAAAGCTAACATTGGAGCAAATGGTGAAAGAGATGATGCAGAGATTGTTAATTTGTTTTATTATACCTTTAGGGATATTGACTAGTGTAACAACTACATGGGAGATTACCTAGATTGTACTTTTGTAAAATTGTAGTTAACTTTTTGTAAAATGTACAAAAAAGTTCAAAATGATGAATAAGTTTACCTATAGTTGAAATACATGAAGCAAGAAAAGAATGGAAGAATGGAAGTCTATTATGAAATATTATTAAAATTAACCAATGGTCTTCAACATAGGACAACAAATAGTTTCCTAACTACTGTTTTCAAATCTAGATTACAACCATATTTGCGTGTAACAACAACAAACATGAAGAGAGAAACTTTGCAACAACATGAGGAAACAACTTTGGTTTGTGAAAAAGGAATTTTCGAATTAGAATTTATAAACAATTTATTAGCACCACAAAGTAATAAAATAATATCAACTCAGAAACCTCAAACAATTATAGAGAAAACATGAATGTATTATATAAATTGTGACAGCACAAATCATAATGTTGAAACCTATAGAGTCAAAAGAAAGGAAGACCTTGTTCCTACAATTTCTGAAGTTATTATTCAACAAATTAGAGTACAAAAACTTGTGAGGTATTCTTGTCATATCTGTGGTGACACGAGACACAAGTTCATAGATTGTCTTAAATACAGTGATATGCATAATATGTTTAAGAACAAAGGAATGAAAATTGTAGAGAAACCATCTGTGGTGGAGCTCAAGGTTGTCAATTCTTAATCCATATGGTGGATGATAATATGCCCATGACCAATGGCAAGGTTACTAAATAATAAGTGTTCAAGGACAAAGAACCAATAAAAAATAAGTATGTTGTTGAATGGGAAGAGGAGTAGAGACTATAGTAATCTTTTGTCAAAACTATACAAGAGATGCAAGCAGAAAACCTACTAGAAAATCTTAATCAAAAGGAAAAAGCACAATGGGATACAAGTTGGGCAAGATTATTAGAAGTTGAGGTGTCCACAGAACCAATTGTACCACAAAATTTATCTATTATTCCTAACAACAAAATTATGTCCATGGAACAAATATTCCAAAATATCAATAAACAAATGATGGAAACTACCTATACCCTAAGGTTAGGTCAACTATTGCAAATAGCACCAAATCTTGAGAAGTATATGTGGTAGAAATTGAAGCTAGAAAAACCCAATATAATTAATAAAATGATATCAAAACCTAGTGTAGCCACAATGGTTGAAACACATTTTGAAATAGACATTGCAATTATAAAGGTAGATAACCAAATGGCAGTTATCCAAGTATAAGTTGGGAAAAACATTGTTGAAAATGTTTTGATAAATGAAGGGGCAAGTGTAAATATCATAATATAAAACCTTAGAAAAAAATTAGGTTTACCCAAACCAAGACTAGTTCCATACCACCTCAAAATGGCATATCAAAGTATGACTAGACCTCTAGAAATCATCAAAAATTTGAGGATTCATATACATGGTATACCATATGTAGCCACATTTATTGTTTTAAAAAACAGTGTGGTGGATTTTAGTCACTATATGTTGTTGGGAAGACCTTGGCTCAAAGATGCAAAGGCTACACATGACTAGGGTAACAATGTCATTAATGTTCAAGGTAATGGAACAATCAAAACAATATCAATTAACAAGAAATTGAGAGCAAAAACCAGAAGGCCCCAAGTACTTGTTTATTATGATTTGTTAAAAAGGCTAACAAATGAAAAGGAAGATATAATCTTTGAAACAGAACTAGAGTTGTTATCAATTGGCTAATCATTATCTCAAATGAAACAATTTCACTATTGAATATTGGTGTATCAAAAGTCAGAATCAAAGGAAAATTTGACCCAGATCAAGGAATATCCATTCAAAAAGCAACATAAGTGGTGCCTCCAACAATAAACACAACAAAATTTCATGTCAAACCAGAAATATCGCTGGAAGATAAGGTTTATCCAGAAACCTATTATCATCATAACCAAGCTAATATGGAAGTGGATGAAACACCAACAAAAATGCAAGTACAAAATTTTCAGATAACATGTTGGACTTTGACTGAAGAACAACTTGTTAAACTAAATCTTGGCACAAAGGCAAATCCACAGTACATAAAATTAATGCACAATTGACAAAGGAGAAAACTAAAAAACTTTAAATGTTACTCAAGGAATTCAAATATGTGTTTGTTTGGACTTATAAGGATCTGAAAGGCATACTTCAAGAATTGGCTCAACACATAACTGAATTAAACACTTCAATTCCACGAGCACATCAAGCAAGGTATAAATTAAACCCTAATTATGCTACAACTGTCAAACAAGATATTGACAAACTATTAGCAATAGGATTCATTCAACCAATAGAAAAGGCTACATGGTTATCACCTATAGTGGTAGTAATCTAAGAATAATGGAAACTGAGAATTTGCGTAGATCTCAAGAAGTTGAATAAGGTAACCAAAAAAGACTCTTATCCTTTGCGATTTTCTAATGAGGTACTAAACATTATAGTAAGCTATGAAGCCTATTCATTTTTAGATTGATATTCAGGATACCATCAGATTTCTATAACCCCTGAGGATAGATACAAAATAACTTTTATAGCATATTGGGGAGCTTTTGTTTGGATGGTGATGCCATTTGGTGTTAAAAATGGGCCACCAACATTCCAGAGAGCAGTTAGCAAATCTTTCAAAGAGTACTTAAACTAGTTAATGAAGATATTTCTAAATGACTTCACAGTTTATAATGATATGGAGAGTCATTTGATGAAGTTCAAACTTTGCTTTCAAAAATGCAAAGAATATGAAATCAATCTTAACCCAGAAAAATGTGCCTTTATGCTATTTTTAAGATTGATTTTAAGGTTCATAGTTTCCCATGAAAGCAAAATTTGAAACCCTAAGAAGGTTCAAACAGTAGTGAATATGTTAATATGTACAAACCCATAGTAGATTCAGGTCTTTAATGGTATGGCTCAGTTTTATAGATGTTTCATCAAGAACTTTGCTTTTATCATGGCCCCAATTACAAAGCTAATGAGGAAGACAAAACCTTTTACATGGACCACAAAGTGTTAAGAAGCTTGGGATTAAATCAAACAGAAATACATAAAAGTATCAATTATAATATCTCCAAATTGGTAGTTAGAGTTCCATGTGCACACAAATGCATCACTATTGGCAATAGGTGCAATGTTGGCACAAAATCCAACTGGTAAATATGACCAACTTATAGTATATGCTTCTAGACTACTAAATAAAGCAAAAAAAAATTATATCACTATAAAGAGATGGTTTATGTTCTCCATAAATTCAAACATTTTTTGTTGGAAAACAAATTTATTTTTTATGTAAACCACATGGCTATGGTATACTTGTTCAATAAACCACATGTGTCTGGAAGGATAGCTAGATGGTTGTTGTTATTTTTGGAATATGGATTCATAGTAGTTTATAATCCTAGTAGAACACAAATGGTAGTTGATGTTTTATCCAAACTACTTGATAGTTCAGAACCATTGGTAGTCCTAGATCAAATTATAGATGCATCATTATTCTTCATATAGCCTATATGGATGTAAAAAATGAAGAGTTGTTTGGAGATAAGGTTAGATGCCAGAAACTCTGAACCTAGCTCAAAAATAGAAGTTGGCTAGAAAGGCAAAACCTTTATTCTAAAAGAGGGAATAGTGTACATAATGGGGCAAAATAATAGAATGCATAGATGTTTGACCACCTTAGGAACACAAATTGTTCTTAAAAAGTTACATGAAAAAATGGAAGGAAGACGTTTTCTTGTAGATATTATTACAAATATAATTTTGGATGCAGGATATTGGTGGCCAACTCTATTCAAAGATATCTTACAAATTTTGGGAGAATCTTTATTTCATACATGAATTTTACAGAAGTTATGACAATTATTAAAAAATTGGAGGACTTAAAGAAAAAAGTCTAACAAGTTGGTAACAACGCTTCCATAGGAACCTTTTATGAAGTGGGGTCTAGATTTTATAGGTCTAATTAAACTAGCAAGAAGACTAATAGGAAACAAATATATCCTAGTAACTATAAATTATGCAATTAAATGGGTAGAGGCAAAAGCACTCAGAACAAATATTGTAGTAATTACAACTATATTCATGTATGAATACATCTTCACCAAATTTGGATGTCCATTGGCCATAATTACAAATCAAGGAATACATTTTATTAATGATACAATCAAATATTTGACGTAACAATTTCTATTAAAACATGTTAATTCAACTACCTATTATCCATAGGGAAATGGACAAGTAAAATCTACTAACAAAGTCATTGGTAAACTTTTGACCAAGTCAGTTAATGAAAAAAGAACAAACTAGGATGAACATTTGTCCACAATTTTGTTTTCATATAGGACTACTTATTAGGTGGCAATAGGTTATACACCTTACCAATTAGTCTATGGTTTACATCCTTTAATGCCAACAGAATATGTTTTACTAGCTATTAGTGGGGACCGCAAAGATGCATAACCAATTAGAGTACTAACATCTAGAATTATAGTGTTGGAAAAGTTATAGGAGAACAAATTGGAGGTTCAAAATAATGTGGGAACAAACCAATGGACCAGATTTACGTGGAGTCAACAAAAAAACACAAAGAAGAAGTTTCAATTTGGAGATTATGTTTTATGGTTTCCCAAGGGAAAAAATAACATGGGCAAATTCAAGAAAAGATGGTTTGGTCCATTCAGGGTACATTATTGCTTACCCAATAATATTGTTTTTCTTGTTTTTATTAACAATTTTGAACCAAATCCAATATTGGTCAATGTTAACAAGTTGAAACCATACAAATATGTGGGGGTCAAAATGTGCTCAAAGGAGCTAAAAGCGTTACTTTAGGTAAAAAAACCAATTGATTTACATTGTTCCTTTATTTTTTTCCCACTTACACGTGGTAAATGATGGTTGGGTCATTTCAAAAAGGTGGGATGAAATGTGAAACTTATCGTCTTCACTACAACAAAAGGTGTCCTTGTACGCCAAGTGATTTCACTAGATTTTGAGTGAATTCACTGGTTGTAATGAACAAGGACTAGTGAGGAAGCAATGAATTCACTGGTTTAGTGAATGAAGACTAGTGAACTTCACCCACATTTTGTAGTAGTGCCTCCTCTTCACGCAAAGCCCATCATTCATGAAAAACATGTTATTTTCCACTTGTAGGTTAAGGTGTTCATTTCTTTTCGCACTCCCTTTGTTCAAATTTTCACACCATTTTTAACATTGGTTTTAATTTCGTGGAGGCATCAGTCAAGCTTCAATGTTGGAGAGCTTTGGAGCTAGGTCAAACAATTAGATAGCAATTGACGAGGTACAAACACATTCTTCCCGCTGTCAACAATATTTTTTTCAAGCAACTTTGATGCCTACAATTTTCATAGTTTTGGTTTGTAGTCTTCATAGTTTTGAAACCAAAACTTCTAAAATATATTATAACACAACTTCAAGTGTTTGGTATGTAATCAAAAAGTTTTAAACCTCATTGGAAAAAATGTTGTTAGCAATTTGTAGCTTAGTGTGCAAGGGAGAAATGAAAAGTGAGACCTAACTATTGTACATGTTTTACTTCTTGCATTTGCCATTGGAAACCTTGAAGCTTTGTTGATTAGTGTGTTTAAAAACACATTATTTTTCATTAAATCCCTAACAAAGACATGTTATCGAAACAATGTCAACCTTGGAAGAATTCACTTGAAATGCCTCAATTGTTACTCTTGATGGTGTTGGCACATAGTTCATTACAGTAAAGGGTCCTTCCAAATTTATTTTTGGGTATTGATTTCTATCCAGTTTACCATCTCTATAAGGATCTAACTTTTGAGTAAGTGCGTTTGTAGCTTGTAAAATGGCTTTGCATATGCTTGTGAATGAATCAATTGTTTTACTTGTGGGTGAATGCTTTAAAATAATGAGAGGAAACAGTCATGAAGAATTGAATTAAGAATGAGGAGCTTTTTGTCTCTTTGGAATGGCCTATCTACATATGGTTAATTCCACCATATGCTTATCAAGGTCAAAACATCATGTCATTTAATATGGTGGCCTAAATAGCTTTGAATAAATGTTTTTACATATTAAGTAGTGTTAATTAACATCATAATTGTCTTCCACATTACTTTTGGAAATGCAACAAAGGTTTAGGACACGTATATTTTTATAATTGTTTACATAGAGTTTTGGGCAAATAATATATATTCATCTACACCCAACATTGGGAGATGATGAAGAATTGAATTTAATGTCATGGTAGCTTGTCATTGTTGTTCACGATGAAGGTGATGGTTTGACACTTTGTGAGCAATAACTCATAATGTTATGACTACACTCTTTCATTTAGCCCAATTCTTCATCAAAAGCTCCAAAAGATTGCAACATGTGGACCTCTCATCCTTGTTACCATCCCAAGAATGAAAGTCAACTATGGGAATCAAGGAATGGGTCCTAAAAAGGCCTCAAAAGGAAATTGTTAACTAGAGGCTAATTTGGTGAAGATGAAAGTAAACCATCTTGCTTAATTGCCATATCTCAAGTAAAGCAACTAATGGATTGTGTGGTCATGTGTAAACGTTTGTAGCCTAAATAATTTTGAACTACAAGAGGTTCTTTAGAAGCAGTGGCATCTTCGCAAAAAAATTCAACATATGAAGGTAATCGAACTAGCCCATTCAACTCTTATACCAAATTTAGAAATCCTCCTTTTTAAGCATTATTATGCTCCTTTGACAATTTACATGTGACAAGTACACCTACCAAGAAACTCATAGGATGTAGTAAGCTCTTTAAATTTTAAATTGTTGGTATCTCAATAAAAATGACAATCCTCTTACATTCAAATGTTAGGTGTAGAGCATTTCTTCTAAAATGTATTTGATTCAAAAGAATATAACAACATGATTTTTAGGACCTAAGATCTACCAGATTTGGAAAAAATTGGCTCAAAGTTCACTTCAAACAACTTACATTGCATGTTTGTTTACTGCCATTGGACGTTTTAGAAATTGAGCAACATATTTTGTTGTCCCATCCATATTAGTTGCTAACTTATCAAAGTCCAATATCTGAGGTGTGACTTCAAACATTATCAATGCTCACTAGACCAACTATAAGTTTGCATCTCTATAATTTCATTACACCCCATTGTTGAGAAATTATTTCAAGCTTCCATTAGGGTTTGATAATAATTGGAATATTATTACCTATTAGACATTTATTTAGCATATGTTTCATAAATTACTTTAATTTAGATGATCATTTGCTTATACAGGGAACAATTAATGATAACCTGTGTGAAAAGGCAATATACAACTCCACCAACTTGGACTGTATAACTATTCAAACCCATTTCATTTGGGTTGTAGGTATTTTTTAAAAAAATTGTATGTTGAATATGTTTATATCTACCTTATCTCAATAGTCAATTACTTGCTCAAATTACACCTTGGTATTGTTTTCTATTGATTAAGCATATTCATAATGAGTAGGCATTGTATTGAAGTTTTTGTCCTCCTATAATTGTATCAACAAACCCCTAATCAATCTCACTCTCTTTTTGGCAAATAGGAATATCCATGTGACATTCCTTACATGCCACAATGCATAATAGATTTATGTAGAAGCTTGAAACTTTTTCTTTGAATATGTGATAAGGGTTTGAAAAGTCACATCACCAATATGGATAGTTTCAACTACTCAAACCCATTTCATGTGGGTTGTAGGTATGTTTTAGGACTACACATGAATATGTTTATTCAACTTGGCCTTAATAGTCAATTATTTGTTCAAACTTCAAGCATGTATTTCATTTTTATTGATTGAACATTTTCACAATCAATGGGCTTAATAGGACTTAGCTTTTGTCCTCCCACAAATGGATTAATACACTCATCAATTTAATTTTTTTTTTGGCAAATGATGGATGACACTCATGTCTTGTCACAACTAACATATAATAGATATGTGCAGAAGGCTACAAATTTTGCTTTTAATGTGTGACAAGGCATTGAAGAACTAGGTCACCAGTCTAAACTATTTCAACTACTAATCAACCTAGATCTCATGTTGTTGTAGGTACATATTAAAGTTACAAAAGTGCGTTTTTTTGTTGCACTTTGTTGGTTGATGCAAATTATTGGCTTGGTTTGCAATATGCTACAAATTTTCCTTTGAGTATGTGACAACATAGTGAAAAACTCTATCACCACTTTGGACTGTTTCAACTACTCAAACCCATATCTCCGACAATTATAAGTATATATTAAGGTTACATGAGTTTTTTTTTAATTGCATTTTGTTGGTCAATGCAACTGACTAGTTTGGTTTATTGTTTATAATTATTATTACATGTTTTGTGGTGTTATCATAACTTTGCAATTTGTATACAAATCATATGACAAATAAAGTAAGAGTAAGTGGAGATGAATTGATGTTGTTTAACCTTAACCCATGTTTTTTCAAAGTGTAGATTAGCAATGTTAAAATGTTAATGTATTTGGTTTTGAATTGCATGACTAGGAGTCAAGGATGAATGGTATGACCATTTCATTCAAAATTGAAATCAGCATTACAATGATTAATATATACAAAATTCATGAAGTAAGTACATAGAAACCAAGGTGTTGAACTATGTTTTTAAGTGTTATTTCTTTTCAAGTTTTTTTTAGTAGCATTAGTTTATGTAGTTTAATGTTGTAAATTATAATTCAAGGATGTTAATAACTTCATTTTCTAAAGGGGTACGGCACATAGGTCATGTATTGAAAAATGTGTAAGCAAAATTGTGTGGGAGACTTTGAGCAAAGCAAGACATGTTGTGAGAAGTTGGCATCACTAGAAAAAAAAGGTCAATATGTGACTAATGCATTTACAACTACTTGCGACTATTTGGTTTTTTGCAACTAATTTTTTTCCCTTTGCAATTAATGTGACATCATGCTAACATCAATTGAGTCACCTAGCTATGACTACCTTATGACTAGTCTATGATTAAATTGGTTTACATCTATATATGGGTTGGATTTATCATATAAGAATAACCATCTAAAGTCCCATTAGTTACAAGTGAAATGGTGTTTAGATGTAATCAACATATGTTTATATACATTAATTATAATAATTATATGATTTATGATTAAACTTAATATTCATAGTATTTTCATTGATATGATTATTATAATTATACTAATTTCATTACATTAAATTATTTATTATTTTTAATAACTTGAATATATTCCAACATAGGTTATTATATTAAATATTTTTTCTATTTTAATAAAAATAAAATTATCATAAAATCATAACAATTAATTAATTTATATACTAATTCTAATAGACACATAATTTATAATTTAACTTAAAATATTCATAAATTTATTTTTTGATATTTTTAAAAACTAAAATATTTCCATTATATTTAAATGAATTAATTTAATTGTAAGAATTACATTCCCATATACCAGGATATTTAATTATGTACTTGCAATATATAATTGTTATTACGTCATTACATTTTAGAATAATTTTATTACAAGTTTAAAATAATTATAATAAGTTACTTAACTTATTATTTATTATTGCTTATATAAAATGAATAAATAATATTACAACATAAATTATCACATTAATTAAAATGATAATTCCAAATCATAAAAAACAACTATTGTGTGTACAAGATTTATGTTTTAATAATAATAATAATAATTTGTATCCTAATTGAAGTTATGTCCTATAATTAAGATTTTTATTTCAGAATTTTATAATAATCTTAAAATAATGAACAATTTTTTTGTAATTACTGTATTTTAAAAAATACACTAAAATAATTGTATGTATTACTCATTATTTACTTATTTACAATAAATTGTTAATATAAAAAAATAAAATGTTATATTAATAATTTTCATTATATAATGACATAAAATCATTGTAATTACTTAATTTATTTGTAAGTTATAATTATAATACTTGAATAATTAATTTAGAATTCTAAATTATAATTTATAAAATTTGTTCTTATTTAAGTTTCTAAAATAATCATAATGTAATTAAAATGATTAATGTTATGACCATAGTTCCATGGATTTTAATATAATAAATTAAATTTTTTATTTCTTGTAACTACTTGTTCATAATATATCACTTTTATAAATAATTATATTTATTAATTATAAGTTACACTAAATTATTATTATTACAACATAATTTTTTATATTATCTAATTTATTTTATTATAGTAAAGTAAATCAATTATTTTAATTAATGTTACATTACTTTAAAATCATTATAATTATTTCATAATTATTTTCTAATTGAACATAATTATTCACAATCTGTAATTTATAACTTTAAATCTGAATAAAAACTTTGGAAAATTATAATGTAGTTAAAATAATTATTTTAATGATTATAAGTGCAGAGATTATTATGCAATAATTTTTTAATCAAAAAATCTGTAATTACTTATCTATGATAAATATTTTATAGTAATTAGTGGGTAACCCGTGGCTATGCCTTTCCAGCCCTATTGTCTGCACAATCATGTTACAACACCTCTGTGTAAACAACATTACGAGTGTACACACCAGCAGGTGCATCTTCATGAGCATCCTTCCACCCATCTTTAACCAGCAGTTTCACCCCCTTGGGGCACCTAATGCACAACATGGCCACATACAATTGGCCATGTGTAAATACACGCTTGGGTAGAAAAATGCCGACCATCTTCAATGTCTGCCCTTGCGCCTTATTGATGGTCATGGCAAATGCAGGGCGCACAGGGAACTGGCGATAGCGCAAAGTGAAAGGCATTCGTTTTGTGTTTGAAGGTGTGATGCTTAGCCGTGGAATGAACACTCGTTGGCCCTTTGTAGGACTTGTTGCCACCTCTGTTTCAATGATATGCTGCACGAGTTGAATGACAATGAGCCTGGTACCATTAGCCAGGCCGCTGGTCATGTTGCGTAATAATATGATGGGACAACCCTCCTGCAAGTGCAGTTCATGGGGTGGTACGCCCGAAAAACTGAGTGT
>Ga0116231_10000632_pt1 | contig 64194 bp, 50 predicted proteins | sample S1TSphgellanicum_2_FD_89695 | JGI IMG/M metagenome (GOLD analysis project Ga0116231, IMG submission 89695) | Host-associated microbial communities from peat moss isolated from Minnesota, USA - S1T2_Fd - Sphagnum magellanicum MG | ecosystem: Host-associated > Plants > Peat moss > Unclassified... | reverse complement strand
GAGGTAAGGGGGGGAGAGATAGAGGGGGTGGGTGATCCTCACAAAAAAAAAGAGAAAAGACCTGTGGACGCCCCCCCCCCCCCCCCCCCCCCCACAAAACTTGAAGGGAAAAAAAGAAGAGCAAAGGAATGGTCTCTCTATGCACCTTGTTCTTTATTACATATGTATCACCCTAGCATGGGCATCTTCACATTAAATAGCAAGAACACAACAACGGTGGGGCCTCTTCCTCTTATCATTGTCTTCATCACTTGTGCAACAACAATGATAACATTAGTAGTAACACAAGTTTTGTTATTGCCATTGTCATGCCCTTTGGGTGTTGGGATTTAGACCCAACTTCTCAATCATTGTCATCCTCCTCTTCATTGTCATCACATGTGCAACAATTAGGTCAAGGGATCCTTCCCCTTGTTTAACATTGTTTATTGAAGAGGAATAACAATAGTTATGGCAATTATAACCAAGGAAGAGCTATGTGGTATTAATGTGGCAAAGTTCAATCTCCTAGCCACCATCACCAAGATTCTTGAGCTTCTTAAACCTACAAGGTTCAGCAACAAATGTTAGCTTTGTAAGGTTCAAAGAGGCTCAAAATAAGGGGAGGTTCGAAGGTCCAATTCAGACCTTTGTTCATTTAACTTTTTCTTTTTTTTCATTTTTCCAACTTTTCATCTATGCATAGATGGGTTTTCATATTTTTCATCCATTTTTCGTCCAAAATAGTAACCAAATTGGGATTAGTGGTGTATGGGTAGGTTAATAAACAAACATATATTTATGACCATACACCAAATAGTTTATACTTTAAAATTCGAATTTTAAAAAAAATTAGCCCTTATAACTAAATAGTGAAAGAAGACAATAATTCTTAATTCAATGAAATTGAATTTAAAAGTTGAATTTTTTTGGAAACTCATAATTTTGTCACACAGAATCGAATTTCGCAATTTGCCTACCAATGGGTTCTTGAATAAGAATACTACCCACATGGGAGATTGTAACCCCTTTGGAAATGGAAACTTTTGAAAGGTTTTCGAGGGTGTAGGAGAAGGTGTGCATGGAAACATTTTCTGATAATTTTTTAGCCCCAATTGCTTGTGCTAGTTAACCCAAACATTTATACTTCATAGTGGTGGAATGTTACAATGCTAGCATTTTTCATTTTTGCTTATGTGATTGTCATAAATCTATTGGAGTTTACAAAAATGGGAATTGTGTTAGATGAACAACTTCATTCACACTTTGTATTGTAACTTGGAGAACAAATGTTCAATTTTGTTGTTGAAATTGAATTAGCAAGTATGGGGTGTGGAAGCATGATAGGCTTGATTGGGTAAATGTGGTTTAATAATTATAACCTTGGGTGAAATTCAAATGTAGTTGTGCCAACACAACCTAACCATGTGCATGTTCTCCATTTTACTTTGAAACCCTAAAAATTTCACAATTAATTAGATTATAATAGGAAGGGTTAAATTGTAGCCTAATTTTGAATTGTTGCAAATATTTTAAAAATTGATCATCAATTTGTTCCTTCTTCTTTTTTCGGTGGTGAAATTGGTGGGTGGTTACAAGCTAAAGTGGCTTGTTTTTAACAAATACACCATCCCTTAAAAGTCCATAGGATATTGTAAAAACGACATTCTTTTATGATATCATTATTTAAATCAATAATTGCATGGTTGTTAATGAACTTCAAATGTTCATATGAAAAAAAACCATTTTAGGGGGAAAAATTAACCTACATGATTATTATTTTTGAAATCCACCAAAAAATGATTATGATACAGACTTATGAAAATATGGCCCATTTCAAGTCATTCAAAAGTCCGTAACTTTTTCTTGGTTAAATTTTTTTTTAGTAAACATTTTGCATCTATGATTTTTTTCCTTTGATATAACATGAGACCATATAAGATATCTGAAATAAAAAATCATATGCAAAAATGAATGTATAAAAAAACATAAACAAAATATTAGTCCATATTTTTCAACTTCAAATGTCCATTGCTATATATTTGATGCATACATGTTTTTTTTAATATTGATGTATTATTATTCAAATTGAAAATATAAATCTAACACCAATTTAGCATGTTGTTGATTTTATGGCATGTTAATAGCATGTAAATGCATGACATTTGCAAAAAATTACATTATGATATAAAAAGTGAACCACCTTACCTTGCAACCACCTAGGTCAATGACCAATAAACCATATTTGTTATGTTCATAATGAGCCCTACATTTGTTTGGCCCATGAAGTCTTGTCAAGGTGGATGTAGGTGCTTTATATAATTTTGAACCTTATAAATTCAACATCCTTGTTAAAATTGATTTTGGATACCTAAGGTTACAAGTTTAGTAGGCATTAAAAAAGTGCCATGCACTTTGGATGACATTGTTTTTTTTAACACAAGCAATGTTAATGGGTTTACAAATCCCTAGGGTGTAATTCTAACCACCAACATTGTTGATGTCTTTAGGGAAATTTGGGTCAAATTTCCCTAAGTCAATCGCGTTTGTGTAACATTTGTTGCCCCACTATTCTAAAATATGGACAAAATGTATGGAACCACCAAGGGACTCTTTAATGCAATTGACACTATTTGTTGCAACTTTAGCCTTGGGCTCATGACCAAAGCAAAGGTTTGCAAAGGTGCAGGCCAAAAGTGAAGTTCGAAAGTCACATTTCATGCTCCTATGAGTGTAGGAAAATGTGAGGGAATGAACCCTCACATTCCCAAGTGAACTCCCACTTTGGGAGTTGGAGTCCCAATGGACTTTGAATTTTCATAGAGCAATTGTAAGGGTCAAAATTCATTAAATTGAAAAGTTTTTAATATCATTGAAAAGATCTTGGAACATAGATGTCTAAAATGGGCTTGTATGACCCATTTGGGTACTTAAAACACAAGTTATGGCCAAAAGAAGGGCCGGGAATCAAATTGTTAATTTGACTTCTAATGATTAAAAGTCAGGAATTGCCTCAATTTACTTACTTTTAGGTGGCATGCCACATACTGTTGGAAATGTCTTGATGATGGTTACAACTTTGATTTAGACCTCACCTCAATTAGAGGTCTGCACAAAAAATTATGGGCCTCCAAAGTTTCGAGAGTCCCAATTTAGGGAATTCCGGGACTCCCAACTTGGGAGTCCCAAGACAAAATGACATTTGGGTGTTGGCCCCATGGCCAAGCACAGATAATACTATAAGGGGGAAGGTGGTGGCTTCCCCTATATTCAGGCCGTGGTGAGTCTTATGAGTCTATGTTTGCTTGTGGTTCATTCGTGCTCTAAAGTGTTCCAACTATGCATTAACCAACTTGTTGTTTGGTTTGTGCAGGTCCATGTGAGTAATTAACTTACTTGTCATTCTTCCCAATCCCTATCTCGAAGCTTTAGCACACCCCTCTACCCCCGAAGTGTTGTGAACCGAGGAGCGTACCTTCAACTCTTCATTTTTTCGTTGTTTTCACCTTGGACTCACATTTAAGTCTATCAAGGAGCTTGAGAGTGCGTCACTATTGAACTTAATGACTTCATTTAAAATTTTGATGCATGGTGTGATATGTAACAAATGTGTAATCCTTGAATGTTTACCCGCTTCATGGCATGGAAGGGTTGTTTTAACACCTTGAAAGGACTAACAATGGATGATAGGTTATTAAACCCTAAAAATAAAATAATAATAGGGTGATAAAAAATAGGTTGGACAATTATCTAATACCCCCTTTAAAAATGGTTGTTTGATGCACATAGGTTTCAAACTTTACACTAAGTGTCCCCCCCCCCCTCGGGCCCCCCCCCCAGGGCCTCCCACCTACAATCTTACAACCTATCTACCTAATAACCCACCTACCTAGATGTACTACCTACTTACCTACCCACCTACCTACCCACCTGTCTATCTAGGTGTACTACCTACCTATTTACCTACCCACCCACCTACCCACCCACTCACCTACCTATTTACATACTACCTACCTACATATTAACTACATACCTACCCCCTCACCCACCTAGATGTACTATTTACCTACTTGCTTACCTACCCATTCACCCACCCACCCAACTACCATGTCCTACAACATACCTACCTAGTTGACTAACATTTTATAACCAACCTAAGTTTATGTACTTCCAACCTACCTACTTAATATAATTTTCTATGTTACCTACCTTCCTGTCTACTAAATAATTGTATGTTACCTACCTACTTAAAACTTGTACCTCGTACCTCCCATCTACCATGGCCCTACAAGTTATCTATCTATTTATTTAACATTGTACAACCTACTTAAGTTTATGTACCTTCAACCTACCTACTTACAATTGTATTATACCTATCTATCTACCTACCTCCTAACTTGCACCTCCCTCCCACCTTACAACCTACCTACCTTTTCTACCTTCCTATTTACCTACCCAACTTGCCTATGACATGTACCTTACCTAGTTTAATGAATGGAGTTTGAAATGGAAGAATTAAATTTTAACAAGTTTTGAAATTTGTCATCAATTTGCTATTTTCAAAAATATTTTCTTACAACTCATTTGAAAATTTAGAAAATATATTGATTTTATTGATTAGATCTTTGAATAAGCTACAAGATTATGCATTTATTTGCTTCATTTGAACAAAAACTAAAATATAAAAAAATGCCAAAGTTGGGATTTCCAAACTATTTCATAGTTAACAAGAGAAAACAAAATGTTGTACAAGTTTTATCAACAAAGAGTTATGTAACTTGGTGGCTAAGGCATTTGGATGCTACAATGAGGTCTTGGGTTCAAACTTACACGTGGCCCAGGTCTTGTGATAAAATGGTAGGTTGGTAAGTACCCACCTATGTCCTCCTTACGCCATATGTACACATAGACCAAAATAAACATCATATACACCACCAAATATACAAATTCATGTACATGAATTCCCTTGCAACATTCATGTGGTACCATGTGCTAACATCAAATGATGCCACATTTCAAATAAATGATTAGTAAATAAACCATTTTTATTGGTTATATTTTACTGGTAACATTTGACCACTAGTCAAGGGGTATTGGTAAAAAACTCTAGTCAAAAGCACCACCCTACGGTTGGTCAAAAAAACCATCCTAGTTGTTATGACTTCTTAAAATCGACTTGTCCTAGACACCGGGGGGTTCTTTTGATGCCTATCACTTTGAGGTTTTTTTTTACCAAAAAACGCAATTTGAAAAACTTGGAATTCTAGTAATGTGATCACTTTGCTTAGATTCTAGTGCACAAAGTCCAATTGCACATATTATCAATTACACAATCCAATGTATGTAGTGCATAGAATCCAAGTGCATTATGTAGAAAATCTTTTGGACAAATTTGATAAACCCAATAGGTCCAAACAAACAATGCACAACTTAATCCAACGCACAAGGTCATAATTCATAATCACCTAGTTACAAGTTGCAAAATCTAGTGCATAGGGTCATAGTTCACAATGACCTAGTTATACACTATAAAATCCAAACAAGATTCCGCACAAAATCTAGTGCGCAACGTTAATTCAAAGTTCACAACAACTTGGTTACAAGTTGCAAAACCCAAGACCACAATGCACAATTTTGTAACCACAAACTTTATATATATATATATAGTTATAATACATAATCATTTTAAAACAATTGTAAGGATTACACAATATCTAACACATCCACAAAATGCCATTGGATGTTACATCATAATCCTCCATATCCATTGAACCCATAATGTGATAAAATTGTCATACCTAATCACAATGAATTTTAAGTCCTATAAACCCAGAAAATGTCACTAATTATTGTAGACAATCCTCTAATACATCTAATAGCTAGTTGGTTAATCAAAGAAAGCAAGTTTAGGTTGTCCATGGTAGCCCCACAAAAGCCTTTTCATAGCCTATTGTTAGCCCTTTGATAGGGCAATATTATAGATTCCCTTGATCCATTATCCTAGCCTAGCATGTTCAACAACACATCTAGCCCATGACCATACATATGAAAATGAACCAGTGAAAATGCCCCATGTGTAGTGGGTATATTATGAACATTGTGGGTGCATGGTCTATAAACAAAATTAAACCACCTAGATTCATGTTGCTATAACATTGTTCTATTGAAATATATTGCAACCTTAAGCAACCTTAATAAAGATGTGACCTAATGCCACTAATAAGCCAAACAAAGGGCCAACATGGCCCTTACCCATATAAGTACCACCAAGAACAAATTTAAATAGCCAAGTTACAAGGTTTAGGTACTAAGGTTTAAGTCCCAAGCACCATGTTAATGTTCCATTCTACCATTCGGCTCATTGGCACATAAATAATAATTAGTTTCATTATAAATTTAACATCACTATCCTTAGCATGGCTGCCAAATGTTTGCGATGATTTTATCAAGGAGTAATTTCTACATCACCACTAGGTTCTTGTCTACCATACTACACACAGTACTACATACCTGAGTAGTAAAGATAGATTGTGAAGCTTCAATCCATGGTCAACAAAATAGAGTAAGAATGGAAGCATGCACATATATACAACATCAAATAAAACAATAACAATTATGTGTATTGATGGAGTTTGAATACAAGATTATGTTTAGTTCTAGGCACACACCAAAGAACACTCCCTACCCTTTATATCTCCATTATCCTGCTTGTCTATTTAAACCTTCAAATAACTAAAACTACAACATTTCAACAATACCAACCACTTGGTAGGTCACAAGTAATGACAACCAACTTTGATAGGACCCTACCAAATATTTACATTACCGAATTTTGCTAGGGTGCCTACCTCAATTTGGTTGGATGACTTCCGAGGTTTGGTAAATTGACTACTTAATTTTGGTAAGATTATACTCAAGATTTTTACAAATGTTCGATACTCTTTATTTCAGTTTGAACTTATTTTACATATTCCTAACAAGCCTCAAGGGCTTTTTAGTGTACATTCTCATTGTCCCAATCATGAAATTTTATTGATTCATGTAGGGTACTGGCTACATGCCCCATCAAAGTTCAACATTATGAGATAAAGAAATCCTCTTGAGATCTTTCTATGGAAAACAAAGGTTGACAATAACCATCAATTAAATCGAGTGTTTGAAACTTGCACAATTTTAACACTTAATCTCCACATCATACTCAATTTGTATAGCAAAGTGTTTTTATCTTAAATTACATGATCCAAATTCTTTTGGAAATGATTTATGAATTCAAGATTCGCCTAACAGCCTAGCTATAGAAGTATCAACTTCTTGGACAATAGATGGCCCATTAACCTAACTCAAATCATGGGAACCCTAGCTTGACCACATTTTCCACCTTTCATTCCACAATATCTTCCATGCAATTATTGGATCACAAATGCAAATGCAAAATTCAAATTAATAAGTTGTAATATAATTCAAAATTGATTTGAATTTGGAATTTCCACTTCATAATGTTGCTGCAACCTTTGTAGTCTTAAAGCCAACTAAATTAGGTTATGAAGCATGCCATTATCAGACATTGAATCCATGCCAATTGGATGACATATGCCCCATTAACTTGGCAAATCATTTGAACCTTGGTTTGATTATGCCACACTTTTCCAGCCTTCATTCATCATTATGTTACATGTAATTACTAGATGACAAATGCATATGCAATCCAATTTAGCAAGCTACAATAGAAATGAAAATAGATTTGATTTTGGAATTTCCAATTTATAACACCATTGCAACCTTCATACTCCCAAAGCCAATAAAATTGGGTTATGAATCATGTCATTATTTGACATAGAATCCTTGCCATTAGAGGACAAATGGCCCATTAACCTAGTAGATGATTTGGACCATGGACTAATTATGCCACACTTTCCACCTCTCATTCAACAAAGTTTGTCATGCATAAATAGTAGATGACAAATGTAGATGTAAAATTTAGGGCAATAAATTGCAACATAATTAAAAATTCATTTGCATTTGGAACTTTTAGTTCACAACACCAAATTACAACCTTTGTAGTCCTAGAGCCAACGTAATTTAGTTATGAAGCATATCATTATTTGACATGTAGGATTCATGCCATTGGAGGACAAATGCCCCATTAACTTGGCAAACCATTTGAATGGGTTGGTTGGATTATGTCATGTTTTCCACCTCTCATTTAACAAAGTGTTACATGCAACTATTGAATGACAAATGCAAATGCTACATTTAGACTAGCAAGCTACAACATAATTGACATTTATTTGCATTTGGAACTTCTAGTTCATAACACCCCTATAACCTTTGCACTCCCAGAGCCAATAGAATTGGGTTATGTCTCATTAAAAGTGGTTCACTTTGGGTTGGCCACCCATGCCTAATAAACTTTTGGCAAGTCACAAGAAAAAAAAATCTTGAACTATATTAGTTGAAAATCTTATTCCAACTTTCTAGATGTGCATCCAACTAAACCAAAATGGTATTCATTCAAAACAATAATCTATTTGAAGTTGGTTTTCCTATTTTTACATTCACCCCAAGTAATTCCTATTTGTTGATTGGGGTTGCACCTACAATATACATCACGTTTAGGTCATTGTCATTGGCATATTACATACCAACATGTATATAGAATCCACCAAAATGTTTGAACATCAACGTGGATATATTAATGAAAGCCACAAGTTATAGGTTTGGAGGATAACCACTGCACTGATTAGTAAAATGAATCAGATATGAAGATTTGCTTGAATGAAGATTAAACAAACCCAACTAATAAATTTGACTTTATAGTGTTGGACACAAATTAGTGGTTAGAGAGTACAAGCATAACCTTGCAAAACTTCTTAACAAATGTGTCAAACCACCACCATTTAAATCATTAATAACATTGATGACCTTAGTGACATGGGATCCTAGTAACGTTGTTAACTCCTAGGGGTGGGGATGATAATAATGAACAATTGTAACCATTACACAATGCCTTAAACATTTGTCCCTAGCAATAGAAATGTAAACCAATTCATAAGAATCCAACTAGATTATAGTTAAAGTAATATACAATGTCCTTTGTTTTTTAAAGCAACAAGAATAAAATGTAAGACTATGGACTCAATAAGCAAGACAAGAGCAATAATCATATTTGTATGCAAGTCTTTCATACTAGTTCAAAATCATGCCATTATTTGACATAGAATCCATGTTCATGCTTGGAGCGCAACATATACTTTGTACAAGGAATTGACACAATTCATTTCACTCTCTAAGTGCACCCATTCAACGATGTTCACACAACTAATCAACAAATTTTGTACTTGACAATGGAATTGGAAATAAAACGATTGTAGACCATTGAGGATTCATGATTATGCATGGCAAAAAACTTCCAAGCATAAAGAAAAACCACAATATGGCAACAATAATTATTCAATTTTCACGTGTTTCATATGCACATATTCATCATATATATATTTTTTCAAGAACAATGGCAAGAGACCTACTTCAAACATCATTTTCCAACAACATAGAAAAAAGGCCCAACAAATCCATAAATTGTTACCTATTTAATTAACCATTGTATTGCACAAACCTCAATTTTGACAATGCCAAGTTTGTTGATCTTGATTTGCAATACAAACAAATTAGTTTGTTGGTAAGAACAACCTTCCCAACTTTCTAGGAATTGACCTTCAAGATTCAATGTTTTAAAAATTCATGCAATTAAGAGCTGCAATGCACAATTGACCAACTTGAACAAGCTACCACTCTGGTTTAAACCAATTAAGTGGTACTTGAACCAAGACCCAAATGCAATGCTTGTTTGAACAATGTGTTTTTCCAAACTTGCTTCTTAAAAACCAAGACCCAAGGTTCTAAAAATCGTTGAAAAACTTGAATGAGATGTTCTTTAACTTTGAAAGTTTGGAATTTGATTGTTTTCCCTGTTGTAGTTGTTCAATTGTGGACAAACTTGCTCTTTGGACCACCACAATGTGGTTGTAATTTGACTAAAACTGAAACAAGTTGAGGAGAGACACACATGCCTATGATAATTATTTGCTAAAACTAGGTGGGAAGAAAGTAACAATCTCAACTAACTAATCAAAGGTAAACTGGTGGTGGGATGGGTGTTGCTTGACTTCTTCCATCCAATATGTCTTTTGTGTTCTGGTTCATGCTCCTTATTCCCTCATCCCAATTTGGAGAAGATTCAAAGGAGAGAAATGGTACACCCAAATTTTTCAATAGAAAACATCTTTCTTTTATTGTTAAAGCTTGATGAGTTGTACCCATTGCTATACAAGGATACAAAACACCACAACATAAATTCCAACTTTTGTTGTTGCACAACCTTAGTATTACAAGGTTGTGTACACTACTATCCAACTGAATGGATTGGTGAATAAAAAAACATGGGAGCTTTTTTGGGCCTCTAAATGTTTCCATGCTTCCACCACCCTATGCACTACCAAATGTTGCTAATGATGCATTGACAATCATGCCAATTGCCAAGAAGAACATATGAGAATGTGGAAAATGACATGTTGCTAATTAAAGAGAATAATAGATTCCATCCAATATATTGTTCAATATTCCACTAGGTAGCAATTAGGAACATAACACCTATCAAATGAAAGCAATCTGCCTCACATATTTCAACCATTGATTGAGGAGTCCCATTTCCTTTTTCAAAGAATGGACCTTGCACCAACATAAATATGGATGGAATGGTTACCCTTCTTGAACATCATTTCTTTGCAATGTTTTGAGACTAGATCAAGTACCACCTATGCATCCGTAGTGAGCATTTTGGTATTGCAAAAGGGTTAAAGCCTCATAAAGGCTTTGACCATGCACTTCTTTCTAAATTGACCCAATATGTAGCACATCAATTTCCACATGGAACATGAAGCAAAGATTAGACTTCTTTTACACTACTATTAATTTTGGTCAAATCCAACTTCTTGACCTAAGGTGGGGGGAAATAATGGTAACAAATTGGATTGCAACATAATCATAACCATAAAACATAATGGTAGGGGGAGGAATGTGGTTTTATAAAAATTATTTAAAAAACAAGTGAATTTTTCATTCACCATCCAGATTTCACACCCTTGTTGTTTTACATAGATTTTTGAATTTTGTTGTTTATTCTTATTGCAACTTCCATTCTCAAACTTGTTGACTCCTACCAAACCTTATATTTGTTGGATTAAAAAAACCTAAGTTGTGAGTGGAATGAAAGAAAAAATAATGGGGTTAATAAAAGACATTGCAAAAATGCTAGATCAAAACCTCATTAACTCATTATCCAATTGCAACTTTTTCATTATAGTAATCTAGAAATGAAGCATGGAAAATGAAACCCATCGATAATGGTTGAAGAGAAGGGGAAATCTAAAGTTATTTCAAGAAAACATTAGCTGGACATTTTGGGTTTGTCAATCGATTGTTTGCCTCTTCTAATTAACCTTGAAAAAGGATTTTTTTTCCCAAAATGCACAAAGGTCTATGAAACCCACCTTTGTTTTTCAAGTTGTAATTGTGCCCTTCTTTCGTGCATTATTGGATTTTCACACCTTCTTGCATCAACTTGCCTTCCCATGTTTTTATAACACCATCGCTGCTATTAGGTGATTCTTTTGAATGATATTGGTTGGAGCTTCCGTCTCCAAACAATGAATTAGTGTTGTAACTTCTAGTTTGTTGGGTCTTGGCATACTAAGGTGTCCATTTTTTGGTGTCACAAGGGTAGTTGGGGGGGGGGCCTTTAAGTTTAATACAATATGTGTTGGGATATGATTGAACATTATAGAGGGGATTCATTTAACTTTAATCTATAACATTTGTAGAATCAAATTTCAAAATTTCAAAATAAGATGCCATCATTTCATTACAAGGTGGACTTTTAAAGTGATGTGACATCTTTTGTCATAATCTATAAAAAACATTTATGGACTTTTATTATTTATTAAACATGTGTGAAATGTTAATTTTTTTTTCCTAGTATGATTATGAGGGTATTATAATGTTAAAACAAGGGCTTACAAGTAAGTTTAATATTTTAATTTATCAAGATTTCATAAGATTGCCAATAGTCTATAAAGTCCATGATATATTAAAATGGAAAAATTGAGGATTCTTGTTTTGTAAAAAAAAATATTAATACCCTACGTAACAATGTCCAATTATAAGAATTGAAAACACACATGTTTTTGTTTCTAACTTTTACCCTAACTGATCAAATTGAGACATGTGTCACAATTAAGAAAGTTGTAAGTTTATGTGTTAGGTATTCCATTTGCCTCCTACTTTCAAATGGAGAATTTTACATTGCCAAAGCACTAAACATTTAAATTCAAAATTCAAAAAAAAAAAAAACTATGGACTCCACATGTGCTACATTTGATACCACTTTATTATGCCAAGACCTTGCCTTGGTAGACATTGAAGCCAATTCCCCAAGGGATTGTATAGATGTAGCAGTAGAAACTCCTTCCATGTGACTTAAAACTTGCGCAAATATTTGTAGTAGCACAAAGTTGTTCAAGTTGTGGTTTACAAATCAAGTCATGTAACAATTTTGACCTCTACGCACTTGAAACAAACATGACGATTTGAACGTGTGTCTTTTGCCCTTAAACATAGGGGTCAAGATGATTTCCACACAAGAGTTTCGAGTAAAGAATTTGAACAAACCTCATGGAACTTGAAAACTTAGGAAAAATGCACATTCCTACAACAAGTCGATGGCCCTTTGATAGTTTGCAAGAAGTTGTAAGCATGGGAGGTTCAACAATTGTTCATGTTTCTAGTGCAAAAATGCATCCCAATTTTTGGAGCAAACTTGGCGTGACTAGTTGACATACTTGACATACTACAGATGCAATTTGAGATTCTAGCCGCATGTATGAATCTAATAGTTGGTTGAAAGGGGGTGGAGCTCATGATGTGGGTTTAGAATAGTGGGTTTAGTGGAATGGTGATTGGTTGGCAGGACAATGTTGTTGGCACAGAAGGGTAATTCCATTGAAATGTCCTTTAAAGCATTCTACCCCAACTAGGTAAGCAATGTTAAATGGAAGATTATGCCATTCCACCTATAACATATTTCACTTGTTTTACCGTCATTAAGTAATTTCATGTATTCCCAATCTACCAGGTGCATGACAATGCACCTTTTGTGATGTAGTGTACACTACATATTTCCTTGTACTTGTTACAATGAACTATGTTAATAATAACTACATATGCACACAACACTTATAGTATTGAATGAAGGTTTATAATAATGTGTTTAGATGTAATATAATTAATATTTCAAATGTGATACCATAAATGAAGGCACATATGGTCATTTTGATTGCAACATTAAAGGTGTCATTAATAATGAACATTTTCCTTTATGTTCACCTAACGATTTGTAGTGTAAGAACAAATTCCAATATATTGTACTTTATAACTTAGAGATTAAATTTAAACATTACACATGGTTGGAAGTTGATAAAGTTGTATAAATTTATACATTTATATGTCATGACCTCATTACATATGAAAACATGAGTATTTTACACAAACATGGTGGTATGTATTGAATGATGCAGGCAAGCTGTAACCTTCGCAACACATACCATTAGCTTCAATTTGAAAAATACCACTATTTGTGTGACAATATGTGCACATGTGAGCATATATGTAAATCATAGGTAATGACCATATCAATTGTTGTTAGTACTGCCCATGACATATTAAAGTGAAATTATGTAGTGATCCTAAAGTATGTGGTCTTCCTTGTATTGCTTAACACGGGAGGATCCACATGATTCCATAAGCTAGTTCACATTATTTGTTCCACCCATAGTTATTGTTTAGTGGGTCAATTTCACCCATGTGGAATGCAATCCCGTATCAAGGAAATGTGTAACTTGTTTGTTTAGTGGCCTTTAAACCCCATATCCACCAATATAAAATTTCTAAGAATGTTGAATTTAGTAGTATAAATCTATTTATTCAAGCTCAAAGTCTAGTTTGGTACTTTTTAAGAATGTGGAATTAATTAGACAATACATTGTTGTGTAGATACAATTGTCGATGATGATTTCAGGTTAATCAACAAGAGTAATTATTATTGTTCTATGTGATTTTTGTTTATGTTTAAGTAGTGACACGACAAAATATAATCTATATTGAGGCTTGTTGTAGCCTATAACAAATATAAGATGACATTTTTGGTCACATACGACAAATCATATTCATTGTTTTTGCTTGATTTTGCAATCCCACCATGATTTTCTACATGATTTTCCACTAAGGTTGGTCTAACATTTTGTGGGTGGCACGGAGGTATACATATGATGAATTTGATTTTCATTATAGTTTACATGCATTTGTGTGTATTTTATAGATACATAATTTGAATGTAATTAGACATGTATAGTACACATCTAACCCACAAATGTAACAATGTTTAGAGGATCGACACCAACTCATGAATTCTCAATTGCACATGGATTATAACCATGTATGGGCATAGGTATGGGGAACAAGCAACAACATTGGTCTTGTATTGGTTGGGCCAACAATGTATGCCTTAGTTACATGCAACAAGGAACAATACCAATGCATGTACTACACATTATCCTCCAAGTGAATACACTTTGACATTTGTTGTATTGGGTGTGTCCAACAAATACCTATATGAAGTTAGCCATCAAACACTGGAGTACCTCTAAATATTTCAATTTCTTGCATGGCAACATGAGTTGATGTGGGTGTTAAATAGCCCCCAATGAAAACTATGCATCTTGCCACTAACAAATAAAATAGTGTGTCAAAAAATTCCTAAGTTTAGGTTTCAGGTAATTCACTAGGTCTCTGGCATGTGTGTTATGGTACAATTTTTTTGGAACTTCCATCTTGTGTTAGCCCAACTACTTCCCTTTCTATATTGTGCCACGTAACTATCTCATTAGAGGTCAGTTCTCTTGGACACATACCTAAATTGTGGACACCACAATGTAAACATTCTCCAAGAAGGCACAGTCTGTTGTGCCACTTGGAATCTTGGGACTATGTACGTAAACAACAAATGTCCAAAGCTCAGTAAGATCACGATAGGTCTTTTGGTGTGCATCATGTACTTAGTTGGATGCACATTTGACTCGGTACATTCAAGAGGCAATGAACAAACCTCAGTGCAATTACATGTGCATGTTTTGTGTACACCTGCTCCACAAGCTCTAAATTTGTTCAAGCCACCCAATAGTTCTTTTCATTCCTGGTGGTACTGACAACAGCATGTATTCCAAGTTGTGAGTTTCTGAACCCACCAATGTTTCAATGATCGGAATGTTGTTATTGCAATAGGTGCCTTTGGATCCATAGTAAAATACTCCAACTGGTGATTTCACAAGTCCAATTCAAACCTTATTGATTAGCAGCTTATTGAGCAGCTACATTAAATGAGAAGGATATTCAAGATCTTGGTCCTCTACCTTAACCACAGGCTGTGGTTGCTGGCTTGCCTGATCAGAGCCAGCAGTAAATGAAATGCATATTATGTCAGCAAACTTTCTCAAAACCTGTACATAGGTCACATTTCTCCATAAGCAAAATGCCAATTTGAATTTCATCAATATGTACATTTGGATATGTAGGTGTAATAACCAACAACCATCTCCAACACAATATTACACACTTACTTCTTCATGACCAAAGTCTTTACAATTCTTGAAAGATGAATATTCTTCTTGCATGACTATTAACAACAGTAGGCCATAAACCCCATCCAGCTGTAGCCTTTCTAATCACTGATAGATAGAGTCTCTATTTGTGCACTTCATAAGGTCACTGGTTACATCAAGAGAAGAACTTAGTGCAGCTTCACAGAACAGAGTCAGAGGTGTACTGTGTCATGTGTGTCACGGCAAAATTGCAAGTTCCACGTGAAAGACAGATTAGTCCTTGTCAATCGAAAACAAAACTTTGAGAACCATGGATTACAAAATTGGCTTCTCCGATTGTAGCTACCCTCTGCAATCTAGCATGCCACCATGAGCCCCCAGAAACCTGCCAGATTTATGCTAAGTCACTAAAACAAGGTCGATACATCTCTCTTCTTTGCAGGTCCACCACCACTCTGGAAATGTTTTTGCAATAATCGAAAGAAGCTTTCTGGACCCCACAACTGTAACTAAAGTTTCTAGCCTGTTCTGCTTCTAAAGAAGTGCATTTCATGTGGAAAAGGATGGATCACTTCCTCAGTAGTCCATTCCCCCCATGCCTCCTGCCCCCATGCCACCACCCATGCCAACCATCTCCTTCTCTTCCTTTGGGAAATCAGCCACCACTGCTTCTGTTGTTGTCATCAGGGACGATACACTGCAACAATTGACACACTAATAAGTGCACTGTAGAAGTAACACTAATGAAAAGGGTCTAAAATCCCAGACATTACTGACATTTCCAAGTTTGCCTCTTCACAAATGAGGAGAAAAGGTTGCTGGCTTATCACTTACCTAGCTGCATCTGTAAGTGCAGTTCTAATAACCTTCACTGGGTCAATAATTCCAGCCTTCACCATATCCACATATTCATCTGCATCACAATAAAGCAGCATCACTGTTCAGGTTCCAGATTTCTTGAGGTGTCCACAACACAAGCCATTTCTACTCCAGTTACCAGTTACTTCTGTAAGGCTGTATCTGATAGAACCACTGGTCAAGAACATGCCAGCTGTATGGTCTTCTATCATAATGCTGAGAGGAATCAGACCTTGATCCATAGTAAGAGTGATAGTCAAATAAGACAAGAAGACAGGAAGAACATTGTGCTGAACATGTCTACTACATGCAAAACAGGTAACATACCTCTGGCAGCATCATAGCCAATATCCAAATTATTCTGCTCCAAAAGCTTGCCTACCACAACTGCACCCTCCACACCTGCATTTGCTGCTATTGTGTAGGTTGGCATCTGTTCCCAGATTTGAAGGGTCAGTGATGTTCTCCATGAAACTTGCACTATTGCAAAGAATGACTTTGAGCTGAAATTATTTTCACCTGGTAGTGCATTTTCATGAGCCTTTACGTCCAAACTGTACCAAAATTCCAGCTCTCATAAGAAAAATGCACATGCCCCAGGCATGTTCACAACAATCCTAACAGTTCCAGAGTGTAAATTGCACCTTAAGAGCATTTTGGATAATTTGGACACCAACTTTTTGATCAAAATTTGCAGTTGGGATCTTATCGAGATCTCGTGAGGCATACAGAAGTGCCACACCTCCACCTACAAACACATCACAGCCAAAAGTTGATTTTGCTAACCAGAACCTAAAATTGTTCAATGATGAAACTCAGAGACATTGAAGCAAGACTAGGATACAATATCCACATCCTCTCTCCACCTCTTAAACTCACAATATCGAGTGAGTTCTCTGGGTGAGACTCATACCAGGAACAATGCCTTCTTCCACTGCTGCCTTGGTAGCATTCAAAGCATCAGTCACACGGTCCTTCTTCTCATTGACCTCTATTTCACTTGCTCCACCAATCTGCAATCAGAAAAACCAAGTGAGAGAACCAATAAAGTTAAGCACAAAGGCTCCATGTTTGGAAGGCAAAGAAAATCTGCATGCACTACTGAGAATTTTTGCAAATACTCATCAGACCCATGTACCTTAAGGACAGCAACACCGCCTGAGAGCTTTGCCAAGCGTTCTTGCAGCTTCTCCTTGTCATAATCTGATGTGGCAGCATTTATTGCTTCACGTATCTGTATCAACCCATCACACAGTGAGTTGTATTGCCAGTACAAGTCTAGTTTTCTATGTGTAACAACTGTGATTGCAGCTAAAACCTTCAGCAATGCATTCTCAGCATGGAACAAACTACACATGGACCGTTTTACAGCCAAGGTTTAAAGAGTCAGAAATACACCAGGTAACTGAAAGACAAATAAATCCAATCTTAAACTCAACTTTGAATTTAATACCTGCTCACATTGCTCCTCAATGGCTTTCTTGTCACCCCCACCATCCAGTATGATAGTTTCATCTTTTGAAACTGTGACCCTCTTTGCTGATCCAAGCATATCTGGTTGTACTTTCTCAAGCTTAAGGCCCAAATCTTCACTTATGAGCTGAAACCATACATACAACCCACCTGATCACTATCAGTATGTACAAGACAGACACCAATAATTGGTTCTAATCTTGCAATCCAGCATGCCCTATCTCTGCATAGCTGCAAATATTCCACTGTCAGCTGATACTGGATAATCCAAGTCAGGCCAGGAACTAATGTCTTTGCAACTATAACTCACATATTTTGCACCCTGGTTCCAACTTCACAAATTCTTAAAGCTCACATGTTTTTAAGTGGAGTATTTTGCATATTGGTCTAAATCGCCCAAGGCACCTGCAATGTCTGATTAAAGGGATGCATATGGTAAGATGTTTGAATACCTGGCCCCCAGTCACAACTGCAAGATCCTGCAGGTTGGCCTTTCTATTCTCACCAAACCCAGGTGCCTTGATGGCACACACCTGATACCAACCCAGTTAGCGCAGTTTTTTATGAGGAGATGTAGAGATTCTATGGAACATAATGTCAATCACAATTGTTACTACTTGATGTCATTGCTCCTGAGAAGTAAAGCAGATCAAAACTATTGCACAGCATATGGATAGTAATTAAGTTCCAATAGATCTCATCCCTTGTGATATGGATCTTGTCCTAGCAGAAGCTTATCACTGGCAAAGTTATGAAGATGCAACTTCCTGCTCTAAGACAATCTTATACCTTGACACCACCACGAAGTTTGTTGACTATTAGTGTTGCTAGAGCTTCACTCTCCACATCCTCTGCCACAATCAGCAATGGTCTTTGATCCTGAAAAATACAATTTGGTCAGGATAGGCACGTTCAAGAAATAGGCATGAATGAAAGATAAAAAACACTTAAAAATAGCATGGAATAAGTGGTTATGACTTACCTGCACAACCAATTCAAGCACTGGGATGATGCTGTTTAAGCTTGAGATTTTCTTCTCATGAACTAAGATCACTGGATTCTCAAGTTCCTGGATCATATGTGGAATGAAAGAGTAAGTCACACTAAAAACTTTGATTACCAGCTTCATGTCAAATTTCTTGGTCATCAAATCAAGATGCAATATTCAAGAACTGTTTTCAAAGGCACCAATGGCCTCAACATACTCACCACTTTTTGTGTCTTGGCATTCGTGACAAAGTATGGGGAGATGTAACCTCTGTCAAGCTTCATGCCTTCCACCACCTCAAGTTCATTGTACAGAGTCTTCCCATCCTGATGCAAGCACCCGTACATGTCAATGCATACTTGTCACAGGTGTTGGTTTGGAAAAATTGCAGAAGTGAAATGCTGGATATAGACATGATGAAAGGAGCTCAATCTGTGTGCAGTTCAAAATGATTGCACAAGAAGGACTGATAGAAAGAAATCACAACAAAACTTACAGAGACAGTAATAACACCATTCTTGCCAACTTTCTCCATAGCCCGTGCAATCAAATCACCAATTTCACGGTCACCATTTGCAGATATTGTTCCAACCTGCAATGCTAACAAAGGTTAAATGTAGACCGGAGGAATTCAGAACCACTTTAATTTCCCATTCAAGAAGTAGGGTTAACAAACAGCTCCAATCCAGCGGCTCATGCAATGCACAGTCACATTAGCAATTTTCCAACAGCAAGTACTTACTTGGGCTATCTCCTCGGATGAGCTTATCATTCTTGCTCTGCTCTTCAAGTGGTTAACCACTGAATCCACAGCAAGGTTGATCCCTCGCCGCAGATCCATGGCATTCATTCCAGCTGCCACTGACTTGCAGCCTTCTGAAAAAATGGCTCGTGTAAGCACTGTTGCTGCTGTCGTACCTGTGAACCCCAAGGTCATCAAGGTTAACACAGGCCAACAACTGAAGGTAGGATTTGACAAGGTTCTGGATTTTCAATTGAAATGAGATTTTAGCACCATCCACCCCACATGTTGGGGTTGACTTTCCATTAGGAAGGTATGATGTCCTACAGTTGCGCAATCACAATTGGAGACACAATATCTTCATACGCATGGCAAACCTCTCCATGCTGAATAGCATCAAGAGATGACCCAATAAAAAGGTCAGAGTGATTTCAGATCCAACAATATATCAGCAAACAAAAAAAAGACGAAACCCAATGCTCAAAAACTGAGGTAGCAGGACACAAGAACAAAATAAAAAACAGATGGGCAGTTTGAAACAACAGCAATGGTCAGATCAACCTCTTCTCTTCACCAGATTAATTAAGCTCAGCATTTCAGCTACAGAGAAAACTTTGAAGCTACAATTTCTTAAGAATATGTAAAATCTGACTACTCCAGATTTGACGAAATCTGAAATATTGGCATCCATATTGAAGTATGACACAAATGGGTTTACTGTACAGATGAGGTAGAAGCTACACTCATTTCATGAGAGGAGTTACCATCTCCAGCCACATCATTGGTGGCATTTGCAACTTGCTTCACAAGACTTGCCCCAAGGTTTTTCAGTTTGTCTTTGAACTCAATACTCTTGGCAACTGTGACACCATCCTTTGTGACCTTTGGACCTCCATAGCTCTGCTCAATCACAACATTGCGGCCCTGGAACATTGCCAGCAAAGAAAAATAATAATTCAGCACAATAGAGAGAAAGCATCTGACACACAATTTGTCTGAAAATTTGGGCAAAAACTGAGAGAAGGCATAAGGATATACGACAAACTCTGAAGCACTAACTTCTGAGTTTCTATCAACTCCATTGATGCCTTTGAAAGCTGAAAGCATACAGTTTGCAAAGTCAGTTCTGTACCTTGGGTCCCATAGTAACCTGGACAGCATCCGCAAGTTGCTCCACACCCTGAAGCATTTGCGCACGAGCAGCTACACCAAACCTGATATCCTTGGCAGAGAATCTTCGCACCCATTGCACCTGGCTTAAGTCCTGCATTTGCAAAGAACCAAAATCAAGCCTGCAAAATCCATGATGCTTCTCTCTATCACTAACACACCATCTACTAGACATGGGTACTGCATATGCTTTAATGAATTATTGTTCTCTTCAGTTGCAAGGTGCTCTCTTTGTGCAATTTTCAATTGTAACTGGAAGAGAAAAGCATCAAAAAATAATCATGCAATTGTTGATTGCAACTTGAAGAGAAAAGCATCAAAGAGAATGACATCAAAAGAGTGATGAGCAGTGGGTGCACACTTACTTGAGCCCGCACAGATTGCCTGTGCTCAGTGATCAAACAACACCAAAAAGCAAAAACCAAGAATATGTTAGAGACTAGTACAACAATGAGGCACATTTATATATACTATAACAGCAATGTCAAAACTCCATGGTTCTTCTTCTCCTTCATGTGTGTGCATGGAAAGAAGATCTTCCAGGCTTTTCTGACATAAACCAGAATGGAGAACAAAAAATGCAGCAAATGACCTAAACCTCTGTATCCTGATCTGCTACAGCGGCTGGTGATCAAAACACTGCAGCAGGCAGAAGAGAGAACAATCTGAAGATCCGTCAAGCGTACAAAGGCTTGGTACCTGACTCCAGATACCAATGTAGTCAATGCACGAAACATGATTGTTGGTGCTTCTGCAAGAACACGAAACTGCAAGAGAAACACTGGAAGCGTTTGCGCCTTCTTCTTTTCTTTTTTTTCTTCTTCTTCTGATGCTGCTGCTGCAACAAGAAATGATCTTCAATCAATCCATAATGAACGCTGTTAAGGAAAAAAGGACGATGCGAAGCTCGACTTTTGGTTTCGCGATGAGATAGAGAACTCGATGGTGGATTCTCAAGGGATAAGAAGAAACAGAAATCGAAATGGAGATTTCTTTCCCTGCATGATTTCAAGAAAAATGAAGTTGTGAGAAGAGGAACCTGGAAGGCGCGCAACAGAACGTCCGCGCAAAAACACGGTCAATCGGAGATGCAATAATCCGGAAACGGGTCAAAGAAACAAAGGCGTCGTCGCGTGCAAAATGGCTTCAAGATGTTCAGACTTTCTTTCTCTCGAGGAACGGAGATCAGAAATGTCAATTGCAACAAAAGATTCAAAGATTGTCGCCAAACAAAGATTGTTGCCACAAACTCTCTTGTGAATGCGATGCGGAGGGAGAAGAAGAAGCAGCAGCAGCAGTACAAGAAGATCGGCACGACAACGACTCACCTGGTGGCTGGCTGGCTGGCTGGAGGGCGGGCTGGCTGGTTCCAGAACCTTCAAAAGAACCAAGACGACGACGATAGAGACACTGTGTCATGCATCCGTTGTCGTGCGCGAACACGGTTCTTTTCTTAGAAATCCACGAAGAAGCACACGAGGATTTCATTCAGAAGGCCGCGCCATAACTGAACTCCTTGGCGGATTGTTGTGGAGCAGTCGTTCGTCCTGCACGCGACACGGGACGACGACGACGACGAAGAAGAAGAAGAAACAAATGCGCACCAGACAAGACTTCTGGAACTGCATCCTGGTATGCAATCTCTTCCTCATTCCATCTCTAGTTTCCTCTCCCTCTAGGAGATAGAATTCCTGTTGTCTGCCATCAGCAACAGTTGCTCCAAGTTGCTCTTGGATGCAATGATTTTTTTTTCTTTCCTCTTCATGTTTTTCCTTGATCTCTCTGCCTCTGGAACTGCAACCTGTATTTGCTAGTAGTAATGCTTCTTCCATGCAACCTGCAAATGCAAAGTCTGAAGATATGAATGTGAAATTGTGAATACTTCGTGAGCGCTTTCCACAAGGTTGTGAATGTACTCTTTCTTTTGTCGTGATACCTTCAAACTGTTGTTGTGGAGATTTCTTCTGAAATCTCATGCATATGCTTGAAGGGGAATTAGGCGTTCAGACTCATTGCTTTCTCGCACAGAGGACGCTCGGATGTAGTTTTTTGATGGGTTGAGGATTTCGAACTTTAGAAGAAGAGGAAGGGAGAATAGCAGTTAGCAAGCAGGAGCCATGGCCAATATTACAGCAAGTGAGATTGCAGGCTTCGGCGTTGGTGCACTACTCCTAATTGCTGCTTTGGCTGCTCCCAAAGTCGACTCTTTCGTTGCGCGCTCCCAACGCAGGTTCAGTAAATCTAGCCTCCGCATCTCTTTCTTTTTTTCTCTCTGTCTCTGTCTCTCTCATCTGTCTTTCTACACCTTGCAAGATTTCCTTCCAAGCAAGAGCGCTAGTGGCAATTTGAATCTGTTACGGCTTGCAAGGTGAAAACGTGGCCAGTTAGCCATTGCTTGTGCTTCATGCATCTAAAAAGTCTTCACAAATTCTGAAAAGATGTACAAGAGGAGGCTCCACAGATAGATACTGGGCTACATTGCTACCCTCTTCTTCATCTCTTGTTTTCTTGCTCAGATCACTGGAGCTCAGAGTGTTCTGATGAGGTTTGGAGAGCTTTGGTTGGTGAGCAACTGCTGCAGGTCTTTGAAATTGTGTGAGGAATGTGGAGGTGTGACAAAACTGCCATGCCTCAAGTGCAAAGGACATGGTCAAGTAACTGAGGGGCTTTTTAGTGCACTTTCCTCAGAACCAAGAGAGAGCACTCCTTGTCTTGAGTGCAAGGGCAGAGGCCAGTGCCCATGTGCTTCTTGCAGTAAATAATAGAGCTGGTTCATCTCAGCAAACTCTTCTTTAACCAGCTTGTTGGCTTCAGTTCATTGGCATTGTTCTCTCTTTCCTTTGCTATGCATAATGCTAGGATTTTTTCAGGGTGTCAAGCACCATCACAGAACATATGAAGCAAGACAGTTAACAGGTCAATTTTTCTGGTAGAGACTTTTGTTTATGTAGACAAAATTAGTTACCATGCCTGGACACCTTGAATGTGGGATGTGAACCTGGTGTTTCATCAACCAGGAACACTGGTAGTACTTAGGACTGTGAATGAAATGTGCAAGCGAATAATCCAATAAACACCACTCAAGCACTCTTGTAAGTTGCAATTGGACAGTAATGATCTCTGGTGATCTCTTGCCTTCACAGATTGAAGAGGGTTTGGTTTGATCTTTTTCTTTGCAGACTTGTCTGTCTTTGCTTCTTTGTCATTCTTTAATGTTTGGTGTCTGATACAAGCATCTGTGAACTGGAATTACATAGTAAGTAGGAAACCCGACCTGTGCTTCTCTATAATAGAAAGCTGAATTACTCCATGTTTTGAAGAACAATGTTTTAGGAACCAGTCTCTGTTTGTTATGCTGTAAAACTCATACACACTAGTTTGATGAGGTAACTATTCAGGACTGTTTAACACCCACCGTGCATGACAAAAGGCTTGCAGCTCTCTAGGTGTTTGATCAGTGTTAAAGACTTGACTTCAACATGATCAAAGCTTTCTACAAAATGGAAGATGCATCTTCTATACAGAAAATTAGAACTATAACTTGTTCTGGAGGTCCAAACTCCATGCAATTGATGTTCGAGTACACACCCAATGATCCCAATTGCATTGCCTTTGTGGTTAGTGATTTTGCATCAGAGGATTCATTCAACTAAATAACTAGGCCCAAAACATTACAAAATTTGAAGTTTCATACAAGCAAGCTCAAGAGAATCTTCATCATAATGACAAACATGTCATTCTGAATAGATGACCTTGTGGATCTTCATGCTGCTGTGTCAAATTTTAAGCAGAGCCATATTCTTGAAGCCACTTCTCATGACGATTGATATCAGCAACAGAAACACTTCGAGAAATTTTAGAGAGGGACTCCTCCACATCACGCATTGCCACAGGGTCATACATTTCATCTTTGGTCATGTGTTTGATCTCATCAGGCGTTTTGCCAGCAATTTTGCGACGCATACCATTCATGGAAGCATCCCTACAGATGTTGGTGAGGTCATCACCGCTGTAACCTTCTGTGCGCTTTGCCAGTTCTTCCATATTCACATCCTGTGCTATCTGTGCCATAAGGTGCCTCAGAAGGTTTAGGATTTGTGTGGCAGAACGTGACACTAAACGGGACATAATACAACCAAAGCTCTAAGATGGATTTCAAAGACCACATTGTTGAACTCCATTGTCTATCTTGTACCCATTAAAATCCTAGCCACCTGGAAAGCAAGAAGAGATACTACCGAAAAGACTTGTGAGTTAAAACACAAAAGTCAAGTAAGAAAGACCTCAACATCCTTGAGGTTTATGCGAACAAGTTCACGCCTGCCTTCTTCATTTGGCAAGGGGATGTAGATTCTCTTCTCTAGCCTTCTCCTGCATTGACCATGGACCTGATATTTGATCAACAAAGTTGAGGTTGAAAACTCTTTGGACCCTAGAAGATATCAAGCTTCTTCACATTATCCTGCAATGGCAATGAGAATCTTTTCTACATGATTTTCATGAATAACATCCAGAACCTTACCTGAGTGCATCATCAATGTCCCAAGGAAAATTGGTGGCAGCAAGGACCATGACAATTCTCTTATCACCATAGTCCCCTGTAGCAGTGTTGTTAACCCCATCCACCTGCACAAGCAATTCTGATTTCACACGCCTTGAAGATTCATGCTCCCCAGACGACCTGCACATCTATACACTCACAAACATTTGTTAGACCATGATCAACAAATTGTGAGACAAAATTTGCAATTTTAAAATAATATGTTAAACACCTTGTGGGAAAAAAGAAGCTCCATCTTTCTTTGACTAGAATCAAAATCTCTAGTTTTCCAAGAACATCATGACAATATGAATCACGGGAAGATTGATGCTAATGGAAAGAAATATTTTACCCCCGTGCATTGCAGAGAGAGTCAATCTCATCAATGAAGATTGTGCTTGGGGCATATGCACGGGCCAAATCAAACAAACATCGCACCATGCGCTCACTTTCCCCTCGCCACTTGGATGCCAAGGTGGCTGATGATACATTGAAAAAGGTAGTGCCGCATTCTGTTGCAACTGCCTTTGCCAAAAGTGTCTTCCCTGTACCAGGTGGGCCAAACATCAACACTCCCTTCCATGGTCGCCTGATCCCCTGCACATTCCCACTTATGCATAATGTTCAAGGACTAGTACACGAGACCCTAAACCCACTGAAAGGAAAGATCTAGTTTGAGTGTTGATGCTGAAACAAATGAAGAAACTAAGTCTGGGTTACTGAGCATCTGTGCCTGAAGAATTCGCATATTTGAAGAATAAAAAGACAGAGATGATGCACTGCAAGGAGTGTGTTTTTGGAGAAATCAGGACCTGGAAGTATTCAGGCATCCATAGAGGCAGAACAACAGCTTCTTCAAGGAGGCGCTTTGCTTCAGTAAGACCTGCAATATGCTCCCACCGAACGCCAGGACTTGCCTCCAGCACATCCCGCTCCAGCATTACAGCCAAGTCTGCATCAGGCCCATCATATTTCCCAATCCTGGATGGAATCCCTTTTGGTGCCTCAGGCTCCTCTGCCACACCATTCTGCATCGACCAGCAATTGTCAATCTACTTGACACACAGACTACATTTCACAACTTCAAATATTCACTATGGGGAGCTTCTAAAAAAATTACCAATTTGCAAAAGAGCTCTTGGCAGCAGATGTTTGATGAGTGCTGCTGGAATCAGGTTTTTACCCAAGAGTCTCTTTTGCTTGAAATGGTGCGACCCATGATTTTGCGCACTGCTTGCCCTCCTCCTCCGACATTAGTAGCTCCAGTCTTCATGCCTGCACCGAACCCAACTGCTGAACTGAGGGCAGCCCTCACAGTAACTACAGGTCTGTGGCCTCTTATTGCTCCAGATCCAAGCCCCCTCTCCACCTTATCCCCGATCCCTCGTGGGCAAATTGCCATTTTCCTGGCTTGAGCTGCTGCTGCAATTTGGCCTGCCTTTGTTGGACGGCGGCTCCCATAATACTGTGGTGGCACTTCACGGGTGGCTGGTCTCCACAACTCAGGCTCATCACAGGAGTCAATTTTGATAGCATGGGAAGAATGGATGGACATGGGGAGCATGGGTGGTGGGGGTGGTAGTACACACACTTCTTCAGCAGCAGCAGGGAAGCAGCAGCCTGGGCCTCCTCCTCCTCCTCCTGAGTGTGGAGGAAGAATCTGATGAGGTTGCAAACAATTTTGGGGTGGAATTGCTGGGACATTCTTGAATGCCTGTTTCTCCACACCCAGTTTCTTCACAATGTCAAATTCCTCGAAAAGATCACGTTTGCAATTGTTCCATTTTGTCCGCAGATATGGATCATCCACCCGACGTATGTGCCTGGTGAATGGCCCCCATCTCTCCTTTCAGAAAACCACAAAGACAAAAAATGGAGGGGCAAATGATTACAATGCTATCCATGATCACCACCAATATAAAAATCTCAGCAAAGTAATTTGCTGATGATTCTTAGGTCAGCAACATAAGAACTGGTGGGGGGGGGAAGAAAAACCTCACTAGCACATCCATGTTCTGGGCATCTCTTAATACTGTGTCCTCATTATCAGGGATGCTTGAGACACATACCTTAACAAAGTCAATGAATTGAAAGGGAAAAAAGTTTAGGAGAAGAAGCAACAAAAGAATATATGATCCATTGCATGCAAATGGGATGGATTATTATTCACAACAGTAGGTTTCTTTAGAGCATGTCTTTTGATTCCCAGAAGCATTTGGCAAAGTGGGAAAACTGACAAATTATAGGGTGGAGGGTGGGGAGGGGGGGACACAAAGCTCCAGACTTGAGATCCATGAAATCCTTCAGTACAAATTTCTAGTGACTTCAGTAACAAGCAACAAAAAGTTTATTCCTAGATCATGAGTATTTCTCCAGCACTTGGTAGACAAAAAATTGCAACCAACAAGAGAGAGAGAGAGAGAGAGAGAGAGAGAGCTAATCAATGGCTTACTTGTTGATTTGAGCAAGGACACCATCGAAGAAAATGAGAGCTGTGTCATAGTTACCCAGCAGTGCATATTCCCTTGCCAATGTCAGATGCTCCCCAATCCCTGCCAACAATAAACCCACCATCCCCCCTCACCTACCCACTTTCCCTTCCTGTATAGTGGTGTTGTTGTGGTTGTTTTGGGGTTGTGGGTGTGGGTGAGGGGTGTCTCTAATTCTCCCATACAGCTCTCTCTCTCTCTGTGCCATACATGTACACAACATATGTCCCTTCACATATGGGAGAGACACAATGCAATCACACTTCCATAAATTTAAAACAAAAAACCTAAAAAAAGAAACAGTTATGATGGTTCTTTTCAACCACCCATCATCCTACTTATCTGCTTTTCCTCCACAGTTTGTAATTTGTACCAGTATTGGGTGGGTACCATATTTTACAGAGACCAACACCAGGGTCTGTATATCTGAAATCTTGAGCATCTCCTACCAGTTGCAATCAGTACCAATCACATAGGTGCCAGGATCAATTCCAATCTATATACCAGGGTTCCATTCATATATGTAAAGCACCAGGCAGAAATAAATTCCTAGTGTATTTGCAGGTCCCGTTACAGAGTATAAAAAACCATGCAGCATTTTGGAAAACAAAACACTCACAGAAGGGGGCATTTTGTTCTCCAAAATGCATGGCCCACATTGTTTTTGCTTGTTTTCCTTTGATACCTGGAGGGTACCTGCTAGGTATCATGGGGGAAAAGGAAGTTCAAAAATTTCTGCGTGGTGCTTTATGCTAGCTAATGAATGTCCTTGGAGCAGGGCATGCCCAAAATAAGTACCCCTTGGCTCCACCTTGGGGCATGCTTATTCTTAGAATACCTTGCCTGCTCCTTGGGTGTTGCCCTGCACCTGCCCACCCGACACTGGTTTGTAGTTTGTACCAACCTTCTTGGGATTGCTTCTACCCTCACCGCCAATGCTTCCTCACCCAATTCATTACTTCCTTCTATATTCATGCACATAATTTATAAAAACGCTAATATGTTTCTTGGTGTAACCTCCTCACAAATATACTCTGTGTGAACAGGTAGAGTAGCAAACCTGCACTTAATCCTAATCTATGAGGGAATAAAATCAAACCAGCTGAACAATTATTGAGAGCTGTACAAGGTGTGTGTTCATCTTTGTTTTTATTTCAACATTTTCACAATGTACATGACACATGCTGATTTATGCATATGTGTTTCACACACAGATAACTCTAGTAGGGATTCAATCCGAATTCTATAATGCTACTTCATCTACAAGCTAAGTTATATGCTTTCCGACAAGAAGGATCATGCTGTAATCTGATATTATGGCCCACCTTGGGACATGACAACCAAATTTCCTACCTAATTGTTAGTTCTTAAATCACATTCTACACCACTCTTAAAAGATTCAACAATCACATTGCATGACATTTTCCTAAACATTATAAATTACAAAAAAATGTTCAATGACAAAACATTTGCAACACTACAACAATAGTAGTTAACACAAGCTAAAACAATACCTCAATTCACAAATTTCACAATTCGTATTATGGAAGCAAACTACAACATGATCTCATGGACATTCAACTCAAACTTCATCATATCAGTCCTGAAGTTAACACACATGTTCATTTCCATAGAATAAAAAGTACAAAGTCCCAAATGTAAGTCCAGAAGTGGCCTTAGTGCCAATGACCTCCAATGCAACACCACTTCAAGGGGTAGAATCAAATTCATCCTCACTGTGGATAAACACCTTTGTCAAAATGAAAGTGCATATTCAAGCTTACTACATTGTATGATGACTGCGTAGGTAGATAGAAAGAAGAAACCAATAACCAAAAGAAATTTCATCTTCCATGCACCAAGCTGGAAAGCTGCAGTCGCTGCATTCTCACAGGACACATGGAGGAAAACATCCTTCTATCTTTGAATAATTTCACAACCCATGTGGATTTACTCCCGATGGAAACATCCACTATCAATCAAGCATTACCACATCTCAAATCACAAACTTTCAATGAGACTCTCAGCCACCACATTCATGATTATATTCACTCATATTTCTAAAGATCTTGAACATCAACAAAGCTCTTCCCCATACAAAACCCTAAACTCCATCAAGAATCTCAATACCTCTGGAGTGAAGCATTTAACTGAGAATGCCATCTTTCCGTTCCTTCAAAACCAGGTATTCTACTTTCCAGTTGCCACAACATAGCACAGCACTGCCAACCACAAGGATGAACACTCCTCATAGGGCAAGCAGCCTCAGTATTAGGAGTCACAGTGCATGGAATTTCTACTGCTGAAAAGAACTGCCTAGAAGGGAACCTGACTCCCAAAAAGAAGCCCTGATTTCTGGAGGCCATTCTGGATTACAGATAATGAACATGTACTGCTAGAAGATGCAAAAGCAAATTAAGAAATAAGTAACATCTAATGCTAGAATATGATGGAAAAAGTAAGCTTAGAAATAAGCGTACCAAAAGATTCCAAGAACAGAGACCCTTCCATCTTGAAAACAATTCAGTCACTCATTCATTGCTTCAAACAATAGTGGGGGTACAGAGCCCCTCCACACAGGAGACTCACTGCCAACCAAATATGACTGTAAGTGGTAAGCATGCCACGGACTTCAAATGTGCAGTCTAACAAAAGAGTCGAAACAGTTCCTGCCTTGAAAGCTTTGTGGGTTAACATTGAGGATCCCTGGAGACTTTCAGTAATCCCAATCCTCAGCGCACCCTTCTTTTGATTTGTAGTTTACAACCTGCAAACTGCCTAGCCAGTGACACACACATAAAACATAGCTATGTACATAAAAATTTTAGTCTACAGAAAAAACCATACCCCCAACCTCCTTTTTTGCTTTCCAGGATGAATTCACCCACGCTCAACTCAGAGTTCACTTTTTTGAGACTGGCTGTTTTGCCCGCCCTGAACAATATCTCAATCTTCCCGATTATCCTCACACAACGCTGATGGCATTGCTACTTGAACTAATGCTGCTAGAGCTGAAAGATGAGTTGACATGGAAAGCAGACGAGTGTCTTGAGGGTGGGTCTAAAAGCTTCAAAGTCAGCTGTGATGGCTCTGGAGGTGACAATCCCAAACTCAACGGAGACACCTCCTTTGCCTCATCAATCTTCACAGGTGCAGTGGGAATTGATGCTGTTGGCCTGACAACCTTGGAGTTCAAGGAAAGTGAATTTGCAGGTCTACTGTAAGCCTGGCTGCTTAGACCTGACCACATGGGAATTGCATATGGGAGGTTTGAAATTCCTAGAGGACCGTTTGGAGGCACCGCTCCAGAGGAAGGAAGAGCAACTGGTCGTTGAAGCACAGGTCGTGCAGTGTCAGAACTGAATGCCAGCCCCACTCCATTAGATGACTGTTCAGTTGATGCTCCTAGTAGCCCATTTCCCAAAGACATCATAGGAACAGCCACTGTCGCCTCCATGTGAGTTGGTACACCTTCCATGTGAGTTGGTAAACCAAAGGGCCTTACTGAGATTCCAAAGCCCTGTGTATCATAGTATAGTCCTGGGGCAAACATTGAGCTTGGCCCTAGGCTTAGTTGTGGAAGAGGAGCTGCCATATCAGAGGCTGAATTTGGAATTGGCTCTTCAACCATTGGGGATGGACCCTGTGAGAAAAGTACAATAAATGGTTCTCAGACATGCCCTAATCTGTTAATAAAGCCCTCTCATATCATTATCTTCACAGACATTATATCATATGTACAAAAAGATAAGGCACGTTTTGACATTCATATCACTCACTGAGCAACACTTTTCCTCACCACAATGTCCAGATATGCTAGTAGGAACCGAGGGAAAACATGATAAATGTTAGAGGAAGGAGTTCCCCCAATGAGTCCGAGAATTAGAACACCAAGCAAATTAGCTCAAGAGAGCATATCAAAACAGATTGCATCACAAAACAAGGACCTGGGAGCAATTCCCTCACATGCACACTCCCTTCCACATCCAGAAACAGAGTTCCAACTTGACAAAGCTGTTGAATCCTACCCTGCATTAGATGCCATCACAACTACCATAGGGACTAAAACTGATGGGAATACATAGAAACCATTTGGAAAGGACATACTGTTTCTGAGATGATGTCAAACAGACTCGATCGTCTTTTCCGCTTGTTCAGATTGCTTTGCCTGATGAAGTATTTCTGGGCATGGCTTGCCACCTGTGTTGGAGTTCCTGTTTGCACAAAATTCCTAGAGATGCCCCTCCAATCTCCTTTCCCCAGCTTCTGAAGCCCCAGCAGGAACAGTCTATGCTCTTCCTCTGTCCATGGTACACCTGGTCCAACAAACAAATGGGATTTAGGTGACAGTGCTGACATGAAACTTTGTACAGTTACACTCCCTGAGCTCAACATCAAGAACTGATCCAATCTAAGGCTTGCATCACATCAACAGCAGCTGAGACTGGATGAGAAACAAAAATCCTAATAAACTACTCAAACTACAGAAATTGGCATGAGTTTTTTCAGAGTAGTAAAGCTTTTCTTGGCAAGGACAACTCAGGGGTCAAACACTACATGGCTGCAAAGCCATGCAAGACTGATGTGACCTTTTGATCACAGAATTTTGACCTTTTGACATTTGTCACAATATGAAATGTCTAGTATCAAGACCACCAGCAGGGGGGAAGAGTAATCTCACTGACCCCAATACATAAAGAGCAATGTAAAGCATTTTCTCTGAAGCAGATGGCTACTTTCACTTGCTGTGAATAAAGATAAACACTTTTTAACAACCCTTTAGGAATTTAACAACTCCTAGAAACCCAGTCAATGGGCCAAGAGGAATGGAAATCTCAAATGAGAACCCTTTCCATTTATGGAGCCAAACCTACAATGCATGCTATAATTCCTTATTTTTTATCCCCCGCATAACATTGTAGCAATTCATTAAGCTTTTGAAGACCTATGGATCAGTGCTATCGTCCGCATTCCAAATGATCTTCAATGTTACTTAAGTGGCACAAGGGTGTGCTTCACACCTATGAAAAAGCAGTGATACCTCCAGAACAACAATTTGAAAGTGAACCAACAATGAGCACAGTCACAACTTTATGAGAGTAGTGTCAGACTGCCATCTTCATTTGCCAATAGGAGTGATGGACTGCCATGACTACCCACTGACTTCAGCAGCTCCTAAATAGGATGTAGATAAGTATGTAAAACAATCTGCCCCAAATTTTGGGGCAACCATTACACAAAATCTGTGTTGTGAGTTTCAGTTACATCTCCAGAAGCAACAGGAAGAAAACTCAGTCATGCTGTTGGCCTTTAAACTGACAGCATCATGAGATGTGATGTTGCTTTTGCAGATCCTGCTGTTTCAAGGGCTAAAAGCCTTAGATTGTACTCTTGCCACACAACGTTCCTACACTTCCATGTTCCAACCTTTGGAAGATGGATTTGAGAGATCTCAGAGAGATCCCCAGTCAATTGCTTTCTAGGTATAGAACAGATGAGTGGTCACCATGGAAAGCAAACCTCAAGATGTTCATGTCTGAATTCGCCTTCAATTCTTGATTTCTCTTGTCTGAAAGTTATTCATTTGTTTATTCATAGCACAAGGTCTGAAAGTACACATCCAAGAACCTGTTCATGAAGCAGAAAATGCGTCTGAAACTCCCACAATAGAAGTGCAAATAGAGCATGCAATAATTACTACTATCAAGACCTTCAATTCAACCTCCGGGTTCCAAGAATTTCAGCAACAGTGGCGGGTGGATGGGTGGGTCAGTTGATCAGTTGGTTGATTAGGAAACACAAGGGGAGAAGAAGAAGAAGTCTGCATACATACCTTTTTTCCTCTCTCTTGCATTGTTGGATGTCTGCACAAGACCATCAGAGACATAGCCATCCGGTGTGGCTCCAGATCCTGAATGCTCCGGAGGTGATGGAGGGTTGGCAACAACGCTGGCATAGTGGCTAAGGTTACTCATACTAACACTCTTCCTCATGACACCATCTGTGAGTCTGACACCGAATAGCCTCACTCCTCGATCTGGGCATGTCCTAGAATTATGGCCATTATGACCACAGTGGGAGCACCCGCGAGCCATCTCCTCGCTCTCTAGGGCTGCCAGAGTGACCAAAGGAAGAACCTCTGCCTGCTTTTTGAGGGACCACTGCAAACACAGAACCAAAAAAAAAGATAGATGAAAGAACCCGGGGTTACCAGAGTTGCATGATGTCCTAAGAAAGGGGAAGAGGAAGGAGAGAAAGAGAGGGGGGAAAAGCAAACAAGTAAGCAGATAGATACAAAGGGAGCGACCACTGCTGTCAAACCCCTCAAAAGCCTAGCAGGAGGCTGAGGTTCTTGTTGCAACAACAGGGTAATAAATGATGCCAAACAACGACTTACCAAGGAGGAGGAAAAATCCTTCGAGATTGATCCCCAAATCCACAAAGGCCTAAGAAAATCCTTCAAGCTTCTTCCTCAATCCAAATACTCCAACAACAACAGACTCTACTACTACAACTCCTATTACTCCAACACCACACACAAACCGTTCAGCGAAAAAACTCTAGAGAAGGAATGAAGACCAATCCACAGATCTCCACTAGACTGGATTATCTCGGAGAAAGAACGAAAGAACCGCACACAGAAGCAAAAACACAACAAAAGACAAACCTTCGAGGAAGGAGGGCCAATAAAAACAGCAACCTACTCTGGAGACACACAAAGGAAAGAAAGAGTCTAGCGGTATCTCCAAGACTCACGCATCTTATCACAACAGCAAGCGAAAGGAAGAGGAGGAGGAGGAGGAGAAGATGAAAAAGAAGAAGAAGACCGAGAAGTGGATCTCTGAATAAATTGGCTCTCTTTCTGTTTCCGTCTCCGTCCGACCAAAGAAAGAAAAGAAAAGATATCGAGAAAAACAGTCCACCAGCAAGCCAAAACCAACCAAAACAAAACAAAAAAGGAAAAGAAGAAGAAGAAGATGAAAAACAGATCGGCACCTTTGCTTCAGCTTTGCTCTCACCCTTTTCTTTTTTTTCTGCAACAACAGAGGTTCGTATTTCGTCCTGATCAAATGTCTGTTCTGATGTTGGATTCTCGCGCTCTCTCTCTCTCTCTCTCTCTCTCTCTCGCTGGCTCGCTCGCAAAAGCTTCAGTGGGTCGGAGGAGCCGGGCTGCGCAGCATTTCCTACATCCAAATGGCGCCCGGTTTCATCGACCCGGTCGCAGTCGTAGGCTCGGCAAAACCGGCCGGAGCGAGCACGGGCATTGGACGCATGACCAGGCACGCACCACCCGGGTGCGGGTCGCATGTCAGGCGCATGTAAATAGGCACCCGGCCCGGTGTGGCCATGTAAGTAGTAAGTAACTAAGTAAGAAAGTAACTTACTCACTTACTTACTTTCCCCCGAGACAGACTTTGGATCTTTTGGACTTTTGTTGCTCCTAAAGTGTTCCCACCAAGTTCTCAGTTCTGTTCCCACCAAGTTCCCAATGTGTTCCTTAATATTTTCGCAATAGCATCTCACTTTGTCTCATATGTTTTGCCCAAAGTTGTGCTCCTGGAACGTACATAGGTGGGCAAATATTGGAACTTTGTAGGATTCTATGTTTTGGAGTGAATTTACTTGTATGTTTGAGAGTCTCCAAAGTCTCGAAGCTATTTTGTGATCGACCCAATCAAAGAAGCTGATTGCAAAAAACAAATGCTGAAATTGGAAGGCACCCCCGCAACTAATTAATATGGATCACACTAACATCTACTATGTTGTGGGTTCATGGTTTTGGTTTTTTTCTTTTATGTCTCTCTATTTCAAGCACGGTTGAGGTATGGACATTTTGGGCTGTGGTTGTTTTCGAGTAAATTGATTTGGTTTAATCAATTTGAGAGATTTATTAAAATTGTCAAAAAATAACTAAGTGATATCACCCAGTTTGGTCCAAATTTTTATTCAATTTTTTGAAATTTTCAGAAAATTAATTCATTAAACAAGTCACCCAAGGTGTTTTCCCCAACACCCATCAAATTGTCAGCTCAATTTGTACATACATGCATACATACATACGACCATGTAGTCCATGGGCAAAACCTTCACAACATTGATTGTAAGGTCCATAGGTGTTGGCAAGTGGGGAGTGTGTTGTGGCTAGGTTGTTTGCATCCGCACATCATTAGAATGGATATTGAAAGCAATTGCCCCAAAAGGAAGGAGGAGAACAAAAGTGGTTCCGATACATACTTATGGACCACTCAAGTAGGTGAAAGGACAATCCTATTGAGATATTGTAGGCTACTAGGTCAAATTTTTGCCCAACATAATGGGTGGTTCATATATATATATATATATATATCTCCTTCTCAAAATGCGGGAAAGGTATTATTGTATAAATAACTTTAAATTTCAAGAAATTTCTTTACTTCCCCAATCTAACCTAACTCATGGGCTTCCTTTTTCCCATTGATGTCCGAATGCCCATGTCAAATGCCCCAAAATGAATTTTCAAAATCAAGTATTATGGAGGAATTTTGCGTGTGCTTTAAAATTGAATCCCGAGGCATTTCCCAAATTGAGTCTCTCCCCCACCCCAATTTTTTTTTTTCGAGAACTCAACCCCACCTTATATCCCTTTGTGTTAGAAGAGAAGAAGTAGATGTGGGGATTATATATAAGATTTATAGCTCTTATTATTTCCAAAAAAAAAGTTGTGGTACAAAAATATTGTCACACCTACAATTCTTGTTAGGTACAGACCTAGTTGATTGTTGACTCTTACTCAAGTTACAAGCTAAGGATTGGGATATTATTTTATTCCAGGGGAACAGTTGTAGGACAAAGATTCGGAAGACTACTCCCTCTTCTCTCTCTACTACTACTAGTAGTAGTTGTTGTTGTGGTTGTAGGGTAGGGTAGGGTGGGACATTCATTGATCACTGGCTTTCGAATCTTCTTGGGAGAAGGAGGGGGGATGAGTCCCCTTTCCTTTGTGAGACTTTACTTTCTATTATGACAACCTAATAAGTAATTTGCCTATGAGATATTTTTTTGGGGTGCAGTCTTGTAGAGAGACAATTATAGGGTTGAAGGTGTATGTATAACTACTGTTATCATTTGGTTTGTAAAAAGTGCAGATAAAGCTAATTGATTGGCAAAAGGAGTTTTTTCATTCATTCTAGTCTCCTTTCCTTCGCCTACTAGCTTTTTGTGGCTAGTCATTTATTCAATTTAATTTATCATCATCAAAACATGAATACCCTAAGGTGGCCAACATACCTACTAGGGAAATATCTTCAGGAACCAACAAAATAATAATAATAATAATAATAATAACAACAACAAAATGGGGGAAAACAAAGAATTTGCAGCTGTTGTTTCCCCCCTTCAACCTTGCTAACTTGAGCTGTGGTAATATGCTATGGAATTGGGGGAGGGGGTGGGGGGGGGGGGTGTTCCACCTAGGAACTTGTTGTCCAGAGTAGATGCCATCCCGTCAGGTGGTAGTAAGGAATTCTACCCAACCAATGTTCCCTGACCTTTGATTGACATTAGAACTGGATCTAGCGGAACCAAAAGTGGAACCCATAGATGACCCACCTCTCGCCCATGTAAGACAAAACCTAAAGAGTAATTGAATAAGAGACCAAAACCAGTTACGTACTCTAGAACAGGCCCAGCCCAGTAAGTGAAGGCCTCTTCTACTTATGAACATGGTGAGCCTACTAGTTATATGGTGAGAGGCCATTCTGTGAGGTGGTAAAATGCTGAGGTCTACCAGGGCTTGTTTACAAACATGGTGAGCCTAGTAGGGTGAGAAGGCATTCCGTGAGGTGGTAAAATGCTGAGGTCTATCAGGGCTTGTTCTAGTGCGTAACCAACCAACCAACCCATGCTATTTCCCTTAGTTCCCAATGTTCCCTTATTAGTTCCCTTACCCACTGTTGATTCACATTAGAAAGAGAACTGGCAAAACCAAAAGTGGTTACCAAAAGCAAATGATGGTGGTCACCTGTCCCATGTAAGGGGAAAAAGCCCAAAAGAGTGAGTACCAGAATAGGACACACAAAACCGGTTCAGAAGTACTATGATGGGAAACAAGGCCCCCTTCCAACTAGTATTTGCACATTGCACCAGTCAACTAAGGTGAGCTGCCTTTGTAAAAAGTCTAGAAGGCTAATGGGCATGTTCCAGAGAGGGAACTGGTATCTTCACTTTTGATTCCCAATACTTATCCTTTTCACAGGACACACTACTGACTTCAAAACTTATCCAAAAGCGGATGGGTATGGAAGGAAGGGGGCCTTGGTACAATAATAATAATAATAATATTAACAAGGCACTTGAATTTCCATGCTCTTTAGTTGGTGGCTGGGGGGGGTGGGTGGTTTTTAGGCAACACTAGGGCTGGATAAGAGGGAAGCCCACTCCTGGTGCTCATCCATTGGAAGGAAAAGGCATGTGGGGGACGGTGGCATGATAACACTTTCATGATATAGAGTGTGGCTTTTGTTGCAATCAGTCTCTCTCTTTTTTTAAGGGAAAAAAAAAACACATGGGGAAGGATGAAATGGAAATGTTCTCTCTAAAATGGTCCTCAAAACACACTGACTTCAATTTGATAATTCTTTAATGTACACATTTAGTGTTGGAGAGGAGTGAGATGAGATGCCCCCTTCAAGGCAAGGTAGCATGGAGAACTCCTTGGTGTGCCAATGTGCTGGCTGAGCCTGCATTGAGGCCAAGGAGGAGGTCTCACCCTTGGTATCATTAGTGTTGGTTGAAAGTGGACTTAAAGAAATGTGAGCCCTGGTAGCAACGGGTCTAGGGCATTGTAAGTCCTAAGTGAATTGGCCAAGGTAAGGGTCAATGCAAATTGCATGGGAAAGTGCCTTCAAAAAGTACTGTTGGCCCATGAATGAAAAGCTCAAAGCATTGAGTTGATGTGAGATGTGCCACAAAAGGTTTAAAGTTTGTGCTTTGGCCGCGTGCTAGGATCAAGAAGATTTTGACCAACAACAACTTCCCCTTAAGGACCATGGACATCAAGGGAAGTCCATGTCTATCTAACTATAAATTCATCTAGGTTATTGGAATGTCATGTCCTTCATGTTGGTTGGGAATGTATTAAATTTTTGAGCTTGTGTTGTGGGACGTGTAGTCTTGGTATTCTAAGGAGTGTCATGCCTTGAATATTGAACTAGCACATTAGGAGCTTGGATGAAAAAAATTGTCAATTGATATTATAGATGGTCTCTTGAAACAATGGTACAAAGTGTGAATGGGAGACATCAAACAAGCTATGTCCCAACATTTGTGCAAGCTGAAAAAGAGTGTGCTTTTGAAAGAGGAAGACTTAGTTTTCTCTCAAACTCAAAGATGGGTGATGTACCCAATGATGTGAAGGACTTGGATGCGACTAAAGCCTTGTCCTTGGAGCTAGACAAGCCTTTTTAGAAAGATAAGAAAAAGAGATCCCACAAGCTAACATTCTCTAAGTCCCAACAAGATGCCCTTGTAAGGGAGATCATGCAAGAGGTCAAAAAAAATGATTCAAGAAATTACCCAACCAAGTGGCATTTGATAGCGCTTCATTGGCAAAGGGCGGACTTCCCACAAAAAATGCCTAAGCCAAGGTGGAACTAAGTGTGGGAGGGGAACTTCCCCTTCTTGTGGACTCAAATGCCACCACTATGATAGTGAACCAAAATTAAAAATAGCATTGGAAATAGAGTTAATTGTGTTGTTCAACACAATTCTTGGGTTGGCCAAAGAGGTGAACGAAGGTAAATATCACAAGAAATGCGCCCCTAAGCTACCCAAGGCACCTAAGTACAATGCGGTAAAAAAACTACGGAGGCTTGTGTCAAGGTGGAAATGAACCCCAAGCTTAATGAAATAAAGAATGTGAAACCTTGTGTTGAATGATTATGGTGGTCCTTGTCAACACCTCACAACTAACTTGTGGTAGTACTAAGGAATTGGTTAGACTTTGAACAACAAGCAAAAAGCAACACCTTCAATTTGATTGAACGAAATGTTATTTTATTCATGACATCCCAACTATTGAAATTGCCAACACATGTGGGACAATGATGGATCAACTCTAACAAGTCATAGGAGGATCATGTGAATAAGGATCACCCCATTTAGAAACATTTGGAAGAGGATGTCAAGAAGGCAAATGTGATGACAATGCTTCAAATGATATACAAAAATCTTTCATTGTAGACCAAATGTTTGAAGGTGTAACAAAACAATGGATCTTGCAATTAGATATGCATTTCAAATCTCATGGTGTCTTAGAAGATGTGGATTGTCTTTAGGTGGCATTAACCTTTTTACAAGACCATGTTTTATGATGGTGAGCCATAGAAAAATGAGGAAGGTTTATTATTTTGCATTCAATAGCTAGAAGGACCTCAAGATGATGGTGAAAGAGATATATCTTGAGTAGCTTAACCTTGAAGGAAGGAATTTCCTTAATGGACTTGAAATAGGGGAAATGCCATGGATTGATAGTGTGGTATGTCAAACAATTTAATGTGGGGTTAAATTGAATGTTTGTTAAAGGAAAAGTATGCCAAGAAGGTGGCATTGTTCCATGGGTTGCAGTTTTGGGCATGGAACACAATCTTTCAACATAAGGAAGTGCCCAAACAAATTCATTGGGTTCACAAGTGTTTAGGATATATGAACTTGTGTCCAAGAAAAATTGATGGGAACTAGAGGAGCTGACCATAAGAGGAAGGCTCAAATAAACAATCACAAATGGAAGAAACATCCCATGAAAGTGAAACACCCCACCCTAACTCAAAAACAAATCCAAGGACTTCACCAATACCAATTATTTTAAGTGTCACAAGTTGAGTCACATGGTTAAGGATTGTCTTTGGAAGAGATGACCTATGTTGTTTAACGGGTGATTGCTACAAGCGATGGCAAATTCATTGGAGCACAATGAACAAGGTGAAATAAAACCCACATTAAGATAGGTGCAAGAGGAATGCTTAGGGAAAAGGTTGTGGAATCACCAAGGATTTTTCCAAGTGTAATTGGATAGGCAACAAGTTAGCCTTAGACCTTTCAAAAACCCTTTACCTCGTGAAGTTTGTAGGCGGCTTTGAATAGAATTATAGTTAGACTTGGTAGCTTGTCATTTAAGTAGATTTTGTGGGTTGTGCCATTTTATTAAAGGCAGATCCAAAATTAGTTTCTTTAGCAAAAGGAATTAAACCCGAATTTTTGGGATGAATTTTAGGGAGGGCAAAAAAAACTAAGGAAAAAAAAAAAAGTTGAGCCAAAGTTCTATTGAAATTTCAAACTCACTTCTTAAATAAAATTTGCAAAAGTTTTCCATTTCATTTTACTTTCAACATGTTTGTTTCAACTTGATTTTTCAAAGGTTTCTTTTATAACTCATTTTAACTTATTGTGAAACTTGAATGAAAAGTTACAAACATGTGGAAATATGAATTAAAATGTTTTAAAGAATCTAGATTTTTATGTGAGTTGAAAAAATTGTTTCAAATCTTCCAACTTAATTTGAATGTTTCAAAAGTTGAAAGAGAATAAGTTTTACACGAGTTAAGGTAAAAGAAAATTGGCACAAAGGAAAATAATTTTCTAATATGTATAATTGTTGGGATGAAGCTGTAATTCACCCAAAAATAAGAAAGGAAAAATGAGCCAAATGGGGTTTGGCAATTCCAATAATGATCTAAGAGGAACCAATCATCCCCTTAAGTCAATAAAATTTGTGGAATTGGTTCATTTATGGTTTACAACATAACCAAAAGGACTTGGGAACCTCCTTGTAAAAAAAAGGTTCTAAATGTAAAATGGACAATGGACAAGGCTTAGGAAGAATGGATGGCATGCATTTTCAAATCACACTTAGGTGTGGAAGTTTCTAGACTTCACACCACATTATGAAAACAACTTGAATCAAAATTGGATTGTGCTTGAGGATGCAAAGGTGGTGTACAATTGTCTTGTTTTGGAAGTGAAATTCCTAAGGCAAAACAATGGTTTGAGGTGTAATGCAAGGTCCATTCTATGATGAAAAAGGTGGGCAACCATAGTCATTGACCTTAAGGATTGGCAAGTCATATTGGGTCACTTGATTAGGAAGTGAACTTGTAATCAAAAACTCTTTCAAGGTAAGTGGGACCACAAGTTTGTTAAAAGTGTCCTTAACATTCCACCAAGACACAAATTCTACATCAAATGATAATGGTGGGAATTGGGTATCCAAGTCTAAATTCATTGCATGAGCTAAGGGGTATGCCAAAGTGCTAAGTTGCATTAAAGGAAACACAAAAGGGGAGAACCTTTGTGTGGGAGAAAATAAACCCATAATGGAAGTAACATTAAGCAAATAAATTGGAATACAAGGCAAGTGGCAATAAGAAATTACCACCTTGTAAATGGATTGCTTGAGCATGAACAAATGCACATTTAGACACTCATTGGTGGTCACATGTGAATGGATCATGCAAGTGAAGCATGGTGTCCTTGAATGAGGACATGCATGATGGTGAATGAGCCATGATTTGGTCATATGTTGACATTGGATGAACTACAATTGGAATGTTATGCACATGATTGTGCTAAGTATTACAACATTAACAGTCTCATGAATATGAAAGGTTGAAGTAATTTATTTTGAATTGAATGCAAATGAGTCATAAGAGAAGTAACCTTATGACCTTAATACTTGCTTCAAAAATGGGGAAGTGATGTCATCATGTTGATGTTGGTTTAACCTTTTAGGTTGGACAAAGGAAAGCCAACCTTCAGGAACTCACTCACTGCCTATATATTTTAGGAAACACCTGAGATAAAAGGGTATTTTTTAGTTTGTTATGAAATAATGGCATATTTTGAATTTTTTTGCTAAATTATATAATATGATATGTATATTTTATGTATCCTATTGAATTATAAACAACCTCTTTACATTTAAGTAAATTAAAAAAAATTAGTAAGTTGCACTTTTTTTTTTGCATGCCATTGATTACAATGGAAATGACTTCCTTATGGAATTGACTTTAGAAGAAGGAACAACTTGTATTTTTTGAGGTGTAATGAAACACAATGTTATTCCTTAGAAATGTAAAGAAAGATATGTACATCTTTTAGACTAGATCTAAGTTGACTATAAACTTACTTTCTTAGGTTTAAAGAAACAACCATATGAATTAGGTCAAAAGATTATAACCTTGATAAACTAAGTAGGCACTAATCTTGGGGATTGATGTGACCATTAGAGTTGATGGGGTTCAATGGGGCCAATTCAAACCAAGTGTCTTAGTGATGTAATGCATTGAAAGAACTTGGAAGTTGGAATATAATACCTCAAATGTAACATTATGATAATGGGATGGGTGAAGGTTGGTTCTATGGAAATGGAATCATGAACAAAGGTGAAAAGAACTTGCATGCTCAAACCAAATGGTTTGGAATTAGATTATGTCATGAGAGCACATTGGAAGTGAGTGCAAGTATAATAAAATGACCCACTCTAAGCATAACAAATGGTTTATTTTACATGTTTTTAAGTGTCAAATCAAATTAATACTAAAAATGTTTGATGTATTTATACAACAATATTAATGGTTTTTTGTACCTAGACCCAAGTTTTAAGGGTTTAACCTTTAGGCATATGCCTTCGACTTCTCTTGAGTCAAAAAATGGAAGACTTCTCTTGTAGATTCTTTAACTTAAAGAAAATAGTGGGTATGTGAAATTGTGAACAAGTTTAAACTATAAAAGATTAAATTTGGCATCAAGAAAACACAGCCTATGGGAGAACATTTTTAAAAGGAGAAATAAGTCTTAGTGTATTGAAATGTTGACATAATTAAAAACATCAACCTCTAAAAATGGAAGAGATGTGTTCAAACAAACAAACAAATAAAAATTTAGCTTGTGTGTGAAATTAGAAAGATGAAGTGGAAAGTGAGATGGGATGGTGGCAACTAATGGACAAGAAGTGAACTTGTAAATAGAAATTTCCTAAGGGCTTGCTAATTGGGTGGGAAACATCATTGTAACATGCATTCCTTTGAATGGGGGTCCAACCGCATACATGCAATGATGACCCATGTATTGAAAAGGTGAAGGAGGTTTGAATTATAAAGCCTAGTTTGGCATTATTTATTGGCACATTGTAGCCTTCACCAAAAGTAAGCCCATAATGGTGACTAGGGTCATCCTATGGAACTTGAAAATGGATTTGATGTTTGTGAAAGCTTGAAAGGAAGTTTGGTAATAAGTTGTCATGAAAGGAGTTAATAAAATGGGTTACAAAAGGTAGGCACAAGAAGGGTATACAACTTTCCTTTGATTTTTTTTGTGTCAAAAAATAATAAAAATCAATACAAATGGATGGACCAAAATGAAGGAATAATTAGTCTCAAGTGCACTTGTGGTTGTGTTCAAATTGAAATCATAGAAGTAAAGTCAATGAGGACATTGAACTTTTAAAGTGGAGGAAGGTAATATGCCCCTCAAGCCAAAGCAATGTCAAAGACTTTTGGTGGGGCACACTAAGGCAATGCAAAGGCAAACTTAAAATGAGGCCAAGGAGGTTTTGCCCTTTGTGCCATTAATGTTAATTAGAAGTGGACTTTAGCAATGTGGGCTTGTGTTGAAAAGGGCCTAAGGCATTATGAGTCTTAAGTGAATTTACCAAGGTAAGGGCCAATGCAAAGGCATGGGAAAATGCCTGGGAAAAGCAATGTTGGCCCAAGAAAAGGTTGAAGCATTGAGTTGACACAAAATGCACTACAAAAGGCTAAGAACTTGTTGTTTCAAAAACACCTAATTAGGAAGTTAGAATACATGGCCTACATGTTTAACAAGACCACATGGAAGATGGGACTTGGTGTTAGGGCAATGCCAAGGTCTTAAAGGTTCAAACAAGGAGTGGGATCCTTGGTTCTCTTTAGGGAGTTAATGTAGCTTGGTTGCATGATGGGATTCTAAGTGACTAAAGACCATGGTAATTTAACTATAAATTCGTCTAGGTTACTGGAGTGTCATGTTGCTTGTATTGCTAACTAGGAATGTACTAAATTGATGAGGTTGTGTTGTGGGTCGTGCAGTCTAGGTAGTCTAAGGACATCACACCTTGAATATCAAACAAGCAAGTTAGAAGCTTGGAGAAAAATGGCACATCAAGGAGTTCCATTTGAAATTAAAGCTTCAAAGAACTTGGACCACATGTGTTCCCAAATGTGACATGAAAATTAGGCAAATGGGCATTTCAAAGTGTTAGGTGAAAAAATTAAAAATTAAAATAGAATAGAACTATGGGAGATGTTAATGTTATGAGGTTGAACACCCATGTTTTAAGTTGCTAAAAATGTTGAGTGTGAAAAATACCCACTATTTGACCATTTCCAATTCAAAACACCCAATAATATGAATAAAAGGTGTTTTGAAAATTGGGATTGTTTATATGCAAGGTACCAGAATATGGACCCATGCAAGGCAAACTTGAGTGTAGGCCCAAATTTGGTAAAGCCTATTGCCAAGGGATTTACTAAAATGTTTCAAATTTATTTATTTCCCATGCATAGGAAAAAGGAGGGTGAACATTTCAAAAAACAAAACACCCACTCCTTGTTTTTTGAAATGCCTATTAAAAAGTTATGATAAATAAGGTGCCCACCAACCACATAAAACATTTTGGATTAGGTCTTTATGAATCCAAGTAACCAAGGTATGAACTATGAACCCAATACTTTGTAAGTTATTGTGATGGAATAATGGTGTTTAACATGCTTTTCCATTCCAATTGAATTTTTTTCACAACATGAGGTTATTTATAGTGTTGGTCAATTATAATGTCTTAGACTAGTCAAGAGGGTATGAAATATGTGAATAGGGCATTTTTGTTTTAAAGCAAAAAGATATGCATACAGATATTTCAAAAATTTCCTTGTAAAAATAATTATGCATCCATGGAAAATTTTCATCCATTGCCATTTATGTATTTGTAGGTTTCCAAATTCAAATTAAATTCTAAATATGCATATAAGTTGTGTATATCAAACTTCACATGCTAGTTGTGTAAAAAGAAAGACATTCAAAATACAAACAATGGAAATTAAGTAGCTTGCGAGGGAATTGAACCTTAATTCTATAAAAAATTCTACCCATTGATGCATAAATTGCTTGTAAAAATAAATATACATATAAATACCCCACACACCTAAAAGCTTGTCGTAGCTTGATCATCAATGGAAATACATTTAGAAGCCCAAACCAAAAAATATTGTTACATCTTGATCAACATTTCCCATTATTAGAACTCCATAAAAAATAAATAACCTACAATCAACATGGTTAAAATAATAATAATAAGCATTTTAAAGGAGGGCTAGTTGGAAAGGAAAAAAAGAAAGTTTGGTGAAGGTGACTTATTTAATCATTATCTAGTTTCAATTTTTCAAAATATTCATATTCTTCAATCAACTCATAATTTTCTTTGATTAAAAAAAAACTTTAATACAATCCTTGAAGTTTGTAATTTTTGTGCAATTTAAAAGCATATCATTTGATCAATTTTTTAGCATTGTGATAATTTAATTAAGATTCTCCACTCACAAGATTTGAAACATGGATCCAACATCAATGCCAACATATTGTGAACTTGATGAGAATCAAATGTTTTTAAAGAGGATTTAATTACCTTCACATCCTTTGCCACATGTTTTTACTCAATAAGTGGAGCTTAACATTAAATTGGTCAATTGTTTGATTCTCATTAACAAGGGAATCTAGTTTAGATAATATAATCACAATTAGTTAATTATAATTGCCAAGGCGTCTAATAGTAACCAATGACTTCTAAATTACTTCATCACACATGCCATCACCACATGATTTAAGCATTGAGTGACAATTTTTGCAATGGCCTACCACTAGGCTTTAAAGACTATTTGTTGCAATGCTAGTGACTTTTGCCTCCCATAATATAACAATATGGTTTGCTTGAATTCCAAAGTCTCCTCAAACATTATAATTTTATTGGTAAACCTTGTTTTGGCGAATTTTATCAAAAAATCCAATGTTGCAGCTCATTTAATGCATACCTTTCCCATTCCTACCTCCCTTTCCTAATTTTCTTTTTGTCTCAATAATTGTTTTCTATAAATCAATTTGAACATTTTTCAATCATTGGAATGAAACCCATATAAACCTTATTATCATTCATTGCATATTGACATGGTTTAAACATCACATGCCCAAAGGAAATACCTTTATAAATTCGTAAAAACTTCAAAAGTTCACAATCAATTATTGACTACAATGTTGTAGCCACGGTTCCCAAGTTGTTATTTCTTCTTTCACAAAAGCAATCACAAGGTGAATTAATCCAATTTTTTTTAACATAGATTAGAGTTGTAAAACCATGGCATTTCTAGTTATTTCATGCACTTCAAACAACCCAACAATAACATGCCTAGGGGTCCAAGCCTCATTCAAATAATTAATGACCAAGACAAATGTGTCCACACCACCTTTGGACATCCAAAGATCAAAATTAATAGCAATAGTAGTTGTAGATTCCAAATTTGGTAGCACATTCCATGGTCTTTATGACCATCCTAGGAAACACTTATTCCATTAAAGAAAAAAAGAAGGAAGCACAATATGGGGGCATTGACACAATATTAACTTTCATAGCCATATATTTTCACGTGTTGAAAAAGGCCTATAACTTTTGCAAATATAAAACACAATGTTCCTCAAAAGATTTTTGTTATTCTTCATCACCAAAAAATGCATTGATTGTAGAATTAATCAACCCAACTTTTTTCTTCTCTTGTCAACTATGATCTATTTTAGAAAGCTTAGCAATTATTTTCTCACTTAGTAGATCCTTTCTTTTTAATAAGTAAATGAAAATGAACATTATCAACATATGTATTCTTAAGAGTACTGCCACTTCTAGATGGAATATCATATGTTGTATTTGATGAGTCCCTTTCTAAGTATGGAGCTTTATTTTAGAATGTTATGTGAGTGACACATTGTTACATTTGAGGCTTGATAAGGTCAAAATGTAAATTGTCATTTAAAGCAAAGAAAAGTCTTGTTGTGTGGGTTCTCCATTGTATAACTTGAAAATTTATAAGTTGAAGATGCACATCATCAATTTGTGATAAGTCATTTTCACATTGTTGGTGACACGCCCCCAAGCTCCTTGATAGACTCAAAGGTGAGTTTGAAGTGAAAAATAACGAAAGAGCAAGGAGTTGGGGCACGTTCCATGGTTCATAGCACTTTGGGGGTAAAGGAGCGTGCTGGACTTCCAGGATGGGACTAGGAAGAATGACAAGTAATTAATCATTCACACGAACATACACAAAACCAAACAACAAGTTGGTTAATGCATAGTTGGAGCACTCTTGGTGTTAGGACGAGCCACGGGCAAACTCAGACTCACAAGACTCACCACAGCCCAGACTTGGGGGAAGCCACCACCTTCCCCCTTATAGTATATTATGTGTTTATCTACGAGGCCCACATCCAAATGGCATTTTGTCTCGTCTCGAAATTCCCAAAATTGGGATTTTCGCGACTTTGGGGCCCATAACTTTGTGTGCAGACCTTTGATTGAGATGAGGTCTGAAGCAAAGTTGTAGCCCTCGTCGAAAGCTTTCCAATTGTATGTCGAATACCACCTGCGCAAGGAAATCGGATCAATTCCCGACTTTTAGTGGTTGGGAGTCAAATTGTCAATTTGACTCCTGGCTTTTCTTTTGGCCATAACTTGTGTTTCATATGTCCAAATGAGTCATGCAAGTTCATTTTAGACATTTCTGTTTCAATAGCTTTCCAATGAAATAAAAAACTCTTCAATCTAATGGGTTTTGACTCTTGCAATCACTCCTTGAAGATTCGGGAGTCCATCGGGACTCTAAATGCCCAAGTGGGAGTTCACTTGGGAGTGTGAGGACTCATTCTCTCACACTCTCCTGCACTTTCGAGAGTATAAAATGTGCTTCCTGGGCCTCCTTCTTGTCTCACATTCTTGCAAGCCCTTGCTTTGGTCGTGAGCCCAAGGCTAGGGTTGTGATAGTTGGGCTACACTATCAACATTTGACAAGTTACAAGAAAAGGTTGTCTTCACATTAAGGACCCTATCTTCATTAATTCCATCCATGCTTTCAATAAACACAAATTTTGTCTTTAGCCATTGTAAAGCTCCAAATAAACCTTCTGCACAAGAACAACATGCTACCACCCACACCATGCATAGACTTTTAAACAATTTTAGCAAACCAAACTAAAAGTTCAAGAATATTTTTAAGTGAGTTTTGGGTTTGGTTCTTAATTTTTTTTTTCAAAATTTAAATTGACTATCATAAATTTCCTTAAAAAGAGCCTTTTGAATGGCTGATCACAAACAATTTTGGAACATGGGGCACTCCCCAAAGTAGAAACCTAAATTGCTTCCTTCCCCAAAATAAAAGCATGCTTTGTCATGTTCCATTTGTCCCCCCCCCAACCTTACAACTTATATACATGAAGTTGAACCATGGCTGACCAAGAAAGGATAAAAAACAAGGTGCTATTAGGAATATATTGGGGAACACATTGAGAACTTGGGGAACATTGTGAAAACCTGATGGGAACAGATTGGGAATTTGATAGGAACACATTGGGAACAAATTAAAAATACAAATCTGACACAAGCTTTAGCCTATTCAAGCATGGGGGCGGGTGGAAGGGGTGGGGTGCGTGTTGTGTCGGGGAGGACATATAAGCTTCAAAGAATAGTATGAGAGATGTTAATGATTCAATTTGAAGTGGCAAAATATTAATCTTTTGCTTGATATTTATATCTATTATCCAACTGAAAAATGCTTGTGCCCTACCCTTTTTCTAGTCATCCTGGAAGGGGGTTGGGGGTGTTATGGGTGTTTTCTAGTAAAATTTCTCCTTTACTTATGTGGGGAGGGGGGGGACCTACCGCGATAAATAATTACCTTGACATGCAGACATGGTATCACAATGATCTAGCTAGATTAGACCCTAAAATCCATGGCCATCCTTGGACCCTTGGTCCCTCATTACCTATTTGGTTTTTCACAATTATTTTGTATTTGGAAAAAGCCATCGAAACAAGGTGGGTCGTTTGGCTTGGGGTCTTAGGGAATGGAAATTTAAAAAAATTAAAAAAATCCCAAAAAATGGCAAGATAAAAAAGGTTTGTGACGGTGTTGTTCTAGAAGTTTCCCACTTTTATTGGCAATTTCCACTTTGGATCTTCTCCCCCCTCCCCCCCCCCAAAAGAGCCTGTTGGGAAGAATCATTGAAAGGAGAAGTGATCATGAATGAACCAGTTGTGACATGCACAATCACTATAGTTAGTTTGGTTTGGTTTGACCTAGGTATTGGGTGGGCCTTTCTACAAAAAAATCACCATTTTGGAAAAAAAAAATTGCCATTTGAAAAACCCAATATTCTCTCTCTCTTTTTTTTTCCTTCTTAATCTTGGATTTCATATAAGGCATATATTGGAAGCAGGGTTTCTTAAAAAATATTTTTCAAAAAATAGCAAAATTAGTTGAAAAAGAAATCAATTGTTTGGAAGTTGTGCAATTCACCTAGTCCTAAAATAATGAAGTCACATGATGCAAAATGGGAGAAAGTCTTTAATTATGTGGGTAGTATAACTTGTTTGTAAAGTCTTGACTCTCATTGATTCTTAGAACTAAAGCATGTCTTCAGGATCTCACACTGTTCAAAACAATGTGTTGAATTGATCATGTTTGGCCTGCTACATCATGTGTTGGAGAAAGTTGATATAATTCAATACTTGATACTCACTCAAATAATTTTTAGAGAAAAAAAACTTTGCAAAATAGTTTTGCATCAACTATCATGGAGTTGTAGTTCCCACATGTTTTGATGCCACGACATTTTATTTCCAAAGTAGCCATATTTTGAACCCATTTTTATGAACTCCAAAGTTTGATAAAAATCCATTGTGATTTAGAATAATGTGAGGTCTACTCTAACCTATTTTTAGTTGTAAAACCTGGGAATGGGGGAGCTTCAAAACATTTATAATTTCCACAAACTCTTCATGCCATTCCCACTATTCCATTGTTCAAATTGGTGCAATTCCATTCATCCACCAATGTAAACTCCCTATCTCCATTGCGTTGGAGAGCCCTTTTTTTTTTATATTGGTGGCAAGTTTTTATTTGTTTTTGTTCCCAAGCTTCAAAAAAATTCGGCAACTCAACATTTTGATATCTAAGTAGTGGACTCCTTGATGGATCAAGGCTGGTTTTACTTATGCCAAATTTTCAAACCCTATTCTCTCCCCCCCTTAGAGTTACTTGCATACTCTCTCTTTATGTTTGCAATATTCACAAGGCACTTGAAGTGAGGGTTTAAACTTCAAACTTGATATCCTAAAGGGATGAAGCCAATTGGTGGGTGGGTAAAGTTCCAACTACCTATTGGACAAATCCATTGACCCTGGGTCACAAACCCAATCTCCAGAGGACAACCAGATTGGGGATCTGGTCAAGATCTGGATTCTGGGTTATCCATTCCATGGAACCCACCCCCTTATCTGTGTAATTAATAAATAACAAAGGCCTAAATTCTAATCTCTTTGACTTACAACACACACAATATGGATAATTATGGAACCAAAATTTATGAGCCCAGGATTTAAATAATTAAAAGAGCTGTAGACAGGATCTCCTCAAGATCTTTTGAGATTTTAATGTAAATTTAGTGGGATTTAATGTACACTTACTTAAGCTTCCTAATTTAATAACACAATGTCCTAATGTTTGACTTATTAGAGCATCACCTTAGACACCATATTTATATGAGCCCAATTGATTAGGTATGCTACATACAAAAAGCTCTAAACACAACCATCCTCATGGGTATCTACCAGTGTTGGCCGGTTATTTCTCTTTAAATTTTTTTTTTTCTGTCAAGTAGGTTTTTATTGAATTTCTTAAAAAGATCACATAGGTTGTCAATATCAAATATATACAAAAATTGGTTCGTGGGTAGGTTATCCAAAATTTGGGTAATAATCATTGATTATGCTGAAGGGTAGGTCATCAAATGGCCAATTGATACCTACATATTCTTCTATCGATTATTAATGGGTTAAAAGCTTTTATAAAAAAAATTTAAATTTTTTTAATTTATAAATAAATAAATAAATAAATAAATTATTGTTTAAAGATTGATAACTTACATGGATGACAATCAGGTCATCCGGGTAGGTTTTTAGATTTTTGAAAATTCAATACCAGGCGATTATCAATTTCACCGGTTAATCCAAAAGATCAAGAACCGATTGGTAGGTTACAAACCAACTTGATAACCAGATCAAAACTCAATACCCAGCCAAACACTGGTGTCTACCATAGTGAGTGGAATAAACTCATATTGATTAGGAGGCAATGAGAGGATGGGTTAGTTGTTTTTGGCTTATTGGAGACCATGGGTTGGTTGTTTTTGGCTTATTTGAGACCATCCATGGGTTGGTTGTTTTTGGCTTATTTGAGATGATGGGCTAGTTGTTTTTGGGTTATTTGTTGGGTTTGCATTTGTGTAATGTAACAAGCCCTAATTGGGGCATGGCACGAGCATGTGCGTAATAGGTCCATTGACATGGAATGTTGGATTAGAGTCCAAGAATATCACATGATTTCCAGCCCAAATATTTGGGCTTCTTTGCTCCCCTACATACTACTACATAGCTCTATGAGACTCTTATCTCTTGTCAAGGTGTGTGCATTGTGCACCACCATGCATATTTACCAATAATATTTACACTATACATCGTGTACAGCACTTGGCACTCCTTGTCCGTCGGATGGATGCTCATCTCCTATTCTCATGGTTGTTAGAGTATGGTCTCTCTATATCTGAAGAAACAATCTTGTGTTAAGCATGAAGTATCCGGGGATTTTTGTTTTTCCATAAATTTTTTTGCTTTTTTTTTTTTTTGGCACCCACAATTTCAGAAAAGCTTCAGAAAGTTTTGGAATTTAAAATTAAAATAAAATTATAGTGAAAATTTGACTATTTCTGCTACTTGTTTGGGGAAAAGAAAAATTTGCCCAAAAATTGAAAAAGAAGAAGAAAGAAAAACACCCTGGAAGTAAAGAGATGAGCGATCAAATTTCAAATGCTTGCAACAAGGGATGAGGACAATCATGGATGAAAACAAGGAAATTATGAGAGATAAGACATGCTTGTCCGTGCTGGAAGCCATTATTATCAAGGAAAGTGATGAACTTGGATGAAGTCATGGTGGATGAAAAACAAGGAAATTATGAGAGATAGACATGGTTGCCCATGCTGGAAGCCATTATTATGAAGGAAAGTGGTGAACTTGGATGAAGTCATGGTGGGTGGTGGGTGAAGCTAAGTTCTATTGTAAACAAAGAAAGCTTTCAATAATCTGGTAATGAAGAATAGGAAAAAGATATCATGGAATCTAAATTTCATCCTTGTTTGTAAGTAGGCTAATCTTGGCATGTTAGTGTATGAGAAGTGGTGATTTTTTTGGTCTTGCCTACCAAGGCAAGAATATTGTGTTTAGATTTATTATAGTAGCTAAAGGGATGTTGGCCCCTAGGTAATAGGACTATTTTTTATATCAGGATTTTTGAAAGATGATATTTTGGCTTGTGTTGAAACTTGAGATTAGTAATTATAGAGTTATAATATCTGGAAGGATTTTGGTTTCTTTTAGAGGAGATTTTGAAGCTTATATTTTTGCATGGTGAAATATTTGAGTTTCCATAATTCTTCTTGTGCATTAAAATACTTTTTAATGTAAATGGCAAGACCATTGTGCCACAAACCCATTGTTTTTTGGTGTGGTGAATTTTCACCAGTTTGTGAAAAGTATTTTTGGGAAAAAAATATTATGTCACAAAAATTCCCTGTTTTTATGAGAAAAATTCACCAAAAAAAGAGAAATTCTTATTTTAAAATCACCAAACATTGCAAAAAATTTCCTCCAATATGAAAAGGTGGTTAAGATTCTCTACTTTCATATTTTGAATATCAATTTTGCTAAATATACTCATGGATGATGGCCACTTGACCAACCCCACAACACTTGAGTGAGACATTGAAAAGACTACATTTAACCTTTGCAAATGTTAAATTGGAACTGGTGGACCTTGATTTAGTCCTTGGATTTGATATTATATTCTTTAAAATCAACTACCATGGTACCACCAGTACAACAAAATCCTTGTGGCAATAGGCGTTGGATGACTGGTGTTTCTTTTCTCAATTTTGTGATGTAGCCAAAGTGGCAATCACTGGGGGGGAAAAAAAAAAAAGGCAAATTTGGGCATCACTATTGGAGGTTATCATAAAATTTTGGCAATTTAGGAAAAAAATTTCTCAAAATCTGACAAAGTTGGGCCATTTTTTCCATTGAAAAATCCTTTGTATGAATTGAAATCATATTTTTCAGGTCAAAATTTGGCAAATATCTGCCAATAACAAAATCACTGCTCATGACACATTTCTAAGATTATATGTGCGATTTCATCCATTTCAATGTAAAATTTATATGTTATATATCAAAATTTGACATTAATGTAATATGTGCCTGATAGTGGCAAACTACAATAGAATTTTTTAAGAAGTGATCCTCAATCTAGACCTTAATTCCAACTTCAATGCTGTGTTTCATACTCAATTGCTAGTATTCTTAAAATGATTAAATTTTAGTAAAAGTCGTTACCAAATAATGAAAAGGCATTCAAAAACGATTCATTGCACATAATTTTGAAAACTTTTATGAGTAGCTAGGTCTCTTTCCATTGCAACACTATGATCACAACAACTACACACAATAATTGTTGATCACAACAGCCTAATGAAAAGCCATTGACATGTGGGGGGGGCCTTGTTGCAAGAGATGCTTTCCATTGCATAGCTGCAAATGGGCTAAGAAATTGTAATTGTTAAATGTTAATAGCTTGATAGTCTAGCTATTTAAACTATTTTCTAACTACCTTTTAGTTACACATGGGTTCCAATTGAAACATGTGACAAATGTCACATTATGGTGATTTGCATGTTGACTCACGGCTGTCACGCTCTTGCATTGCTTTTGCGTTTTGGGTCGTGAATGCAAGAGTTGTGTGATGCAAATGTGAGCCCGGTAAGGTGAAAAATTGAAATGAAAAGGTGCTATTGTGGTCACACATTGCCCCCTAATGAAAAGATGTCCCTAGTGTGAAAATTGCCTTACAAAAACCCTAAAACTGCAAGCTGGAACTCTCAATACCACCAAAGGAATTTGACTTGCAATGTACTTTTTTTTTTCCAAAACAAATTTGTCCTCACATCCTCAGTTTTTTTTGACCAAATTGAGGGCTCTCATCTTCACTTCAATGGCGGGTTCTGGTCCTCACTTTAACCGATGGCTGGCTTGCTGGCTGGCTTGCTCCGTGGATAACTCTAATATACCACATGTGTTTTACATTGAAATGGACGGAACCTCACCTTGTAGTTTAGTTTACCTCACATGTTGTCATGAGCCAAAAGCCTACTAAAGTAGGCAAAACCATATTCTGTTATGGAGTAAACCCATGGCTCTTGTGAACGCTGGCCCCACTTATCCATCCATCCATTCATCCATCCATCCATCCATGCATTCATTCCTGTTTTTGTCTTTTTGCAATCAATGTTCTTTCCGAAAGCCAATCCATTTTCATCCCGAGCTTGGAATGATTGTATTAACCCATTGGCAGGCATTTTACAACCAACCATCTTTCTTACTTCACGTCAGTCAGTACACCACTTGGCCTACTCTCACTGGCAGAAGAAACCCCATTTCTTTTTGTCTTGTGCAACAGGTGACCTCAAACAAGTTTTGGGTACATGCGGATTTTGGGTGGGATATTTTTCCATCATCGGAGCAATCTTATTGGATGCTTGTGACATTATCAGTTCACAAGTTCTGCTGGGTTCACTTCTCGTTGGTAATCAATTGGACGGAAAGAAGGTGATGGATGATGTTGTGTTCAGAAATTTTGTTGTTGTTGTTTTTTTTTTTTTGGACATGTTTCCACCCAAACACGCATCGTTGGGAAGGGTAATTCTGGTTATGTTAGATAGAAGAACAAGTGATGTTTTCCATCCTCTTTGAAAAATAGCCATACTACAATTTGTTACCCAAAAACACCATTTCCCATTTCCTGTAGTCAAAAGGTGGAAGCTGCTGTAAACCACTCAAATTCATGAGAAATACTTAGGGAAACATTTCAATCACACTACCCTACTTTCTCTCCTTTGCAATGTTTTTGTTTCTTCTGATTTTTCAATGTTGCCAAAGTGGTGATCAATAGCTAATAACAATATTTAGCCATAGTTGGCTACTGAGCACATCTCACTAAACCAAAAGAACTTTGGTATTTGGTTTTTAAAAATTAATTGTATTGTGTGTGATGCAGTTGTAGGAGGTCAAAGGCAAAGAAGCCACAGAACGTGCTTCAATTACAGAACAAATCCTACCTACTTACCTACCAGGACGGAGTTCTTTGAAAATTGGAGCTTGTCGAATTGACTCTAGAATTACAATACAGAATTGTGTCACTGTGGAGAGAGAGATTGCCACCCTTCACCATAGAGAGCTTCTTCAAGGTTACAACTTACATGCTCTTTCAAATGCATGCACAACCGAGTACATAAGAGCATGGTGGGGTCTAGCTAATAGTTTTCTTAATTCTTAATCACGTAGCAGAATCTGACCCTAAGTGTGCACCGGGTCTACCAAATAGTCTACAATGTTCTTAATCACATGGCAGAATCTCTCTACAAATGTGCTGATTATGTCACGTAATGACATTTGGTCAGACCGGGCTTGTCGGAGTCACCTGCTGCTGGACTGCATGGTTCCTGCCCAATGGTAACATAAGAGTTTGTAATCTTCACGATCAAAAGAATGCCAAAATAAGGCCAAGCCAAACTAATCACAAGATCAAAACTTGTATGTGAAAAAGGAAAAAGAAAAAGAAAAATAGAAAAAAATTACAATAATAATGAATAATAAATATTAATTAATTAGTTAATTCTTGCATGATCCTGCTGCCTGCCTGCCTATGAACAAAGTCTTCATCAGTCTGGATTGCTGAGGGTGTACTAAACTCCTACTTGGAGAGCTCATTTCATTCATATCTTTCTTGCACTCATGCCATCCGTGTTTGTGCCTTGGACATTGTACATTTGATCAGCGGTCCGGACTCTGGATTGCCAAGAAACAAGAAGCTACACGAGAATTTGTGAAGTCAGTCCATTTTCCTCACTATATTTTGAGAGTTTGTGGTGCCACCTACACACCCAAATCCAACTGTAGAATGAACAAGTTATCCATTCTCTATATCATTTTGTCTGTTGAATGTGGTTACCAGAGAGATTTTGTGAAAAGTGTTCATCAAATGTACATATTTTCAAGGCCAGCTGCTTCTTGTGCCCCTTTGAAATGTTGAGAATGAAGCACATATGCGGCATCTCAGTAACACCAAATACATTCAATGCTCATAGTGGAATGAATGCTGTTGTTCCCAGTTGGTTATTTCTTTTTGGGATTTTATTTTTTCAGTGCAGTGACGAGGAGGAAAAGGAACTCAGAAGTACTTGAACTTCAAAGCCTTGGAGGGTGGAACCAATGCACACACCTCCATAGTTCCAACACATAATGCTATCAAATCCATAGCCATTACTTATGCTCTTTCCTGTCCCTCCCAAATCTGTTTTCCAAAATTGAAGGCATCACATTTTCCAGTGAATGCAATACTGGTAGAAATCTTCTGCTCAAATCACAAAATACTTGTGAATGGCAGGCAGGTTCTACAACCCTTACAACTTGTCCTCCAGCAATTCATCATCATGGTAGAACTGGGCATAAACAAGGGAAGTAGATATGGAGACCCAGAAGTGATGATCCAATAACCACAAAATCTATCACACCGACCCAAAATGGTTACAAAACTGCAAATCACAAAGGAATTTGCCACGTACAAGATTGGAATCCAGATGATTTCACTTGTGAAAATATTAAGAGTTTTTAATACACAAAGTGTTTTGGAAAGAAAGATGAATTACTGAGAAGATAAAACTTCTGGAGAAATCTCACAGGACTATATAGTAATCTCCCCAAAATTTCCAGCCCAATCCATTCTACAAAATCTGCATTTTGAGTACAGAATAATCTGCCCAAATTTTCACGCCAACCCATTCTACAAAATCTGCATCTTGGAGTCTCTCTTGCATTTCTGGAACCAAGGGAGAGACTCAGCCCTGGTATTTGTTAGCACTCAGAGACAGACATAGCTTTTTCTATTTAACAAAAAGTCAATAGAATTGTATCCTCATTTCAAGCAGCGACAAGACAAGCTTTGTGATGGTAAGCTTGTCCTCAGATCTACAAATTTTGGATCAAAGGTTTTGTGGCTGCCAAAAGATCAGGTTTAGGCTCAAAGCTGAGAGTTTTGCGAAACTATGACTTTGAGAATCTTTTACACTTGGAAGAAAGGATCTGGTTTTGATCTCAAGGAACTCCTCAAATCCACAACCCATGATGCAAGATGTGGGAAAAAACCATGATTGCCCTAAATTTCTCATGCTGCTGATGTACATTGTTTTTCTTTCTCTGATGCTTAAAAAATCCACAACTTTGTTTGTCTCCTCCTATGCCTTGTGTGTGTTTGCTGCTTCTCAGACTTCTGATTCCAACCCTTATTTTGCAACGTCCTTCAATTCATGGCTACATATTCTCAGTGGATACATTATTCTCCATACAATGACTGGTATTTAAAAATAATATAAGAAAAAACAAGTCTCAATTGTAGGTACCTATGTGGTTCCTGCTCAGCAAGAAGAAAGTGTTTGAGCATTGGCAAATGGGTAATAGCTTCTTCATATGCCAAGTTATGCTTTGCATTGCATTGGATTATCGAGTGTCAGAAACACTTTGTACATTGGCAGATCTGGAGTTAGCTTTGGACCAGTGATGCAGAAATGGAAATACAAACAGGACTCTTTAAACTGATGGTGGAATCAATCCTCCAATTGGCATTGTTGACCCATGGCATGGAGCTAGCTCAAAGACAATCTGACAAGTATCTCAAAGGCCAGACAAAAAATCCATAGCATACATGGAATGTTGCCCACCTGTGCATAAAGCATGAGGTGAACATTATCACCAACTTAAAATAGACATTAAGGTCTGGGGCGGCAGATTGTGCCATTTTCTTGACCACATTGTATGGCATAATCTTCCGGTGATGATCATACTTTCATAATAGTGACCAAAATCTGTGTACTGAACATTGTAATGGTTGAATCTGCAACCCCAGACCTTTTAATGTCATGGTTGGGCGTTACCCTAAACTTTGTAAACTGCCAGGTATGAACTATCACACAATCATCAATAATGTTCACATTTAATCTTCAGACCTCTATGATGTGTTTGACAAGTGTTTGATGCAAGTTTCACTTGTGTTTTGTTGATTTGCATTTTGGTGTCTAATAAAATTGCAGCCTTTGTTAAGTAGTTTATTACTTAGCAAGTAAGTATGACCAGCTGAATGATCCTTGCTTTTTCTTCAGCTTGTTGTCTATTGCTTCCTCGAAGCAATGCCTAAGCATCCCAGCTGTTTAGACCATTACCTTCTTCTCGAGCCCACTCCCAAATACATTTGCTCCCCTGTAAAAAAACACTGCCAGAAGTTTCTGTGTGTATTTGGAAGAACCCTTAACAAGGTAAGATTCACTCTGCAGCGCGGAATGGGAGGTGTCTTTAAGGATTTGAAATGTTCATCTGCAGAAAACTCATATTTCTGGTAGTGCTTTAAGTTGGGTATGGTCCCCTTTATTCTGGTAACACCCTGGCCCTCAAGCTTTAACCTACACTTTGCATTCTAGCAAAGAGCAAGGAGCAAAACAACATCCTAAAATGAATATAAGGTTAGCCAAGTGAAAGAGATAAAAATGCCTTTGCTTACTGACATTTTACATGGCCACACCGTTTTCCATTTTTTGAAACCTTAATACCTGAGCCACAAAGCAAGTTTTAGTGCAATCATCCTCACCCAATACCTTAGTTGTTTAGGCACAAAAGTATGGCAAAACCCCATGTACAGAAAGGAGCAAGAAAAGTTCATCAATTCTCTCATCAAGTTCAACAAAATTGAAAGAGACATGAGTTGAAGATAACACAAGCCAACCACTTTAATTTGAGGGCACACTATTTGCACCTCATGCCCAACACCTTCCTCTCTCCCTCCTTCCCTCCCCCATCATCTTTGCATTGAATTCACAAAGATGATGAATGTAAGTAAGAGTTTTCTTCTACCTACCCTCTCAATCGCCAAAATCTTCCAATCCATCATCCCAAAACTTGAATTTGTTTCCTATCCCCGATCATGCACTTCTTTCCTCCTCCCTCTAGCTCCTAATCTTAGGATTTGACAAGTAGCATCCTACTTACTATATGTTCCCAATTGTTAACAAAATTAAATGACTACTCCCCTTACAACTTGAGATTTCTTCTTGTACTCCTACTCAAGGATGGATGCACAAGCAATTCATGCCTCAAATGCTGTTCATACGCTTTCATCAATTGAAGGGAACATCTGCCATTTGCATGCAAACCTTCTGCCACTCAAATAGAAAACCTAGTTTAGACTAGGAAAGGCTTGCTTCCGCATACCTCCCCTAATTTTCAAGCCTACACACCTTCAAGGCTTGGACCCTCAAATTATGGAAGGCCCTTGGCATCCATCCACCTAAACCTAGAAAACTGAGGGGGATGTAAATTCTTTGAGAAAGTCTTAACTAGTGTTGGGTGGTTCTTGACCGTTACAAAGAGCATTTGGTTTTGGTTTTTAAAAATAAATTAGGAAGGTTCCAATTTCAGTTCTTTAAAAACAAGAGAAGGGCTCTAGTGTTTTTTATAAAAAAATTCTGATTCTGGTTATGGTTTTAATTATTTAAATAAAACCCAATTTCATTGTGGTTCTGAGTAACCCAGACTAGAAATGATAATTAAACCTTGGTTTAAATCTTCTTTTTTTTTCTATTTTTTTTCAAAAATATCATTTCTGGTTCTAGAACCAATTCCAAAAATCAAGTCCAATTCTCAGTTAGTTTTACTAACCAGAATCAGAACCTGCAGTTCTAACTCCTCAAGCCAACCGGGTAAGTATCCAATTGGTCTTAACTTCCCAATCATAATAAGTGAGTAAGGAATCAAATGGGTTTTTTTTTTCTTTTTTTCTGGTCTCTCTTTTTTTGTCTTTTTCCATGAAAGTTGAGTTTCTTTTCAATTAGCCCAAAAATAGAACATAATAAGCCCTCAAACGTCATGGCTCAATGATAGGACCCCTATGTGGTACCACAAGGGTTTTTGGGTTCAAACCCACTGATGAGCAGGAGGTGAAAATTTTGCCCTTTCCTCCTCACTTGGGAACTGGCATAAGCTCGGTTGGTGTTGGGTCTCTGCTCTTGTGTATGTTGGGAACTTGATGTTCCCCTTGTGGTTTTGCCCTCTTAGGTGGTTCTCTTTTGTCTTCTTGGACATGGGTCCTTCCATTTTGTTCCTAGTATTCCCCCTTTTTTGGGTCCTTCCATTTGGTTCCTTGTATTCCCCCTTTTTTGGGTCCTTTGGTTTATTTATGATTGGCAGGGTTTCATTAGAAGAAAATAGAGAAGAATAGTAAGCCAAAACAATGTTAGCTAGCAAGCATGGCTGTTATGATACCACTAGAAATCCATGCAAATAGACTTGTTATCTTGGCAATCATAGCAATCATAGAAAGACAGTGATCATACTTGATGAAATGAAATAAAAAAGAAACAAGAAGAGCAACTGAACATGGACACACACACACACACACACCCAAAGGAGAAAGGAGGTCAAGACTCAAGACTCAAGAGAGAATGATTGAGACAAAAAGGGAGAAATGATTTTTGACTACATGACAACAAGGAAGAATGACATCAGACTCCAGAGGAAAACTTCTTCAAGAAAAAAACAAAAACAAAATTTAATTGCACTATAAAGAGCTATCATGGGTGTGGCCTCTTATGAATTAATGAGCCATTAATACCACATTGGAACAAAGCTGCAGATTTGGGGAGGCGGGGGGATAAAAGCAACCCCCTCCCTCCATCCATCCATCCATCTATATTGCCAATCAAGTAAACACACCTTGTTGTTCTCCTTTATGCTAACTTAGCTGGAAAGTAATATGAAAATGAAGCCCCAATTTGTTGTTGTTGTTCTTCTTCTTTTATAATGGGCCTTCAAACCACAAATGTGACCCACAAATTTTTAGGGGAAGGGAAGGGAGGGATCTATTTGAAGAGGGTCAAAATGTGACAAGTGCATCTCACAGTCACTGAATTGTGTTGAAAGTTGTAATTTTAAAAACAAAATTGAAATTCTTTTATGTATGGTTACCATTTTGTCAAATTGATTTTTTTTAAATAAATGTTTTTCGACTATTTCACCACATTAACATTTGCTGTTTTGCCAAGCCTACTTTACCATTTTCCTAAGTTGCCAAAGTAAGTACACATTGCCAAATCACCAATCTCACATTGTGGAATCACCAACCCCACATTGCCATGGTTAGTAGTTTCCATTGGCTAAATTAAAATTTTCACATAGCCTATGCCTAAAATGTGTTCCTTTGCTGCCCAAACTTGTGCCCCAAAAAAGAAAAAAAAAATTCCAATTTTCAGGCTCAAACATCTGTCGGGGGGAGGAGGGTTTGGGGTGTCCTTCATTAGACATAGACATGAGAATTGGGTCAAACTAGATGTTAATTCTAAACATAGCCAAATTCATCCATGGATACCAAATTGACCCAATTTTCATAAGCTAGCTAATGAAGGGCTCAAACGTCTTTGTTTCTGGTTTTTTGGGGAGGTTGCAGGGGAGTGAGGGTGTGGTGTGTTTGATTTTATGGCTCATTGAGGCATGAAAATAACCTTTTCTTTGTGTCTAGAGTTTTTTTTCAACTGCAGTTTGACAGCAAGTTGAACGGTTTAGAGCTTGAGTTGTGTGTGTTTTTTGTTCATGTTCAATCTTTTCAACATTGTGACACTTAAACCTATTGAATGAGATGTAAACTCGAGGATGAAATTTGGATGATGGATGAAGTTGCCTAATCACGAGGCCCTATCCCTAGCGCTAGTAATGCGCAGTTAGCTATTTTGGTAATATGGAGTTGATATATTTGCTAATGTGAACTTGGCAAAGTGTAAAGTGGGTGTAGACTTTAGCCTTGAATGACAAACCCTGTCTGTACCCGGTGGGTATATCCAGGTAAAAGACATACTCACATAGCACATCATTTTCCTTTGCTTAGAAGGGGGTTTAAACATCAAACCTGGTTGTCTGATGTTATGAGAACAGAAATCATCAGACTAATAGAATCATCCTGGCAAGGTTTGGTGCTGTTTCTGATACCCACCCAACAATGGTATTTCCAGGAGGTAAAGTCCCTCCATTCAGACATTCCTAAGGTTTGGGGCCCAGGCACACTTGCATTGTCTTTACTCTTACATTAGCACAATGATTAGTTAGTTACCAACCAAATTAACACATCAAAAATTGGAATCTCCATCTTTCCTTGGTCTTCACACCCACCAAATAATGTTTGTTGCCATTTGAAAACTAATTTAATTAGTAGAAAACTAATTAAAAACAATCTTGTTATTATCTATTTGTTTATGAAGATGGATTTTTTCAAATGGGAGGTAGTTATGTGAAAAGTGACTAACCCTACCATATGATAATTGACCTCCTTATGGTTATCCACATATCTCTAGCTTTGTGCATACAGTTGACAATCCAGACACTTCCTTCCTAAACCCTAGGCAAAAACAAAACAAAACAAAACAAAACAATTGTTTAAATGCAATTAGGCCAGCCCACAACACTAGAGGCGGCTTCCTACTTCAGACCTCAACCAAGTCAAAGCACAAATGAGTTGCACCTGGCACAAGCAAAAGGACAAGGGAATGACAACATCACAGGGAAATAAGTTAAACAAAAGACACACATGAGCAGCATACAATTGGCAAGCCACAAATAAAATCTCCTTGGCTTGAGGGTCCATGTGCAAGGCACCTCCCCCACACCCCCCCCCCCCCCCCCCCCCCCCCCCCCCCCCCCCAACCAAAACGATTCATACTATTCATTTTTT